>Ga0179593_1525685_pt1 | contig 12011 bp, 16 predicted proteins | sample CZODoug2_1_08_16_FD_185931 | JGI IMG/M metagenome (GOLD analysis project Ga0179593, IMG submission 185931) | Vadose zone soil fungal communities from Angelo Coast Range Reserve, California, USA - CZODoug2_1_08_16fungal (PacBio error correction) | ecosystem: Environmental > Terrestrial > Soil >...
TCTTCTCTTTCCATTTATTCGATGGTCTGGCTGTTCCGGGAACCACTCGCATCGGGGAGGGGGGTAGGGAAAACGCTTGCGCATCACATGCAAGCAGTGGAAGCTACTGATCCTCTCGTGAATAGGGGTGACGTTTTAACGAATTAATCTATCTCAAAAAAGGAAGAAAGTTTTGCACTTGGACTCCGGAGAAAAAAGAGGGCAGAGGAAGTAAACAGGAAAGTGAAAAGAAAAAGGGGGTCCATATCGTCATTATTGTCGTCGCCAGGGGGGGGACTGTCATTCTTACTCCAGATTCTTAATGCCGCGGGAAGCAAAAACACCGTCCCCACATGGGAAAAAAGAGTACTTGACCCCCTACTGGAAGGAGAGAGCTTGAAACGGTCTTTCAAAAAAGGGAAGGGCTCGGCAAAAGGTGTGTTCTGAATTTCTTTTCAACTGGTGAAAAAGCCCCTTCAATATCTAAATGAAAGGGGCTTTCCAGAGGGGGAATGGTTGCCGGCAATTACTACAGATTGTCTTCGTGGCAAAGGGGGGAAAGACCCAATGAATAGGAGAGTAACGATTTGTGAGTGGAAGGAAAGGGAGGAAGCGTTCGGTGACGCTTACGGGGGAGGAGGGCGGACTTTGACAACTCGCCGCGCGGCAAAGGGGGGGGGGGGGGGGAGGAAAGGCGGGCAGAAAGAGAGGGAAAAGGGAAAAAAGGGACGGGGACTTACAACGCGCAAAGTAAACCTAGCGGGGAGAGCATTCTGACATTCTCCCTCATGTCAGAGGGGGGAGGAGAAGGGCGAAGTCCTGCTGGAAGAAAGGAAAAGAAACACCCGGCCAATATCCCCAACAGTCCGGCACGGAGAGTGGGCCGGGTGCGAAAAAAAGCGCCGTCCTTTAACATGACGGGGAAATAAAGAGGCGAAGAAACACCTTGAGGGGGGGAAAATGCGGCGCCGTGTGGTTTCATGCCAAAAAGCCAATCTGAATTCCTCATCCTACGATACTACAAGTGGAAAAAAAAAAGGGAAAGAATGATTTGCGGGGGTAAAGGTAGAAGAAAGGTGGGAAAATGGGAGAGGGGGATACCGATGAAAAGGGGAGGGTAGGGTTCCCGTGCACCGGGGGAAATAATGGGCGTGCCCCTCTATATATTCATGCGAGTTGAGAGAGAAAAAGGGCGGACATGATAAACAAAAGAAGGGGAAGGGACAAGTCGATTTAATATCGTGGAAAAAGAGAAGAAGAGAACTTGGTCAAATCAGAAACGGGCACACAGAAGAAAGTCTCTTTGAGTCTTCTTCTCGTTTTAAGTCTACCTAGTGAGGGGGGGGAGGAAAAATTCACATTAAAAATGAGAGGGTATCTTAACAATTGGAATGAAGCTGAAACTTTAAACTTCTAGTACAGAAAGGTTTGTGTAAGAATAACTTCGTATCTTACTATTCAGGATTTCAAAAAGAGAAAGTCCTATTGGAATGAACAAAATGAATGGGGGAAAAAGATCAAAAAAGGTCTAGAAGAAAGGAAAGTTTCTTTATCCAGGGGTCGAAAGGACGCTTCTTCGACCAAGGGGGGGGGGGGGGGTTCTCCTGGAAAGGAAAAAATATTCTATGAAGAAGAAAAGAAAATCTTCGATTTAGTCTCAAAGTCTTCCTAAACGAATTTGGACCAAAGGGAGGGGTATCTTGCAGCGAGGAGAAAGCGTCCTGTATCTGCAATCCGAAGGTAAAAACAGCGTAGTATTACACTAACAATCGCGCGTTTCGCAGGGGAAGAAAGAGGGTTTTCAGAAAAAGGCGAAGAAGAGGGAATTGCCGTAGGAGGTGCAGCAGTTGGGGGAAGGTTCATACCACTCGAGGAGAAACCGTCACCAAAGAAGAAAGGGAAGTCGCTTCAGGCAGAAAAAACGGTTCAGGGCAAGCAATCTGAGTCGGCCAAGAATTATTTGGAAAACCTCAGCATCGCGCTGGGACGGAAGGAACCTGGGGGAGGAAGCCATCACTGATAGTAGATGCCTGGAGAGGTCGAAGGCAAATTCGTCAGGAAAGAGTGACAGAAAACAAAGATCAATGTTCTTGTTCTTAAAGGGAGCTTGGCTCCGTTCTACAGAAGATGAATTACTCTTGCTCTGTCGGGATCTTGGGATTTAAGGATCCAACTACTCTCTGCAGTTAAAGCTCGCCGAGGGGGCGGCTTTCAGAGAGGGGTTTCATCAAGGTGGAGGGAAGCCGGTTTTCACCAGCCTTCATCTTTGGGAGGGGGGAAAAACCATGTACAGGAGGGAAATAAAAGGAGAAACAATTCAAACACCGTTACCGGTTGAATTACCTTTCCGAAACGACAACAAAAAAAACAGGGTCTTTTCTCAAAGAAGGGGTTTTAGTTCCTTTTGGAGCCCTACTACTGCGGGAGAAGGAGGCTCCGGGGAGAGAGGCGTTTTGAGCGGGGGGGCAAAGACGTCCACTAAATTGATCGAAGCCAGGAGGGGAGTATGGAACTTACTCGAAAAGTGAGAAGAAAAAAAGAAGGGCTCGATTTTAGAAACGGTGCTACTAAACCCGCTTAAGAGGGCCACCTAATGGAATGACGTAAATTCGAGAAGAAAATCAAACTAGAAGGTGGAAAAAAACTTTATTCATCTTCCATTCTTAACAAAGGAAAGGATGTTTACCGTATAGGTTTCACATCTTCACATTGAAAGGTGACATAAAAATCTTCATTTCCTGGGGGGGAAAGCCTAACTACTGATAGGGGCTATGTAGCTGGATGGGAAAAAAAGTTGTTGCCCGGAACGAAAAAAGGGGGGGCACGTATTTCCATTGGAAGGGATGACCCTTTGTACAAACTAAAGGCCACGGGAAGGATTCACCCGATACAAAGAAAAACGCAAACAGCTTTTCAGTGAGAAGAATGAGAACGATTCAGGGAAAGAAGTTCCGAACCGGAATGAGGGGGAAAGAAGAAACGTTTTCAAAGTTTTGTTGCCTGGATCCAGGGACCGGATCAATTCCTCATACGGAAAGGAAGGAAAGACATCAGGAGATAACACAAAACGGAGGAGTATTAACATACGAGGAATCTCTTTACCTGTCTTTGGAAAGAGGAGAATTTGCAAAATTACCTCAAACCGAAAAAAAATGGGATGCTTTACCAAGGGAATTCGACTAAATCCATTCCGTTCGGAGGGGAGAGAGGGATCTTCTACAAATTATTACTAATAGGGGTATAGGGAAGGTATAGGCAGGGGGAGTATCGTTAATACTTGGGGAAATTCAGTTTCCTGATTTTTTCATCAGGGGGAAAAAAGGAAGCTTTCAAATGGAGGAGAGAGGAAGGGAAGAACTTTTTCGGGGGAAGGGGAACGCAGCAGTCGGGTGGGTCGATTTCACGAAAAAAGGGAAATGCTATTTTAGGTGAAAAGTACAAAAGGGGGGGCGATGTTGAAAAGGGAGGTACCCAGCATTCATATAGCTTTGGGGAAGCTTGCACTCAAAGTTCACCAGGGAAGAGGAGGGCTTTGTATTCGGATGGGAGAAATCATTAAGTCAATTCGTGGCAAGGGAACGAGGGTCTTCGCCGGTCCGGAATAACGAGAGAGCCTTCTTCCAGTCAGCTCACTTTCGCTGAACATTAGAAGCCTGCTTCTCCTCAACCGACAGGAAGCCTTTGAACAGTCGAAAAGATCACCGGCGAGAAGAAAAATTAGCGGATCCAAGGCGGACACCAGGGAGGTTGATCCCTGCCCTTTTTCCCTGGTGGAAGGAAGTACGTGCAACACTGCGGGGGAAGGGGGTGTTTGAATGTAAGAAGGACTGCGGGATACCTTTGTTTGGGAAAGAGAAACGTCTGCTGAGGGGGGGGACAAGGCAGGGAACTTACCTGAGAAAGTCGCCTCCCGCCAGCAAAGAAGGCTTTGGGTTGCCAAATCGAGAGGGGGGAGCTGCCGCGGAATAAGAGGGGGAGGAATCCATTCGAGAAAAGGAAGACGGAGCCCACGCGCAAGGGGGGGGAAATCACAAGAACCGTGAATGCGTTTAGGTGGTGAAAGGGTTTGTCCCCTATGGGAGAGGGGACAAGTCTAAAGAGGGCAGTAGAGACTATACCAGAGGAAGGTTCTACGCTTCCTTTCTCAGGATGTCCAGAGGGGGTTGAGGAAATAATTCGGAGAGGACGGGCGCTCAAAGGTGGCGCGTAGTTCAAGCCAGGTGGTCAGCAATGTGTTCCGTTTGTTCTCCTCTCAAAGGGGGAGAACAACTTCTGACATAATCCGGAAGAGGGGAGGAAAGGGTATTAAAAAAAAAGGAAGGGAAAAAGAGAAACGCGCTATCTCGTAGGAACTGCAATTTACGTATGCAGATACAGGCCGCTGTAAAGAAAAAGGGGGCCCATATAAACTCAGGAGGAAGACTTGAGGACTAAATCGCCGAGGGGAGGGGAAGTCAGATGTAGCTCACTCGTCTGCTGGGAGAAAAAAACCCAAAAACTGGGGTCGCAAACTCCGAGGATAAGGAAAAGGGGGGTTTCGACTCGGAGGGGAAACGGGGAAGCTACCGTAAGCCCCTGTGGTCATTCCATCCGGTCTGAGCGGGAAGGAAAAAGAGAGGGGGGCCGCTCGTGCCAGGGCACGTAAAAAGGGCGAGAATTGTACTCCGGCAGTTTAACGGGGAAGAGGGGGCGCGCTGATTAAATTAAAAAAAGGAAAAGAAAAAAGCATTTAGAAATACCCAACACGCTCAGAACTATACTTCAGAAGAAAAAAAGGGGAGCGTATCGCTCGAAGCTGGGTGAGGGGAACGTGCGGGCTTTTACGGGGTCTGGAAAAGAGGGAGGAAGGAGAAAAAAGATTCACTTCTGATTGCAAAGGAGGGGGGAGGGGTATCAAGTAAAAGGGTTTTTCACACTCCGGATATCTCAACTAGACATGAATCATAATAGAAGGGGAGGAGGAGGGTCGTACTTCCAAGGTGACGGAACGAGGGAGGAAACTTTCATCGGGAGCAAAGAGAGGGGGGGCAGGCACCGGAGGAAGGGGGGATCAAAGGTTGGTCACTTGATTATCGATTTATTAGTAATTCCGACTTGGGGGGGAGGGAAAGGAAACCCGCGCCGACGGAAACTAAAAGGGGTAGATTTCCGACGTGGGGGAGAAAAAAAGTCGGCGTCATGGGTCCGGGAGGAGGGGCAGGACTCCCCTTGCTCTACAAGCTGTCGGAGGGGGGGGGGGTCCCTTTTTTTCCTGGCGTGGATGCAGGGGGGAAGGACTGGGCTCATCGCGAAAGAAGAAAAAGGGAGGGGAAAGAAGCTAGAAGGATCCGTTAAGGGGAGGTAAGGTGCGCTTGTACGATTGTCCCTCGCCAAGGGGGGGAAGGGAATCCTATTTCGCGGAACCAAACAAAGAAGTTTCCTGTCGCGGGACGAGGAGAGAGTATACTGAAGCTCCGTAAGCGGCACCGACTCTTCCTTGGCCACCAGGGAAAAGGCAATCCAACTCGTACGCGAATCGAAAAGGGGGGGATGGCATTTCCATGGCCACGAGAGGGGGGAGGAAACTACTTCTTCTGCAGTGAGAAAATCAAAAACTTGGGCAGGTGCTGGCACCATGTTTGCCCAGGAAGGGAAACTTAAGTCTGAGAGCCGAAAGGGGGGCAAATCGATGAAGGAGAAGTCCGGGGCAAGTACGCCCTTCAGGCGGGGGGGATTTGGAAGCTCCCTCAGAATTCCGCCTCGCCATCTGAGTCCAAGACAAGAAAAAGAGAAAAGAAAAAAAAAAAATTACGATAGATCGAGGGGAAAGAGGGGGAATAGCCGACTTCATACAGCAGGCAAGGAGGGGTCAGAGGACGAAAAATAACGAAGTCCCACCAACTAGAAGGAATTCCTAGCAGTATCAGTAGCCCGCCGCGAAAAAAGACATGTGCATTCGAAGGGCTGGAAAAAAAAAAAAGAGAAGGAACGAGTGAGGTAAGCAAAAACGGAAAAAAAAAAAAAGAAATGGCCATCAGGAGACTCTCTCTCAAAAAAAGGGAAAGAGAAGGACCTCTGGCCATTTATATTCGGATGGGTCTGGCGGTTCCGTTGGAGGGGGGAACCACCTCACTCGCATCGCGCGAAGGGGGAAAAACATCCCTTATCAGCAGGGAAAAAAAAAAGAGGGGGGGGCCAGAGGGGCGGACTTACTATAAGAAGGAAAGGATTCTATGGTGAACCGTTCTTTACGAGTATCTCGAACTACTTTTAGTAAAACTTAACCTGTTTGCACTTTGACTCAAAAAAAAGGGGGGGGCTATTCAAGAAAAGGGGAAGGGAAAAAAACGCGATCTAATCGTCATTAGGGGGAGGGGACTTTATGCTGGTAGTTCTGGGACTCCAGATGGCGAGGCGGAATTTAAAAAAAAGGAAAAAGAAAGAAGGAATGGCGTACTTGCACAAAAGAAAAGAGGAAGAGGACTCGTGGGGAAAGGGTCAAATCCTAGGTTCCGCTGCAAAGTGTGTGGGAGGGAAAGAAAAGAGGGAACCTTTTGCCAGCCCTGAAAAGGGGGAAAGGGGGGACCGAACTTACAAGAAAAGGGGAAAAGGGACTACAGATTGTCGGCGGGAAGGGGAGGTTCCGGACCCAAGGAATCAGCTAATTTCGCGACGATTGAAAAAGGGAGAAAAAATTTTTTTGCAAGAATCGGTCGGGGAAGGGGAGGGAGGAGGGCAATTCCTGCCCGGCAGTTTTAAAAGGAAAATCGGCCGCCGACTCAAAGGAGGGGGAAGGGTGGTTTTTGTCTGACATTCCTTTCTAAATCGAAAAAAAAGGGGAACTTTCCGTAGTGACAATCGGTACAGAAAAAGCGCAAAAAAGTAAACGAAGGATAACTGAATAAGGAGAAATTCTCCTCAGGTCGATGGTGCGAAAGCTCGCTGCAGAAAAAAAAAAAGAAAGAAGCTGACGGCCACTATGACAGAGGAAAAAAAAGGGAAAATATCCCCCACATCAGGCCAAGACGTAAGAGCCAGGGTATTCCGTTGCGAAAGCGAGGTACCAACCGCGGCAGGGGTATCACACAGTCAAGCCCCGAAAAAAGGGGGGAGGGGGGAAAGGAGGGCGCCTGTTTTCATGTAAGAAAAAAAGAGGTCGTAATTCCTCATAAAAAAGAAGAGCAGTGAGCCCCCTAAGCATCATGATTGGCGGGGGGGAAAAAGGAAAGAAAAAAGTTTCTGACGTTTGCTCAGGGGGGTGAAAAAAGAGTTTCTTATTCGAGAGAAAAAGGGGGGAAAAAGAAGGGGGGGGGGGGGGGAGGAGCCTCTCGCGTAATTGCTGCCAACGAGAGAGGAAGATTTATTTGAAAGATCCTGCCTTGTGAAAACTCGGCCTTCTACAAAGGGAGAATTCCTAGTTAATAATCGGAAAGGAATCCGAAAAATAAAAGGGGGGAAAGCCCGCACGGACAAAAAAGGGAGAGAAAGAGACCTTTTCTGCGGCATAGGGGGAGGGAGTTCTAGAGGTTTTGGTATTACAATCAACATGCCCTCGGGGGAGGGGAGAAAGAAAAAATCATCACTGCTGAAAAGTTGGTGTAAAGGAGAGAGGAGTTGTGTAAGGGAAACTGGCACGGTAGCTGACGAGGAAGGGATTTCAAACTGGACGCTCAGGGAAAAACTGGTTCTGGAGCCACTCTCAACAAGGGATAAGAAAGAAGAGGGAAAACCGTTTTCGGATGCCAGGGGAAAGGGGAGACCAAAGGTGGGTGGTCGACTTGTCGATCCCAGCAGAAGAGGGAAAAAAGACTTACTACCTACAATCGCTTTTAGGGGTAGGAACGATGGAAACCACGGATGAATTTATCTGGCTCAGGGTAGGGACTGCAACAGCTGCCTGTATGAGGAAAGGAAAGAGGTTCTGCATCCTCGCGCGTAGTACCGAAATCAATGGGGGTGTCGATGGTGTCATCTTCCGGGTTTTTCAAGAGGGAGAGAAAGAGAGACCTATTATGGAAAAGGGGGGAAATACGTTCGCACCCTCGAGGAAAAAGAAAATGATTAAAAATTATTCTCCTTGGGAAAGGCCTCTCCAAAGGGGGGGAGAGAAAGAAGCTTCTGCTAAGTGGGGGGAAGAAACATATCAGCAATCTTCTGGAAGATGAAAGCCTAGAAAGGACTGCACTTCAGCCTGTCTAGCTATGAAAAATTTCGAATGCAAAGAAGGGGCCCTAGGGAAAAAAAAAAAGGGGAGAAGGATTGGGGCGGCTCATTGCTCTTTGGCTCGTTCGACAATTGGGGGAAAAGGAAGTGAGACTGCGGGGGGTTCCGAGAAACCGAACCTAATTGGCAAACCTTCAATCTGAAGGGGGGCGTTATGGAAGCAGAAGGACCGTGCCTTCAAGTTGGCAAAAGCTACAGCTGTGGAAGAGGGGCCAAAACCAGACCGACTTTCCCGCATGCGAGGAACAAAAAAGGGGTTGCATGAAGAGGAGACCGAAAAAAAGTGAACCGGAGGATTCAAAAACTCACCCATGGTTTCTTTCCTGAAGGACTCACGGCGTAACGATAGCCGGGGAAGGAGGGAGGAGGTTTCGCAGTGCAGGGGGAAAAGACGCCATGCATAACTTCTTTTTGAGTCCTAATCAAGAGGGTCTCATTGGTGTATGAAAGGGGAGAAGAAAAGGGATCTTAAAGAGGAGCAGATCTCTGTTTGGAGGGGGGGACAGCTCGACCGCTTGCTCCTACGGGGAGGAGACTACTCGGAGTCAAGGGGGGGAAAAGGAGAAAAAGCATCTTCAGGAGGAGCTGCCATTCTGAAAAGGAGGAGTGGGGGGGGGGGGTTCTGGGTCCGAGGAAAGAGGACCAAGGTTGAAAAAGGAAAAAAAAAAGGCATTGCATGTGGCGTCCGGGAGGACGACTGGTGCGTTCGAAGGGAGATGTTAGGGTAACGAACGTTCTCTTCCCTGAAGGAAATCCATTTGCCCGAGAAAAGGGGACGACCGTGAAAGTTCCCTTGATGACAACCGAGAAAGGAGACAGGACCACATTCCTCCTATACAAGAAAAAAAAAGACTAAACCGGCAAGATACAAAAGAAGAAAAACGATCCAGCAGTAAAAAAGGACGGTTCCGAACCGGGAAAGGAGGGAAGGATCAACTGGTTCAGATCCCACTTTTTGGGAAGGTACCAGGGGGGAGTGGAAAAGATCAACGAAGACAATAATCAACGAAACGCTAGACAGAAGAAGAGAAAACAACAACGGAGGAGGAAGGAAAATGGGAGGAGGGGTTCCGTTACGGGGAGGCAGTATGGAGGGAAAGGTGGATCAAAAATCAACCGGATCAAAAAAAGTTTTATTCTGACACGATGATGGCAGGCAAATCCATTCCGTGGAGAAAGAATTGACTCGCTTTTCGTCTCAGAAAGGGAGCAACTGTAAATCTTTGTAGAAGGGGGTTGGGGGCATTTGGAGGGAGGAATCTGGGGGGAAAGGTTCAAAGTTTCCTCTGGGAACTCCATGGGGAGAACGGTCGCGAAGAGGGACTCGGGCAAAGGTATGTCGAAGGGAAGGGGAAAGACGGGTCGTTAAATCCGCGGAAAAAAGTTCGAGGAGGGGAAAAAAGGCAATGCCGGGGGGTATGTGGAAAACTTCACTTGTCCGATGGGAAAAAAACCCCCCCCAAAAAAAACCCCCCCCAAAAACCAACAAAAAAAAAAAACGATAGGGGGCCCAAGCACATTCATAAGCTGTGACCTGGCACTTGCCAAGGGGCACTGTACGAGCGGTTGGGGACTGGGTATTCGGATTGACGAAGTAACAGGCAGTCATTCGTTGGGAAGCGTTCCGTCGCCCAAAGCGAAAAAAAGAGAGCAAGGAAGCGTTTCAGCTCAAAGAAAAAAAAAGTTTCAATAAAAAACAGAAGGAGTCGACGAAGAAGAAGGAAGCGGAAGTTGGGACCCCGGCCTTCTAAAAAAGAAGCGATCCCCGGCTATCGTATAGTCGGCCTCAAGGACTACAAACAGGGGGGGTGTGATCCTCGCCCGGGGGAAAAGTAGTGTCTACTTCATGCAAAAAGGGGAAGGGGGGTTAATGGAAGAAGAGGAAACTTCCGGAAGACTTGTGCACACCGAAGGGATGGCGCGGGGGGGTGCCCACTTGAAGAAGGAATTTCTTGCCCGGCGGATCCCTCCAGCAAAGAAGGGAGAAAGGTGCCGGCGTCGGTTATCGTCCTCTTCATCAAGGAGAGAATATCTCAACGGAGCCAAAGGCCGTAAAAGAATTGATGGCAGGGGTTTGTTTGTCACTTTTGGACCTGAAGGAGGGAGCTTTTCCAGTAATCTAGCAGGAGGGAGGGAAACTTCAGAGGTGACCAGCGCGATGCGAGGTTGAGAAAAGAAGAAGGGCCCTACTCTGCTTTCGCTCCGAAAGGAAGGAGAGGTCGGCCCGCAGCGACTGGGTGGGAAAAAAAAAAAAAGAATGTTACGTTTTAAAGAAAGGGGGGGAAAAAAAAAAGTCGTCTCCTGCAACGAGGGAAAAGAAACTCGCAATCGCGCTTACATTTTTTTAAAAAACAAAGAAAAAGCGCGCGACTGCTTGCGGGGGAAAAAGGGAGAGGAGGACTTTCCGGGATGCCAGATACAGCAGGCAGGTCCCTAAGCTAGCCAGTAAGAAAGCCGGCAACTCTTTAGAAGACTTGGGAGGAAGGGATGTCTTTATCAGATTGTGGAAAAAAGGGAAGAGAGCTCTGCTGGGATCGGAAAAAACGGGGTCGCTCAGAAAAGGGGGGAAACAGGGCTCTCGGCGATAGACATTTTGAGCGTGTGGGAAGGGGTCATTCCATCGGCCTGAGCGAAAGGGTGCAATCCCGGAAGAAAAAAAAAGAAGATACTTCACCCCTAATCTCTGAGAGAGGAAACATTAAGGACAGCAGTGATGTTTGGGAGCGCTGTCATTACAATTAGTTCGATAACCAAAGGGGGGGGGGGAGACACCCCACATCTCAGAAAAGAGAAAAGAAAAAAAGGTCCGTATCCGCTCTACGGTTGGCTGAAAAGGGCGGCTGGGGGACAAAGGTTCTTTCGATAGGGAAGGGGAAAATACACTCGAAAGCACCGGAAGTTTTTCTGTGGGGTATCAGGCGCGGAAAAGAGGAAAGATCTATATCGGGCTGGCAGCACTTCCGCGAAGGAAGGGAAAGGTGACGTGAATCTCCGCTATAAACCTGAAGGAGAGGGGGGAGAAAAAACGCGAAAGGGGGGGAGAGGATGAACGCCAATCATGATGTCAGGATTTTGTTCTCCACTGGAAAAAAAGGGAAAGAAAGGACTTGTGATGGTGGAGGGGGAACAGAGCTCGACGTGAAACTTCAACCTCAAGGGGGGAACCTTGCCTCTTGTTATCGTCCAAGAGGAAAGAGGGCATGGTAACTTACGGTCGCGTTTCTCCCCGGAATCCCCTGGCTCGGGAGGAAAAAAGGGTGGGTGGATATTGCCGGGGGGAAAGGGAGGGAGGGAAAGGGCCGTCAGCATGACTGCGAAAATGGCGCGACTAAGAGAAATGAAGGGAGAATGCTAGAAGGAAGGAAAGGGGCCACGCTAGGTGGAATTTTTTTCTCTTGTAGGCCGATGGGAAGAAACTTTTGACATTTTTAAGAAAAAAAAGAGGGCAGACCAAAAAAGGGAAAGAATTTGCCGTCGCGCCGGGGGGGGAGCCGCGGGGGCAGTTGCACGCCTAAGTAAGCGTCACCATAAAAAAAACTTTTCCCACCGATGGATATTCCAAAGGAAAGAGAAAAAATTCTCCGATGTCCGGGGAGGAAAAGCCAGGACCATTTCCACGCCGGGAATCTGTCTTCCTTGCGGCCCAGGAGGAGGGGAAAGGAGGAGCAAACCAGGGCATTTCGATCTTGCAGGGAAACAAGGTTTCCCAGAAGGGAAAAAAGAGACGGAAGTCGGAGGAAGAAAAAGTGGTCAATCTGATCGATTACGAGCGTGAAATTCGGGGCAATTACAGGGAAGCTACCAAGCCGGCATGAAGAAAAAAGAAGAGG
>Ga0179593_1815381_pt1 | contig 12011 bp, 16 predicted proteins | sample CZODoug2_1_08_16_FD_185931 | JGI IMG/M metagenome (GOLD analysis project Ga0179593, IMG submission 185931) | Vadose zone soil fungal communities from Angelo Coast Range Reserve, California, USA - CZODoug2_1_08_16fungal (PacBio error correction) | ecosystem: Environmental > Terrestrial > Soil >...
GGGAGCCGACTTTCTAATATGAAGAAGGAAGTGCGGTTGAAAGACGACGCCGGCCGTAAAAGACTCTAAGTGGAACGGCGGAAGCCTTCCTGAGCCAAGGAATCATGTGGACACGTCGCCATGAAAGAGCGAAAAATATACGAAGCGGGAAGTACAATTCAGAGGAGAACTCTCACGTCGGGGGAATAGCTTGGCCAAGTCGAAGTTAGGGGGGCCAAGAGGGAAGACGCTTGATAGAAAAAAATGAAAAAGGTTCTAAAAGGAAAAGACTACCAAAAAGGAGGCGGACGTATGGGGGGGACACCTCGTTAGCTAATGACTTCTTCCGTCTTGGGAAAAAGCAAAAAGAGTTAAAGGGGGGGAGAAGGGAGTAGAAGGCCGATCCTTAAACAGTTCTCCCGTCAGACTCCTTATATAGTCACCCTCTCGCTAAAGTGACCGCATTGGCGAAGGAAGGGAAAAGCAGCTGGAAAGAAAGTTGCAGGCCCTTCTTTCGATCATCTCGGTAGCGGGCCAGGGTTAAGACTTGTTAAAAAAAAGAGAGCTTTGGGGGGAAAAGGCGCTAGAGGGGACCAGTCTTATGAAAGAAGAGCAGTTTGGGGAGTTGGGAAAGAAAAAAAAAGTCCCAATAATCTACCCCGGGACGGGCCGGGTACCAATTTGGAAGCTCGGAGGAAACTGAGGGCGCACGACTCAGAAAGGAAGAGGGAAGCACAGGGGGTGCGAGGCTAAAGAACTGTCTACGCTCGAGACTTTCTTGGATCGAATTCCGTCGGAGGGGGGCGCAAGAAGGGGGAAAGTTAGGAAACGCTTCGAAAAAGGGAATAGAAAAAAAAGGGGGGGGGACAGGAAGAGGGAATTCTACTTCGAGGGACGCGGGCGCGATACTGCACGGTATCTCCGAGCAGGGTATAGAGAAAGAAACGGAATCTGGAGAACGTCAGGGGGTGATTGCTCGGGCGGGGGCGTCGTCAGTACCTCAGGGTGCAATGGGTTTAAAAAAAAAAAGGTCCAATTTGGGGACGCAAAGCCTTCATCGCTGGCCAGATCTGGCGGGGAGGGCCGTCTTAAACCGGGAGAAACTTCTCGGGGTCCGACACTGTTCCTTCAACGACACGCAGGGGAGCGAGAATCGGCCCTTTCGCGGAAAGTGTGAGGGAGGGAGGAAAACAACTTGGGTCAATCCTATATTGAGAGGGGTGTGAATGCGGGAAAGGGATGGGGGCGAGTTTTGGGAACGAATAGTGAACCTCCGTGAACGAGTTCTGTGTCGTGGCTTGCAGGCGAAAAAAGCCGGAGAGGGGGTCTTGGAGGCTGGGGGGAAAAACCAAGAGGTACTCAAAAAAAAAAAAACTCCCTGAACATATATTGATGTCGCGTTGAGACCTCGAATCTCTAATAAACCGGGGGGGGGGAAATAGGGGAGAGAAATTGGGGGAAGTCTGACAGGGGGGGACCAAAAACGATCAGATGGGGCGTGACTCGACGCGGGAAAATTGTAGTTCCCCGACGCTTCTTCTCAAAAGGGGGGAGATTCAGGAGAAAGAAGGTTGAACGGAGAAAAAGGACAGCACGGAAACAGGGATCGAACTCTCTCATGGGAAATAATCTCACGTATCCGAGAAAGAGCCGAGTTAGCCATGCTCGATATTGTGGACAATTCTCCTTGGGATGAGATCCGACTCTTCAATCCATTCCAGACTTGGGAGCCGGGGAAAAATAGAAAATAATCAGATAGGCGAAAGGGGAAAACGGTGCCGCTCAGGAAAAGAATACCTCGGTCTCTTCCCGGGGGCAAGGAAAAAAAACTCAAAGGGATTGTGAATTGAATTTTGGAGGCAGGTTGACGTGTTAAATGTATTAAATCTGGGGGACTGAAGGTCTCAGGAAAAACTCAGTTAGACTATTCAGAGGGGCGAAGTCTCGGGGTTCAAGGTCCGAACGTTAAAAGACAACAAGAAAGAGGGGAACACTCCGGATTCTGAGGGAAATGAAAGATCCACTAGAGTCAGCCCTTCAGAATATGTATCCGAAAGGGACGTTTGGGACCCAAGGCAGGAAAAGCTAGACAAAACCAAAAAAAAAAATTCCTAAAAAACATCCCTTCGCAACTTGGGGGGGGGCCACAAAGGGACAGCCGAGGGTGGGAGCTTAGGCGCTCACCTTGCGTATTGAGAAACGGGCTCGGAAAGATTCTCCAAAACGACCGCACCGGCCGCAGGAGTAACTTTCAGAAGAATCTCCCTAAAGAGGTGTCACAAAAACCAACATCGCGCAAGATCGAACGAACCGACTTGGGGCGCAAAAGCGCGAGCAGACCGAGAAAAGGGAAGCTGCCGTTTCGCGGGCCATGTCCAAAGGGAACTACGAAAATCGAATACAAGGTCAGAGCAAAGAGACGAGTAAAATTGGAAAAAATGTGGGTATGGGCTCCTGTCCGTCTTCTTACACAATGGGAGCTCTTAGAAAGCGAAGGGGACAACGGCCGGGACCTCAAAAGTGGGGGCAAATAGAACTCAACGACGGTCGTGAATAGCGAACTAAAGAAGAAGAAATAACATTTTGAGCAATCTGGAAATTAGCCAAAAACTCCGCCTGGGATAAATTTCTGGGAATGGACCACAAGAAAACTAGGTGTCAGTTACCCATGACGGGTACCCATCGACAACCCGGGAAAAAGAGAGGTCTGGAGCAGTCATGGTCCGTAAAGGGGTTCGGAAAGGAAAACCTGGGAAAGAAACAAAACTGAGCAAAGAGTCTAAAAGAAGGGGGGAATAAAGGGAAAGTAAAGTTCCAAGGCGAGCCCCTAACCTGTACAACCTTAGAAATTCCGGCCTCAATAAAGGACGCTCGAATCGAGGCGACGCTGCGGGGGAAAGAGAGGTCCTTTCGACCGCCGACGACTAGTTCAGGAAAGGGGAGGGGTCTAAGATACACGGGGATGCGTACCGTTTTAGGAAAGAATCCCTCTTCTCTGGGGGTCTCAGCCGAAAAGAAGGATCTGAAGGAGAAAGAGGATAGCAAGAAAAAGTGCGAACGATATTACTGCGGCGTTCGCTCTACAGGGGAAAAAGAGGGTCCGTTTACTGGGAGGCACTGGGAACACGCCGGGACCTGGAAGAAAAAAAAAAGAGATTCCCAATGGAACGAGACTTGTGTGATTATCTCTACAGCCTAAAAGAGGAAAAGAGGGGATCATGGGAGAACCGGAAGAGCATCCTGACACTGGAAGAGGCGGGGAAGTTAAAGTCTCCAAACTGAGCCCGTATCTCGGGTGGTAGCTCGCTATACCTAGAGTAGGAGGAAAGAGGGAGTCACGACGAAAAAGCGCGTCCTCGACGCCTGATTCGAAATAAAAAGGCAGGGCCCTCGAAAAGCAGCTCAGGGAGGGGAGACTATCGGGAAGAAGGTGAGAAGAAAAAATTACGTGAGGGAAAAAGCATTGCACACGACGTGAGCAGTGCCTTGGCAACGGGGTAGTAAAAATGAGGGGTTATCGGGAACTGCCTACCTATGGTAGAAGAAGGAAGGGACGTGGGCATTGCGCACTCAGACGACTTCCGGCGGGGTTCATCGTCGGAAAAAGGACTTGCTTAAGGAAAAAGGGGGTTCTCATCTGGACAGAGCTCGTTTTCCGTGGAAAAGGAGAATTGGAATGGGGAAGAGTAAACGACTGGGGCATACCCTGACTGTCCCGCTGACAATTTTCGAAGGGCAGAGGGGGGACGCTTAACGAGAGAAAAAAGTTCTTCTCGACGAGAGACGTTCCTAAAGTGGGGAAAGGAAAAGCCAGAGAAACTGCCAGCAACACTCTGATTCACAGGAGAGAAAGCTCTGAGGGGAAGAGGAGTCCCTATGAACATATCTCAACGAGGAATCGTCGGCTGAAAGGAGACTATAAGGGTGACGCGACACCTAATCTTCCTTGCTCAGGACGCGTGATCACAAAGGGAGAAGGAATCACCTCGCTCATCACGAAAATTTGGGAGAGAGAGAAAGAAGACTTCGGGACCAGAAGCAAAACGGAAAACACCGGGTTCACAGTACGCCCGGGGAGAAGAGGAAGGCATAACGGAAAGGGGGAAAGAGGAAAAGCTACTGGGGGAGGGTTTCGGGGGCGCAAAAAAAGGAGGAGGGGAGGAGGGGATTACCTATCTCTCAACAACGAAGGGGGAAAGGCTAGTAATCGGCCTTTCGCTAATAACGGCGTTCTGGGGAGCCTCGTCAAGAGAAAAAAGACCAATAAAGAGCGTCGGAAGGTCTTCCATCAAAAGAGTTCGTGAGGAAGGTCCGCGGGGGGGGGAGGGACGCTACAATCGGGATGGGAGATTTAGTGCAGGCGTCCAAAGCACACCTTAGACGTTTACGGTCTGCGAAGTTATAGGAATGTGTGGGGAGCGAGAAGAATTAGTGTCTCGAAACCACTGGGATAGTAAACCGGGGTCAGCCCTCTGAGGAGGGGAGACTATTAAAGAAAAGAATATGAAAAGTTAAAAAAAACGCCGAAGGGAAATGGCGGGGGCCTTATCACTGGCGGTCGCATCAAACGGGGGGAGAAATGTCCGGAAGGAGATCTGATCTCGTCGAGGGGATCTTTCAAGGTCAACCGACAAGGGGGTCCAAAAGAGGCTGTCAGGATAGAGTTATCTATTCCCCACTGAATCCGCAGAAATTTTCAGGGGGGGAAGTCACCATTAAAGGAGAACTGATCTACCAATAGGAATCCCGGGGGTTCGGGGTGGATGAAGGAAGGGACTGAGTTCTGGATAATAAAAAGGAAGAGGGGAATGTGGGGAAAACAACAAAATAAAAAAAGGGAAAAAAGGCCGAAAAAAGGGGGGAAACCGGAGGAAAGTTGCAGCCATAACTTCTCATAAATGGAGAGTGGCCGAGATCGGGGGTAAGGAAAAAAGGAGCGGGGAGGTCTTGACGGGAGACCGTAAGGTCGAGGAGGAGGGGGGGCTGGGAAGAGTATTTCGAAGGTACGGAAAAGGGGATCCAAAAAAAAAGGGCGGTCGGATCCGGGAAAGAAAAGGGTTCCGAAGGGGGGGGGGGGGGGTCTCCCCAAGGGAGTCTCCTGAGAAAACGTCAGAATCCGAGAAAGAACCCTTTTCGAGGGAAAAAGAGGAAACCAGCTAAAAAGATAACAAGGGGATAGCTCACGATGTAGATTTCATTTTTCTACAGTGGTACCTATTGGGAAATTCAGGGGTTTCTCTAAGCCAATGCTCTTGAATCCTCGAAAAGATGATGGGGAGTTTATGTGGGAAGAAGCTCCAAGAGAATTAAGGGAAATGTTAAAGCCATCTTACCACTTAAAGAAAAAGGGGGGGATAAATCGCAGAGAAGACCTTCAACGAGTTAAGAACGGAGGTTTTAGAATCTTGGGAGAGTAAAAAAAGGAATATTAAATCGAGGGCATAGTCCCGTAGTTGAATCCAGGAGAGTAGAAAGAAAAAAGGAGGGGGAGAAAAAAATCTAAGGGAAACCACAGGGAGAAAGTCTTACGAGGAGAGAATACTACAAGTAGAAACAGAGCCGCAGAGAGTTAACTAAAAGGGGCCTATTAAGAAGGGTTCTTTAAAAGTTGGAGAAGGCTTCGTTAAGTACGCGAAGGGTGCTCGGCAGCCAGGGGGAATTGACAAGGGAACCCGACGCATAGAGAACCGGGGAAAGAAAGGTCATGTTCAGGAATCTTGCAAAAAGGCGGCAGAGAACGGGGAGAGACAGAAAACCTGGGGCAGAAACCTCCAGAAAAATCCGTGGTGGATATGAAGTCCCTTTCTCCATCAAAAATGGCTGAGTTCGAAACTCATTTGAGGCAGATAGTGAATACATGAGGAGGGGGGGGGTCCAAGTAATTAATCAGAACCGGGGGGGGGCTAAGCAAAGTTTTAACAACCCTGTGACCTAGGAGGGCGTCTTTCCTTGAAAGGGAAAAAAAAAAGGGCTTTCAAAAGTCTCTAAGAAAAAGGGAGAAATAGGAAAATTGATGTTAACAACTCCCTGAACATATTTCTGATGAATCAGTAGCCGAGAAAACCTGTAAGGGAAAAGAGATTGTTAAAAAAAAAAAAAGGGGGAAAAAATTTGGGTAACTGGGACTCTAGGAAAACTCCGAAAGAAAAACCTTGGGGAACTACCCAGCAAGGGGGGAGCTTTTCGGGGAAAACGGTGAAAGGAAAAGAAGAAAGCCACTCCCACAGCGAAGGAGAAAAAGCTTGCTACTACAGCACAGTCTGGCGCATGCTGCGGCGAAGAAGTCCGTTGCGACATGAGCGGAAAAAGGTGTGGAAACTTAAAAAGGGATGGAAGGAGGGTCTCCTTAACGAGGGGGGGAAAAGCCGGCCGAGGTAACCGCACTGAAGGGAAAAGGCGTAAATGAGAGAGACGAGACTCTAACGGGAGGACGTTGAGAAATACGGCGAGAGAAGTAAATGGCAACAAGAAGTTAGAGAAAGGGCCCGCTCGGAACCTTTTGATGTAGGAAGCGTGGGAAAGTTTGAAGAAAAAAGAAGGCATTAAAAGCAAAAGGTACGAAAAAACCAAAGGGGGGGCGGTTCGGATCGCATTCGAAAGGGGGCCTTCGGGGGGGGAGATTTCAAGGGAAGGGGAGCGAAAAAAAAAGGAATGTTCTCAAAAGGGGGAAAAAAAAACTGATGAGAGAACTAGAGTGGCCTCTCATAAAAGACTATAAAAAAACCGCCATGCCCCGAAAAAGGGTCGGTGTGGTTTTCAAACGAGGGACAGAAGGAGTACATCAGAGAACATGAAAAAAAACAAAAAGAAGAGAAGGAGGAGAGGTAGAGAAAGATGACCCTTTAGTGTGCCAGACCCCGGAGAGAAAGGAATTAGACAAAGAACGTCGCAAAGGGGGGAGGGGGCGCCAAGAGTCAGGGGGGACTCGCGCAGAAGAAGTCAAACTTCTCACAGAGAAAGGGCCGTCGTTCAGGGGGAGATCTCAAGAGGGAAGGGGAAAGACGATCAAGAGCGAAAGGGAGGCGTTCAGGAAATTCAAGATTTTTGTCAGACTTCCTAAAAAGAGGAGAATATTGAACAGGAGTAAGTTCACCTATGAAAAATAGGAAAAAAGAAATCCTTTCTAAGAAAAGCCTCAGTGGGGGGGGAAACTTGTGTAGGGGAAATACAATGAGGCTCAGTAAAATATGGGGAAGGGGTTAGACGAGAAGCTCGGGGGGAAGGAAAAGGTCTATACAGCTAGGAATAATTATTACCGGGATAGCGAATTCTTCTGAAAAAAGGCACCTCTAAAAAAGAGAGGGCCGACACCGAGAGAAACCTATAAAGGTCCAGATAGGCTACTGGAGGGGAACTACTAACGAAAAGAAAAAACTCCCTCAGGGAAGGGGGGGGTGGGCAGTCAGAGAAAAAATTCTCCATAAGAAAACGTGCCTCTCCTTGAAATTACGACCTCTTTTGAAGGAAAAAAAACCATAAAAGGGAGGGGAAATCTTCAAAGGTTTCCAGAGGGGGCTAAAGGTCAAAACAGAGATAGGGGAGGAGGGAGCCATTGCGGGCAGTGCCGTACCAGGTGTTTTCGAGAAAGCGTGCCGGAAGGGGAAGCCATTACTAGGGCGAAACTAGAACGGGGGGCACTGGAGAAAACTTCAAACGGTAAAATACATTGGCGAGCCCGATCACCTTACTAGGGGTAAGGGGGGTGGGAAAGAAAAAAGTCGAGCAAAAAATTCATAAAGCCTTACGCAGAGAAGACACTGGATATCGTAGGAGTCGGATCGCGCAAGCGTAGACTTCGACTTGGATCCCTGGATTTGGGGAGGGGGAGAGATTCCAGCGCGGTTTATGGAAAGAAAGCGCGGTCGCAACGAAGATCGAAGAAATCGGGGGAAGGGGGTCCTAGGTACGGGAAGGGGGACTCAGAAGACTTCGAACAAGGAGCAAAAAAGGAACTGGAGGCTCGCGTGTCTCTCGAAAGGTGACTTTCCTTTTAACTAATTGGTTCCCCAAGGAAAAGTCCGAGATCGCTGGGGGACTTGGCCTACCAGAAAGGAGGCCAGAAATTCTCGAGAAGGGTTTGATTAGAGAGGAGCCAAGCTGAAAATCTTGAGAGGGGAGACCCAAGGTAAAGAAGACATCTTTCAGAAGACCTACCTCAGGGGGGGAAAGGAGAATACGGAGGACGGGTTTAAGTCAAACTTGCGGCACGAGAATTTTTATCGACCAAGGTCAGAGAGGGCAACTCGGGAAAGCCGGGAACTTCCAAAAAAGGGCGCCCAAGAGGACAAATGAATTCGAAATCCGAGGAAACCTGTCCTCGTATCCCGAATGAAAAATCAATCGCCTGGGGGGGAAAATTGGGGGAATCCCTCATGGCGAGGTTCCTGATTTTGGGGCAGACGACAACTTAGTTTCCGAAAATCTTAGGAAGGAGAAGGTTAAGGAACAAAGGGATGCCGTTATAATGACGCGGAGGAGAACCTACCTGAGCTCGGGAAACCGCCGCTCAAAAATAGGTCGGGGGAAGGGAACGGGAACTTCGAGACTGGCGTCATCGGAAAAAAAAAAAAAAAAAAAACCCGGAAAGTTGATTAAGCAGCCTTGCTGAGAATATGAAAGGGTCTCCGGGAGGTGGAGAGGAGGGTGGGGAAGTTTCTAGAAAAAAATTGGGGAAAGAACTCGATATAGGCTGCCCGTGATAGAGGTCTTCATCATGGAGAAAAAGACAGGAGCTCACCAAGAAAGGCTTGCAAGGAAGAAAGACCCGAAAGGAAAAAAAAACCCAGAGGGCCAAGTGGTGCAAACCATGTCTAAAAAAACGGACTGAATGAGCTGGTCCCTGCTCTGGAGGGGAGGGTCTTTCTTTACCGGCCGGCTCGATAGTAAACCATATTCTGGAGAGTGGAACTCAAATGAAATAAAACATGTCCCGTGGGGTGGGACCCCTAGCGCTTAAAGATCACCCAGGATCTAAGATCTCAGTCCATGGGGGGGGGGGGTGGGGGGGGGGGGGGGGGGGGGGGGGGGGGGGGGGGTGGGGGGGGGGTGGGGGGGGGGGGGGGGGGGGGGGGGGGGGTTTTGGGTGGTGGTGTTGTGGGAGTGGTGTGGGTGGGTGGTTCTCTCCATAGAGCAGACCCTTCTCGAAATTAACTCCCTCCCGAAATTTTAAAAGAAAGTAGCCCGAAGTTGCAAACAACCCGCTCCATCTGCTCTATGGCGAATGGCTCCCGCCTCGACACTTGTCATGTTGATCTTCAGGGGGGGAAGGGGAGGGTGCCGAGGGAACATGCATCGCAACTCCCTGCCAATGCTGAAGCACTTCTGGGAAAACCGTATGCTCTAGGGGGCATTGCCAAGCGAAAACTGGGGGACTTTGGCCTGATGAATTCCACGCCCAGCAGAGAAAAGAACAAATCAATATCACAAAGAGAGAAGAAAGTTGTCGGAGAGAGAGCCAAGAAGGAAAGTTGAAGTGGAAGGGCGTCGTTAAAGGGGGGGAAAGCGGGCTTCCTCGACCACTCGGAGGGGACGAGGGGCGTCTCTTCAAAAAGAAAAATCTCGAGGGTGAGGAACTCTTGATCAAAAAAATCGTATGGAAGAAAACCGACAAGGAAAAAAACGTAGAAGAGCACGCTTTCGAATCTGAGGCAGGCAAGAGGCAGGCTATAGAGAGAGGGTTTGCTGAAAAGAGACCGGAAGAGAACACGAAATCTATGAAAGGAACGAAATCCTGCACTTGGCGTTCGGGCAATGCAAAGGAGGGAAGGGATGGGTAAATTCTTGAGGGTAGAAGGAATCTATGAATGATCGACAGAAACGCCTGCGAGAAGAGGTCAGCTCAGTGACATAAATATGTATCTTCTTCCACAAGGGCGAGGCCCAAGGGGGGGGGGGAGGGGGGGTTAGAAGACCATTGGAACTCCGGCAAAGTGACAGAAAGCTAAGGAACGTAATTGCGTTGGCCTATAGGACGACCAGAAAAAGAACAGAGAAGGGGAGAAAAAGTGTATGAAAAAGGACGATGTGAAAAAGGGGGAGTATCGGAAGTCCATAAAACAACGACGGCGCGGGGAAGGACAAGTTTTGCAGCCAGCACTATCACTGAAGGGGAACTTTGGGAAGGAGGAGGATATTGCCCCAAAATAAAAGGGGATGGAAGCCGGAAAAAAGGGGGGGAGGAAGGACAGTATCATAAAAGCAACCGCGGTATTTTCGAATAGGCATTCGAGCGGAAGAAACCGGCAATGGGAGAGGTATCAGAAGGAAAGGCAGCGATCCGTAAAAGGAGGGAGGGGAAACGGCTCCGGGAGGCTTCGCCCCAAAACCACCGCGAAAGAGAGCACCCCCTGAGAAAAGTTCGGGAGAAGAAAAGGAGCTGATCAAAAAGGCAGGACATGTTTAAGGTCCTATTTTGAACGGTAAATTGCGCTATCATACCAAAGCTCGGAATGGGCCGCGGAATAAAAACTTTCGGATGGTCCAATGAGCAGGACTTCCCAGGACATAGTAACGCGGTATGACAAGGGGAGAGAGGAGCGCCGAGGGAAAGTTCCTAAAGTTTGGCGGGAGGGTCGAAAGGAAAAGATCCGTAAATTCCGGGGGAAGTTTCTGGAGAGAACGAGGGCCAGGCGCAGGGAGGGGAAAAGAACGCCCCGGGAATAGTGAAAAAAAAAACGGTCCAAATTGCAGAAAAAGAGTCCGTCGACGAAGGGGCGCGATGAAAAACGGGGATAAAAAAGAAGAAAACCTCCGAGAAAAGGAGAGGAGGTCGGACAAAAAGTGTGGTGTTCGGGGAATGATCAAAAAAAACCCTGCTTGACCAAATTGCCGGGAAAGGGGGCGGAACAAAACAGGCGTCGAGGAAAAAAGGAGAAATTGCGCATAAAAAAGGTCAATGCCAAGAACCGTCGGCTCTAACGCTCGCCGAACACCTGGGAAGGGGCTGCCAAAATGGCTAAAGAAAAGAAGGAGAGGGCTCGGGACAACCTGTCTGAAAGAAAAAAAACTGGGCGGTTACTGTTGGAAGGTCAAAATCGCATGCGTAATTCAAAACGAGGTCGGGAGGGAGGGGGCTAATTTTGGAGAAGAAAAAGAAGTTAAAAGCCTGGAGAGGAGGTGAAGGGAAGAAAGTCAAAATCTCAAAAAAAAAAAAAGCGAAATCGAGGAAGTATTGGTCGCCCCAGGGCGTGAGGTGAACTCCTCAAACAGATAGTGGAGGAGGAGGGGGGGAATCCTCAGAACAAGGATCCAGGAGCGAAAAGGAGATGAAGGGGGGGAGACTCGTGGGAGGGGGGGACAGCGCCCCAATGGCACGGGTATAAAAAAAAAATCGCATTCCATTGTAGAAGGGGGGGTCCCAACCCCAGCGTAGGAGAAAGGGAGAGGTCGTAGAAAGTATGACGGGGGTTTAAAAGAAAAATAGAAAACGGAGCGAACAAAGTTAATCGAGAGCGCGATGGGTGAGGGACGAAGCCGCACCACGTGAGGGGGTGTGTCTGGAGAAAGTGAGCGCGAAGAAGATGTGGTTGAAAAAGGAGCACGTGAAAGAAAGAAACGCTGGTCATCCTGAGGGTTGGCCTGGGGGGCCGCGGTTAAACCGAAGGAAAGCAAAGCTTAAATCGAAGAAAAAAAGAGGGGGAGGAAACGGTTTACAGACACATACAAGAAAAACTCGTCGGTTGCTGGGCAAACCATCAAGGGGGCTAAGGGGAAGAGGGCCACGCGGTGCGGGGTTTGAGGTTGGATAGGGGGGGTCGAATGTACAAAAGGGGGAAGTCTCTCACGTCTCGAAACACACGAACTTGGCGAGGGTAGGGTCGCCAGATACAGGAGAGGAGTTGGGATATTGAGTCACAAGAGCCTCACAAGAGAAAAGAAGAGAAGATGCCAAAAAGATCTGCTACCTGAAATAGAAACGCTACTTCAGCAAAGGAGGGGGAATCGATCAGAAAGAGGGAGAAAAGGGGTGTGTTTTGGAAAAGGATAGTGACGGAAAATTCATAAAAGGGGTCACTTGACCTGACCAAAAAAAA
>Ga0179593_1335298_pt1 | contig 12010 bp, 18 predicted proteins | sample CZODoug2_1_08_16_FD_185931 | JGI IMG/M metagenome (GOLD analysis project Ga0179593, IMG submission 185931) | Vadose zone soil fungal communities from Angelo Coast Range Reserve, California, USA - CZODoug2_1_08_16fungal (PacBio error correction) | ecosystem: Environmental > Terrestrial > Soil >...
AAGGGAGTTATTTTCATCAGGCAGTTAAAATTCCAGGTGAATGCTTTCTCTGATTCTGTCAGACGACATGCGAGGGAAAGGGTTTTGGAAGGCTGGGTCACTCAAAGGGGAGGACTGAACGGGGCTTTCCAACAGTTAGAAAACTGGGTTGGCACTGGGGGAAGGGGGGACTGAAAGGAGTATGAAAAGGGGAGTTTGGGAGAGAAAATTTTCCTAAGTCAAAAAACAGCCAAAGCTTAACGCTTGCCGCATCCCTATGTACCCGGTGGGGGTCAAGACGGGGACGGAACCCCCAACCACAAACCAGACAGAACCAAGAAGAAAAAAAATGGGTGAAAACCATGTCCTTCCCTGGATTTGGGTGTTGTGGACTTTAGGGGTGACTGGGGGGTTTTGGGAGGGGGGAATGACTACCCTGGCCATTCACGCAAAAAGGAAGAGGAAAAATCAGGAACAAAAACAATGCAAAAGTCCCGGATGGTTCACAAATTCTAGATTCTAATAAACATAGCCTACATGTCACAAAGGATCCAGGAAAATCCTGGGAACACATCAAAAGGGTTGAGAAAAAAGGAAACAAACAGTGGGGGGGGATTGTGGCGGTGGGAGGAAGGGGAGGAGGGAAAAGGGGGAAGAAATCCTGCTGAACCTTTCAACGAAAAAGGATTGGGGGAGTTGATAATTGGGACTTTAAAAACGGTGGAGACGAAAGACGTATAAAGAGCAGGGAGGGGAGGGAATAAGCAAAACCGTTCAAATGCACGGGGGGGGGACAAGGAAATAATCGTCGCTTTCAGCGGGTCCTGGTTGTTCTCAACTAGAGGAAGGGGCGGGATCGCATCTTTAACAGGAGTGGGGAAGGTTAAAAGTTTATTGTAGAAGGAGATGGAGAAAAATCACCGGAACATCAAAAAAAACCATTCAATTTTTGGGGTGCTCAAAATGGACAACCTAGGTCCTTCATTCGGGGAGGTTGAGTTGACACTGAAAAACCTGTAGTCATGAAAGTAAGGTCTCAGTGAAAGAACTCAAAGAACGAGGAGCTTAAAATCACTGGGTTCAAGAAGTTCAAACAAAAATCTTACATACTGGCGCCAATGGGTGTGGGCTGGGGAGTTACAGACCAACCAAAGCAACCAAGGGGGAGTGGCTCATCATGGACAACAAACAAAAGAAGAAAGGTAAACAGGGTATGGTAAAAAAACTGGGGAAATATGGGCACCATTAGGTCTATACATGGGAGGGGGAGAGGGGCAGGATTTGGGCACATCACCAAGGAAAGAGAGGTGGGTCAGAAAGGACCAACCACTAAGGCTCGTCACTTTGTCAAACAAAAAAGAAATCAACTGGTGGACAAAAGGTAACACTGGTGAAAAGGCGGAGGGACAAGAAACATAACGCGAATTAGGAAAAAGGGGGGGGTGAGCACGTGGCACTGATTTGGCAAGGGTAGTGAACAGTTCGGACATAGACAAGAAACGCAAAAAGGATGTTAAGGACGTTAATTCTGCTACGCGAAGGGAGGCAATGTTGAGTCTCCTACACCACTATTTCGGCTTTGTCAGGAAGACCTTCGCCCCCTACATGTACTCGGCCAATAGAAGAATTCTGGATCGCACGTCTCAAATCTTCGGCCTTTGTAGCTTGAGCCGTCACATTTCTCCCCTCAGAAAAAGAGGTCGGTAATCTTTTTCCCCCGTGCGTGTGACATCAACCGTTCGTCTGGGGCAGGGCCATTGCAAGTGTCATCCCTGGCCACATTACTAAGAAAAAAAAAAGGGTTACAACGTTTCGGGCTGAAAACTTTTCACTGCAATTTGAACCCCTGTTTTGTACGGAACATCTGTCATGGTCAGGCAACGACACATGGGCCGAAAACGAAGGGGAAAACAATAGGCTGGATAAATTGGGGGGGGGGGGGATTAACATTACGAGTTCTTTCCTCCTGAATGAAGCGCTCTAAGGTCGCACTTATATTAAAAACCAACAATGAAACACAGGGCAAAAATGAAAACAAGAGAGCACAGGCCCAGGCATCTGGGAAAATTCAGAACGGAGGCAACTGGGAGGAAGCAGAAACCTGCATTGGGGGAGTGGTACAGCGTAGGGGCTCCTCAAGTGGGGGACCCTCATAACAACTGAAAACTATCAACTTCCGCTTTTCGGGTCCGGCCCACAGAAGGGGCCTTTGTTCATGTCACTCGGCTAAATGGTTCTGCAGGTGATTCACCAAGTACAAAAAAGAAAAAAAGGCAAAAAACAAAACACATGGCAGGGGGGGAAAAGAATTGGTTGCTGGGCTGGCACAGAATTCGAGCATCTGCGAGAAAAAAGAACCCCATGGTCACCCGCGTAAGTCAAGGCACAGACGACGAAATAAAAAAATGGAAAGGGGAAATCCAACCATAACAGCACGGGGGAAGCTATGGGCCATCTCGGAAAAAAAAGGTATAAAAACACCAGGACAAATTCAACTAAAAGGGGTTTCACAAATGGCACACAAAGAGAGATAAGGTCTGGGCAGAACTGGGGTGCCACAAAGGGTGATTACAAACACGGGTGGCGGCGGGTCAATTCAACTGGACCAGACATGGTCAACCATTTTCACCGCGTTAATGGGCAAAGGGGGCTTGAAAAAAAATACACAATGAGGCTGACCGACATGAGGAAGGGGACAGGAAGCACACATGGGATGAGGGGGCCTTGCAAAGGCAAACCGTGCCTCACGGTGGGGGAGACTGAGGCGTCCCTGTGTGGGGGTACTGTGCCGCATCCCACAGTGGGCAACCACTGTTTCCAGAGGGGGAGGGTGATGAAGTAAAGACCCCCAGCAGTTAGGAAGATCAGTTCAGAATGAAAACACTGTACTTTGAGGCGCGCACAAAAGAACTGTTGGATTTAGGAATAACGGGGGAACCACGGAGGTAAGTCACTGGAGTAAGTGAGGTAGTGGCGTTTGAAGTAGTAGAGGTTCATCCAGTAAGACATAACATCAGCCAGGTCCATACACGCGGAAGTAAACACCTGCCGTCAGGGGTGTGCCCTCGTCAACTGCCTGACAGGGGAGACCCTGGTCAGAGACCGCAAGATCCAATGCAGCAACATGGCCACACAAAGGTGGTAAAAAAGCATGTGGCTACTGGTTTCAGAAGACCAGAACAAAAGAGGAGGAAGAGAGTTCGGGAAAAAAGTCACTGATCCATCATTCTATAAGAGCACAATTAGCAGCACCAGACGGGGACACTCCACAGAAAACACCGGTAAATCACGGAACAGGGAGCATACAGAAGCAACAGATGTTTTCATGAAAAGCGGAAGAGACGGGGAAGGAACAAAGGGCACAATCACTTGAATCTCACTTGCAAAAATTCTAGCTAGGAAAAGAGATTCGAAAGGGGTTGGCAAACTGGGGGCGTGGGAAATTGGTACGTGTGCAAGAGAAGACAGGGGAAGGAAAAGCATGCAGTGGGGGGAACATGGTGACCGGGGTGGGGTGAGGTGGGAAAGAGAATCTGAGATTTTCCGTTGGCGTCCTTGGTGATTCATTTAAGGGAGGGAAGACAAAAAAAAGAGTGTCCGCGACTCGGGGTGGGGTTAAAAAGGAGATTACGGGGGGTGAACACTGGTGAGAACAAGGGTGATGGGGGGGGGAAGGAAGCAGGGAGGGTTCCTCCCCTAGCGAGCAAGGAGGTGCTACACAAAAAGGATAATGATCTGGAGGAGGAGGGGGAAGTATCCAATGGTAACTATGTACGGGCAGGTCCAAATCCAAGCGCAATTCAAAAAGGGGGAGAATATGCTAGCTAACTGTACAGGATATAAAGAATCAGTTGGTGTGCCTCTGAAGGTTATGCATGATGAAAAGTGTTGGTGGGGACAGCAGCAAAGGAAGCGGGAAAAGGCTATTGAGGGGGGCAGGACCAATCTCCTGCTCCAAGAGGCGGGTCAAAAGAACAAGAAGAACGCATGGGGGGGATGACTGAACTAGGCTTGGGTATTCCGACACGGTGGCACCCAAGTGATAGGGAAGTGGGGTAAAATAGTGTGAAAGGCATGGCCGAAGAGGTGTACAATCCCCCTTGGGGTTATCAATTCTTGTGCAGCGGGCTGGGGAAGGAAAGTTAGCATATAGGGAATGTCGGAAAAACAGAAGTAAGTGAAATGTTGGGCAACTTATATATGCGATGTGCAAGCAAAATAGTCAATTGGTCGGCGGCAGGATATTGATGGAGTTAAACAAGTTAAATGGGGGGGGGTATTATAGGGAAAAGCCGTCAGTTACCAAGGTATTCTAAGGGGGGGGTTTCTCAGTCACTCTCAATGCTCATGGGGAATGGGCGAAAAAACACGGGAAAAAAAAGGAGGCATAAACGAAACGGGCGTCGTGCATGGGAGAAGGATGTGAGAAAAACGTTTGTTCAGACCCCCACGGGGAGGAAGAAACAGTGATGGACTATTTATTTAGTGGGGGGGCAAAGGGATGGGGCAGAAAGAGAAAATCCTCGCCAATGGCCTTTGGGGGAAAAAACATTAGCCATTTGGAAGGGAATATCTCGCAGGGGGGTAAAAAGCGAAGGAAAAGTGGGGGGGGGTGGCATTTGTGAAACTGGTCATTGCATGTTGATGTGAATAAACAACTGTAGAGGGTGAACCTGTGCAAAGCAAGGTGCACTAGGGCAGAAAAGCCTAAGGTGGATTCACATGAATGATACAGGACATGCCGTTGTTGCACCATCAGTTGAACATTAATGTTTCGTAGTTGTTTACAACAAACGATCTAGAAAGGGGGCAAATGGGTGGGGGCAAACAATGTGCATAAGCCCGTTTAAACATTGCCAAGTAATTTTCCTCTGTCCTTATTACTCTAGTGAAGGTCAATATCGAATACCAGGATGAAACCTGTTCTCTCGGAGTGGATGTGGGGCAAAAGGGTCATAGAAGCTATAAAGAGCCTGAAGGGGAGAAAGAACTGTTTTACTAGACGGGTGAAAGCGAAAAAAAATGGGTACCTGGAGGTTTAGTAAGAGCCACATAATCCTAGGGTTTGCATTAGGTAGGGGAAGGTACCATATGGGGGGGGGTGCTTCTGTGCGGGATCGCACTGGCCAGGTGGGCCACTCGGGGGAAGATTGCCACTCCAGGCAGGGATTCGTGTAGTGGGGAAAAAAAAGGGGGGGGGACGTGTGAAAAGCAATGATTCTTTTCTCGGAAAAGTCTGTAAAGAGCACAGAATGGTGGACCAATCTTGAAGGATGGGGGACAATGAGGGAAAGGGGCAAAAGAAGGGGGGGGGGGGGTGAAGGAGGGAGAGTCAAGCAAATTGAAGGGGGCAGCTGTTCGTACAAGAAAACTGTTAGGGGGGAGTGTGTTTCGGTGAGGTGTGCTCACTATGTAACCAAAAATTCGGGGGGTGGTTATTTAAGGTAACAAACAAGGAAATGGGGGGGGCTAAAGAGGCACCGATTAGTCTGGGGGGGGGTGGGATCTTCTGAACAACAATCTCAGCGTACTAGCTGGAACTTTGAACAACCTCCAAAGTTTAGGAGGGTATCAAATGAGTGACAAGGGAGGGAGAGGTGAGCACCCCATAGGTGTACGTTGGAAAAGGTGGTGGTGGCATCGAAAGAGGAAAGATAAAAGAAAAGTGTGTAAAGCATACAATGAAGATATAAACCTAAAATGAAGATAAAAAGAAAGCAAATCAATTGGGGACCATCCTTCAATAGTATGATTTCTTGACTGTGACAGATTGGCATGTGAAGGGTCGGGGTTGTGTGCAGTTAAGCCCATGAAAGGTATTTATCAAGGTTAGGAGTAGGGGGGTGAAAAACCTGGGGTAAGAAGCAATACCTTTGGGCAGTAGGGTCTGACAAACAAAAAGAGCATGTGAGACTTATTCGTCAAAAAGAGCCAAGCCTCTACTCAAAGAAACATAAGCAGCAAGGGGGTCGGAGGGAATGCAGGAACTCTTGGAAGTGTTGCCCAAGGGGGGGAGGGGAAGCAACTGTAATGGAAACAATGTAGAGAGGGTGAAGAAGATTCAAGCGAAGAAGGGGGTGAATGTCACATGTTGCATGGCTTTATGTTGGAGGGGGTAAGGGGGGGGAAAAACTGGGAAGGGGTGTAACGGGAAAAGAGATTTGCGGTAATGGGGGGGACAGGCTGAGGAAAAGGAAGAAAGAAAAAAAATAAAGTTCAACCCAACACAAGATCAAACAGCATCACTAATACTAGAGACATTGTTTGGGGGGGAAACCATGGGGGGAAAAAAGGGGGAGGTGTCAGGTCTTGGGAATGGGGGGTGGGAGAAAAAAGGAATAAAACAAATATCATGTTGAGGCTTCCATGAAAAAGGGGGGCAGACTTGGATCGGCGAGCTTGGGAAAAATGGAGTTTAAGATTTTTGTAAGGACAAATATAAGGGAAAGAAGTGCAAGCAAAATCTTCCCATTGGAAAAAACAAAACATGAGACTGGGGACATTACAAAGAGGGGTGGAAGGAAGTCCCAAAAGTGAAACAGGTCACAAACTTTTTTAAGATTGTGATCAAAGGACACAAAAGCATCTGCAAGGGCATTGGGTCAAGGGAACAGGAATGAAGGGGGGGAAAATAGGAAGGGTGGGAGAAAAAAGAGATAAAAAACCGGGGAGATTAAAATAGAAAGAAGGAGGAATACAAACGTCGCTAACTGAGTTCATGCTAAGGGGGGGGGGGGGGGGGGGGGGGGGGGGGGGGGGGGGGGGGGGGGGTGTGGGGGGGGGGGGGGGGGGGGGGGGGGGGGGGGGGGGGGTGTGGGGGGGGGGGGGGGGGTGGGGGGGGGAACAGGGTTATAGATTTAAAGAGGGGGAGAGGTAAAAGAAGAAGGTAAAGGAACGCGGTTTGGAAGGGCTTGGTCAAGCAAACTTGATTGCTGTGTATAATTTCAATACATTAACTGTGGTTGTCCCGGATTCTAGTATGAAAGGTTAATTTTTTAAAATCGGCACTAAAGCACAAAATTCACTGAAAAGAAAAGAGGAAAAAAGGGAGATTTCAAGCATCAACTATGTACAGGGGGGGGACATCGGGGTGAAGGCGTCTTACCCACAAACAGACCAGACCTAACGTTAAGGGGTTATGGGGTAGTGATAAACTTGGACCGCCCAGGTAAAAACCAAATGGATGATATGGGAGGATGGGGGGGGGGAGAGGGGAATTGGGTGGTGGGTTGCAGGAGGGGGAGGGGGGGGGTCGGGGGGGGATGAGGAAAGGAGGAATTAACATCAATCTCTTCAGGACCAGAAGAAACAGGATACCTGAAAATGAATGGTCAAAAATTAATAGGTTACGACTGAACAAGAGGAAAGAAAGGGCTCAAAAGGCACGTGAGAACAAAGTGACAGATGGGGAAACCAGGAAGGAGAACAACAGACAAAACCATAGTGTGGGTATTTGAGTTAGACAAAAAGGGTGAATAGGATACCGGCGTCGTGTGTCAAATCTTGATTGGGAAGTATTGGCGAAAGAGGAAAAGGAGGTATTAAAACGCCAAGGTGTAACAGAAACGAAGGGGGGAATAAGATAACTGGACCTTTCTTGTGGGGGGCGCATCATAAAACGTATCAAGGAAAGCTGGGTCAAGAAGAAATAATAGCAGGATGTTCCCAAGGGGGATGTGGAGGAGGGGTGTTTGTAAAAAGAGAGAGGAGTGATATCGAGGGATTTGGAGAACAACATTTTGATGGGCGTATAGGCTAACAAAAAAAATCGGCAAAAAATGCAAATGGTTTGGGGGGCGACACGGAGAAAAACAGAAAGAAAGGCAAGGTAGGACTGGAGGGGGATGACAAGCATATAACCTGTGAGCACGGGAGGGTTCATTTAGTAAAAAAACTCACGTAGGTAGGGAGATTAACTGTCAAATAGGGAAAACAAGAGGGCAACAAACACAGGGCTGAAGCTTACAGTTTGCATTGACTGGGGGGTAAGGGAAAAAGGGTAAAACTTCAACCACACAATTTGGGCTCCACTATGTCACAAATCACAAAACATGGGACCGGAAAAGGTTATTGGAAAAGACAAACTTCCCATGTGCCTGGATAGCGTGATTTTGGCATTCTAGGAAACGAATCAGAGGGGACAATCCGGTGTTGGTCAAAAGAGGGGGACAAACATAGGCAGGGCTCTTAAGAGGACACTCGGGACATGAGATCCGAATGGGGTCCCTGTTTGCAAAAGTGCCAAAAAAAAAAGAAAACTTAGGCTTCCAAAGAAAAACAACGAAATAGGGAAAGGGCGGGGGGCAACGGCAGAACATGATTTGTACACACGGGAGGAGTCCTAGTCAAAGAAAAGTCTCATAATGGGGGGGTTATGCACGGCACTGGGAAAGAAATGACACATGATGCAATGGGTTCGGGGTATAAAACACGTCGCTTTGGAGCAAGCGATAAGCTGGAATCCCCCAGACAAGGGAGACGCTGGTCTCTATGACTGCCTGGGGGCTCCCCCACTTAACAAGAAGAAAAAATCTTGACGGGGGAAATGTGAGAAGCGGGGAAAAAACTTAATCCTGGCATAGTCATGGGGGTGGGGGGGACACATGGCATGCGGAACAAGGTCCTTGTCAAGACAGGGGTGCAAACTGTGAGACAAGATGGCACCGCCGCGACCTCATCAAGTGGGCAACAAATGAATAAGGACTAAGGGGGTATGGGGAAAACCTGTTCCGCAATGGAGGGACACTCAATAGACAAAATGATAATCACAGGCAACAGTCAAAAGAACGCAGGAATAATCGCAAAGAGAGGCCATCATGACGTGGAAATTAAAATGACTAACTATTCCAAACGGCATCATTTCCTTCAGAGGTGGGCAGAATGTTGATGGCCATACCAAAGTGGGGGGCAAAAAGGAAATTCAACTTGGGGGCTGAGGTCTTCATCTGTTATGAATAACGAATTTTTGCAAAGGGGGGGGTTGCATTGAGAGTCGGAGCTTCAGGAAACTGGTTACACCGGGGTTGGGTAAACTGGAAAGTAAAATTGCCTCGCGAAAAGGGCACCTAAACTCAAAAAAAATTTAAGGGGGACGTACAAGGTTGGTGGGGAAGCATTCTGTTGCTGGGCGGCCAGAATTATCTCTTGCATTATCACCTCGTCAACAGACGCATCCAACCCATGGAAACAAGACTGGTTCTTACGAACTTGACTAGATGGTGAAAAAAGAAAAGTGGGTAAATGCGCAGAACACAGAGATGGAAAGGGATAGCAGAAATGGAGGCTATTAAGGGAAGGGGGGGCACAAGGACGTCATTGGGATGCCAATTTTCACTGGAAAGGTTTTACAAAACGAGTGAGGAACGGAGGAAATACTGATTGCAATGTTTATATTATTGCAAAACGACATGGGGGGGGACGGCCCATTACACGGGTCAACCGAAAAGGAAAACTGCGGCAACCCGCAGAAGGTCACGTGTAGCCACGAAAATGAAAAATTCCCTTCCGGCTTAATGGAAGACAGGTCATTCAACACATGGGGGTGGTGTGGAGGTGGGGGGAGGAAAATAACTGCTTTCTCGTGTGAGGTGGCGGTGATGTAACTCATGGGGGGGGGGGGGGAATGACGGCTAAAAGAAGCGGAGCCTGTGACTAGAGGGGAGTGTGGGGCCTGTCATCATAAAAAGTCATGAAAAGTGCAAAAACTGAGGGGGGTGAAATAACAGTGAGGGAGAAAGTTATGTAGAGGGGGGGAGAGGAGAGAGAGGAAAGGGGGGGGGGGGTGGATAGGCTGGGGGATGGGAATCGTAGGTATTAGTGGTAAAAAGCAATTCATAGACTGCAGAAGGGGCTCTTACCTGTGAAAAAAGACAGACTAGGGGGGGGGATTTGGGTGGAGGGTCCGCCTGGCTATACTCACTGAGGGAGATGGGAGCGAAGACCTCAACTTACTCAGTCCAACATTTCGATGTCTCAGTTACATGAGAGGGATCAAGCAAAAACAAAAAAAAAACAAAAAAAAAGAAAAAAAAAAGAAAAAAAAAAAAAACAACAAGTCACACCAACCAAACCAACCACACACAACACAACAAAAATGAGAAAAACCTCACACCCAAAAAAAACAATCACCCCTGGAATAATCCCACCAAATAGTCGCAATTTGAAAAGAGTATCAGCAGGTGGGGTCTGTCACATGTCACTGAGAAATAGAGAGTCTAAAAAGGGGGGAGAAAAAAATAAAAACATTTCACTGCGACTAACTCGGTCCCTACAATGCTCAGCCTTAATGTCCAGTAATATTCTGCAGCCATAGCGCATGTTCTTAAGACGGGGAATTCATACACAAAGAAAAAGGATAAAAATGGCTACGTAGAAGCAAAATGGGGGGAAGGGGGGGGGGGATCAGAGAGAAAAACGGGGAAAAGTGCATAAGCAGTTTAACTTTTTGGAAATGGGTGAATTATTGAACATGGTTGGGGATCAGGAAAAGGGAGGGGGGGACCTTGTGGGGTGGGGGTAGTGGGGTGGCATTGTCTGAAATTTTGGGGGTCATCTGGACCTTAGGGCAAATGGATATGCAAACAGTGAAAAAAGAGAACGAGCATTCTGTTCAGACGAAGGTGGTGGGTTGCTGACAGGCAAAAAAGTAAAAATACAAAAAAAAAAAAATAAAAAAAAAAAAAAAAAAAAAAAAAAAAAAAAAAAAAGCGAAAAAAAAAAAAAAAAAAACCAAGGAGAGGAGGCTTGGGCGAGATGTCGCTGGATTTATGTATGAAGGGTTGCCTCCCCCTAGCACTTGCAGAACGAGGGTCCACAGCCGTGTGGAATGTGGCAGGAGTGAGAAGGGGAAGGATGAGGATGGGAATATGTGAGGGGGGAGGAACGAGAATACTGTGTCTCCCGGGAGCACTTCGCGGAAAAAAAAAAAAAAAAAAAAAAAAAAAAAGAAAAAAAAAAAAAAAAAGCAGGAGGTGAGTCGCTCCCTGGGGCCTAACCGTCTCAGGCAGTGGAATTTGTGGTAAGAAAATCCTGCACAGTTTGTGATAAAGGGACGGGGGGGGACGATAATCGCCTCAAGGAAGTGGGGGGGGGGAAAAACAGGCTACACCGCATCAAAGTGGGGAACACTTTTTGTAGGCACATGACCAAAAAAGGGGGAGGAGATGAAAATCAGGATGCAGGTTGGGAGGACGGGCAAAAAAGGCAGGGATGTGGTTGAGAAGTGCGATGCAGGAGGGATACTGGCTCATGTTTGGCTTATGAAAGTGGGCAGGGTAATTTTTTTATTTGACGGCTGAGGTTGCGCAGGGGAGAAAAAGAACGACGTAGTGGTCGGCAATTCCTTGGGAAAAAGGAGGCTACTGAAGTTATAATTATGAGTAAATTTGATAAAAAATGCAAACTGTTAAGGGTGTGTGGACAGAAGGAAGAAGATGGCATGGCAAAAAAAAAAAAAAAAAAAAGAATAAGATGTGGTGCCATTGTAGCATTCATGTGAAGGTAAGGGGGGGGTTGGAATTGGTAAATGGGGTATTTGAAAGATCTGTGAATATAGAGAGTTGAGAATGGTGTGGTGCCGATGACAAGGCGCAGTATTTTCAGAGAAAGGCATTATAAAATAGACAGGGGGACAATGGAGGAATAAAAAAGTAAAAGGGTTTGGGAAAGGGGGACGGAGGGGTGGAGAAAGGTGCATAGAAACCAGTGGTTGGAGTATCAATGAACCCTAAAGGCGCGATGGAAGGGAGGGGTGTGCTATATGCAGGGCAAGTGAAATGAAATAAGAAGTAATGGGTTAAGCCAGTGATGGCAGACAATAAGCGTGGCTGCCCCGTTCGGAAAAGTCAATGGAAAAGGGGGGAAGTGTCATGGGGTTCCCTTTGTAAAAACAGACTAGATGTTCCGGTGGGTGAGGAGAGCGTGGGGGGGGGGCAGCTGGGTTTGCCACGTTTGCAGGTGCTCTGGAAATAATGACGGGAAGCTAAGCGGTAGAGGGAGGATGGGCAAGACTGGGGGGGGAAAACATTCTGGC
>Ga0179593_1450572_pt1 | contig 12009 bp, 19 predicted proteins | sample CZODoug2_1_08_16_FD_185931 | JGI IMG/M metagenome (GOLD analysis project Ga0179593, IMG submission 185931) | Vadose zone soil fungal communities from Angelo Coast Range Reserve, California, USA - CZODoug2_1_08_16fungal (PacBio error correction) | ecosystem: Environmental > Terrestrial > Soil >...
AAAATATGTCATCGGCAGGGGGAGGGACGAACGGTGGGAGATGGGGGACCACGCACCCAAATAAAGAATCAGGGGGGATTCGCAAGCGGATTAAGCGAAAAAAAGAGGGTTGGTGGGCAAAAAAACATGTCAGTAGTTCACCTTGCAAAAAAAAACAAGAGAGACTGGCACTTGCAAAGAAAGAAAAAGTAAGCGAGAAGGACCAGGGAGATGGGGAAAGACGTGGCTCGGAAACCACTAACGGGAAAAACAAAAACAAAACAAAAGGAGAGACGGACCAGGGGGCCCCACACAATCATGGAGTCCGCCAAAAGAGGGGGCGTTCGGAATGACAGCCCAACGATGCCGGAAGTACCGAAAAGACAGAAACGAGGAGGAGATCCGGAAAAAAAAAGCGGAGGAGGGAGAAAACTGGTCTGAAGGGTTTAAACAGCAAATACTGGGGGACAGTGGTGTCGGCGGAAATGCCAAAGCGACGAAAAAAAAAAGACAGAGTATGAGGTCTCGGAAACGTTACGGAAGTGAGGTGATCCGAATCAGAAGATCACCCAGAATCAAAACACGAAGGAGGACGTCACGACGAGTGAAAAGGCATTTAAAACCCAGCTCGAAGGACTGAGAAAGAAGTTCGAAAAAGTAAAAAAGATCGGAGGAAAAAAAAAAAGTAACAAGGCAAGAGCCACACCTAAGGGGGGGTGTCATCCGGTAAACAATCTATAAGGTCCAAGGGCGTCCAAGCCGAGACGTCGTGTCAGGACGATGGTCGCTGGGGAGCCGATTGGTGAGCGTAATTTTAATGGGTCGAAGGCAATGGCCGCTACAAGAAGGCGGCCCGAGGGAACTGGCGAGTAAAAACATAAGGTTCCAGAATCCAGTCCAGGAGGCACATGATTGCAGAAACCATCGGGGGGGTTGCCCGGGGGAATCACATACGCCCATGATAAGATAAAAAAAAAGGAGTAAGGGAACTAATGGCTTGGAAACAAGGAAAAAGCGAAAGGACAAAACGGCACACTCTCCGGGCCCAAGTTTCGAAACGAAAAAGAGGGAAAGGGGAAAAGAAGAGACGGTGTAATGGGAAAAGGGGAACCAGTCGGTTAGACGAAAAAAACCATCCCGAAGGTGGGCCAAAACTGGGGTTGGTGGCAAACGATTGGGAGTAAAAACCAGAAGGCCTCCGGAACATCGGGGCCAAACAAGTCGGCACAAAAAAATCGAAAAAAAAAGGGTCACCGGCAGATCCGCAAAACCATCAATCCCCCAACACGCCACCCGCCAACAAGAGGAAATGGAGGGATTGGACCGAAAACAAGGGCCCTAACCTGGGACCGACGGGAGGGGGGGGGGGGTGTAAGGATGGAAGAATAAAGGCAGGAGGACACTGAAAACCATTGAAAAAGAGCCGAGGCCCACTTCGGGGGGGGGAAAGTGTAATGATATGCATCAACAGCCACAAAAGAGGACCGAAGGAAAAGATTCCAACGCAAGAGTAAAAACCAGGAACAAGGACACATTCCGATAATCAACAAAAGCGCTGAAGGAGCGGCAATGTCAGCCTTGGAAGCAAAAAAAAAACACTGGTAGGCCGGAGGAGGGGGGTCGAAATGAGGCTACGGGGCACGGGTGGTTTTATTAGGGAGGGGAAAAAAAATGGGGGGGGGAACCCAGCAAGGTGGAATGTGGACGACATTGAAAGAAAGGTAGATGACGCGCGTAAAGAAGAACACCAAGTGAGCCCAAATGTTACGAGCATGAAAAACAGAAAGAGGAAAAAGGCATCTCCGGATGGTAAAAGAGTCAGGGGAAACTTCAAGAGGGGGGGTAGCAGAAAAAAAGGGTTTGAAGCCGACGGAAAAAAACCCCAAAGACTACCGATCCTAACCAAAAATCGTTCACTAAGAGAAAAGAGGAATCCGGCAGGGAAGGCAAGACCCAACACAAACCACGAAAGCGCGAACTGGTCTGATCAGAAAACCCAATGCCTGAAGCCCGGGGAAAAAGGAACGAAAATGGAAAAGGGAGGGGCGGCAGGAGAAAAAACCTGGCAGAAACAGCGCGAACAATCAAAAGAAAGGAAAAAACGCGAAACTGGGTAAATGCAAAAAAAAAACCAATAAAAATCTACAAACGCGCTTATCTGGGATGCAGATCGGTGGACTTGCTATTCTAACGCGACAAAACGGCATGAAAAAAACAAAACAAGAAAAAAACATCCCAAAAACAGATAATCCCAAAAGCTTAAGGCTGGGGACTGATCTTCGTCTACGACCGTCCGAAGGAGAAACTGGGGTCGTCTATATCGAAGACGGGAGAAGTAAGGTTCAAAGGTACCGATCAACGCGAAAAAAACAACAAGGAAAAGAAAAAAAAAAAAAGAAGAAAAAAAGGGATAAAGGGGAAAAAAAAGGGCAAAGGGCCCTAATACCCGATCAAGGAAATGCAAAAACAAAATTTGCAGAAGGAAAGAAAAGGGTCCCGGGAACAGACGTGTAGGGGGACGGAGGCCTTGGGGAGCATAAAAGGGAAATTGTTCCGAAAAAAGCGAGGATTGGGGAAAGACTGATGGGTTGTCAATGGAAAACAAATCAATAGGGGGATTCAGGGTCAAACGGGGGGGAAGGAGATTGGAACCGGCACCAGACCCAAGAAAATGGCACCACAGAAGAAGGGAGGGGATTGGTGGCAAGGAGGGGATCAAACGATTTTCTGCATGGAAAACGAGTCCGTGCGGGGAGGTGGGTTTCAAGCAACACTACAAAAAAGGCCGGCGTTGTGGGGGTCAGAGTCTGAAGAAATCAAGTCTATCTCCAAAACGGGAACCCAACCGTCGGGGCGTCCAACGCTCCCAGAGAGTGGGACTGTCGAGGAACGGCCGATCTCATAAAATAACAAAAACAAAAAGGAGGATGAAGGGGGGAAAAAAAATATCTGGATTTCCAAGCAGAAGTCACCTGTAGAAGGCGCGGGCGCCAAAAAAGTGGTCGCCTCCGACAGGGCGCGAATAACACAAGAAACCAGCATCAAGGGGACAGCGTGGGGAACGACGCGCAAGGGCAAATGACCGACAACCACAAAAAATGCAAGATAAAACATAAAAAAAAAAACAAACCAATCGAAAACGAACGAAAAATCAAAGAGGAAGCACAAGACACCACAAAAGCGCAAAGCCGAGATAACAAACAAGCAAAACAAAAACTGCAGGATGAGGACAGCGTGAGAAAACAAATGCCAAGACAAGCAGAAGTAGAATGGCAAGGAAAAAAAAAAAGGAAAACCAGAAAAACTCACAGCAAAGAACGTGGAGTCGTCTGGGCAAACCGGCACTCACTCCCAAACGACCATAAAAAAAGAAAGTGGGTCGCGGGGATCGGTCACTGGTTTGATAAGGGGTGGGGAGTCAATAGAAGGGCCACTTAACAATCTAAGGGTGTTCCAGCGGGGCGGCGACGTCTGGGTGTGAAGCATACCCTTGACCAGTGAAAAGCAAGACCGCGTTCGTGTTATAGAAAGAGCCCAAAGATCCCACCAAGCTCTGAATGCGGAGAAGGGGTAGTCGGGGAAGACGCTAGAAAAACGTAGAGACCTTTGGGAAAGCGGGGATGGAGAGCGGGGGGGGGCCATGCCGACAGGCGGGAACCTGCGGGCGGGAGGCACGAACAGTCACTACCTAGGAAGGCCAGGAACAGAGGGAATGGGGAGACAAGACACGATTGAAAAACGTTCGCGGGTCCGGCAAGGGTTATGGAAGAATGGGGTGAAAAGGGGAGGGACAGGGAAGGCCGAACAAGATGTTGCCAGGGGGAAATTCGTAGGGGGGGGCTCAACCTGCAGGTTGTCAGGGTATTGATAGAAAGACAATCGAGAGGTCGGGTGGTTGGGGGGTCTTTAAAGGGAGCGTAGAGGGGCTCGGTAAGAAGAGGGAACCTCAATGGGGGTGCGTATGCATTTCAGCACTGGGGGGGGCCGGGACGGCTTTAACAGTGCAAAACAGTAGAACAATACTACCACGTGAAAAGGTAAAGGAACAAAATCGGTTCAAGAAAAGAGAAGACTCTGTCTAGATCGAAAGAGAAAGGGGGAGCAGAGAAAAAAGGGGGGGTTTTGATGGGGGGGCCACGAATGAATGTGAAACAACCCCCCAACGGGGGATTGTCAAACGTTGGCGCACCAATCCCCGGGTGGGGGAAAGACAGAAAGTGGTCCAGGGAGAGAAAACAAAAATAAACCCGGAGCGCTCCACACAAACAAAAAAAAAAGAAAATGGAAGAACTAAGGACGGCTAAAGGGATGGAAGGGGGTGTGGGGGTTTCAAAAGGCCGACAGAGGGGAAGCTGCTTCCCCCTTGGGGACCTCTGAGTTGACCTTCACGGATTTGCGTGTGGGGGGCAAGAGGAACGGTCCCGAAGTGTATTTCGGAGGAACGTAAGTTTCCGAGAAAGGGTCCAGCTAAAAACACGGCCATAGGGGACTAATCAAAGGGGTTGCCGTTCCTGAGAGACAGCTCAGACGGGTATTGAGAAGAAAAACACTCCAGACACTAGGTGTGAAGGTTCGGAAAGTGGTGTGGGCGGCAAAAAAAGGAGACAGAATAAGTCATTCGGGGTGGGAGGGGATTTCGAGGAGGGCTGGGGTCCTCTTGCGGCTTGAAGAGAATGAGATGTTTACGAGGATTGGTGAGGAATAAAAAGGGGGACTGGAACAAAATTGAAGGAGACCCAGAAAGGGGGATTTGGGGGGCCACACCAAAGGCCAAGAGGGCAATGGGTTTGATAACCCGGAATAGGCCCTTGTCAGCAATCCAAACAAAACTGGGCATCTGTGGGAAAGACCAAAAAAAGCGGTGTCTGGGGGAGAAGGACACGAAGAGTCCTAAAAAGGGCAAAAACTGGAGGACTGGAGTCTGAAAAAAAATTCTAAGGAACGGTCGTATGGCGACCATGAAACTACCAAGACTCGGAAAGTGGGTGGGGAACCAAGAAAGGAAACTTCGAGCTGCATCTCCGGGATGGCGTAGATGATTGGATGGACCAAAAAAAAACATAGGAGGGGGAAAAGAAAGGGGAGGGGGCCCGGGAGGTTCTATGTTGGCTACCAGGAGCGTCTCGAACTTAAATAGGGGGTGAGGAATCCCGTCAATTGTCCTGAGTCCCTGGGAACTTCGAACATAGGGGAGATCAAAGACAAAGGACACCAAGGACCTACCTGAACGGGAAGAGTAGAGGCCGGGGGGCGGGGGCACAAAACCCATTTGAAGAGAGAAATGTAAAGGTGGGAACAAGAACAAAAAAAGACCTATGTGGGTGTAAGAGCCCTGCCGGTGGTGGAAAATGGGAGGAGCAGAATTGAAGGAAAAAAAAGGCCCGCGGATGATCAGATCAGAGATGGGGGAAATGCCTTGGTCACGTAAGTGTAGAGGGAAACAGGAGGGCGTTGGGGGAAAAAAGGGCCAGATCAGGAATTCGATCAAAAGAAAATTGAAGGGTCCGAAAACAGAGAGGCAAGAATACAGCCCAGAGTCCAGCCCCCCCGTGACTGAAGGAGGCCGAAACACAACGACCGTGCAACATGGGACTGGAAGCAAGGGGGGACGGAGAAAGCAAGCAACGGGCGAGGAGACAAAAAAACAGACCTTCTTACTCGGGGTAGAGAGGGGGGGGAGGGGAAGAAGGGGGCAAAAAAAGGATCAAAGTACAGACCGCTGGAAGATCAAGGAATGGTCCCGGGGGTAGGAAAAGGGGTCCAATTTGACAGGGGACGTCGTGGGTCCGCAAGCACGGGAGAAACGATCGCAAAACCGGAGTACGACTAGCGATACGGGGACTGTGCTCAGGGAACCTCAACGGGCCAAGGGAAGACTTTGGAGAGTGAAGGGCGTTGAAAAAAAAAGGAACTCGAAAAAACTTGGTTGGGGGGGGAGCCCACAACCACCTGAGGGGAGGTTGGTTGTTGAGCGGGGCGGAAAAGATGGACCAGGGAAATAGGACAGAAACGGTGCGGCAAGGGGAAAACGGAACACGGGCAAAGCTCCGGGGGTAGAATCAGGCTCAAAAAAAAAAAAAGGAGGGAAGGGGGGAAAAGATAGGGAAATAAATCCGGCCACGCGGCCAAAAAGGTTGAAAAGAGTGGGAACGCCCACAGGTCGCTCGATGAGGAGACCACTGATGAAAGATGACAAGAAAAACGAGGTGGGAAAACAAAAAACCAAAAGGGCCCGGTCCGGGGTACTCTTGGCAAATACAAATTAGACTGGGGGCTGGGGGAAACAGAACAAAAGCAAAGGGGGGAAGGGGAATCGAGAAGAAAGGGAAGTCGAAGGGGCGGGACGTTACCAAAATAAACGGCCTGGGGGTCCAAGACAAAAAAATCGAGCAAAACCGGGGACGATCGGCCAGCTTAGAGGGAAAAGTTACGCAGCTGACAGGAGTCTACCAGAATGAGGAACGAAAAAGTCGGCAGCACCGAAAAAAAGGAAAGCAGGGCTCAGTCCGGGGAGGAGTTAAAATGAGTTTTAAACACGTGGGGAAATCGGGGTCGGGGTTCGGGGGGGAGGGTAAGTCACTAATCTGGTCACGGGAAAGAGGGGAGCGGATGTACGGCGTACATCTTTGCAGGGAAGTTGGACGAAAGAAGGAGAAAGAACTCGAGAGAAAGCAACGCCCCGAGCAAGGAACGACGAAGGTAAAAAAACAATTTTTCCAGCGAAAAGGAAGAAAAAGGACAGAAAAGCAAGGCCTGAGGGGGAGGCTAACGGGAGGAGGAAAATGGGGTCCCAACAAGTCCGAGAAAAACCCCATCTTGGTGGCATACTGGAAAAAACAACAAAAAAATAGAAGTACCAAGGAAGAAAACCCAAGAACAAAGGCACAGGAAGGAAAAACATTGGAAAGGTCTGGTGGCGATTTGGGTAAAACTGGCCTGCAAAAAAAGATTCAAACAGAAGGAATGGGAATCTGACAGGAGGGGCGTTGAAAACGTAAATAAAAAAAAAAATCGACATTGGTTCGGGCGTTGGCCAATGCGGGCAACCATTGAGGGTTTCAAGACCATCGTTGGCAAAAAGAGCAAATTAAGAGAAAATAAACGCTTCCTAGTCTAAAGGGTCCGTCCGATGGATTTGTAAAGAAAAAAAAAGGGAGGGGAAAGAAGGAGACCCTGAAAAAAAAAGAAAAAACCCCCGCCAGAAACGCGGGGGCGGGCCGAATGCCAGGGTAGTTTTGGGAACAGGAAAGGGGACGTGAGCAGGAGCTACAAAAAAAACAGCCCGAGGTGACAACTTTTTTTTGGAAAGACAAAAGGGGCTACATAAAAAGGAACAAGTCAAGAAGGCAGCGGCCTAACAAAGTTCAGGAGATCCTTTTCACCGCCAGGCACGATAATACCCGCCTAAAAAAAAGCTCAACCAAAAACCGAGGCACTTGAGAAAATGTGGGGGGACCTAACAAAGAGTCAAACCGAACCGGAAGGGGGGGTGGGGTTTGCCCTAAAGAAGGGCAAAGAGGGATTAACTTGGAACCGTAAATCTCCTAGGCGGCGGGGTGGGGAAAAAGGGATTCTTGCTAGGACGAAAAAGGAACATCGGCAAAGAAGGAACAAAGAAGTTGTCCATTCCACATCCGAAAGGGTCAAAACCTAAGCGCTGAAGGGAAGCAAGGAAAAAGGAGGGGGGGTCAGGCATTGGAAAAGCAAAAAAAGTCCACCTGGGGATAAGTCCTTCTGGGTTCTAAAGGGAGCAGATCCACAGAGCTGGGGTGGGTTAGGTAAGGAACAAACCTGCGAAACCAATAAGACCTTTAGTGGCAAAAATCAACCATTGACAATCAAAACCGGTAAAGCCCGAAAAAAATCTGAAATCACACAGAAATTGCCAAATGGTTGGGCGAGAATACCCTCGAAGAGGCTCCTAAGATTATGAAGGGGGGGGAAAGAGTCAAAACGGTGGCATTCAGCATTGTGGAAGGAACGGAGTTGAACACGGACGGCCCAGCGGAACCGACCGAGAGCGCACAAAAGAAAAAAAGAGTGGGTTGGTCAAAGCCGGCGGAAAAGACGTGGACAGGCAAAAAAGACCCACAACAACCACGACATCGCGAGGGGGAGAAAGAATTACACAAAAAAAATGGCCGGCGCATCCCGAAGAACGGGAATAATGGGGTCACGGCACATGAAAGGGGGTTAATCACTGGAAACAACAGGCAGAAGAAACATCAAAGACACACTGCCCGGAACAAGGACGAAATAGAGGTGGGAGGCTCCAGCCCAGGATCTATCTGTCCTTCAGCGCCCGGAAGGGGAAAAAATGTGAACAACCCGCGTCGAGCACGGGGGCATTAAAAAAACCCAAAAAATCTAAGATCCCGAGACCCCAAAGTGATGCAAGTAGAATCAAGAACTGCGGATAAGAAATTTCCACGACTTGAAAAGAAAAAATGGGGGTAGGGCTATAATCGAAGCTTTCGTGAACGGGTCAAGGGACCACCGAAAAAAGCACAAAAGAAGAGCCTATGACCGAAAGACCGGAAGACAGAAAAATCTTTGCCCACGGTCCCTACAAAAACTAAGGAAAAAACCTCTAGAGAAAGGACAGTGAAGGGGGGAAGGGGATGGGGGGCGCGAATAAAGCGTTAATTTGACCGAGAGGGGCTCCAGCACCTGCTATTTTATTGAAAAAAAATCCATCTCTTCTGATAAGAGGGGAACCGAGACTGCTGCAAAAGTCGGGGGCATGGCAAATGGCTGTTCGTCCCCCCATTGCACGAAAGTCCTCTGGCCACCGGGGAGAAGGAGGGCAGGGCAGGTGGGGGGGCAAGCTCGCCAGACTAAACTATGGGCCGGATTTGTGGCAGCGGATTAAATGACAAAGGAAAACCACGCGGAAAACGCCAATCTGGGGATGCCAGCGAAAAGAATCAAGACCTAAAGAGGGGTGGGGACAGGAAAACCGAAAGAGAGCACGACAGAAAACAAAGAGAAAAAAACAAAAGGAGGAGGAAAGAGAGGAGAGAGGGTAATTTCCCAAAAAAGGAGAGGAAAAGTTGTAAGGGATGGAGCGGCACACTGTGGAAAAAAAAAAAAAGCGAAACACTGCCAAAACGGATCAGGGGACAAACGAGGGAACCAAGCCGGCCAGACGGGGTAGGTGAACGCAGAACAAAACGCTTTGAAAAAAACACTCTCCAACCCCTGTCCATCAGTACGCGGGGGTAAAAGCAGATAAAGCGCGAGGAACAAAAAAAAAACAGCAAAAAGAGGAACCACTGCAGGATTGGAAAAATCTGCGAAGGGCCCGGCCAACGCAAGGGAGGAAAAGAAAAGAAAGAGGGATGGCACAGGAACAGGTCGGCTTGCGAAAAGGACTGGAGGAAAAAGGAATACCCTACCTTGAACAGAGGCACTCCCCAGCCAATCACGTAAACCCAAAAAAAAAAAGGGTAATCAGGGTGGGTCTGTCGGAAGGGTGGGCCAGAAGAAAAGAAGGCTGCTACGCTAGGGCACCCGGAAAAATGGCTTTTCGGAAGCAGGACCAGTGAACAATGGGAAAAAAAACCCCAAACGCCGCGTGAGAAGAGAGGACCCTAACCATCCTCCGTCAGACAATGTCCTTAAGCATGAGCAGGACGTCCGTAGCCGTTGGGAATAGGTGGGGGGGGGTTAGAGGGGCTGTGGGTTCAGGCCGTGCTCGACCTGGGGGGGGGACGATCTAAAAATCCAACGCACACGTAATTCCGAGAGTAAACAATGGCAGGAAGAGCTGGGGAGCATACCAGGTGTTAGAGGTCCCTAAGTTTGATTGCGATGTGGTTTCAAACTGAAGAAGAAAGGCCGAAAAGAGGGCCCAGTTCGGCGGGCGGCGGCACGGTCAAGGGATTTGGAGTCTCGAAAAGACTCTTTGCGTGTGGTGGAGGGGACACATGGCCATCCAAAAAAGCTCGGGGGGAACAATCTTGGAGAACACGCAATCTGGGTCGGATGGGGGGAGGGGGTCCCTCAACTCGGCGGAAATCACTGTTCAAGCCGCAGCAGAACCAGGGCCAATTTGGAATGAACAAAAGCCAAACAGAAAACAGAAAGGGACCATAACGGAAGGGGGCCGAAGAAGAGAAAGAAACTTGACCGAGATCGCGAACAAACACGAGTTGGGGGGAGGGTCAAGGGCGGGCGTTGTACCCAACACGAATTGGGTGGGAAAACATGGAGGAAAAACGAAGCGTGGGATGGGGGCAGGTAACAATACTGTGGGGCGATACTAACCAAAACCAAAAAAGAAACGGAGACTAACTCCCAACACAAAGTGGAAAAAAAACGAAAAGAGAGAAAAGGGGGGGGGGTTGTTCAAAAAAGAGAAGGGCACGGGCAAGCTAAAAAAGCGACCCTGCAAGCCAAAAAAGTTGGCGGGGTTTGGAACCGTCGGAATGGGAAAAAGGGGAAAAGAAGGGGCGGGCGGCGGAACTGACCGATGGGGGCTTAGGCAAAAAGGGGCAGAGAATTCACCAGGAAAAACGCAAGAACGGAAAAAGTCGGGGAGGATTCATGGGTGACCCGGCCCTACGCCGCAGCGAGATTATAGGCAAAAAAAACCACAGAACTGTCGTGCCTGGGGGGAGAAAAAAACCCACTTGACACGAATCCTTCTTTTCTTTGCTGTTGGGCCTCGACCTGGGGCTAGGAGGCGGGAAAAAACCGGGGGGGAAAGAGATGGGCAAAATACGTGGTATGGGGAGAATGGAGAGGGGTCATTTATCTGGGGGGGGGGAGGCTGAAAAAGGGTGTACAATGCAAAAAAGAACCTCGGTGCTGGGGGTTCTAAAAGACCCAACGTCGGGGAAAAAAACCTTGAAGAAAAAAAAAAACAAGGGCCAACTGTCTGGCCCCCCAACAAAAAGTGTCTTGACTGCAAAAGAAGCCAGGCCAAGTAAAAAGGGAACGCAGTAAGCATCACGGACATTGGGGGGCACAAGCATACATCCAAAACCGCAACCCCGGGAGATCAAAGAGTAAGGATGCGTAAGATGAAAGGCAACAGTTCGGAAAAATAGGACCGGAATTGCGATGCAGACCGAGGAGCGAGACAGTGTGTTTTCAAAAAAAAGAGAGTGGGGTACCAGAGGGAAGGTCCCTTCGGGAAAGTAGGGAACGGCCAGGGAAAAACAAATCAAACAAAAAAAAACAACAGAAAAAGCAGGGACCTGCCAGGCAAAAACGCAAGGGGCCGCCAAGGGGGGAAGGAGGGGGGGATATGTGTAAAGTTCCGAAACCCGAGGGTGGGTGGGGGGCCTGCGCTGAAACTTTGGTTTATGACGGTTAGAACAGTAAATTGGTAAAAGGAAAGGTGGAAAAGGACCAAGAGTTGGGGAAAAAAATGCAATGGGGGAAGATTTAAATACCGGTGGGGGGGTCACTGTTACTGTTACTTCAGGGATCTGCGACTTGCCCGGGCCGTTGGAGATTAAAAATTAGAATGCCAGGCAAAAACGTCACTTTGAAAAAAAAGAGAACTAAGAAATAAAAAAGACCCCGAAGTTGAACCCAACCCGATTATGCCGGAGGACAGGTAACCCAACGAAAAAGAAGGCCAGGGGAACGTCAGAACCAAGAAAGTTTCAGAGCGGAGCCGGTCGAGGAGAAGGGTTAATTGTCTTTGCTCAGGGAGAATGGGAGGAACGCCGGGGCAGAGGCTCAACTGCCCAAAGAAACCGCTGGGGGAGAGGACAGGGAGTTCCAGTTGGGTAGAACTTGTCCAAAAGGGGGGACCAGAAGGGGGAGGGACCGGAGCAAGAACGAAACCCGCAAGAAAAATACTATCGAAAGAAGACCCCCGTGGGCACGGGAAAAGCCAGACCGATCTTGGTTAAACAACTTCATGGGGGAAAAGAAACACGACTCCAAGTTTGGAAGGGGAAAAAAAAAAACCACCCTCACTTTTCTTGCGCTGGGGTCATCGAGGGGGCGAAATCAGAGCGACAGGGCTAAAAAAAAAAAAGAAAAAAATAGAACGTGAGAGGACACGCCTAG
>Ga0179593_1455191_pt1 | contig 12009 bp, 13 predicted proteins | sample CZODoug2_1_08_16_FD_185931 | JGI IMG/M metagenome (GOLD analysis project Ga0179593, IMG submission 185931) | Vadose zone soil fungal communities from Angelo Coast Range Reserve, California, USA - CZODoug2_1_08_16fungal (PacBio error correction) | ecosystem: Environmental > Terrestrial > Soil >...
GAAAGAACATGGACAGAGGGCGGGACAAGAACAAGAATAAACCCTAAGAAGAGCAAAACGTGAGATGGCTGAAAAAAGGAAAGGATGTGGCAGTACCAAAACAAACAGAAAATAATGGTCTAGCGGGACCTCTCGCTTGCGCCGCACAACCGGAAGAACGATTGGGGGGCCCGGTAGGGGGGGGGGAGGGGGGTGGTGGGAGGACGCAGGAGGTGGGTGCGGAGGGAGAGCAGACGTTGTTGCAAAGGGGGGCGGAACCGTAGTAGGGGCAAAAAAAATAAACCAGCTTTCTAAGGATCTTTGAAGGAAAGAATGAATACTATGCGGCAAAGAAAAGCGGTTTGGGGGGGGAAGAAAGAGGGGCGTACCATTTATTTGTAAGCTCGGGCGATAAAACCTCTATCTCAACAAAGTTTCAGTGTTCAGGAGGAGCCAGGGGCATTGGAGTCACAGGGGCAGAGGACAAAGTCAAACAAAAATCGGGGAAATGACGGCAGGAGGGGAGGGGAGGGTCCCGGATCTTTGTGGCGGCGATGAATCATTTGACGGGAGGAGACGGAGTGCACACACAAAAAGAACCGCGAAATCCGTCAAGGTAGGAAAAAAGAACCCGCTGACGACGTGGTGCACACAAAATGCGCGGTCTTGAAAACTTACGGGCCTCTTAAACAAACGGGAAGTGACCAGAGGGGGAGCGAACTAAACAAAAACCGCCGGATGAGCCAATCAGGTGCGTAGGCCTCTACGGCGCTTCACGAACGGGGGGAACAAAGCAACGCCTAGACCAACGCGGTGAACGAAATGGACCTTGGAAAAAAAGCTACTGAAGGTCGGAGTTTGACCGAAAGGGAGCTCGTTTTCAAACAGCTCAAATCAAGAGGGAAAGAGACAGAAGGACTGAACACCGATGGAAAACACGAAAAAGAATCGACAGAACATCGTTCATGAACTATAATAGCAAAAACGGTAGACCAGTGGAGGAGGGGCATCTGTACCCCCTTTTGGGTACAACGGGAAGACGCCAATAAAGGAACAATGCTGCAAGAAAAATTTATTGAAAACAATCCTCATTCCAGGAGGACAACAATCGATAGGTCCTCGTGGCTAAGATGCGGAACGGAGGAGAAAGTGATCAAGGTCTTCAACCTTTCAGAAAGAATCAAAACTTCGAAAGAGGCGCAGGCGGAAGCTGAGAGAAAGGATGCGACGGTAGAAAATACAGTCGACTCGTAGTAAATAGTTGGGGAGAAGGGTTGGAAGAAAAAAGCTCGGGGGGGTCGGGTGCGCCGCTCCTAGATTCAGCCAAAAGACGGGGAAGAACGGGGTGCAATGCCGGGAACACTGCGGCTCTGGAAATGCAAACGATGGTGGGAATTTTGAAAAGGAGAAGACGGGGCGAGACAGGGAAGAAACTGCGACGGGGGGAGGAGACCGCATCGAAATGAACTCCCGCTTCCCGGCGTGAACAAAAACTTAGGAGGCCAGTGCCCTAATAGCACACGGAAAAAGAATCAAGCCTATAACTACGAAAACGAAGGGAGGTGGGAGGTAGGGAGAAAACATCTTAAATACATACGCCGCTAGATTATCATTGCTCAGATCCGATATTGAAAACCACTGGTGGAGAATCCGAGCCAGAAAAGGAGAAAAAGGAGCAAATAAAAGTAAGCTACTACTCTTTTAAAAGCCTTTAGGGTTAACTCAAAATGTGGCGTACCATCGACACGTTGCAGGGCGCCATCAACGAACGAGAGGGGATTCGTTCGGCAATTTAGTGCGAGAAGGGGAGTTGGAGGGTCAGGTGAGGTAACCAACGAATGGGCGTTTGGCGGGAAGAGCAAAAAATCATGCAGGGGATGCGATAAAATGTCGCGTCGCAGTCTACGGAAGGCGCAAAACACACCTGAATGTTTAGGAGAAAGAAGCCCCGATGGTGGATCAAAATGGAAAACGAACTACTACGGAACGAGCGTACTGGGAACTGGCTTCGGGGCTCCGGGGGGCGGAGGCAATTCGTCAATGGAGCGCATTGCGCCAAACAAAGGTCTGACCTGTAAATCTTGGCGGTTAGCCCCAGGGGGGTGCGGCAGATCCAGCGGGAGGAAAGGTCGTGACGGAGGGGTGGCCTCTCAACTAGAGATATAAACAGCGGTCCGGGCTCGACGAGGCAGGGGAAAGGGGTTGACAGCGAGACTTTTTGGTAGGGGGGGCGAGGGGGGGAAGGGAACAAACAGATCATTACTTTGGCCTAAGGACATTGCAAACTTTGTGCTGATGGACACGATTGTTGCAAACAGGGGGGGGGGGGCGATTGACTTCGGAAGTCCTAAAAAAAAAAGCGGGCGCACAGGGGGGGGGGAGCACAACTTTTTGACGTCGTTTCAAACAAGACTGGGGCCTTCAGTAAACTCCACTAGAATTGGTTATCTCTCATCAAACACAAGAGAGGCGAAGAAAAAGGGGAGTCTAAAGTGAGGGGAGGACGGCAGGGCAGCGGAAAAAAAGAAGAGGGACCAGGGTGGAAAAATAACAGGTGCATCGCGTCCATCTAGTCTCCGAAAAAACGCAAAATAAGAACAAAACGGCCCTAACACCAGAGGAAACACAAAGTAACAGCCGATTGGTCTTCGGTACCGTCTCAGAGAAGACTAAAAAAGCCGCGCATTCTACAACTGTCCAACCGATAAGGAGCCTATAACGACGACGAGGGTCGAGTGGAGATCAACTACTGCAAAATTCATGCATCAACCACCGTGCTGGGGCAGAACCGCATCGAACAAGATTGAAAAAGAAGTACGATCGGCGCTTCAGAATCAACTCATTAACCTTTGACGAAATGCAACCGGAAGGAAATCAGCACAGTGCAGGCGGAATTTCGGGCCGGGTGTCGGGGTCTCAGGCGCGCGGAGCCACCAAGGAAGAGGGAGGACTTTAGCCATCAATACGCTTTTGGAACTTCAGTTGAAAAACTGGGCGCATTCGACTTCGGCTGGGGGGCGGCATTTGCACGCAGCAGGGGTTTTTGGCCGGGGGGGGGAGTGCTAGGAACAAACGAAGAGGAGGGGTAAACAAACCTTCGTCGCAACCCATAAACAGGCCTGAGCCGAAAATCCGACTAGAAGGCTAGTTATGAGGGCGCCTCACCGCACGTTCGAGGAGGAACAGTTCAGAAGTGAGGAGGGAAATTGAACTGGACCGACTTTCCTCAACAGTCAAGTAAAAAAACGTGATGCTATAATGTTATTGAATTCTTCGGGAGTTATCGTGCCCAAGGGGGGGGTGAGGCTATAGGCTATATGCGCAGGATGACAAAGGAAAACACGAGGCGAGAGGGGGGGAGCTTCCACTGATTTTCCACAACCTCCAAATACTTAGAGCTCCTATGTCGCTGGCGTCTGCGGAGGTCACTGGGAGAAGTGCGAACTGGCTGACGCGAAGTTTGCTTAAAAAGGGAGGCAGCGGGAAAACGCTGCAGGGGAAGGCGCTAGACTCTATTAGCCACGTCGGAAAAGACATCAAAACCGCAAAAAAGGCAGTAAGAGAAATCCCGAAGTGAAAGGAAAATTGTTGCACACCGGAGGTCGCCGAGGTCACAGTCCTTCGGGGATCCGAAATTCAGCTCTTTTCCTTCAGACAACCCATTATCGAAGGAAACCTCGTCTCAGTCGTACTGTGTGTCCTAAGGGAACTCTTGGGGAAGGGTCAAATTTCCTCTTCCGCCCTGAAAACTTCAAAGGGTTAACTATGTCAGGCAAAGTGGCAGTCGGCAGAAGGGACAGCAGTCTCAGCTCTCGGAGCACAAGGAAAAAATCAGGAGGTGTGTGTCCCAGCATTGTACATTTTGACGCATTAATAATAAAAGCAAATTTCCGGTATTCCGATTCTGGGGGGGAGTGGTCCACCACGGGGGTAAAGCAAGGAAAAGAAGACCTGGGGAGCCATGTTCGCCAAGATGGGGGCGAAAACTGCCGAGGAGGGGGAATGTAGGGAGGGTTGTAGGGTGCGTTCCATCCCAGCACCGTGAAGCCGCCTGGGAGAATAGTTATCACTCGGTTGGGCTGGCAGAAAGGAACCGCATGGAAAGGAGGTCGCCTCCCGAACGCAGCGATTGGAGGTCTAAGAAGGAATGGAGTCGAATAACAGCGTTTGTAGGGGGGAAGTGGCGTGGGAGGTGAGGGGCGGGTTGGGATTCCTATGACAAAAAACGCGTCTAGATATTTCGCCATATAGAGTGGGGCGGATTCGCGTCCGCTGGAAAGTAACCGTCGAAGAAAAAGGGGCGCTTCAAGGAAAACGAAGCATCATTCTGTGTCGACAACTCGACAAGGGGATAATTACAACATGGAGCTTGATATTGTCTGTGGGAAAAATCCGCTACCAAGAGGAAAACGGCGAAAGTTCCCCGAAATTCAAACGAAGAAGGGGCATACAGACATCTACGTTCGTACTGGCCTTGACCCGTTTGTGACGTTGGTGAAAAGAAAGATTGTCAAAAGGTGAACTGAAAAACCGCGGCGATCGAAGCATGATCCCGAGAACGGGGGGAGATCGGGTGGGTGAGGGAATGCTCCAAACTTTCCACCTCTTAACCGAGGTCTTTCAAACCGCCCCGCTAGAGGACGCGTAGCAGCAATTGAACGGCAGGCAAAGACAGAAAGAGGAGACAGGGGGGGACAGGGAAATCCTCTTTTCATACGAAAAACCAATCCCGCTCTCAGAGCACAAACCGAATCAGCCACCACCAAAGCACCACCCAAACAAAGAAAGACCAAAAACCCGTGGGGTCCAAGGAAAGTCGCCTGCGCCCAGGGCCACCACAGGAGGGAGGGTTCCGCAAGACAAAGGGTGTTGAACGAGTCCACAATTTCTGTGGAGCTTGCAAAAAGAGCGGGACCTCCCGGAATGGGCGGAAGGGGGGACAACTTAAAATAGTATCTCGACCGCGGTGAACAGATGAAGAGTTCCATAAATCGGTTCACAGAGAAAAGGGACGAAGAAAATAGCCGCAGTGAGGAAAAGCAAAGAGGCAGCAAAAATTCACGTGCACATGTTTCCGTGAAGGCAATAAAGAGGCCCGTCAGACACGCGCACTGAGAAGGAATTTATTGTTTGTATCAACTCGCGGGGGGGGTCAGAGTGCGATACTTCTAGAAATTGGTTTACGAGAAACAGGGTCATCCAGGAATTGCGGCCCAGTTCCCTTCGGGGGGGGGGGAATGCGTTCACGATGAACCCAAGCAGTGGGAAGAAAAAGGAAAGGAAAGAAGGGGAGTAAACAAACAGAAGCAGTTCTGCACCTCGACTTTCGAAGGGCTGGATTAAGCCAGCGACCGAGACGCCCAAGAAGAGGACGATGGAAGAAGAGGAGACAGAAGGGGAAGGTCCTAAGGAGGAAAGAGGGAGAGAAAAACAAGATTGGCAACTAATGCTGAGGCTGCACGTATTAAATGTACACGTCAAGCGACAGGAGAAATTGAAACGGAATGAGGGCGGGGCTCGACTGGAGAGGGAAGGAAATGGGACAGCATAAGTTTTCATTCTGAGAGATACAGGTTGCCTTCCTCCGAAGACCAAACTGTCACAAAAAAAAGGAGACAGTGGGGAAAGCTCGTGGCTATGGATGTCTCGAGAAGGAAAGGGAGGAAAGCGTTCACCACAGCCGTTCCACAAACTACTTCTACTTGATTCGGAAAATTTCGTCTCGAGAGACTGAAATAGAGGTCGCAATCGTCCAGTCATCCGGAGAGAACAAAGCAGTATCGCGAGAACTTAGACATTTTACACCGTAACGTTGCAAACCAAGCGACACTTAATCTAGGTTCTTAGGAGGGTGGGTCGATGGCTTTACAAGAGCCTGCAGGATGGCGAGCACGATTTGTCTGATTGGCCAAGCGAATCGGGGAGAAGAGGGTCGGGCCTTGCGCGTGCGATCGGGGACGTGAGACAACAAAGAAGTAGTCGTAGATGTCAGGGGGTGCAGACTTTCATAGAAAACGGAAAATGCAAGTGGGTAGGTTATATGACTCGCGGGGAGAAAGGAAGAGATCGAACCACTTCAGGGCGCTAAGGGGGGAGCCAGGTTGCCGCGCGAAGGAGGGAAATCATCGTTCAGGAGGAGGACCAAGAATCTTATATGTTTTCTAAGCGAAGATGGTTGGACAAGAAAGGAAAGCAATGTGATGACGGTCAGCGGAGTTGAAGGGGTTCGAGGGTGAGTGTCTTCATTGGGGACTTAGCTCGCCATGTAACCATTGGGGTTAACAGGCACATGTTTTTGTTGTTGATGAGGGCCAACCCACAACCGGCCCGAAAAAGAAGGGGAACAGACAAAAGGCGAAAAAGGGGAAGGAAGCGGAAAGTCAAGAAAGGGGTAAGCCTGCGTCTTAGGTAGGAGAGTGGGAGGAAACGCGTATGGCCGGACGAATAACGGAGTGACGAAATAGAGAGCGTGGACCGTAACTGGAAAGAAGAAACCAAAGGGGGAAGGGGACATTTTTTCTTCCGCCCTGGAGAAGGAAGACTTCTACATAGTCGGGAGCGGCAAGGGAGGGGGGAGAGGGGGGGGAAAGGGAAAGGATCACGGGTGAATGAAGAGAAGGAAGCTTCAGAAGGGTGCGTGCTGCCGCCGAACATTGAAAAACTAAAGCTTTGGGGGCAACTTTGAGAACAAGAATTTTGAGGTGTTGTAAATAGCGTTACGGTGGGGGCGAAGGGGGGGAGTGCGGGGGAACAAAAGAGGGGTAAAAATATATTATACTGGGAGTTGTCCGAAAGATCTTAACCACTACTGCTTTCATAACAAAGACAAAAAAAACCAAAACCAATGGACCTACCCATCGGGCGGAGAAGGGGGGAAAGTTAGAACGACCAAATGCAGGACTAATGCATACAATACCACAACAGGTAAACTAACTACGTGACGGTGCTTAAAACGCCTTCGGCCTACATTGTAGAACATCCCGCATGAAAGGCGGGCGCAAAAAGAAACCCGAGAACGCCCTAATATTTTTGCCCTCTAAGTTGGAGGGTTGACCATAAACAAAGACATTGAAGAAAAACCACAACAGGGGAGGAAAAGAGGATCTTTGTAGTGTCCTCATCCTAGTCATCGAAGCCCAGAAGAAGAGTTCTCCTCGGAGGCTCGGGGTGGGTAGGGGGGAAAACTCATGCAGGGCGGGGAAGCATGAGAAATTGTCTTACATTCAAGATTAAATGAGATATATTTAAAAAAGGTCCTATCCCATGTTTCGCATGAAGGAGAGGGGGAGGGGGCGGAAGGGGCTGAAAAATACTTCAAGGTTAGGTCCAGGGGGTGTGGGGGGGGGTGGGTATTTTCGGAAGCGTCGGGGGGATCGGTTGATGCCACAGAAAAGAAAGAAGAAAAGGGAGTCCTCTGCTCGTCTTCCCCATGCGGCTCTCAGTGTCGCACGCCGTAGGGAAAACGTTTAGTAAACACGCAAACGAGGGGGGGGGGCAGTCCAAAAACCCGGTAAAAATGCATGTTCGGGGGAAAATTTTCCGGGGGGCATAACAAAGAGCTACTTTCGAAATAAAAGATGGAGGAGAAGGATTACCAGGGCGTTTCCAATTGCAATTCAGCAAGAGTTCCTCCCTCAAATACTTGTGTAATATCACGTATCAAGGGCCCGGAGAAAACTGTAAAGGCCAAGGGTGGGTTGTCGCATATGTTGTCCTAGTAGTAAGGTCCAAAAAAGGGGAAGAAAGGGGGACACAAAGGAGGTCATTGTCGTAGTCACAAATCGTCCAACTCTACTTTTCCTAAGAGCTTCTAGAAACCCGTAGGGACGAGTCAGGCAAATTGCTACCTTGGAAGGGACGTTATTGGGCGTAGGTAAGTAGTTAATCACGGGGGGGCGCCTAGAACAGGGGTCACTGAAAAAAGGGTCGGAAGAGGAGAGCCAACACAACTGAACATCAACCGTCTAACATAAGAAGCACCTGAAGTCAGAAAAAGGGAGTAAGGGTCGGGCACTCTTAGATCGCTTTGGGAACAAAGAGAAGACAGGGGAAAGCGCCGGGAGGGCGAATCTCTTCCGCCTACTCGAGGACCTGAGAAATGGATGGAGACACGGAAGTGGAGGAGGAGGGGAAACTTTCGCCAAATTGCCATCGAAAAAAAAAAACACGAAGGAAGAGAAGGGGCGCTAAGGGGACGTCTACAAGTTACGAAATAGAGAAGAAAGTCGCTTGTTCTAAAGAGACTATCGGCACTGCCGCACTGCCCAGGAGAAGGGAAAGCCAAGGGTCTGCGAAATAATCCACCGACCAACGGGGGAGAAAGACGGCAGACGACTGGCGTCAACCGACGCATCATGAAGTCACCGACTCTTTCTCAGACTATTAGTTGGAACTGGAGAATTAGTCGAAGACAGGCATTGGGAGGGGGCTCCAGTCGAGGGGTGGAGAGTGGGGGCAAAATCGACGATCCCCGGGAAGCCTCTATTCAATAATCAAGCAGAATCAGGGTGTACCGGCTGTTTGTGAAGAACTGGCAGAGGCCGGCGATAGAAGAAGCGCACAGCGTGAAAAGGGCGAATGTCCACGTTTACTGTCTTCGTTCGGCGGCCCCGGGAGTAGAAGGAGGAATGCACGATTGATCTTTGCAAGGAAAGGAGCTCGGAGCAGTCGCGCATGAAGGTGAGACGCCATACGGAGAGGAAAAAGGGGCAAGGGAAGCGGGAAGCGAAATTCGGAATCCCAATCATTTTTGGTTGGTCACAAAAAAATAACGTATTTAAAACTCTGGTCAGGTATTTCTGAAGCGCAAAGGGAGGGACGAGATGCGCATGGCTTTGAAAGACTCGACGAAAGGCGAAGTAAAGAAAAGTACAGAACGTGAGGAGTACAATCCCCAGTCAATAGGTCGTTGAATGACAAGGCCTGGGGGCATCGCACGCCCACGCATAATAGGAAGACGGAGTGTCAAGGAGGGTGAAAAAGCGGTTGGGGCGTCGAAGAAAAAGTTAGGAGTGATGAGAAAAAAAAAAACAACTACCGGGTGGTGCGAGGATCTCGACATACCATTTTCGCCAGGAGCCGTGCGCCGGTAATCTGCGACGGTGCGGGAATCTAGTGCCGGAAAAGAATGGAAGGGGAAGTGTGTCGGGGGGGGTGGCCGGCCATGATCCGTCGCGCGGTCTTCCTATTAGGAGGTGCGGTTATGGAAGTCTGAGTTCGGGAGAGGGGGGGAGTCAGGGCACCGCGGAGAAAAGCGAGGAAAGATGGGAAGGTGGGGCAGAGAAAACAGTGTCGTATTGTGCGCGTCTGGATCGACTCAGAAAAGAAGCAAACGTGGAAACAAAAGTAACATAGAGGGAGGGGACAGACGCCGCTGTGGTGGGGTGAGGCTGAAGGCGACGGCAGGGCTAAGGGGTTGGGCAAGTTGGTGGCGGCCGGAGGGGGGGGGGGGAGGGGGTGGTGGAGAAAGGATAAAAGGATGTGGGGCAGGGGAGGAGTACTCGGTGCGTGCATGTGCTCGGCAGCCACCGGTGGTTCCAACAATGCAATCAGCAAAAAGTTTAAATCGGAGCTGGTTGACGTTCAATTGAGGACTAAGAAAAGAAAGCGCTAGGGGCGTGGGGGGAAAGAGGTAGTAATTTTTCCAGGTACTGGGCATGCATTAGAAACACTACCTAATGCCCACCCAAACCGTTGGGTGGGAGGGGAGGGGAAGTAAGGCGGAAGTAGCACGCGGCAGTTAAAGGGGAACTGACAAACTGGAAAAACACCAATCCTCTATACGGAAGTCTCATTCGCGGACAGCTTCATGAGGAGGTTGTGCGGTCACGGACGGTCGGTCAGTGTGACACATGTACGTACTCTTGGAAGCTATTCAAACAAAGATCTCCAATAAAAAAAATGAAATTTAGTAGAAAGGTCGGGCGCAATCTTGGGGGGGGGGGGGGCAGGTCTGGTGGTGGGGGGAGGACAAGGAGGGGGGGTCGGGTCGGAAGTTTAGTGGCTATGAAAACGGAGGCTCGGCGGTGGGCGGTGACTGCTTCCGCATTACTCTAATCACGGAAACTTTCCGGATGGGAGCCATCGGTAGCTATATCGAGGGGTGAGAGAGGGAGGGGAGGCAAACTCAGACAATTAGAAAGACAGAGGAAGATGGGAAAACACCATGAAGAAGTGGATCTCCATCCGACTCTGTTCAGTGTCTTACAAGTGAGTGAAATCTTACGGGGGGAGTTACAAGATGAAAACAGGTAGATATTAGAGAAAACAGGAAGGAGGTAACCCATGAGGGAAAAGAAACGCAACTCCTCTACACAACTCCGATTTCAACTGTTCATAAGAAACAGGGAGAAACACTGGCGGAGTGAGGACGACCGAACCGACAAACTGTGGACAAAAAAATGTACCCTCGAAGAAAAAAAAACAAACTAAATACAAATAACAAAAAACAAGAAAAAAACATGTCTGTCGAGGGGGGGGGGGGGGGCCATGGAGGAGGGATGGCCGGACATAATCTCATCATAAGGAGCATTGACATAAACGAGTGGCGTCAGTCAGGGGGATGGGGGAAGGATGCGGTAGCGGGACTTCTACATAGCGCATATTAATTAACTTTCAGGCCGGAAATGGAAAAAAAGTAGAAAGATGGTCGAAGGGAGGCATAGGAGGGGCGAGAAGACAGTGTGCGGGGCGGTGTCAAAAGCATACTAATATAAGGTAGTGGTCCGGGGTGGAGGTGATGTGTGGGGGGGGGGGGTCGAGACCGGTGGCGGTCGGGATTGGGTGGGGAAGTGTGCTGTGGGAAGGAAAGGGGGGTACGTGAGAAAATGCTCACAAAAAACAAAAGAAGAGAAGCAGGGTCGGCACGGTGGGCCGTTGGGACAGGGGAAGGAGCTACAAGTGGGGGATATGGTATTGTACGTGTGCAGGGAGGTCGGAACGGCAGTTGCGGAGAAGGGAAAGAATCGGCGCGAAGTGGAAAAGACAGCGCGGAAGGGCAGAATTCGCCTCACCGCAAGAAAGAGGCGGGAGATGATACATTTCAGAAGCACTGCAAAAAAGAAAAACCGCCAGACGCTAAACAAAGGAAACGAGAGAATAAAGGAATACCCTACATCTGGGTAGGAGAGAGGGAATCTATACCTTGCTCCAGTCTGAAAGAAAATCTCCGACCGGCGTCTAAATCGCCTGAGGGGTATTTCAAGTGAAACAAAAAATCAGTCCTGCCGCGCGCAGAAGAGAGATACTGCGGTCCGAATGCTGATGTCATAAAAAGTGAAAAAAAAAAACCGACAGCGTCCGCTCAAAAAATAGGTGGCGTAAGGAAGGGAAAATAGGGATCAGAGCAGGGGCAGATGGAATCCTCGACACGTACGTGGGGGTGGGCTACAAGAAGTGATTCTTCGGGTCTGACGTAGGGGTGTGTGCTAGAGGGGGGGCGGGTCAGTTGAGAAAGAAAGAGGGAGGGGGAGACGGCGGGGGCAGAAACAATTCGAGGAAAACATTACAGCGAGCGGAAGGAGCCACAAAAAAAAAAAAAAAAAAAAAAAGGGGGGGTGAGGTGACGAAAAAATGACGTGAGGTTGGTCGTTGCCTTCACCCGGGTTGGCGAGCCTGATTCGACACGAAAAACGACTAACGGAACGAGAGGAAAGGAAGGGGCTGATTGACGCCGGTTAGACACGGGCATTAGAAAAGGAGTTCATGATCTATCTACTGTATCATGAGGGGCATTAGTCTGACATACTTTGTGGTTTCTGCAATGGCATCGGCGAGGAGAGGTTGGTCGCTCGCTACGGAGATCTAGAAGGGTACGGTTCATCAAATGGGGGCCATTGAAATGGATGACTTTTGTCGAGGCAAGGTCGAGCGGAGAAGGATAAAGTGTTGTACGGGTTATTCCGCGAAAGCGGCTGTATGGCAAACGGGTGGGGAGGTTTGGCTGGTCTGCTTCTCCTATGGACCGAGCAAAGACAAAAAACCTGGGTGTCGGTCGGTTTCAGCGCCGGAAGCAGAAACTCAAACTTTAGA
>Ga0179593_1485397_pt1 | contig 12009 bp, 15 predicted proteins | sample CZODoug2_1_08_16_FD_185931 | JGI IMG/M metagenome (GOLD analysis project Ga0179593, IMG submission 185931) | Vadose zone soil fungal communities from Angelo Coast Range Reserve, California, USA - CZODoug2_1_08_16fungal (PacBio error correction) | ecosystem: Environmental > Terrestrial > Soil >...
AACTGGGGGGGGGGAACCCCCTTTACCAGCCAATGTGGCCAAATCAGAACGAGTGGAGGTGAGAAGGGAAAGGTTTCCGCTTTTCATCGGACGGGGAAAAAAAAGAAACAAATAAGGGGGGCAGGTGTCTTAAAATGCCTCACTGGGCACTCAAAAAGGTAAGAAAAGGGGGGTGTGGCGGGTAACAAACAGTGGGGGGATAAGGGAAAGAGGGGAAACGGAAAAAAGTACACATCTCCAGGGTTTAAAGGACGAGAAAAAAGGGAGGTTGACTGCCCGATTGAGCCGGCAAGAAGAGGGGGTGAGCAAAGCCCATTTTGGCGAGGTGGGGGGGAAAAAGAGGGGGGACCCGCCAACAAATGTCTGGGGGAAAATGGGCCCAACTGTGCCGCAAAGAAGGAGGGGGGATTTAACTCCGGTGCAGACCAAGTGTGAAAAAGGGGCACATCCCCATCAGAACACAAAAGGAAATCCGGCCCCAGAAAGTTATGTGGCGGTTGTGTGACGGGGGCCACGGACGCTTCGTCATGGAATGAAAGCAAAACCCATACAAGATGAAAGTAATAGGGTGTGAATGGGTCGGTGCTCCTGGAAAAGAACAGGGGTCGGGGGACGGGGCTGGACGTCGGCGAGGGGGTGAACGGGTATCGAACACGCGGGGGCAGTCCTCTACAAATGGCCAGGCTGGGCGATCTGGGGTTTTGACAAAGAGCGGGGGGGGGGAGGGACGCGCGCCCTTCCAGCGGGGGGGTGGGATGTCAAGAAAAGAAAACCAGGAAAAAACAGGAGCATATTGGGGGAGGAACCGAAAAAAAAAAAAAAGAAGAAAGCGAACCTGTGCGCCGGAACATCGTTGCGCAAGGGCGGAAAACCAATTGGCACCAGACCGGGAAAAAAAAACGGGACTTGCGGGGGGGCTTTGACAACCACAATTGCAACAGGGACAATTGGTGCGCCTTGGGGCCGACAACATCCCATCACAAACGCATCAGTACCAACTCGAGGGGGGGGAACACCGCATAAAATTGAGGTGAAAAAAAAATCAGGTGAGGGGGGTGGTTCACCCGGCGGGGCCGCCACCGAAAAAAATTGACCAGGGCCCCGCTTTTCCAACTCCCCAACGGAAAGAAAGACCGGCCGAAGGAGGAGAATACCTAAAGGCCGAAACGAAAACGACCCAAATGGGGGTCACTTTCAAAGTCCAGTTGGGTTTGACAAGAAAAAGCGAAAGTAGTAACCCCATCTCCCTTCAATCGTGGAAAAAGAAAAAAAAATCAAGGTTGATTTCCCAAACAGAGGGGGCTTGGAAAGTTGGATCAGAAAATGAGGTCTTTTCTTCCAGGTGGGGAAAACGCAAGGAAAAGTACGGACCAACAAAGGAAAAAGTCGCCAAACAGTCACCCCCGTTGGGGGAGAAGCCCTTACTCCCCAACAAGAGCACAAAAGGTGGCCCTGCAACGATTTCAAGGGTTAAAAAAAAAAGCGGACGAGGGACCCAGAAGGGGCAGGAAACTCCGTATAAAAAGGGGAGCCGGGAAGCAGTGCTCTAAAGTAGCCCGAGACAGCTGGGCGGGCAGGGGGGAAAATAGGAAGGTCACCACATGCCGGACATTGTAGGAAAAAAAGGTTTGGCAAATGGGGGACGAAGCTGAATTTTCAAGAGGGGGAACAGGAAAGGACAAAAAAACCACTTGCCCTGGGGAGGGCTCCAGAGGTGAAAAGGGAGGGGAATCAAAGTAGGTTGACGCACATAGGGATGAAATTACTTTCCGGGGCAAGGAAACACTCCAGTAAGACAGAACGGGAAAAGAATATCGTGCGCCACATGGGATGACAGGGAATCCCAGGCCTCCATCACAGACGAAAAGAGTGGGGAGCAGGTGTGTATTCTGGGGGGGGGGGGGGCCCCCGGACAAAGAGAAAATCCCCCAGAAATAGCCTCCGCAAGAGGGGACCAAAATCGGGGACAAAGAAAGAACGTGGGAGGTTTCCTGGAAATAAGGTCCGGGGGGAAACAGAAGGCCGCAGAGCGGCGGGTACGGACCAAGAAGGTGCGGCGCGTTCGGGAGGGTGGAATCCACCGTCTTGTGGCGACCCGCAATTTGGGGGAGACAACTGAGATAAGCAAACTCAGGGGAACGACAATCCAACCCGTAGGCTATTCTCTAAAAAAGAAAGGAAAGTAGCCCTAAAGTATATCCACCTTAATGGGGAAAAAAACCGGGACAGGTGGGTCGGCTTACTCCCGTTGAAAAAAATAAAAAGGGGAGAAAAAACGGCACCACTCCAAGACAGCGGATGGGGTGAGTAACGACTCAAGGCTTTCTGGTTAAACATTGGGGGGGGGAAGATGAAAAGTGTTTGCGGTTCACCCAAACCGCTGAAGTGGGAATCTGAACCACCAAAAGCTACGACCAGCAAAGAAAACTAGTAATCCGTTGGGGGAAAGGGCAAAAACAAAATATCCAAACCCGCAGTGACGGAAAAGGAAAAAAAAAATGGGGGGGGGGAACTAACAATTTAACGAGGGGGACGCCAAAAGCACTAGGGCCCTTACCCATGGTGTTTTGTGATGTCCAAAGATTTGGGCAGGAAAGCAACCGAGGAAGGTTTTCCCGTGGGAAGGGGACAGTCAAAAACTTTCTGGGGAAGGGGGGAAGCTGGGGGCAGGAATAGAGTTGGGACGAAACCACAACCGGGAGAATGTGAAAAATTTTGGGGGGAAGGAAAAACGAAAAAAAGGACAAAAAGTCTCCTTAATCAGGGATCGTCGGGAAGGGCGAGAAGGCGACACTACCCCTCAGGAAAGGTGGAAGGGGACAAGACAATCCCCGAACAGCTATTGTTGAAGGAGGCACGCAGATGGAAGGACAGGGGAATGGGGGGGAGAGGTCAGATTTTACGATGAGCTCAAAGGGAATATTGGGGAAAGAAAAAAGACCACATGGGATCATTCTACTTCAAGAGAAAAAGTAAATAGTGTAAATAGGAAATCGGAAACCACCCAGCCATCAGAACCGGGTCAGAGACCGCTCAAGGGGAAGAATCTTGTGCGAGGTAAGGATGAGCAATCCAAAACATTTTAAAATGCGGCGGAATTCATCGCAACCTTAAAAAAAATCACAAAAAAAAAAAAAAGTATGAGGAGACGCTACGAGAGAAAGGGGGGGTTAAGCGAAAAAGAGAACGAAAAGTTTGTATAGGCCAACATGGGGGGGCGACATCCGAAAGACGCCAATCGTTTGCACCCAACGGGAGAGAAGGGGCCAGGCTAGAGGAGGTTCCCATAATGCGTGGGGGGGGGGAAGAAGAAGGACCTTGCAAAAGGTGTCGGAGTCCGGGAAAAAGTACAAAGATGCGAGGGGGTCTTCGTTCGCCCTCACAAGAGGGGGGAAGGAGTAAGAAAAAGGGGCAAAAAGCACCAGGGTAAAACAGACTGGCCTAAGCCCCGGGCGCCGGAAAACCCTGCTTTTTAAATCGGGGGGAGGGAGGTGAGAGGAGAGGTATGGGGAAAAAAAAGCATTGAAAAAAGGGGAGAAAGAGAGATCGGAAGGAAGGAGTGTCAACGCGGGTAAACCATCTAAATGGAACCAAGGGGGGGGAGGGGATGGCCATAGGGGACGACACGAAAAAGACAAAACTGGGGCCCCCTCAAAATTAAAAAAGGAAGCATGTGAAAAAAAAAAACGGAAAAGGACGCGGCAAGAATACGACAAAACACCACCAACAATCAGTGTTGAGGGGGAAAAAAAATAGGGGAGGGGGAGAAGAGGGAAAACTTTTGACGTCAAGGGGGACCATGAAGGAAATGAAAAGTGTCTGGGTCGGATTTTCCCTTTGAAATTCAAAGGGGGGGCCCACGTGGGAGTGGTTTTTTAGTTTTGGTTAATAGACGCGCGAAGCAAAGGGCGGGTTGATAAAAAAATGGTTTTTTCCGGAAGAAAGGGAGAGCATATCATCAAGCCGGAGGGGACCGGTGTCCGTCTTAAAAATGGAGGGCCCCGAGAAAAAAGACCCTAAGCTCAGCCCCGAGGCCTGAGGAAAAAAAAAACCCAAGATACCCAGAAGGGGGGATCCTATTGGGTTTCAAATGTGTGCGGGGAAAGAGGGGACATTGGTACGAAGGCAAAGACTTGTGGAAGAAAAACAACAAAAAACAGCTCGAGAGGGTCAGGGCCTCCAGTAACTGCCCGTGAGGAGCCAGGCCCAAATGGAGGGGGGGAAAAGGGGACACGAAACTCCAACGGTGGTCAACTTGTTAATAGCCAAAGGGGCGGGGTAATAACAGCTGGTGCAAAAAGTGCGAAAATACGGCAATCACTGCATCATCATTTGAAGGGGGGGGGGGTAGCACCTTTCTATTGTGCGAAAAGGGGGCCGAAAGGACCGTATATTCAGACCGATGTCAGGGAGGGGAGGGGTCACTGAGGAACACGGCCCCCAAAGATTGGGAAAGAAAAAAAAGAAACCGGCATGGATTCCAAGGACTTGGGAAGTTAAGACAGAAAAGGGAAACGGGGGGAGCGCGGTGAGAGCCACGGGGGTTGCAATCCTTAATTGTTTGAAAAAGTCGAGGGTGGCGTCATATAATTTTAAATGGAAAAAGGACCCATCCCATGGGGGTACACGAAAATACTGGGGGCAAAAAGTAAAAGGCAACCATGAGGGAATCGAAGGGACGACTGACCATGAAACTGACATTGCCAAAAGGGGGGAAATGCAGGGAGGCGGGAACAAAGGGGAAAAAAATGAAAGGGGGGGGATGCCTCTCTAAAAAGTCAAAAAAGTTTTTATAGTTGCAAGGAAGGGGGGGGGAAAGTCAAGGGGGTTAGAGGAAAATAGGAAAGAAGAGCTTATCATCAAAACCGGGGGGGACCGGGGGATTGGGGTAAAGCAAGAGGAAAAAAAATCTGGAGGGGCTAAACCAAGGTGGTTCGCCGGGATTCCTCAAATCCAAACGAAAATCTGGGGGGGGGGGGGGCTCGTCTGGTCAAGGGGGAGATTCTCAAGAGGGTAAAGGAAGGGCCGGGCGGGAGAATCGTTATTCCAAGCTTTACAAAGGGGAAGACTGTGAATTGGACGCTTCTTCTGCCAATTTTGGGAAAAAACCAACAGGAAGTCTACAGCCAAGGTGGTCTACAGAGGAGTAGCAAAATCAGAGCGAAAGGGGAGATTACTTGTGGGGGCTTGGTGAGAGTCCAACCGAGGAAAAAAAACTTGCCGGGGGTCAATCACAGAAGAATGGGTACAGAATCAAAAGTGGGGAGAGAACAGGAGCAGGGAACCCGCCCGGGGGAAGGGCGGGATTTTAAGAATGGGTACATTGGGGGGTGAAGTAGGTCGTCCCCGGATCAAGAGGGGAGGGCAGCCGACCATAGAGGAAAGGCGCTAGTGGAGGCATGGGGACGGGCGAAGGGGGGGAAGGGCCCGGAGAAAGGGGGGAAAATTTTCTTCCGCCATCGGCGGGGAGGAGGAAAAAGGAGCCGATCCGAGGGAGGGAGGGGGTGATGAAAAAGGCTACTTGACACGACGCCCTCAAGAAAAAAGGCCGCAAAACTTTCTTTTAAGATGGGAAAATTCCGGGGCAGGCACGCCCCAGTAAAAAAAATCTGATGCACCGCAAAAGGATCACGGAAGGTACTTCCAGACAGTGGCCCATGCACATTCCAAAAATTTCGGGAAGGGGGGAAAGGATAAAAACAGGAAGGTTAACTCCACCCAGCAGAACCCGACGGAGGCTACAGGACCCAGGGAAAATCCGCTTTGGAAGGATGTCAAACAAGGGAAACGCAAAAGAATGTCGTTACAATGGGCACAAGGACCGGCAGGACCCCACGGGGCACAGAAAAAAAGATGAATCCGCAGTTGGAAGGACAAAAAAGCATCTGCACAGAAAAAAAGGACCCAACAAAGGTTCTTCGAAGGGACGGGAACGAGGGAAAAGGCGACAGAAAAAACATGGGGGGAAAAAGTTGGACTTTTTCTCCCCAAGAAAGGAAAGGCCTACAACAAAGACGAGGATTGATAGAGTAGAGTCTTCAGTGGGCGGCACAGTTTCCAGAGGGAAGAAGAGGCAAAAACTAAAAAATGAAGCGCGAAGGTTCGGAGGGGGGGGAAAAACAGGACACGGGGAACAGGGGGCGGGGTCCTGACCGGCAGGACGCAAAAAAGGACTTGTGGAAGTTGGTTGGGAATCAAGCAAATCTGAGAACTAAAAGGGGGGGGGGAAAAATGACTCAAATTAAGCAGGCAAAAGTGTAAAGAGGGGTCAAAGAAAAAAGCACCTCTTTGAACGACAGGAAAGGGCAGGAAAGGGGGGGGGGGGGAAGGCCTTGACGCAATGCCATGGGTGGAGGTGAAAAAAGGGGGGGCAAACCTAGCCCGGCAGGGCAGAAAAAGGGGGCGAAAACGCAGATACGCAGGGTGCAGATAAGGAGGGAAAATGGGCACATCCACATGTCAGTAAAAAAAAACCAACAAGAGGGGGCTGAAAACCGTTTTGAAAATTCACTCCAAATAGGTCGACGGGGGGGTTAAAGAAATCAAAAGCATACATAGAAAAGGCAGATTCTGCGGGGACTAAAAACCGAGTGAGAAGGCATGAATTCCTGACAGGGAGACCAAAAGACAAAACCCTGCGATGCCATGGGGGAGAAAGAAAAACGCCGAGACTTTTTCCGAAACTAGAAACGGGAAACACCAATTTGAATCCGGAAAAGGGCCAACACACGAAATTTGAGGAAGATTTTGTACGCCAGAAAACCGCAAGAAAAGCCAAAGCAGGGTGAGAGGAATGAGAGACCCGGGACTAAGCCGGTTCAAAAAGAAAGGAAAAAAGGGGTCCGAGATTCCGCCGTGGGGGATAAAAAAAAGGAAGGGCAAGGGGCAACTCCCTAGAGCCCGGGGAGAAGCACAGAATTTGGGGGGCAGGAAGTGAAAGGGGACGGGTTGGTTTTTTAAAAAAAAAACACCTGGGTTGTGTGTTCCTCCACAAAACACAGGGAACAAAAGTTCTTATGGGGAAAACCTTTACGCGCCCTCGGTGACCGGAAGATCTTTTAAAGAAAAAAAGCCCCCCATCCTCCACTCTCATCCCCCACAAAAAGCGGGGGGTCGGTTCCTGTATCCATAGAGACGGGCCCTCTCCCCCAGAAGGAAGTGGTGAAGTGTATGCAATAACCTCCAGAAAGGAGGGATGTTATGAGACCCCAGCAGCCCTGTCCCTATTGTGAAAAAGCAGAGTGCGGGGTTGATTTCCATTTCATAAACCAACCGCGGAGGGCGGGCAAGGGATAACGCTTACGTCATATTTTGTAAAAACGGAACAGCCAGGGGAAAACAGCGGCAAAGATCCAAAATGTGGTTGAATCAAAAAAAGAGAAGGAGTCCCACGCAAGGGGGACAAGCAAGAAACTAGTGCAATGGCGGAAGAGCCCAAACGCGCAAGACGGAAACGGGCGCCTTTGTTGAAGGACTTGATCAGAAAGGAGACGAAAAAGGGTAAAGGGGGGGGGGGGGGGGGTGCGAACCCAGAATGAAAAACTCTGCAACGGGGTATTAAACCCGGGCACAGGGAATTTGACAGGAAAAAAGGTGAAAAAAAGGCAACAGAAAATTTCCCAAAACACGGCCCGGAAAAAAGGAAAAACAAAAAAAAAATTGTAACGGTAAAGGTCTCAAGTGTAGCCAGTCAGAAACTCATAGCCCGGGAAACCCGGAACCATAAAAGTCACGCCTACCCCTGAACCAAACAAACCTAAAGCACAGAATAGATCTCAGAAAATTGACTTGGGAAAGTTCACCATAGATAGTGAAAAGAATCCCAAAGTAAAAGGGAATGATAAGTAAAGGCTGGCATTTAAAAATTCAATAAGAAAAAGCAAAACTTTATAAAAAAACCAGATGGCAATCTTGACCATTACAAACGGCGTTCGAGGAGTGTGAAAGGCCAAAAAAAAGAAAGTTCGGGGGGGACCTTGGCAACCAGGGAACTCCTCAAGGCTGCCTGGCGGGGGCCCGGAACCAGGGGAAGCAAAGGGGGGTGGATGGTTCGGGGGCTGACCAAAAAAAAAAGTTTGGAGAAGGGGCAATTCAACTCGACAAAGGGGGGAAACATCGCTTCAAAACCGGAAAGTGATAATTCCTCGGAGCGTCGACCCGAACATGGGAAAAAAAAGGTTGGGGGACTCTCGGGGGGGGGTGGCATCAAAGGCCGGGCGGTACCATGGAATTGAAAAAAACACTCGCCATCGAGGGGGGGAGACGAACATGCCCACCCGGAAAAAGTCTTAACTGGGAACAGGGGAAACCGAGGGCAAGTCAGGTTCGCGTTAACGGGCGCCTAAAAACATGAAGAAAATCACACCACTGAAGCCAAGAAAAAACACGAAACCCCTGGGGGATTGATTGGAAACAAGAAACTATACTTTAACAGGCAACAGAAGGTCCCAGAAGAATGTGCGCGGGCGCGCAAAGAATTGAAAAAAAAGAAAAGTACGCTCAAAAGCGTCCCTCATCAATTTGGAGACCCCCTCGGTGGGGGGGGTCATCCTAACTGAAAGGAACCAAGGGCCCCGGAGCCAAAGTAAAAGGATGGTTTTCCGGACACAAGTTGAAACCATGAAACAAAGACCGAAAATGGCCAAAAGTCAGGGGGGGGGGGGGCTATAAAAGCCGTTGGCATCAAAAAAAAGCCCAGGAATGGACGCCGGTCCCGAGACCACCAAGGACTCGGTGACAGGGATCTCGATGATGGGGAGCAGAAAGGGGGAACCCACGAGCAGGAAGGGTAAAAAAGGCGGCAAAACCACCCCAAGAAGCGAGGTGGACGGGTGCACCGCCGCCGGAATGGGCAAGAAGACCCTGGCTGGGGCCAAATATGGTCAGGATTTGCAGACTGGGGGGGGGGGGGGGGGAAGGGACAAAAAAAAAAAAACCATCTGGATCTGGTGAAAAAAAAATGGATGGGGGGGAAGGGGACTGTAAGTATCGAAAAAGGAGTTGCAAGGACAATGGGTAGTCCACTCAGACATCCCGGGCACGAGGGAGCTTAGAAGGTGGCCCACCCCGGACGTAATAAGGGCCCAGGTTCCTGGGGAAAAACCCAAAGGAGGTCGAAAAAATACCATATCCTATTAAAAAAAAAATGCGGCGCGGGGGTAAAAAAAAGAAAAGGGGATCAGATCTCAACACCAAGTTGAGGAAGAAAAATTTGGAGCTATCCTTGGGACTCAATTTGGGGATAGCACAAAAAATTCAAAAGAAGGGAAAGACACAGATCTTGACGAAAACGTAGGGGGCCAGGTGAAAAGATCTTTCCCTAAAGGCTTGGTGGCATGAGACCAAAGGGAATGTCCTTAACGCGTAGCAAAAAAAACTAGCCCAATTTGACCGCTGGGGGGCGGCCACTCAATCGGGAACAAGATCCAGAAAGTCCTGAAATGGAGGTGCGAAACATCGTGCCAAAAAAGCGGAGGAAGGCAACCAGAAAAAAAAGGTCAAAAAGGGGACCAGCTTGAGGCCTGAAAATGTAGGGGGGGACATGACGAGGGAGGTAACGATAATGTGGATGCGTCCGTGTCCCCGAAAACAAAAAAAAACAAATAGGAGACCACTGCTTTGGATGCCCGGAGAGCAAAAAACGGGCCTCAAAAAGACACCAGGTTTAAGGGGAGGATTTCATTGCCAGTAAAAAAGAGACCAAAAAAACAGCTTGTGTGGTGTTGGCCGTGCATAGGTAAGGCCAGGAAAAAAAAAAATAGGGTGACTGGTGGGTTCGGGGCCAGTGCGTCGCGCAAGGGGGGCTGGAAGAGGGGGGCAAAAAAAAAAAAAGGGGGCACCGGCTTCCGTAGTTTCATGGGGGGGGGGAATGGTGGGGAGGAAAATAAACCAAGTCGCGTAAAGATTGGGGGCAAGACGGACGAATGTGTGAACACGCAAAGGGGGCCTGCTTCGCCAGACAAAAGAGGAAATCGGGGGGTTGAATGCACTCCCATTGAGCATGGAAAAAGACGCAAGCTGGAAGGGAAAAAAAAAGCTATTCCTGCGGGAAGAGGGGGAGGAATCAGAAAGCCGCCGTTTGGTAAGCCAGATGTTTCAAGGTTGAAAAAGACAGGGAGATGAATTGTCGCCAATTCGGAGGGAAAAAAAGAAAAAAACCATCCTAACAAACACCTCAAACTGGGGGGGGTCGGGGGACGCTGGGGAACGCGGAACAGGGTTCATCAGAACACTACAGGAAAGAAAAAAAAAGGCGGAAAAAAGCTTGGCCATGAACATTTGAATAGAATGTCCCAAGTCCTTTCAAGAGCATAAAAGTCAAGTGGTTTCCATGAAGGGCGTACGGCAAATCTGCATCCCTGAGGAGGGGGGGACGATGGAGACAGGTTTCGGAGCCAGACGTTTTTTCTCCCGAGATACTGGGACGGCAGGTTCAAGGAGGAGGTTCCTGGGGGACTAAAAAGCAATAGGGTCTACAGACCGAACGAAAAATGAAGAAGGTTCTCAAAAAAAAGGGAAAAATGTTGGGGAGACATCAGAGGGGGAGCTTTTAAACAGGAAGGCCCATTGGCCCTGTGACCAAAAGGTTCAAAAAAAGGGTCGGCAAAGTCAAAGTTCATAATCCATGTCCAGGGAGGAAGCCTGAAAATTGAAGGTACTGGAGGCCAGTGCCGGCCAAGCATGAAAAGCAAGGGGAGATTCCACGGAAAAAGAGACCCGCACAAACAAAGTGAAATCGTTTCCTGAGGGGGGCAACAACGTCAGGAAAGGGGGGGGAAGGCAAGGGGAGAGGGGGGAGAATTTGCCGCGGGGGGGTGAAAAAAAAAGGAGGTACGGCAGGGGGGTAAAGTGAAGAGCTGAACCATCAAAACCAACCCCAAAAAAAAAAAATGGGGGGGGGAAAAATCAAACGCCGTTGCTGGAAGAAAGGACAAAAAAGTTCGGTCAAAAAACGGGTCGCGTAATGCGTCAAATCAACGAGAAAGGGGACGTCTTCTTGCGAGCCAACGGAGGGGAGCGGGGGGCTGAAACCGGGTCTCTTCAGGGGATTGAAAAGTTTCCCGTGGGAAAAATTTGAAACGAAGGCAATTGTTTCGCGGGAGGGGCAGTTAAGTCAACAGCGAACGGAAAAAAAAGCCTGCGTCGTCAGTTACGGCAGGCGGGGAATCGAGGAAAAAAAGTTTCGCGGTAGCCCACGCAAAGATAGAAAAATGGAAAAGTCCGACGTTCAAGACCGGAAATGGCTGTGCCCAGGGAAAGGAGAAAAACAACGCTCTGGAACCAGAAAGGGAGGGGCACGGGGAAAAAACCGGGGGCAGAAAAAAAAGTTCGTTTTGGTGGCGAAGGGAGGAAGGCCAAAAATGGGGCGCGGGCAGCCTCTATAAGGAAAAGATAGAGGGAGCGAAAAAAGGGGGGGGCGATGGGACCACCAACGAAGAGGACATTTGGCGCTCATACGGTTTGAGAGACCGAAAAGGACAGAGGGGAACTGTGTGGCATGAATCGCGCCCTTGAAAAAAAAAAGGCACGAAAAAAAAACGAAAAAATTGGGATGGTCTGATTGCAGGGGGAGGCCTGAGTGGGTCAAAAAAAAAAAAAGGCCAAAACATAAAGCGATGCCCGCGGATAATCAAAAAAAGGTGTAAAAAAAAGGGCCAGTCCCATGAAAGTTTGGACGGGGCAGCTGCGTCGAAAAAAAAAGAGAAAAAACAATTGGGGCTTTATGCGGCAAAAAAAAACCGGCCGGGAAGGAGCTCAAGGGGTTAAAAAAGACACGTGGAGGTTTTGTAGAGTTCCTTATGGGGAAGAGGGGGGGACGAAATTTCATCAGGGAGAAGAGCAGGGAAACAAACGGGGGGGCAAAAAAAACACGGATCCTCATTGGGGGTCATTGCGAATCTGCACCACCTGGAAATGTAAAAAAAAATAGGAAGTGAACCGCGAACAGTCAACGCGGAAAAAAGTGGCAGATGAAGAAAATGATAAATAAAGCAAAAAAAAAACCGCTTC
>Ga0179593_1584819_pt1 | contig 12009 bp, 14 predicted proteins | sample CZODoug2_1_08_16_FD_185931 | JGI IMG/M metagenome (GOLD analysis project Ga0179593, IMG submission 185931) | Vadose zone soil fungal communities from Angelo Coast Range Reserve, California, USA - CZODoug2_1_08_16fungal (PacBio error correction) | ecosystem: Environmental > Terrestrial > Soil >...
AGGGAGAACCACGGCAGGTGAGGGGCGCAGGGAAGGGGGAAAAAAAGGGGAATTTACTTCACTGTCCCCGGCCCGGCCGGCAGGCCAAAGAAAAGAAAGGGACAAGATCAGATCGCTCAATCTCTCCTGGAAAAAGGAGACAGGGGGAAAAGGGGAAAAAGAATGCGTCACGACAATCGGACCGCCGTGCCCGGCCTGCTGTTTCTTGAGTCTAAAAAAAGAAAAAAAGGGGGGGCAGTCAGCCAGCCTGATCGAGGCCAATGACCGAGGCGGCCCGCGCACGAAAAAAAAAAGAAGGAAGAAGGGGGGGAGAAAAAGGAAGAGATGCCGGCGGCCCCTAACGCCCCTCGGCCGACTATGAACTGGGGAAGGGCAAAAGAAAAAAAAAGAAGGGGGAAAAAACAGTCATGTGAGTCCTACTCCTGATGGGATGGAAATGAAAAAAAAAAAAGGGAGGAGAAGGGCCGTTTCGCTCAAGGAACGACGCCGAAAATAGAAAAAAAAAAAGGGAAGAAACTGGGGAAGCGGCCCCCCCACATCACCGGTGGCGGCATCCCGGGGCAAAAAAAGAACGAAAAAAGAAAAAAAAAGAGAAGAGAAACATGGAGGTGCCCCAACCGAAGATAAAAAGGGATCTAAGAGACGAATATGTTGGGGGAACTTCAACAATTTTACTTTGTATTATCCTTGGCGGTGGATTAAGAAGGACATCACGCAGGGAGTTCGGGAAAAAAAAAGAGGGAGAGGGGAAGAAATGGGTGTGTTGCGTCCTCCGTAGTTTACCACCCTCAGGAACCTTGTGCAACCGCGGGCTCGACAGGAGTAGCCGGAAAAGGGGGGAAAGAGGAGGGGGAAAGAGCCTAGAAGAGCTGTCCCCCATAGTTCCTTTTTGCTTCCTCCTGAGGGAGCGAGAAAAAGAAGAGAGGGAAAAAAAAAAGGGGGGGGGGAGAAAAAAGATCGTCGTCCGCACTAAAAGGAAAGGAAAAAAAGGAAGACATGACGCGGCCCTTCCTATACGCCCTTTCGCCGCCGCAAATCATAAAAAAAAAAAAAACGGGACAATCGACCGCGCCCTCCCTTTCTATTGGCGCCCGGCCGTACCGGAGGAAAAATTGGGGGAAAAGAAAAGGAAAAAAAGGGAAACGAATCCTCCGAGGGCGACACGGTGCAAACTCTGCGTCAGAAGGGTGCACGAGGCGAGTACCGCAGTAAGGGTAACCCAGGAAAGGAGGGGGAGAGAGTTAGCGACAATAACTGAACCTCGCCCGAGGGGACCCGAAAAAAAAAGAAAAGAGAAAAAGGGAGACTCTTCGGATATCCATGACTAGCGATAGAGAGGCAAGAAGAAGGGGAAGGAAAATTGAATGTACCGGCCGCATCAATACCCCTCCACCCTTGCCCGTCCATGCGGGCCATGCACAGCACAAGAAAGAAAAAAAAAAAAAAGGGGAGAAGAAGACATGAGCAAATCGATCTCCGTGTGCTGCACCCTCTTATCCGTTTTTCGTGGATACGGGCCGGAAAAAGCAGACGAAAGGAAAAAAAAAAGGAAGCCGCGCCGGCGGGCGAAATAATCACTGATCGTTCTTCGTCATCCGGTCAGGCAAAAAGGGAAAAGGGAGGGAGCAACGAAGAAACACAGTGGAGACCTCCTAACGTGAGGCGCCGCCTGGCCGCCGAGGACCGTCCGCGGAAAAAAAAAAAAAGAAAAGAAGGAGAAAGGAGACGGAACGTGATTTCCGCCATATTTCTCGATCGCGGCCTGCTCGCGGAACCGCGGAAAAAAAAAAAGAGGGGGGGAAGGAAAGGGGGGGGGGGAATCGGCGGCGCGCACCATTTTCCAGGGCCGGGCCCGCCTTGGAATTTTCAACAAATAGCAAGGAAAAGCCCCAGAAAAGAATTTAGGGGGTATGGGGAGAGATGATTGTACGAAAGACACATGAATCCCTTGCGTCTCGCGGGAGAAAGGAAAAGATAAAATGAAAAGGGGAGCGGAGAAAAACCGCCAAGGATTCATGGCTGGAAAAGTAAAAAAAAAGATGGAAAAAAGAGGGCGTGTCCCCTTGGAGATTTTGAAAAAAAAAAGAAGGGGAGGAGCCCGCCGATGCCAACCCTGTTCAAGCCCCCCCCCCCCCCCAAAGAGAAGAGACTGAGGAGCCGTACTTCATCGCTTCAGCGAGCAGGCCGAAGGAGGAAAAAAAAAAAAAAAGAAGGGGAGAAAAGATATGGCGGCCGGAGGTAGTAAGAGAAAAAGGGAAAAAGGGAAGGGGGGGCGCGAAGGCCTCGGCGGCCATGCCGGGCGCCCGACAAGAAAAGGGGGGGAAGAAGGCAGGAAATCTCCTATTCATCCGCCTGCGGCCTGAACGAGGAAGAACGGAAAAGGGGGAAGGGAGAGCCGCCGCGCGGATCAATGTCCCCGTCCCCCCGATTCGATCTTGCAAAAAAAGAGGAGAAAGAGAGTGCGACTTGGTCCGGCTCAGTGACCGTATCCAAGAAAAGGATAGGGGAAAAAGGGGGGAAAGGAGAGGACCCCATGGCCTGGATATGTTTCCCGGCCTGTCGCGCCCTGGGAGAGGATAAAGGGGGGGGGGGAAAAGAAGATCCGGGAACACCGGTCAGTTTCGCTCACAAGGGCCTGGGAAAAAGAGAAAAAGGAAGGGGAAAGAAAGCCCCGTAGCCAAGCCCTCTTTATCCCCTCCTCGAAAAGAGGCGATGCAAAAGGAAAAAGAAGAAGAAAGTCGGCCCCCCCACCCCCCCCCCCCCATCTCTCCCTCCATCAGCCGGATCAAGCCTGGGAGGGAAAAAAAGGGAAGAAGAAGGTTGCAACCGTGTCGTCCTCTATTTTGTTATCGTGACCGGCCCTTCACTGGAGGACAAAAAAAAAAAAAAAAAGGGGGGGGGAAAAGAAAGGGGGGGAAATGGCTTCCGGTCACGCCCCTTTCCTGCCCCTTCCGCCAAAGGATGAGGGGGGGAGGTAAAAAAGGGAGAACTCTTTTTAAATCAACTCTAAACGGGTGGAAAAAGGGGAGAAAAAAAGGCCGTCCTTTAAATTTCCGCGTATGTAAATGGGAGGTCGTAAAGGGGGAACCGATCTCCGAACGTGGTGATCCAACAAGGAAGAAAAGGAAAGAGGGGACTTCATTGAAAAAAAAAAAAGAAAGAAAGCAAAGAAATAAGAGAAAGGAATCCTCCCTCCCCCTCCTGGCCGTAAAAAAAAGTAAAGAAAAAAAAAAAGGAAAAAGGGGCCTTTTTTTTCGCCAGGGGCCCCGACGGGGAAGAAAAAAAAGGAACCGCGGTGCAACCAGGTTTTCCTGAGGTTTGGGCCCCCGGCCCAAAAAACCCAGTCTCACCAAGCCGGGATTCGTCCACCCGCCCTCGGACCCAGGCCCCGGAGGAACGAAAGAAAGGAAGGAGGAAGACAACCTGCCCAACGACATCCCAAAAAAAGAAAAAAAAGGGGGAAAGAGGGAGGACGCCTGCCGCCCTCGGCTTCTGAATCCTTCCTCGAAGATCGGTGGCACCTTTCCAGGGAAAAAAAAAAGAGGAAAGGGGAAAGGCCGCGGCGAGGTTTCCTTTATGCCGGCCCCCACCCGGGAAAAAAGGGGGGGGGGGGGAAGGAACAGAATCGTCGTCCATTTATGACGTTGCGTCCGCAAGCATCCTGTTCGGGGGTAGAAAAAAGAATCGAAGACCTTTTTCGCGCCCGAGGAGGAGCAATTTGGGAAGGGGGGAAGAGGGAAGCCCGGATCAGACTTCGCCCGAAAAAAAAGGGAAGAAAAAAAAATCAGAAAAAAGAAAAAAAAAAAAAAGCGATGAATCCCCGCCATTTCATAGTCCGCCCCCCGAGGGCAGGAGAAAGTTAAACCCGCCCAGCAGCGCGCTACACCCAGCGGCTCGGCAAACGAGAAAGGGGGAAGAGGGATTGGAAGACCCCCATTTGTTCTCGCCTTTGCCAGGAGGGAGAGGGTCGCGATGGCTTTGAGAGGAAAGGGGGTTCACGAATTCCGACTTTCCGATGCCACCGGGAAAAAAAGGGTGTTTTCTATCGGAGGGGGAAGGGGGGAGACCCGCCGCGACCTTCCGCCCTCCTCCCTCAGTGAAGTAAATGGAAAAAAAAAAAAGAAAAAATCCTTTTTCCCGTTGTTTCCTCCGCGATCATCGGCTTGACATAACACAAAAAAAGAGGAAAAAAGAAAAAAGGCAAGGAAGGTCCCGCGCACCACACACCAGGTTTTTGGGCCCAGTCGCCAAAAAAAAAAAAAAAAAGGAAAACGGCCGTCCGGCCCAAGATCAAGATCGCAATCCGCCGCTGGAGAGCAAAAGGGAAAGGGGAAAAACAGACATCGCGAACCGCCTAGCCCGGCCGCTGTTCTTGAAAAAAAATGAAGGATGAGGAGGGGAAAAAGGAAAGCCGTGCCGCGCCCGTGTGGTGCCTCGTCTTTGCTTGGGCGTTGAAAAAAAGAAAGAAGACCTGGGGGCCTTCATCGTCGGTCGTAAAAAGAAAGGGGAAGAAGAATCGGGCCTTCCCTCCAACGTTCCCTGCCCACCCCTGGCGACGGGTCCAAGAAGAAGGGGGAGGATCTGACGCCGCGCTAAACCCTACAGCTTCTTGCGACGCACACGGAAAAAAGGGAAAGGCGGCCGCCCCACCAATCCACGGTGGGCCGCAATCCCGGGAACCGCCAAAGGAAAGAAAGAAGGGGCGACCTGGAAAGGTGCACGATCTTCGAGAAGATTCCGCAGCGAGGACGCCGTCCGTCGAGGAGAGAGGGGGGGAGGGGGGAAAGAAGAAAGGACTCCCTCAATATAGGCTTGTGGTCGGTATGGAAAAAAAGGGGAAAAAATGCCGCGGAGACTGGTTTTTGCGTCGCCGGGGAGGGGGAAAAAAGGGAAATCCGACGTCTCGCCCTGTGGGGCGACCCAACCGCCCGGGGGGAAAAAAAGGCCAGCGCGGGATTCTCCTCTAGGAAGCTGACTCAAAAAAGAGAAGGGAGAGACGCCGCGGATGGCGCCGACTAAAAAAAAAAATCCGAGCCCCCCTGCGTCGTCGACGCCGGCGACCGAACCAAGGAGAAAAGCCGCCATTCATCAACGTCCCCCGTCGTTTCTCCCCGAGTTCGCCGGGGGAATGAAAAAAGGAAAAAGGGGACCACATCGTCACCGCCCTACCTCGACCACTTGCCCCCGTGGTCCTTCCAGGGGAAGGAAAGAGAAAAAAAGGGGAAGGAGAAGAAATCTTTCCCCAGGCCATCCGTTTATGGCAGGCGAGACTTTGCCGAACGCTCAAGGGGAAGAGGGAAGAGTTCCGCCTTCGGGCCTCCAGAGCTTGGCGGACGAGGAAAAAAAGGGGAAAGGAGGGGAGAGATCCAGGCCTGTTGCTTCCCCTACCGGGTTTCCCGGAATGATGGACGAAAAAAAGGGAAGGGCACAAACTCGCCCCAGGCGCGACAGGCCCGGAACATATCCAGGCCCTGGAAAAGAGAAGAAGAGAAGGTCCCCTGAAGCCCGGACCGTCAACTGCTCGAGGACTCGGATCGAGAGATCGACATCGGGGGAACCGGAAAAAAAAAAAAGGAAAAGAGGGGAAGAAACCCAGCGCTACTTTCCTCGATCCTTGCCGCGCGCAAAGGGAGGGAAGAAAGGGGCACGCCCGAGGGCCTTCCGCGCCCACACTCCGGTACGACCTGGAAGCGCGCCTGAAAAAAAAAAAAAAGAAAAAGGAGAGGGGACGCCGGCCTGCGTCTCTTATCCGCTGAAGTACGGCGAGAACGAGAAGAAAAAAAAAGAAAGGGGAAAGAGGGCGGCGCCGCTCCCCAAGGTTCCATTGCCGGGCCCGCCTGGATTTCAACAATCGAAATAAAAAAAAAAAAAAAAAAAAAAAAAAAAAGGGGAGGGGGGGTCGCTCAATCGTCCAAGCAACAATGAATCCCCCTTTTGCCCGGGTCTCCGCGGGGAAAGAAAAAAAAAGGAGGGGTGAAGGGGAAAAAAGAGAGGCGATGCTTCTAACCCAAAAAAGAGGGAGGGGAGGGGGCCCCCATGACCAGCTTGAAAGCGGGCAGAGGCGTCCTGGAGAGGGGGGGGAAAAAAAAAAAAAAAAGGGAACCCGGGTCAGCCCCCCAGGCGGTAGAAAGTCCGGCTTTTTCCCTGATGCTCGGTCTACAAGGAAGGGGAAGACGGAGCGAAGAAGAACTCCTGGGCGGAATCGTTCCCGACCGAGAAGGAAAAGAAGACGTTACGGCCGGAGGTGTGCGCCCCGAAGGCCCCCTCGGGCGGGCCAGGACGGGAAGGAAAAAAAGGAAAAAAGGGAAAGCATCGGAGGAGCGCTGCGCGGCCTGACGATGAACGAACGTACCGAGAAAGGGAGGAAGGGGAAAGCATGCATGGCCGTCCACCCGATTGTCGATCTGGCGCGAAAAAAAAAAAAGGGGAGGAACAAAGAACGGATGAGGTTTGCAGCACACGAAGGATCGATCTGTCGCAGGTTCAGTACGAAGAAAAAAAAAGGAGGGAGGGATGCCCGCATGGGACGCCCCTGTGTAGTGTCCCTGATGACCGGCCGGGGAAAAAGAAAAGGAAAGGCCTGGGCATCTATCCTCTTCTTCCCCCTGGGATAGAAAAAAAAAGGGAAAAGAGAGAGTAGCCCAAGCCTCTTGGGCCCTGCTCCTCCTAAATCTTCGAAGTCCGTCTAAGAAAAAGAGGGGAAAGAAAAGGGACGCTTTCCCATCATCCGGAATCGCCTGGGAAGGATGGCGGTAAACAAAGGGAAGGAGAAAAGAGAGGATCGGGGGAAACCGGCTCCTGGAGAACCACGGGCCCCTTGGTCGAGGGGAAAAAAGGGAAAGGAAAAAAAAGGGGGGGGGCGCGCCACTCTCTCCGCCAGCAAAAAAAAAAGTGGAAAAGGAAAACCGGCGAACCGGTGAGCAACGACGGGTGACCGTTGATGATGAAAAGGGGGAAGGAGAGGAAAGGGCCGCGTATGGATGCGGTCCCGTCAGCCGGCCGCGGGAACGAAAAGGGAAAAAAAAAAAAAAAAAGAAGTTCGTCCTCCTCACTCGCGTTCCGGAGAAAGAAAAAAAAAAAAGACCTCGGGGACAGCTTCTTCCTAGAGAAATCCCTCCGGAGGGAGAGCGAGCTTCGGCCGCCTCCGCAAAACGACGGCCGGGTTGGGAGCCAAAAAGGAAAGAGGGTACTGAGGTTTTGTTCCCTCCCTTATAACGTCACACAAGAAAAAGAAGGGAAAAAAGATCTTTCCCTTGAGGGTTGGTCCTTCAAAAAAAAAGAGAAAAATCTCGTCATCGTATACTCTTCCCTGAAAAAAAGAAAAAAAAAAGGGGGAAAAGGGACGAATTCTTTCCCCTCGAAGAATCTGTGGCACCCTTCCAGGGTCCGACGGCCGAAAAAAAAAAAAAAAAAAGGGGGAAACGGGATGGCACGCCCACCGGTTGATGAAAAGAAAAAAAGAGTCAAGGTAGGACGTGGTGCGTCGCAAGCAGCGGAAGGAGAAAAAAGAAACGCGTCCCCTCGAAGACCTTGTTCGCGCGAGGGAGTGAAGCCATTGGGGGGGGGGGAAGAAAAGACCTGAACTGGTTTTCAACGAAAGCCGGCCCGGCGAAAAAAAAAAAAAAAGAAAGGGGGAAAGGGGTCCGCCGGAGGGCGTAAGAACGGCCGGCAAATCTCCGTGCCTCCGCCAAAGAAAAAAAAAAAAAAAAACGGCCGCGGCACGAAAAGAAATCCGATCACCCCCCCAGCTGGCTGAAGACCCAAAGGGGTCAGAGAAGGAGGGAAAGAGGAAAGGAAGGGAAAAAAGAAACAGCGGGCGCCGTGCTCTCCCGGGGGGAAGAGTGGGGGAAAGGGGGGGAGGAGATCCGATTCACTTTTTCTCTCCCAGCGGCGAAGGGGAAAGGAAAAAGTCGGTGCTCTCCCTATCCTTCCTTGGAGGAAGAAGAGAAAAAAAAAAAAGGGAGAGACCTCCCCTTCAGCCGTGGGTCGCCCGCGATAAGCGGCTGACAGAGAAAAAAAAAAAAAAGGGGGGGGGGGGGGGGGAGGGGACCCACGGCAAGGAGGTCGCGCCAGGGGGTTGGGGCCCGTTCGCCGGCCTTGACCTTCACTGAAAAGGGAAAAAAAAAAGAAGAGGACACCGTGGCATCGGAGTCGAACATCGTGGAAATCACTGCCGGGTCCCAACGACATAAAAGAAAAAAAAAAAAAAAAGGGAGGGTTCGCCACGGGCAAGCTCGACCCCTGGGTAAAAAAAAAGGAAAAAAAAAAGGGAACTGGGTGCGCCGCTTCTTGGCCGGGGAGACGCATATATGCCGGGCGTTCCTTACGCCAAAGAAAAGGGGAAAGAGAAGGGAAAAAAGGGGGGGAAGGGGGATACGGTGAACCCAGTTCAGGGAGGGCGACGTCCTGATCGGGCTTCCCTCCAACGGTCTGAAGAAAAAGGAAGAGGACGCCCGCGCTCACCCCGACAGCTGTTGCGACGCACACGAAGAAAAAAAAGAGAAAAAAAAAAGGGGGGAGGGGAAGCCCGGCACCCCCCTCCCGCGCCCCTTCCTTTCCCGATTTTCCTCGGGCGCATCTGCAGCTAGAAAAAGAAAAGAAGAAAAGGGAGAAAGGGAAAAGGTGGGGACCTTCAAACAATGTGACTTTTGTATTAATCGTGGCGGTGGATAAGAATTGAAAGAAAGAAAAAAAAAAAAAAGGGGAGGGGGAAGAAAGAGGGGGACGATCCGCTGAGACTGTTTTGTGTTGCGTCCCTCCTTGTTAGGGGACAACCTCAGGAACCTGGGAAAAAAAAAGAGGAGAGGGGGAGACCCAACCGGCCCCCGTCTTGCGGCTCGCCGATCCTCGCGCGCCAAGCGCGGATTCCGAAGAGGGAAAAAACACGCGACTGCGCCGAACCTCTTTTTGTGATCACCACGTCGAGCTCGTCGTCGAAAAAAAAAGAAAAAGGGGGGGAAGAGACGCATAAAATCAACTTCCACCCGTCTTTGCTCAAAAAGGGGGGGGGGGGGGGGGGGGAAAGCCATCGACCGCGCCCCTTGTGCTGAGTTGGCGCCGGCCGTAACCGGAGGCCACAAGAAGAAAAGAAAAAAAAAAAAAAAAGACGGTCCCCGAAATCCTCAGGGCTACCACTTTGCAAACTCTGCGTCAGAGGGAAAAAAAAAAAAAAAGAAAAGGGGAAAAGAAGGCCTGATGGGGCTAGACTTGCCTACCCGCCCTTCTGCTACGGTTAGCGAAGAAGGGAAAAGAGGAAAAAAAGAAAGAGGGGGGGGGGGGGCAGGGAACGAGCTCTACGCGAACCGGAGCACTCTGCGGACGATCCAGCGCAGCGCTCCGAAAAAAAGAAAGGCCCGCCCCCCCATCAGACACTCCACCCCGGTCCGTCCATGCGGGCATCCCTCGCCAGGCGCCAAAAAAGAGGAAAAAAAATAGAAGCGCGGGTGGCGCAACCTCTACAAAACGTTCGTGGATACTGTCCTGAAGCCGGACGGAAAAAAAAAAAAAAAAAAAAAAAGACCACGAGTCGGGCGTCCGTCATCTGTCAGGCCTTCAGCCGCTACTCCGAGATCCTGGAAAAAAAAAAAAGGGGGGGGGGGAAAAAAGTGAGGCCGCCGCCCTTTCCGCCGGGCCTTCTCTCACACCTCCCCCGCCGTACGACGCCTGAAAAAAAAAAAAAAAAAAAAGGGACTCGATCGCCGTGGCCTGCTCGCTTATCCTCTTTAATTACGTCGATAACTAGCATCAAAACCGCCGAAGAGAAAAAAAAGAAAAAAGGTCCCCAAGGGCGGGCGCCCTGATTCAAACAATCTCTTTCCCAGGAACGCCCTCTGCCGCGTTTTAAAGAAAAAAAAAAAAAAAAAATGAATCCTTGCGGTCTCGCGGGTCCCCCGCCGGTCATCTCTCTCAAAAAAAAAAAGAGAAAAAAGAAAAGCAAGGAAATCATGGTGCTTTGACGAATGCGACCAAAAAAGGAAGGAAAAGGGGGGGGAAGGGGGGGGGGGAAAAAAGATCCAGGCGTCCCGCCCCCTTGAACCTGGGAGCGCTCCGAAAAAGAGAAGGAAAAAGGAAGGCCTCGTTGTTCTTTCGCGTACTTCAGCGCGCAGCCCCCGAAGCAAAAAAGAAAGGAAAAAAAAGGGGGAACGCGGACGGACGCCGGGAGGTAGGCCCGCGATCCGGCGTCGTACGCGGAGTTGGGAAAAAAGGGAAAGGGAGAAAAGGTGTTTTTTCCGTTTGAGCGCGGAAGGAAAGGGGAGGGGGAAAAGGAAGAAGAGTTGATTCTCTTCGCCGCCCTCGCGGATCATTGCCCGGCCACCGATGGAAGAAAAAAAGGGAAAAAAAAAAGTAAGGGAAAAAAGGACACCAGTATCCACACGAAACGGATGAGTTTGCACAGCAGCACAACGAATCGATCTGGCGCAAAAAAAGGGAAAAGGAAGAAGGGACGAGGATGCCCCGCATAGGACCCGCCCGGGTTGGGCATTGTCTTGAATGGCGGAAAAAAAAAAAAAAAAAAAAAGGTCGCCTCACACAGGCCCTGGCATCCGGCGCGCTGAGGGAAAAAGAAAAAAAAAAAGAGACGTAGAGCTCGTAGCCAATCCCCCTCTGATCCCCCGCCGCGCGAAAAAAAAGAAAAAAGAAAAAAAAAAGAGGTCGGCAACGTCCCCCTCGCCTCCATCATCCCGGATCGCCTGGGGAAGGATGGCCGTGGAAAAATCTGACCAGAGTTTGCAACCGTGTCGCCCTCGAGGAAAGGAAAGGGGGGAAAAGGAGGGGGGGAGGGGAAATGGACTCCCGGTACGCCCGGGCGCCACTCGCCCAGCAGGGAAGATGGGGGGGAAAAAAGGGGGGGGGAGGAACTCGGGGGGAGCACCGACGGTGTACGTTTTATTATGTGCGGAAAAAAAAGAGGAAGAAAAAAGGGGGGGAAAAAAGGGAGGGCGACGACGAGCTCGACGTGGTGCTCCACAAGAAGGAAAAAGGGGGCGGGGGGACCGGCCGCCATCTCCTCGGCTGACGAAAAAAAGAAAAAGAATAAGGAGAATCCCCCCTCCCCTCTTTGCCGCGGCCGGAGAACTCTCCGCGCCCGCAAGCGGCCGGTGGGGAAAAGGACGGAAGGAAAAAAGGGAGAGGAAATCCCCCGGAGACCGCACACACAGGAAAAAAAAGAGAGAAAAAAAATCCGGACCCGGCCTCCTGAGACCTGACCTACCACAAGCCTCTAAAGGGAAAAGGAAAGGGGGGAAAGGGTCACCCAACCACATCTCGGTCATCCTGATACGCTTCGAAAGAAAAAAAAGAGGGAAAAAAGGAAGGACCCCGAGACCCTCGGGCATCAGCGCTGGTCGGTTGCCCGGGATGCCGCCCACCGGGGGAAAAAGGGAGACACGGGACCCAAAGATCGTCCCCAGGTAGGACGTGTTGCGTCGCAAGCAGCTGTCGTGTTTAGCGAAAAAGGAAATAAAAAAAAAAACACCGAAGAAGACCTCCTTTTCGCGCCGAGGGAAGTAGCCATTGGGTGCAGAAGCCGCCCCTCCCTGAACTGGTTCACACCGAGCCGGCCCTTCGACGAGACCGGGAAAAAAAAAAAAAAAAGAAAAAGGAAAGGGAATCATCCCCCCGCCCAGCATCGCGCCCCCCCAGCGGCGCGGAAAAAGAAAAAAAAAAAGGAAAAAAGGAGGGGGGGGAAAAAAAACCAGGGTCGAGCCTTTCCCTTGGCGAAGTTAGTCGAGAAAGAACAGCGGGGGAGAAAAAAGGGGGGAGGGGGGGGTAACGCAAGTGATTCCCGATGTTCGACTCCGAGAAGGGGAGAAAAAAAAAAGGAAAGGGGGGTGCGATCTTGATCTTGGTCCCGGAACGCCCGTCGGGGGAAAAAAAAAAAAGAAGGAATGGAAAAGGGAATAAAAGGCCGGCGAACGGCCCCACCCCCGTGCAAAAAAACCCCCCCCAAGCCCTCCTTGCCGTGGGTCGGGGAAAGAGGGAAAGAAGGAGGGAAAAAAGGGAAAGAAA
>Ga0179593_1411896_pt1 | contig 12008 bp, 4 predicted proteins | sample CZODoug2_1_08_16_FD_185931 | JGI IMG/M metagenome (GOLD analysis project Ga0179593, IMG submission 185931) | Vadose zone soil fungal communities from Angelo Coast Range Reserve, California, USA - CZODoug2_1_08_16fungal (PacBio error correction) | ecosystem: Environmental > Terrestrial > Soil >...
AGCCCAAGCAGTGTGAGATAGCGAAGGCTTAAAAGGAAGAAACAAAAACCGGGACGCCGCTGGGCGACGTACCTGCGTGGGGAAGGGGAACTTCTAAAATGTCTTCTTTTCGGTCAGATGGACATAGCCTGAGTAGGGAATCTGGGGGGGAAAAGGGACAACTAACAAAAAACCCAATTGATTGTAGAATCAGGAGGATCGAGAAAACGGCGGCGGCACGTAAGAAGGACTACCGCCGGGGCAAAAACCAAGGAGAAAGGTCAAGGGGGTTCTTACAGAAAATCTGCAGAAGGAGGCTGAGCTGAAAAAGTCACCGAAGGGTTGAGAAAACCCGTCGTAACGGTCAAGATACCTAGCACAGGGAGGGTCGTAGGAAACGGAGGGGGACCACGAGTCGAGTATCTAATCACGGCTCGACGGGGAAATTTTCCCTTACTCATCTGGGGACGGAAATCGGAAGAGAAGAGGAAACAAGAAGTCTGGGCGCTGGTTATGAGGACTCCCATTCGCGCGTCTGCTGATATTTGGGGTCGGTTTTCCTCCCCAAATAAGGGCCTAGTATGATACAAGATAGGGGGTCCGCAGATAGGGAGACAAAAATGGTGTCCAACGAGAATGGGTAAGGAAGAAATGAGCGGGCTATCTCCTGGAAAAAGGGGTCAACTGAGATCGTCTTCGATCTGTGCGATTTTCAATTTTTTTACGGCTCGGAAGGCCGCGGGGAGACATCTAGCGGGAAACCTTTGGTCTGGACGTAGTCTGCAACAGCTTCTGTTGGGGCGGGGGGAAGAGAGAACCACGAGCTTCACTGCTGTCCTGGAAAAAGTCGCAGAGGGGGTTTCACTCGGAGTGTCCTACGAGCCTGGCCTGAACTCAGATGTAGGGAAACGGTTGCGATTTGAGGTATACATGCCAAGAGAGAGCTCTCGTCTTTCATTACCTCGGACCGCGCGAGCCGAAAGGAAGATATCCGGCAGAAGCTGAACAAAAACAATCCCTACCAGGAAATTTTTTTCCTTGTGGGGAAGAACTTAAATTAAGAAAGTTCTTCTCAGGAAAATCAAAGCACTGAAGAGTACTTACGTACAAGTTTAATTGAGTTCCGGCTTTGCCGGGAGGAGGTCGGAGAAGCGAAGCTTCAATGGGCCTCAGAAAGATTTTCTGATAGTAAAAAAATTTACCGAGGGGGACCTTGGTTGCGCACCCCCACCAACGTCGACCACGTGGAAGCAAAAAGGTTGGGGCCGATGAAAAGCGGCAACAGAAGCCATTGGGGGGATTGAGAAGGAACTTTGGACAAGCGACAGGGGTGGGGGTCTGGAAAGGCCAATCGGGCCGGTGTTCGATCGCGGGCCAGAAGGGGTTTTTCAATACATCGGTATTGATGGGTTATCACGACGAACTTACAGGAGGGCACTCAAGTGAGAAGAAGGCGGGTGGTGTCGAACGGGTCAAACGGGGCTCTACTTTAGGCAGATGAGGAAGCACCTTTTCATGTGGGCCCGAGAGAAGGGGAAGGGTTGCACATAGCAAAACACGGAACGTCGGCGCAGGGGTGGAGAAATTAAACACAAAATCTTAGCCTCTGACCAACCTCTCTTCCAGGGTTCTGGGGGCATTGCTAGCTTCAGTTCAGGTGGAGGTCTGTCTGTTGGTGTATTGAAGAATAAGTTTTCCCTCTCTCGGACCAGATGGGATCCCCCGGGGTGTACTTAACGGTTCTTCTTCGGGTACGCTGTCCGTGCGGGATACGTCACAACGGAGGATTCATATCCCAGCCATGGGGTAATGAAGGAAAGGCAACCATTCCTTCAGTCAGGTCATCCTCGAGTTTAAACAGGTAATCGTGATGTCGTCCAAGTGCCTCCTCCGATTTCCAGAGGGACCGCTAGGGCGGACCTGTAATGCCTTCTCGAGCCACTCTGATTACGCAAACGCATGAAAATTATCTTCGCAATACAGGTTAACGGTTATTAGCCTCGAGGAGATAACTCTTTAAAAAAATCTTCGAAATCTCAAGAGAGAGGAAACGCCCAAAAATACGAAGCGTTCGGCCCCAAAAATTTGCATTTGGCCCACCTTGGTGGTGACAAGCCTGGGGGGCAAATTTTAAAAGTTTTGGGAAAGGAATTTGACAGCAGGCGCAGGGAAGGTGGCATGTCAACATCCTAACGCCTAAATCGGCGAAACAGGAAGAGAACCACCTAAAAGTCGAACTGCTCAGGGGGAACGACCACTCTAAGGTTGGCCTTGAGAAATATCCGCAAGCGCTCACGTCACTATCTGGCTGGGGGGAAAAGAAGGGGACGGGAAGGTTTTGGGGGGGGGGACGTCCAGAGGAAGAATGGGTGGGCAAAAAAGGCCGGCTTTCAGGGAACGAATTGGGGAAGGGTGTCGGAGTGAGGTCCGGAAAATACCGGAACGCCAACTTGAACCCATCGGAAGGAGGGTCCGACCAAGCGCAACGCGTGTTGACTACTGCTGGGAAGCGAAAACAACAAGACACCAATGTTGGGGAGGGGGGGGTGGGTTTTAGAAAAATTTCACAATTCAGAACAAGGGAAGTAGTAAAGCTTATGTAGACCAATTCTACACGCCGGGGGTAAATTGGGGGAGATAGGGGCAATCTACTAAATTGGCCATTGGAAATGGGCCACTGGTAGTTCCAAACAGCTGGGGGTCTTTCAGAAAAGTAAAACAGGTGCCCTGCGGGGGGAATAGAAGTGAAAGGTCTGAACCCCTGAAGGGTAAAAAAATCGCGGGACGTGAATCTCCGGAGGAGGACTTTGATGAAGGGATCGACGGAGGAAAACTGATGGTACCTTCAGCTGCAAGCTCGAAAGCGAACTATATGGAATCTGAGAAAAGAGGGGGAGAAATCACCATCGATTCATGATGCTAACCAGACTTGCGATGTTGCGATGGTCCCAGGGGCAATTTCCGACATCTCAATTAATCGCAAAAAAAAAAAAAGTATAGTATAAAGGAAAGAGAAGCGGGGGGGAAGAAATGGGAAAAGTAAAATCTCAAATCATTTTCGAACACCGTCCACCAGGGTTCTGAGAGCTTTCTCCGACAGAATCACTGACGTCTAGGGGGAGAGTTTTCAGAGTAGACCCAAGGCCCCCCCAAAACCAACAACACCCAAAAAAGAAAAAGACCTACAAACTCCAAAAACCAAAAAAAAAAACTAAACCAGTCTTGTGCTAGGAATTCAAGCACGGCGGAGAATACCGAGTTGGGCCAGAGAGGTTTTTTACGTGAAAGGGCAAGTCTTCGTGTCAGCCATACGTGAAAAAAAAAAAATTCCAAGGGAGACCAGGCCTGGAAGTCTTACCGCAGCTGGGAAAAATATGAAGGCAAAGGGACGGATCACTCACTCTCGACGATTGTTCTTGAGGGGGACGGAATAGCACCAAGATAGAGAAAGAAATCTGTCTAGGGAATGGGAGATGGGGGCTAAAAAAAAAGAAAAGAAGTTGGGTGTTGACATCTCATTGATTAGAAAAGAAGAACCGCGAAATTGGAGGTCGTGGGTAAAGACCGAAGGCAAGAGGGTCCGGGACAGGGTAGTCAAGGCGTCCAGGAAGGGACATTAAGGTACCTCTAAGCAATACATGGCGATGCCAAGAAAAGAATCGAGTTTCTCATACGCATGTGAGGACGGGCAACCATAGCCAAGAGGATATCATTTCAGCCATAAGAGGAACCTCACTTGAGAACAGAGCTGCCTTCAGGAAAATTGACGATGGGCGGAACATCTTCGCTGGGAAAAAAAGTACTAAACGGCACAGATGTATGCCCGAAGCGAATCTGTCTCCAGGCAAGGAAATGGAATCCTAGGGTCACAGGAATACTTGACGGGGGGGGAAAAACGTCAACCTGGAGTCTAGACAAGCCGGGAGAAACAAGCAGAATTGCGACCCGGGGGGGGCCAGAAGCTGTTGGAACTCGCTCAAAAAATGAAAAGGTGGGACTATGGATAATCACCGCGAGTCAGCAAAGACCAACAGGCAAAAACTACACCAGCTCAAAAGATTTCCATGACAAAGCACTAGGCGTGGGAGCGCAGGTCACGTTCAGTACAGCTCGGGGCTACATTCCAGCAAAGGGATCTTGCGTGAACTGTGAAGACTATCGAGTCAGGGTAAAATGGATGACGAGTAATGAGGGGGTCCTGATTCGGCAGTAGGAGACAGGGAGTGACAGATGTGAGAGGAGATCGGCGACGATGAGCAAAACATAAATGGGGAAAACCGTCAAGTGAAGGGGGGAAAAGGGGGGGAAGCGCGTCCGCCATCAACAAAAATGACACGCTCCGATGAGTCAAACGAGAGCCCAACGGGTACAAGCGCGGGAGGCGGCGAGCCGCCTGCATCTTACTGGCACCAGGAGCCGAAATACACTGGTTGATCGGTAAGTTCAACTGTCAATAAGGCGTCGCGGCCAAACTTACTACACCATCTGAGAAGAACATCGAAAGGGGGAAGGAGTCAGAAGTGGAAATTTACGCCATCAAAACGACCCTGGGATACGGGAAGGAAACTGGGGGAACATCAAGCGGGATGAACCCTCAGGTAAGATTATGGCACAACCTTCGAGCAAAAAGGGAAAAAACAGGGATAGATTGGGATCAAATACCAACCCTTAGGCGGGCAAAATCGACAAGGGTATAGTAAAGTGAAGAGGGGGAAAGGCGGCGCACTATTGAAAGATGAAAAGCAAAAGGAAGAAAGGAAGGTTACTAAGGGTTCTCCGGGATGTCGTTTACCCGTAAGGATAGAAAACTCTTGGTAGTCGTCTGTACAAGATTATGGAAGTTGGGCCAGTTTTTCGACCGTGGGGGTTCATCCACCCCACCGTTACATTGCACGGAACACCAAAAAAAAAAAAAAAATTAGAGCTCCTATGTCATAAATAAGGGTCACGGTATGAACAGGGAATCGCCGAGCGACTACTCAAGCGATTAAAGAAAGGAACATCCTCAAATAATTCGAGTACAGTATTCGGTCCTTCGGCGTAGTATAATCTAAACATTCTTAGTTAAGTAGAAGAGAAGGAAACCGGGCCAAAAATTCGTTGAGTCGGATTGTAAGCTGCACCAACCGCGCAAAGGGATATAGAAATAACTTAGGAAAAAGCATGGTCCTTCATCTGCGAGGGGGAAGAGAGTGCATTTATCCTCGATCGAAAAGGCGTTCCTCGACAAGTTACGTATCCGTGGATAAAAAAGGCTTTGAGTGAAAACGGAGCAAACGATAAAGACCGAGCATGATCACGTCGCAGATCTCGGGTTGAGACACAACACATAGATTGCCAAAGCAATAACTAACTAGCAACAGGGACAAAAGAAGGAGAAGCAATAGACGTCAACATTTGGCGCAGACAAATCGAACAGTCCTCGAAAGGAAGGCTCCGAGGAAAATTAAGTAGGGAGACTTCACGTAACGAAATACAAGACAGAGTTATGGCAGACAACATAAAAAGGACAAGGATTCAGATATGCATCCCGGAACAGCAGGAAACTAGAAAAATCAATCAAACAAAGACCGAAGATTAGAATTAGTCAGGGCTACTGGGGCTGCCCTGCGTGCACTTCGAGAAAAAAGGACCATCAGTGGGGGGCAACCAAAATTGTGCCGGTGGACGGCGCGGAACAACACCCAGTGTCTCATGCCTGACTAGGCAACCGATGTGACAAATCACACATCAAAACCAATAAACAATGGCAATAAAAAATAGGGGAGCGACACTGACCCGAAAAAACCTGGCGAAACTCCTCTCTGCTCGTCTCTTCGTCTCTACAGAGTGACAACACAAAAACAGCAGTGCGCAACTAAAGCGGAGTGCAACAAGCAACACACACACAAAATCACGAACAAGAGAGGAACGTTCGAATTGAAGCTCATGAAGACTTAAAGCGAGAAAGAAGCGGAGCAAGTGCTGAATAAGAGCGGGCCAAATGAATGCAATTTACTTACCAAACCGGCTCAAGGTCCTACCGGGGTTTCAATCAGAAGCATAAGCCGAAAAGCAAGAGGGACGGGGGTAGGTCGGAAACGACCTAGGCATCAGTCGAGAAGGAAATAAATAGAGAAGTTTTCGAAGCCGTCCTAAGCCGGTATAATCGCAAGGCGGTGGATAGGGAGAGCAGAAGAAGAGAGATGCACAGGAAGGGAGGACTAAGCAACAACAAAACGGAGGAAGGAAAAATAATAGAAAAAAAGTTTAGAAGCGACGGAGGAAAATAGATATCAAGAGAACCTGTCTATTTAGGCGCGACCGTCGTCGGAAGGGTGAAAAACAGAAAGCAAATGATGTCGGGCATTTTTCGGTCGCTGGCCTAAGGGAAGAATAGAAAGCTAAAATAAAACTACCGTCCCCGAACTACCACCAGTTCTTAAAAGTCGGAGGAGAGGGACAACCGGACGGATGTGCCATTCTAGACGACCCCACCTTGTACGAGTACACTTGTAAATGGACTCAGGCTTCATCAAACGTGAGGGGGGACAAAAGCTTCTTGGTAAAAAAACCGAGCAAGGTTACCAAACTTAAGGTCGGAAAAAGAACAGTGTCGGAGACCTCGGAGTCAGGAGGAAAGCCGGTTTCCAAGAAGAGAGTATCAGGTGAAATGAAGCTGCACCATCTAAGTTCACGGAAACTGACTCGCTCTTGGTGGGAATCCTATCAGGATTAATTACAAAAGGAGGCCGCTTGAAGCTTCGCTCGAAAAGGAGAAGAAAACTGCTTCTTGCGTGGGAGATGAGTGGGAAAGCGTGTGGGGCTCCCCGCAAGGAGGGCCGAGAGTGAAAATTCTAGGCAAACGCTTTTGGGCTCCAAACTCGGCGATGGGGATGGGAGGCCGAATCGGACTTGAAGTCGGACGGAAGACGAGGGAGCTCCCAAGACATTTTACTGCAGATACTAGATCCTTTTAAGATGTGCTGGTTTTGGAAGAAAAAGATCGAACCGTCGGAACTCTGACAGCAAGAGCTGCTGAAGGTGAAAACAAAGGGGACGTCGTCGCAATAAGGAAGAGAAGATCACAGGGGGGACGGGAGCAGCGGCTCGGCGACTGGTCGAGCAAGAGCGGTTCTCATCGGCTAGGAAAGGAGGTTCAGAGCGATGTCCGGGCGGAGATGCAATGGGGCTATGACCCGTGGGAGTAGCCGGTGACATGCCAAAACGGGTATCACGATGAGGACACGGGACTTCCCGTAGAAGAGGGACTTCCTGAAGAGAACTGGACAGAAGGAGAGGGAAAAGCCCGACCAGAAAAAGGTTTCCGGGTAGAATAATAAAGAATCCGTCGGAGACGACGAAGTCACTCAGTCTTGGAAACCTACTAAACGAACAAGAGACTTTGATCGTATGGGGAGTCTTTGCCGTAAGAGGCTTCTTCCTCGAGAATAAAAAGGGGGCGGAAAACTCTGGAGGGGAGCGGGAGAGATGTGTCTCAATTGGTTTAGACCCGCAAAAAGCTCAAAGGGAATCATTGGAACGACTAACATAAGCGCTGCCGTCACTCTGTTAACGAGCAAGTTGGTCTTAAAGAAGAGCAGACGGTGGTGAGGAGATTGTCTGAGAAGAAGGGTTGGAATCACGGGGGCCTTCAGAAGAAAGAGATCAAGGAAAACCGCTGCCTAGGGATGCCTTGGAGAACTGGGGTCAAATGCGGGCTCGACTCTTCTAGGGCTCGAAATGTTTGGTCACATGGGGGAATATATCAGATTGGCTGTGACAGTCAGCCGTCTGCCTAGGCGCCGTCAGAGGGGACCAACCAAGACCACGACAAGCCTAAACTAAGCAAAGATTTGGGGGAAGGCAGACGGCGAAGGGGAGCAGTAGCGTGCTCATTTTGCACTGATGTGGAGGGACAACGCGGGCCAAAACGTCAACTTACAGGGGAGAAGGGACAGTATGGGCTTTCATACTAAAGAAGCGAAAAAAACTTTGGCTATGACGCGCAGAACTTCCTCCGGAACAGAGTAGGACGCCATCACGTTGAAGGGTCAGGGGATCACTTAAGACGACGAAGGGTACGTACGCCGAAACCAGGTCTTTTCAGTAGGGCCCGACAAAAGAGAGGGAAGACTTCTCCCAGATAAAATCTGTAGGGGGACAATCGGTGACGTGTGTCTTGTAGCTCGAGATCTCGTCCCGTGGGGCGTAAGTCTGAGTCAGACGAGAATAGATCCGGCGGAGACACTTCGAAGGAAATCCTCTACACCGCTAGCCGTTACTACACTGTTTGGAGCTGTGCCGCTTGAAGGACCAAAGCAGTGGATAACGCGGGCAGGCAACCACGACTTCAGGTGACCAGATGCGAAGGTCACTGTTGTCAGGGGCCGCCTGCGCCACAGGGGCCGACCTCGCGGGGGCTCAAACTGCGGAGAACCAAGAGAAGGCGCAAGCAGCGACGGTTGTACCTATTCAGGGGGGGGCCTTGATCAACACGACACGAGGCATGACCTGAACGTAGTCGGTAGGGGGGGAAGGTAGAACTCTTGAAAAGGGTGTTCGCCAAGGTAGGAAATATTGAAAAACCGTAGAATTCCGTTTATGGAAGAGTGAGACGAGGATCGGTAAGTCCATGTTCCGCAACTCCCAATCGCCCTGCCTTGCCGACAAAGCTACAGGAGGGTGACACGCGGACTCTTGGTCTAATATTCGTAGGAATTGGAGACTGATTCCAAAGGGGGGGGGGGGGGTTTTGAACTAAAGGTCATAAAAAAAAGTCACAGTCGACCCGGGGGGAAAAAGGTCTTGCCAAGGGACGACCGCGACCGCCGGGGACACCATCGAGAGGCTAAACGAACGAGTGGCACAAGAAGGACGTGAAAGAGTATCCATCCAAGTCACAGGCGACTTGAAAGAGGGCAATTGTTTCACTGGCCCAGAGAGAAGGCACACCTCCTGCAAGAGCGCGAATTGAAACGTCGAAGGACTTATCAGGGGAAAGAGTCTGTCGGGGCCTCTTCAAGAAAATAAAGCGAAAAGCTAACAGGGATCAGAGGACAGAAGCAAAGAACAGAAGATTAGGGGGGGGGGGCGAAAACGTAAACGGCATTTGGTAACACTGGGGTTGCGGGGGTCAAAGGGGACATAAGAGTATCATCTCACAAACAAACACTTAGGGGCCTCTCACGAGAGACAATTTGAAACAGGGAAAAGGTGAGCATGAATCCCTTGCACATCAATATATGGGGGAGAGATGGTCTGATCAAAGAATTTAAGACGGGGAGAGCAGTAGATTTTTTGAGCTCAGGGACCCTCCACTACGAGGGTGGATAGCTATCGAAGGCGGCCTTATCGGGACTCTCGACAAAGGGGGACTGGGAGGGGGGGGACTGGAAGAAATGGACATAAAAGGGGGGAAGCAAGAGGAGACGTCAAAAGGGCGGGGAGGAAAGTACATCTTGAAATTCAGGTAAAGGGAGGGACGGATCAGGGGGAAAGCGACTACAGGCGTTCTCTCTTCTCACAGATCCGCGCAAATAAAGGGAGAAGTTTAAGGTTAGGGGTACTAAATCAAAAAACATCACACCCATGGGGGATAACAATCAATAGATCAAAGACTCGAATTAAACAGAGCTGCCTTTGTGGGGGGACAACTGAAAAAAAGGCAAGGCACAGGCGGGCGTGAAAAGGGGGGGCCGAGCCTGGCAAAGGGGATACCAACAACGTCACTGAGATGCCAATAAACCTGACAAAAGCATGGGCGCAGAGACCGAGTGGATAATCCATCGCTCAGATCTGGAAAAGAGTCACAGTCAGGACGTGTAGCTGGAAATTATACTCAGAAACTGGGAAGGAAATGTCGAAAAAGAGATCGGTAACCCGTGACCTATGGGGGTAAGAGAGAGGAGGCCTCGAGATAGGAAAGGGGAAAACGCGGCGGAAAGAAAAAACGGCGGAAAATATTTCACCTTGGGATAGACAGAAAAAGGTAAACGAAAGAACTAGATCAGCTCACAGGGAAAGGGGGGGGGGTGGGTTCTCAACAAGCATGGGAGACCTAGTTGAGAATTTTGAATCTCCTAGGAGCAGCGTGGATAAACAAGGACTCCGTAGCAATCACTGAAACGATGGTCGACCGGTAGGAGTGCTCTCTAGTCAGCCGGGAGTCTAGAGATTATTCACTGCTGCAGAAGAAGGCGGGCAGGACGAGGAAACCGGTCTTCTTAACCGGAATTAAATAAACCGAGACCTTCAACTGTGCAGTAAGCACACCATAAGGAACGGGAGGCAGAGGGAGCTGACTTGCTGTCGCGATAGTCGACGAGGAAAAACGTTCAAAGAGGGTCGTAACGGGGGGAAAAGTGTGGGGGGCAAGTAAGGGGCCTACCTCACCAACATGACGAGCACGCAAGCGAAACTTCGCGGAAAGCATAAAAGGGGGGGGTACTATAGGGAGAGGCTTAAAAGCTGGGGGTGGGGAGAAGGGATGAAGGAAAACGGCGCCCCGCACTTTAAGGTCTGACTGAACGTAAATCGCTCCGAAAACATTAAAAAAAACCAGGGTACATCAAGAAAACGAAGGGAGAGACGCCGGGGGAACCCATGGGGATCACAACTCTATTTCAAGGAGAGCATCAGGGGAAGGAAGGGGAGCTTAATCAAAGAAAAGAATAGGGAAAAACGTAAAAAGTGCACCCCGATAAGGAAAAACCGAGCAATAGTGGGATAAATACCACCTTAGAGAAGTGCAATCATGAGGCAAGGAACAAAGAGGGATGGTGCGCTGCGCCTTAAAGGGTCACGAGTTGGCGCAGTTGGTTTTAGGAAAACGAATAAACATAGGTACAGAAACCGACGATAGCAGGGCGTTCTGCGCCACTTTAAGGCTCCGGCCGAAGCAGAAATGAAAAGACGGTAAAGAAGGTCAATATGGCGGAAGGGAATCTCTGACGAAAAAGAAGCGACGCATCTGATTACTGACTCACCCCCGACAAAAGCAGTAAGGGAGGGGGGGGGGGAGGGTTGGAGAAAAATTCTCGGACTTAATAGTCCTGCCCGGAAACCTAAGGACAGGGGAACCGGAAGATCGATCTCATCGGGATGGGTGCATGTAGACCAAAGAGAACAATGCTGTTACTCTAAGATTACGAGAAGCAGCGGCGTCGTGAGAAAAACATCTGAGGACACGATGACATACCTACTCGTGTACCAAGGAAAAGCTCTCTTTGAAGAAAACAAGTAGGTTTATATACGAACTACCAATCGGCCCAAAAGGCCTAATCAAGAGAGGCATAACGCTTGGGACTCATTAAAAAAAAAAGAAAAAGAAGCACTAAAAAAAAAAAAATCGGGGGAAAGCAAGGGAACAATCGAATACAATTCCTAATCTTGGCGACATTCGAGAGCTGCGCACAATAAGAAAGAGTCTAAGACGGACAAGCTGGGGGGAGAACCCCGATAAAAGCAATTGCGCCTCATCATGGGGGAAAAAAATTTAGCTCGCCACGTCCAAGCACCTGGAAAACATCTGTTGAATCTGAAGAAAGACAGATTTGAGTGGGAGAAGCGATCATGTCGTGACGTCGATGAAAGAGGAGCGCGAATTCGAACTCTCAGAACTAGAAGAGGGTTGACCCTTCAAAAAAGACTGAAGAAAGAGGAGCGAGAGAAGTTCGAGTAAAAGGTCCCAATCTCTTGGACAATTTCACTACCTGGACGAAGAGGAGGTCATCAGGGGAGTGAACCCTGGAAAAAGTCCTGAAAATTGGGACAGAAATGCGTCCGGCCTCAAGGGGGAAGGAAAAGGGTACACGGGGTTTGAAAAAGAACGAGCTCTCGCTCAATAAGAGGGTACGTAGTCATCGAAAGGAGACTAACTAGGATAAGAACAGGATGGGAACCAGAAAGGAAAGGTCATGGTTCGAAGTCCCTTGAAAACAGGCCGAAGCCGGAACTAATCATTAGGAAAAAAAGGTTCTAGAAGCTAGCGATCATACCGAATATCGCAGAAGGAAAAACAACCCCCTCACGTGCTGGCGGCGAGCTAG
>Ga0179593_1411973_pt1 | contig 12008 bp, 8 predicted proteins | sample CZODoug2_1_08_16_FD_185931 | JGI IMG/M metagenome (GOLD analysis project Ga0179593, IMG submission 185931) | Vadose zone soil fungal communities from Angelo Coast Range Reserve, California, USA - CZODoug2_1_08_16fungal (PacBio error correction) | ecosystem: Environmental > Terrestrial > Soil >...
TCTTTCAGCAGTAGCAGGGGGAGGAGCTCGCTCAGGGAGGAGGTGATCTGCATGCCGAGGGCGAGCCGAGACCGAAAAGAAAAATGGTCCTTGCACTGTCCGACAAATTCAGACAACCCACAACACAAAAGCAAAGTCCGACCCTTGGGCATAGAGAGAGGAGAGCGGAAGAGGGGCGATATCCGGTATCCGGAAAAAAAGGACACTCGCTATAGGATAGGGAATATCGGGCGCCGAAAGAGGGCCGCGAGGGGTGTTGAGGAGGGGTGTCACATGTTAAGCCTGCTCTGGACGGCCGCCAGAACAATGAGACAGGAGACGCAGTGCCCGCAACCAGAGTATCAAACAAGGGAGTGGGGGGAGGGGTCCTGTGTCAAGCGGGCACCTGCCGTAACGCGGGATTGCCACGCGACCAATCCTTAAAATCGAACGCTAAGCGGAATGGGGGAGCTTCAATTAAAACAACCCAAGAAAATGAAGGAAAACCGCAATTGGGGGGCCGAGGGGAGCGGGCTGGAATTGCCAATAGGGTAACTCTAGGAGAAACGGCCGGCGGATGGTATAACAGGACGACGTCGGGCAGGTCGCGAACGCGGGTACATGGGGGACGCAAAACAACCAACTCAGGTGGGCAAATTAGAAAGGGGGCATGAGGGAGGAGCTTTCTTGAAGTGAAGAGATAGAAACGCGGACGCTGGCCAGGAGGCTGGAGGGGGGGGAAGGCGGTTCGGAGTGACCGATACGGCACCGCGATGCGGGTGTTGAACGGTCCTCGCCGGGTGCTTTATAGATTCAAGTGCCAAAGCTGGCGCTCCGGATAGGACACAGCTGGCGGACGAGCAAAACGAGACCAAGGGAACCAAGACTGCTGATAAGAGACTTTCGTGACGGAGGAATGCGAAGAGAAGAAGCAACGTGTTGAATGCTGAAAAAAAAATGGAAAAGGGGTCCGGGAAAATTGAGCATTCAACATGGTGAGCAGCAAATCCGCCAAAAGGCATCGGGGATACCGGGACAAAGCCGAAAGGGGGGGGGAAAGAGAAGAGGAAAAGCGAGACATCTCAAAGGAAAGGGACTCATCGGGCCATCGTGAGAATTTAGGGAGATTGAAGAGTAAAAATTCACCGTGGCAGGGAAAGGAAAATGGGAGGAGGCGGCCTATGTAGGGAACGATAGTCACGGGAGTTTGGGGCATCACGTCGAGACCGTGTAAAGGGGGGTCGCATGAACCCAGGGACTCAAAATGAGTGGGAAAAGCGGAATAAGTAGGGGGCAGGGTGCTAAAGAGTCATGCGAAAGGACGAAACAAAATGAACTCAGCAAAGATTCGGTCATTCTAAACAAGCAATGAACGCGCTGCGGGACAGGTAGGAGGGCTATATGGGCGGCAGGCGTCTGGACGCGTGTTTTAACGCGAGTAGGCCGATTTTTCACTAGGGCAAAAAGAACAGCGGGCACAGCGCGAAATGGGTTCGCAGGACGCGGGGTCTCGATCCGCAAGGCCTAGGATAACCGACGACAGATGGGGAAACCGGGTATGGCGCTGAAATGTCTTCACATGCCGGAGGAGTCGCGCCTGTGCTGGAGCGGCAAAAAAATTTAAAGGGGAATGTTTGTGCACCGCCTGTGAAGTCCTATCTTCGATGAGGGAAAATCGGTGGTTGGTACGGGTAGGCAAGGTTACAACGTCGTTGTAGCCGACGGAGTCTAGGCGCGCGTGCTGTGAATATCATGAAGGGGACGAATGAAAAGCTCGCGAAGGGGTAAGTCAGTCTTGTCTCCTGCAGTGACCGCGAACCGACTCTTACACCCTTTCTCCAGGCCTAAGGAGGAGTAAAACGAAGCGGCCGAATGTCCCGCGCTTGGGAAGACCCGATAAGAGAGAAAGAGTACTGCGAAAAATAAAACTCGCGAGAAAACATGGGACTTGAGCCTTTGGGCTTCTTCGCTGCCAGGGGCTAGGACGGGAGAGACAAAAAAAGAGAAGCCGTGGAAATCGTCCCTCGGGTAGGGTACAAATTCCCGAGCAAGATGCCACAGGCTGAATGGGTCTAATGCAATCACAAAGGTCAGGCGGTTTGGAAAAAGATTTCGTAAATTCATCGGAGGAAGAGAGGAAGCGAGATGATCTTGAGGGGGAAAGAAGATTGTCAGAAGAGGCGCACGACCGCCCGAATGAGGAGTCTTAAAGTTGGTACTACTGCAGCCAATCTCCACTGAATTGGACAGATAAACATTAGTGAAAGGGCGAAGGACAATAACTGTGGGAATAGGGGCTTTACACCTAGGAAGACCAAATGGCTAGGATGCGTAGTTAAGGAGGGAACACGAATGCCGCTTAAGGGGAAGCCGATCCGATCTCAGACACGACGAGGCCAATCGCGTGAAAACACGAATGCATAAACGGTCGTCAATCCTTTCTGCTTGTTCACCTATTCAAGGGAAAAAATGACTACGGGAAAGATCGTAGCGTGGACAAAACGTACGAGCAGAAGTGACCGTCGACTACTCAAAGATACAAGGGAGGCCCTGTTCAAAAATACAGGGGACTCAAATAGCTTCCTCCGGACGACCGGGGGGCCTCCGCCAGCAAACGAGGGGTGAAGGGGGTGGTTGGGTTTAACAAAAGCACGAAAAGAGGGACTTCTTGTTTCCGGCAGAAAAGGGGGAATATGGGGGCCGCCCAAGAAAAATCTCCGCGCCAAATTGGATGTGAGGAGTTTGACGCACGCTCTGTCCCGATGCCAAGAGCAAAAGAAGAAGACACAGAAACAAGGCATCCGTCATGAGGGATCGGAAGAGGGGAGAGCCGAAGATCGACGATATGGAAATGGAAACGATGACATCAATGAAAGTCAAGGGAGTCTAATAGGAAGTCAAGCAGAGGGGATCTAGAACAACAACAAGGAGAGTAAAAGTAGAGAAGAGGGCAGGAAAAGCACGGATCCGTCAAAAGGGAAAAGCAGTCGATATGGGAGACAATCTCCAGTCGAAGCGAAAAGCCAATTCCGGGCTGATACTCAAGGCACCACGATCGAGAGCCCGACTGAAGGAAAAAAGTGCGCACGATTGGCGATAGTCCGTAGGAAGTGTGGTCAGGATAGAAGAAACGCGGTGCAAAACTTCCAGAACATGCTGGGGAGAATCTTTTAAAAAGGGGAAAAAGCGCGCCGCAACACAAAAGTAGGGGGGCACCGCACCGGCGGCAACCCGCGGGCTTCTCTGAGGGCTGTGCCACAGGGCGGTAGGAAGCAATTATATCAATACTGTAATCCGTTGACCCGGCAAGATACTTATCCTTGATTCGGAGTAGTCGAAAGCGCACGTTTCGATTACCTAAGAAAAGGGGGCTGCTCGGGGTGACGTCTGCTGCAAACATGAGGGGAAAAACGGTGGGTCCGGGAACGTTGCGTGGTGAAACACTTTCAACGGAGAGTCGTATAGGGAGAGGATGCATTACTCTTAATCGGACTGGGGCGAAAACAGCGACGGCCCGCCCGGGGGCTCTCATAAAGGTACGCTCACACCCGAAATACTATGAAGAGTATTGAATGACATGGCGAAGAACGTAGCAAGGAACTTTTTTTCTTGGAACTTGTCAGGAAAGGAGGGGATTAAAGCGGGAACCGGTCTCGCTGACTAGAAGAGTGACGCGGCTTAAAGACGACAGGATTACCACAAATCAAAGCAAACAATCCCCACCTTCGGAAAATGGCGGTGCAAGCTCGCTTATAACGGTTAATGGGACGAACCGGTAAGCCTGTAAAGGAACAATTTTGGCGCAAGGGGGTTGCTTTGTTAGGGAATGGGCGAGGTAAAGAGGTATTTGAACTAAAGGAAAGAGGAGAGATACCTCCAGACCCGCTACATTGAACTCAGCAGGGCGGGGGGCAACGCATAAAGGAAGACGAACAAAGGGGCGCAGGCAGAAGCGAAGATTAGAATGATACGCGCGAGCCTCGGATTGGGACCCCGAAGGAGAGACGGAGTTTGGAAGCACTTACTAGGGTGGGGGCTCAAGCTGCCGGAAAATTGAGGCCCGCTGTCGTTTTGTTTTGGAGAAAAGCCCAGAATTACACGGCTGGGTAAAGGAGGGGGGGGGAAAAATGGACCGGCAGAAAATACAGGGGGGACGACCCCCGAATCGGGGGGAGATCTTCGGAGATATGAGGCGCCATAAAACGCTCCCGGTGCGACACGACAAGTACACGCGCTGACTTGACGGGAAAGACAACGCGTTTCCATCAGGCGATAGGGAACAGGCGTGCAAAGACTTCTCACATCAGAAAGCCAGCAAAAAAAGCAGGAGCCGACCCAGGAAGAGGACCCAAGACGCCATAAAGGGCAATTGAATCAGGGTCAGAGAGGGACAGGTAGAGACCAATCTCCTGAGAAGTGCCGGGGGCGCGCGCCCGATTGATCGTTCATAGGAAAAAGAAGAGGGAAGCCATATCAAGCTCGCCGAAGAAAAACTGCTCTCAGCACCGAAAACGCGCGTTCATACAAGGGAAATCTAGTCGGTGGATGGCCGTGGGCGATGAAATAGATACACCGCACCGGCGAAGGAGTGAGACTTTGACCACAGCTAGACTTTACTGCAAGGAGAGTAACATACACAGACCGGCAGCGACGTGGAGGCACTTCGAAGGGGAACGGCAACGTGACATACATAGGCAACCTCCTAGGCCCAAGCTTCATAGTGAACTCGCCAACGCGAGGGGATCGTTTCCAGTTGGGGAGGTAACTGAAGGAGAAGAGGCCCGATGAACGTGGGGGACCGAAGAAGAGGGGTAACGCAGGAGGACTCCAAGGGCGGACGGCAAGGCAAACAGGGGGCTTCTTAAAAATGGGCGAAAGAACCATAAAGTGTTGGGGAGGGACGAATAGGTCACGTCCATCGGACGCAAGCAAATCGATGAGAGACGAAGAACGATATCAACGTCCGGGGGGGGAAATTGTCGGCGGGGTTGACGGACTAAAAAGGGGGAAGTGTACTATAGGGAGCAATGGAGGATAAGTCGATACCGACCATGCAGACCGCTGCGAACACAATCGATGGGGAGAGGTCGGTCAAATCCTACACATGCCACAGTAAGGGGACAAAATAAAGAAGCGTTTCTTCACTTCCAGAGAAACTGATGTAAAAAGCATCGACGCAAGCACCGGAAGGAAGGGGACTTCGCGACGAAAGGGGGTTTGGGAAAAAAAAATGACGGGACGCGTTTGAAGAGACAGAATGCGACTTCCGGAGGTACTCAACCTCGCAAAACGAAGCTTAAAATAGTTCACTATGGCCTAGCCAACGTCAAACAGCAAAGCGCGGCCAGGGGGAGTCGCTGTGGAGGAGAGGAAACAATTGATTGAAGTCATAACGGCGAAAGCTCAGGGGTAAAGGGGGGGAGGGAATGCACAGAGGATGGAGACGGAGTGACGCGGGACGAACCGATCGGCTCACCCGAAGGGAAACCTCTAAAAGGGTGAAGCTCAGGCAGGGAAGCATCAGAGCTTGGTTCATGCGGGAGACTAGCCGGGCATCTACTATTCTTCCAATCTAAAAAGCCAAGGCTGCTTCTAGAGCGAAACATATTTACGACCGATAAGGGAGACGCTGCCATCCGAAAAAAAGAGATCCGGCAGCTTGATTCACGACTCTACTAGCTGGCCAATCGCTCGCACAGCGAATAGACGGTGGGGGAAGGGACCGGAGCCGAGGAAACTCTCTCTCTAACTGTCGGGAGGGAGATGGTGTTGACAGGAGGAGAGTGCGAGTCAATTCGAAAAAACTTGTCTGTGGGGTCGAAAGCTAAAGAAGCGATACATCTCTCATCTGGCAGATCAAGCAGTATCGCAGAATGCGAGTGCATAGCTGGTAACCTGGCGTCTCTATGCGGTCCTCGCGTCTTTGTCACCTGGAGCGATGGAGATAGAGGCGGTGGAAAGACTCGCAAAAAGGATGAGGAGTAAAAAAAGGTGTCATTGCATTTGACGGCGTAAAGATCGCCTGCGAGATAGGCGGTCTGCATGCGCGCGCAGCAGGGAGAGCCGCGAATCACCAATTGTACGAAGGGGTCACATTCAGAAATTCTAAGGTCACAACTCCAAAGCACTGCCAAAACTATGGGCCCCGGCTAAGACTACGGCCGATTCTAGTGTGATCTAAAAGGGACTGATCTCTCCTCGCTGCGTTGGCAAATGGTATCAACAAGTCATAGAGAAATGATAGGGCAATATAGGAGGGGGTCCTGAGCGCATAGGGGGAAGCAGAAAAAATTTGGAGTGCAAGAAAGGGAGCCAAGGGAAGGGGCACGTAGCCGACATGAAACCAAAAGCGTGGTTGAAGCACAAGGTCGACGGCACAATCTGTTTGGTCTGTCGCGGGTGACACGGGAAGGAGAGTACGCCTCACGCCAATGCCACCGCTAAAAAATTGTAATAAAAAGTCGACCGTCCTAGCTTATGCCTGGAGAACAAAAACATGACTAAGGACGGGAAGGAAAAAAGCGAAGAACACTGGTAAGGGCCTGGGTCTGTTGAGACAGGCCAAAATATGCCATAGGAGATAGGTGAGAGCGGCGCGCGAGGTGGAGGTAATCGGAAAAATCGGGCACTGATCCGAGGAAAAGCGCCGGAGGGGGGCGCAAACCACCGTCGTGAAGGGAACAAGGGACTGCCGTTCATTGCTCAGCTGGGGAGGTGACCTATCAGGGACAGATAGCAGAGAGCAATGCCCATGATCGGGAAATGCATCGTTGGTCGGCGATGGGGATTATAAAAGAAAATTCGGTGTTTCGCATCGCCATCGGAGGGTATCTACTTCCTTGGGAAAACACGACTACACGGGCGTCAGAGACACACCAAGGGACGTACAAGTTCAACTAAATACGTAGCAAAGACTGCTATTAGGGTAAGAAGGGCGCAGCAAAAAGATGATTGCACCGAGGGAGGGGGAGGAATGTCGAGCGCGAAAGTGGATGGAAGCAAATAAACGAAAAATACGACAAGTTCAGAAGAGCATCTTTGCGCGACTTGACCAAAAAGGCCGACCTGGAGGGGGAAAGAATATCCAGCTTCAACTCTAAACTTCGGGCCGTATAAATGCCAGGGCCATCGTCAGAACGGAAGGAAATCATGAAAGTACGGAGCAAATGGAGCGCAACGTCAATATTGAGGAGGAGGCGTTGGGAAGAGCTTCTGGCTCAGCGGGAAGTAACCGCGAAGTCAAAGAACGTCCACCACGGTGAGGGGTCCAGGGACTGACGCAAGGAGGAGGTGGGGGTCAGGAATTCGCGGGGACATGCACCTATTTGAACAGGCGAAGAAAAGGAAGGAAAGGAGCAACTCCATAAAAGGAAAGCCTGAACGCGCGAAAGACGGGAAATCATTCGGAGTTGGCGGCGGGGTGATTCTCACTTTTTGGAGCTACGTGGCCGGGTTCCTAGGGGACAACCGCTTCGGGCAGACGAACCAAAAAGGGGCCGCAGGACGAGAGAACGCACCTGAAAGAGACCGACGCCAGATTAATGGAAATTGTCTTATGGCGCTGCTTCTGCCGAGGGGCTAGCATGAGCCGGGGTGTGCGGTCGGATACGTGATAAGGGGATGTGAACGCCTGGGGGCGAGGGGACTATCGCGATTGTCAGGGAAACGCGGCTATGGGTACGAGACAGTCAGTGCGCTGTCGGGGTCGCACAGGATGATTCTATCTGAGGTAATTTGAAGTCGACACGATGCTAAAACGAGCACGCAGGGGTCTTGGCTATGTTTTGCTGCAAGAAAGATGAAAAGAAGCCTTAACAATCACCAAGGTAATCCAGCTAAGGCGGTAAAAAAAACGAAAAGACGCAAATAACCTTTTTGCCGGTCAAGTCACCACCGAAGGGTGCCTCGCAAAATCCGAAGAGGAATGCGGCCCAATACGAGGGGCTACGCGGAGGGGAGCAATTTACTTCGACTGGGTTCTTCAGGACTAGAGGAAAGTGTAGGATGCGGGTTGAAAACCAAAGAACTGGAGGTACAATCTGGCGGAGGGAGGGAGAAATCCCCGCGGGATCGTTCCCCTATACACTATGCAAGAAAAAAAAAAGAGGTTTCTCACTCACAAAGGAAAGGGGGGTCTTATTGGGGACAAGGCTAAGTAATTAAAGGGGCCAAGGAAGAGTATGTCATCAGAGCAATACGATGATGGATTGGGAAAAGGGGGTGCCTATTTTGAACTAGAAGACCGCGAAGGAGAGAGGAGTTCGCGTCATCAGGCAAAAACGCCGCGGCAATGGGTGATCCCACACGCCAGGGGGGATACGTCTTAGCCATTGTCATTCATACCGGGGGCATCGTTAGGGGACTAAAATTCTGCGAGCCCGGAATGGGAGATCGGCTGCGTATGGAAGGCTTGCCCAATTACCAAATGAAATGAAAAAGCGAAAGTACAGAAGGACTACGACGCCGGCCCGGGGTTAAGTGGGGACAACGCAACGGAAGGAACCGATGTACTTTCTTGCAGGGGTCACCGAACGGCAAAACAAAACTGGCAACGAAGTCGCGCGGTTTCAAACGTCGAAGAAAGCGTCCGGGATACTACGATAGAAGGGGATAAAGGGAGCCGGGCGCCGATGTAAAACACGTAGGACGTCAAAGAACGAGACTAAAGGGGATGGCGAAACGCCCAAAGGCAAAAGGGCGGGGACGCCTGACGCAGACATACGGGCACAAGGAATGAGGCCTGAGCGATGGTCCGAAATATCGACCAAAAAGGTTGGAAAGCAAGCTTGCGGAGGCCCGATGCAAACTACGAAAAGATCGAACAGCGTGCGCAAAAACGGTCATAAAAAGCCGCGGAGACGGTGATCGCGGAAGGAGTATGCGCCGCCTTTGAGGATATAACTCGACCGGAGGGGGCTTCCGCGCTGAGGAAATCAATTCGAAAGGGATCGTATATCTGCGAGGGGGGCGGCGACGCATCAAACAACAACAAGGAAAGAAAGACGCTTCTTCCCTCTCATCTCGAGTAAATGTGAACGCATGGAGAAAAAAAAACAAACACAGCGCGGAAGCAAGCTCCAATAAAGATATAGGCAGGACCAAGACCTTTCCAGAAAAGAGGCTCGGATCACCAGTAGAACGAAGGAAGGGGGGGGGGGGGGGGGGGGGGGAAACCGGTGGGTGAAAAGGCGTGTTCAGATAGATTCGTAGGGGGGGCGAGGGAAAAAGAAAGGGATAAGATTCAGGACAAAAGTTTTAAACCAAACCCATTTGATATAGCAAAGTTGCGGGCCCCAGAGGTCAACCAAAGCTGCGAGCAACATGCATCTTGCTGCTCAGAAAAAAGTGGAAGCGGTGCAGGGATCGCGGCGTAAAGGGAAGGAAGACAACCGGCGGTTGAGAGTCCTTAGGGGGGGACGTCATAACGTTGCCCGGCCGTGGGTACTTACGAGATCATCGGAAGTAGATCTCTCCTTGAAAAAGCAGTTATCCCGTTGTGGATGAGAGCGGGATCGGCGGGGTGGCCCAACTGTTCTTCTTCTTCAACCCCCCCCCCCACCCCCCCCCCCCCCAACAAAACCCCCCCACCCCAAGTGACACCCCCCACCCCCCACCCCCACCCCCCCCCCCCCCCCACAAACCCCCTCCCCCACACCCCCCCACGGCCCCCGCCCCCCCGACGCCCCACCCCACCCCCACCCCCCACCCCCCCCCCCCCCCACCCACCCCCCCACCACACCCCGCCCAACCCCCCCCCCCCAACCCACGCAAAGAAACCCCCCCCCCCCCCCCCCCCCAAGTGGAACACAAAAACCATTAAGAAAGTCCTTCCGTTGGCCGGGGGGTGAATCTATGACCGGGAAAAGGAGATATACGGGGGGGAGGAGAGAGGGAGGTCTATGAAAAAATCACGATATAGGCGGGCAGACTACTTCAAGCTATAAAAAAGTGGCTCACCGAAGGGAGTAACAAGAAAAATATGAAAGTAAAGGGAAGACTGCGAATTCCACTCGTGTTTTAGTGGTCCATGTGGGGGCGGAAGCGTTAAAAACCGGAAAGAACAGTCAACTTCCTAGTACGAAGGGCTCCGAAACGATACGAACAACAAAGCAGTTACACAAATCAAAATCGCCTAGGGGAATCATGATAACGATTAATGGGAACATGAATAAGGGAAGACGGGGAAAAAGAGACATTTCCATGAAAGAAAACTGTGGCAAATCGTGGTAATCGTAGGGAAGGCAGTGTGACAAGGAGGATACTGACACGCGAAGCTGAAAAGCGCACATAAGCAGACTGGAAAAAGAAAGAAAAAAAATGGAAAGTAAATGACGGGAAAGGACGAATCCTCGGGAACGGAAGGAAAAACCGCAATATTGAAACGAAGGTCACCTTACGAGCCACGCCGGAACAGGCGAGTTCCTGATACGCCGTCCCTTAGCTGGAGGACAGGGGCTAGGTACGGAAGGGTCATCAACAACAGAACAGGACTACCCCCGGGGGATACTAAGGGCGGCGGGAATGATTACGAGGGAAAATTCGCCATCAGCAATACTCGAACATCCGTGTGAAAACAGAAGGGAACGAAGACTGAAAATACTCAATCAGCAAAAAAACCAAACACAACAAACTGGGGCAGAGAGGACTTCGACAATGCTTTTCAAAAAGTGAACTTCTCAAGCGCCAGCTCAGCAAAAAAAGCATATTCGCAGAATCAGGTGAAGAACTTCCCAAGCGCCCTGAAAAATTGGGACGTGCCTCAATAGGCTGTGCTGATCTACAAAAGCGTTCCATGTGTAAGGGGCTCGCAAAGTGAGCAGGGAGACACATAGGTAAACGGGAATACGAGGAAGTGAAAAACTACGAAAAAAAGCACTCCAAGACGAGCCAGATCAAAAAAAAGCTCGTGGATGCTGTCTCGTACTGCAGCAGAAAAAAGTGAGAGTTGAATCGGGAATCCGGGGGGGGACGCAGAAAAATAATAGTAAATTAGGAACCTCTTTGCCCACAGATGTCAGGAAGGAGGAGCCTGAAACATGAAAGAACCCAGAACGTCAATTTAACGCCAACGGGGAATCAGAAAAGGTATATTCCCCCGCCGCGCAAAAGGTCTCAAATTGACGCTTGCGCCGAAACGTCGCATTTCCATTTCGGTGCGGAAGGCGGCAAGAGGCCCACAAGCATTTATCGGGGCCCCGACGAGATATCGGGGGACGGATAGTCTTTAAACGCAATTCGGCGTGGTAGCGACATATGCTTCGCGAGAGGGAGGTATACCCATAAAAGTTGACGGCAGGCCAGTTTCGGAACCGTAGGTCAAGGAGACGAAAAGCCAGGAGCAGCAGATGCAAAAACAAAATCGCAATCGCCTTCACACTAATAGCAAGGATCCATCAAGTCGGGAAATGTTGGCTGGGGGTCGAATGGGAAGGTCCTCGAGAACGCAGGGAGGGGACACGAAGCTCTACGAAACCGGTAAGACCGGCGCGAACACCTCGGGTTGAACGGGAGTCGGGACAAACATCGCCTCAAAGATGCCGCCGGGGAACTTCCTGTGAGACGCACGGTTTCTGGGAAGCGCAGGTGACCACGGGGGGGAAACCCAGATCCTCGCCATGATCCTGGGCAATGAAAAGAGAGAGAAAGGTGGAGACCCACATGGACACCGCGTTTTTGCAGAATAATGAAGCTGTTCCATTCCTCCCCTCGACCCGTCGCAGTGAAAAACTCCAGAGATCCTAATGCCCGTATCAAAACCAGAAGAAAGCGGGGAACAAGTTCCGTCGCGGTTCGGAATACCGTAGTCGGGGGGGTTTGGTTTTATTTAAGGGAAGTGACGCGGGAGCGTAGAGGGGGAATTCAGCGGAGGCGAGGTAGCCTTCGTTAACGAGGGAAGAAAGCTGCGCTCCCAAAACATACCGACACAGCCGACGAAAATTGGAAAAAGACTCGGAGGGGGCACGTGCGCCGCAGTCATGTGGGGAGACAAGATCAGACACGATTCTGAACAAGCTAAAAGGCGTTCGAGG
>Ga0179593_1488350_pt1 | contig 12008 bp, 12 predicted proteins | sample CZODoug2_1_08_16_FD_185931 | JGI IMG/M metagenome (GOLD analysis project Ga0179593, IMG submission 185931) | Vadose zone soil fungal communities from Angelo Coast Range Reserve, California, USA - CZODoug2_1_08_16fungal (PacBio error correction) | ecosystem: Environmental > Terrestrial > Soil >...
GGTTACAAAAAGAGTTCGCCTGACGCAGCTCAACGCACGACCGTAAGACCTTTCTCTTTCCAGAGTTGTCACGGAGATACTCGGGGGGTTTTTGGGACAACGTATTTGGGATTCAATTCCGTAATGGGGAGAGGAGGAGATGTGCGAACAAGCCTCCCTTTCACATAATCAGGCATCCCTGGCGTTGGGCCGGTTACTGGAAAGGAGCACAGCACGTTAAGGTCGTTGAGTTAGGGGTGGAAAAAAAGCACTGGCGTGATGGAAATCCTGTCTTAAGGCTCCATCAAAATAGCTGCGCTAGCGGAGGAGCTTGGACCTCGGGGCTGAACGCCTCAATTGATGAGGGACTAAGATACGTATACATAGGAAGAGGCCCAGATTCGCAATGTGAGAAAGGAAACGGCAGCCGCAAAGAAACAAGGACTTCCGGAACCCGACTCGAAAAGGGATTTGCTAATAGAACAGTGGAACAACAATGCGGGGACGACTCTGAGCACTCCATCTTGGCCACATAACTAGACTGAGACCGGAGGGGATCCCTGGAGCCGGAATCTCGCTGACAAAAAAGAAGGGGGGATGGAAGAGTCTTAGGAAAGAGGGGATTGGGAGGAGAGCGAAAAGTTAAGGGAGCGTGCGACAGAGAGAACGAGAAGGGGCCACTGCGCCTGGAAGGGAAAGAAAAAACACGGATGAGAGTAGCGGAAAGGAGACACCTTCAATCAGGGGAAGGCCTTGAATCACAGCTCCTTAAGCCTCAGAGGAGGGCACCTCGACACGCGTGGAGGAGCACGGGGGTAAGTTTAACGGCACTGTGAAAACAGGAGGTGCCGAACCTCCTGCTAAACGAAGGCGCGGGAGCTCCCTTTTGGTGAGCACATTAAATAAAAAAAAGGATGAGGAGGAAGAGTCTCCACCTATGGGGCCAGGAAGGCAAAAAGAGGGCACGTGGCTGTAGGGGCTTATTGAGTGGGGAGTGTTTCCAATTTCGTCAAGTAGTCAGGAAAGTCAGGAAGGTGAGGGAGGGGGGGGGGCAGTGACAAAACCGGACAAATTAGATGCAACCCGAGGAAAAGGGGGGGGGTGAAGAGAGGATTATTAAGGGTGTGCGCGAAAGGGGGGAATGAAATACGGGTGAAAATACGAAAAGACCGGGTAGTATGGGGTGGCAAATAAAGGGGTTAGAGGGGCCAAAGACAAACTTTTCCTGGAAAAAAAAGGGACGAATCGGAGGATGACTCTTTACTCAAGAAGGTGGAGGGAGAAAAACTGTCAAAAAAAAAAGCGGTGTAGCCGAAAGGAAGAGTTATTAAAGGCATAGAAGAAACTGAAAAAGGGACTTGAAAACTAAGGGGCGATCAGGGGGAAAAAGAAAGAGGGGACGGGGGACGCAAATGGGGAGAAGTACACGCAATCGAGGGTAGAGGAAAACCTTACTCCTCTCAGAAAAATCTCTGCGACTTTCTCACTCCACATCCACTGGGGCAAAGGAGAAACGAGGGGACGTCCTGCGTGTGAAAAGGATAACGCTGACCAATAAAAAAAAGGGCCTCAGAGGGGTCCTAATGTTCGTCAAGTCGAAAGGAAATAAGATCTCAAAAACATTCCTTTTCATTTGGTGAGCAAGGAATGGATAAGGGGGGGGGGGGGGAAAGGACAGGGAGACTAAGATTGGGGCGAAGGAAGAGGGGGAAAAGTCTTAATCGAATAGAGAGAAAACAAACAGGGAGAGAGAGAATTCATTGAGAACTTACTCTGGGAGGTAAGCAAAGAAGGGAACATCGGGTCTAACTCACACGGGAAATTAGGTGATAAAGAAAAAGATCCTGGATTGGGAGATACTCGGGAAGGGAGAAGGAACCGCACGATTACAGACCATATAAGGGCTTGAAAGATGTGAGTAAGGAAAGTTTTGGGGGGAAAAAAAAAAAGGCAGCCGATTGCGAAGGCCCCAGTTCATTGGGGGAGAGCACGCGCACTTTCCACGGAGAGACGGGGGGGGAGCCACTCCGCGGCGGAGGGTCATTGGGATCCTCAACGAAACTTGCTTTAAGGGATAGCGGGAGGTTCGGAAGCGTTAGGTGCGTGGGAGGGAAGGGAAACACACTCTGAAAGAAGTGAGGGGGAAGAAAAAAGCGGGTTAACTTTCGGAAATAGGGATTCGGCCAGCAGCCCTCCGACTAGCGGCGGGGGTGTCCCACCATCCAAGGGATGAAGCTTACCAAATATCGAACTAAACAGAAGAATACTGGTCGGGTTGGGGAATGATGGGGAGGGTACCGGAGAGACAATCCTCATCTCTTGAGAAAGCAAGGGAGAGGGTTGTGACGCGTGGCAGGGGGGGTGCCAGCAACCAATAAAGGAAAAGGATGAGAAAAAGGGTAAAAAACAGGAACGTGGGATCAATTAACAACAACACTCATTGGGGGACCCTAGCAAAACAACCTTGAAGCGCGAAAGGAACTGGATCGGCTTTCTTACTCTCCTCCTGGGGGGGGGAGATCAAAAAGGACCAAGGCGTACCAGAGCCCGAGGAAGTGGATGGTAGTACTCGGCAAGAGGGTGAAGTGACGAATGGAAACGGGCCGAGGAGCGGGAAAACGAGTAAAGGGGAGCTCGAGGGTAAGGAGAAATGCAGAGACGGAGGTCAGGAAGTCGAGGAGGGTTCACACCAGGGAGAGCTCTGGGTTTAGATGATCCAATACAGGGGGGTACCTGGGGTCAAAAAAGGGCGATCTTTACATGAAAAAGCGCACGGACAATCTGAGGGGGAAAAATATTGGAGAGGGAAGAAAAAGCCAGAGGTGGAGCACGAAGAGGGGAATATGACTAGCCCCGCGAGAGCGACTAAAATGCGGAGGACCCCGCTGGGCGCTCAAAGGCTCAGAACGAAGAGGTTTCAAAAGGGGTGTAAGAAGAGACGGGGAGGGGATGGGTTTTAACAAATAAAATTTGGTCAGGGGAGAAGACAGCAGGAATGACTGGACTCTGGGTTCGCGAGATCCAGATCTAATGAGAAGCGCTGAACTAAGGAGCAGAAAAGAAACAGTTTCCAAAGGAACAAGAAGCATGAGAGAGCAGCTGCACAGACATTGGGAGCTGACTAATACTGTTGAAGAACTCAGTCACCCGTGTTTGATTTTGGGGGAAAGAGGAAACTCCTCAGCCATTACAAGAGTACTCTAGTTACTGGAAAAAGAATTTGGCCCTAAAACGATAACTTTTTGCGGGATGATTCGGCATGAGAGGCGACCAAAGTTCGTTACTGCGAAGAGGAGGGCTTTAGGACGGTTAATCAAAGACGTGGGTGGGTCGAAGAAAAAAACCCCGAGCGAAGGGCCTACAGCCCGATAAGAGGGGTACGAGGAGGGGGCGGGGGGGGTTGGGAAACGCAAAGGAGAGGTCTAGGAAAAACGGCCGCGGCGGAAGATGTAGTAAATGCAACAAGAAATCTCCAAGGCTTTTCTAATCTCCGGGAGGGAAAGAGACCTCCGCCCTTCGTGTGAAGAAAAAAAAGGCGGCGAGGCGTGAATAGGACCGCAAGGAAACTCAACAAAAGAAAAATAGGATGGAATGGAATATTAACCTATCCTTCTGAACTCGCGAAGGGTCAGATACATAAGTGCTTATTTCAGGAGACCGAACGGGGAGCAGTGATTTTACAAAGCCATGGATTGGGCGGGGGGGAGAGGATCTCCCACGTCGGGAAGTTAAATACTAGGGTGTTAGGGGAGACTCACTCCAGGAAATATATCAAAGGGCAGAAAAGGCGATAGCAGATCTGGGGGGTTGGGGTCCTGAAATTATTGGAAAAAAGTACGGACATCCTCTGCTGGCCAAAGGGAAGCACGGAGACCCCGAAAGACACAAGTCAAAAGCCAGGGAGGGGTAATATTGGGGTAATATCCCTCAGATTCAGAACGTCTATATAGAGGGTTTTAACTCGAAGGGACACGAGGAAAGCCTGAGGGCGGAAGAAGCAAAAGCGAGGCCGAGAAAAATCTGAGAAATTGTTCCCGTGGCGGTCCACCAAGAATTGGTCTGATCTGGATAATGGATGGGGTCGAAGAAACCCGGCTGAAGGGACCGCAGAAGAGCCTAGAATTCAGTCCGTACCTCCAAAAGACCAGGGGGGGGTAGACGGGGAAAAAAATGAATTACTGGAGACGGGGATAAGGAGAGGGTGGAAGAAAGGAGGGGAACCATTCCTCGGCGGAGAGGGAAGTCGTACATATTGTAGAATCATTGGATGAGGGGGTCGGGAAATCTGCTGCGCTCGAGAAAGGGGCCTTTCTCTTGAGACAGGAACAAGGTCAGACGGGACCCTTCCAAGGTGGCGAGATAACAAGAGACGCAAGGGGCGAAGGGAGGCTTCCGGAGCGATTATCCGGGGGGAACGAAAAAGGCGAACAGAGACGGGCTTCTCAATCGGACGTGAAAGACTGTCAAAAACCAAAAATGAATAACACAGCTACAGTAATTGAGAGAAAAGGGGGTCTTAACTATAAAAAAAAAGAGAATGCCCGAAAAACCGCAAGACTTTGAAGAAATGAGCCCGGGGGGTCCGCTGGGTAGTGAATCGGGGTGTAGTCCTTTCCTCTCAGACATCCTGACGAAAATTCCTATTTCAAGTGGGGGATGGGGAAGTCCGGTCCAAGGTACTAACCACAGGAAAAGGGGTGAATATTAGGATGTTTCGCAGCAGGGGGCATACTTGAAACCATAGGGTAGACGTTTCTATAAGGGTCTAAATTTGGTAAGGGGGAAAAAAAGCTCCAGAAGAGGAGGGGAGGGAATGGAAAAGCCGCCGGCAACAAGGTCCAGGAAAAAAGGGTGAGAATTAATCGTGGTAAGAAAAAAACTGACAAAAATAACTCTGGGACCAAAATAAAAGAGATCTCAAATAAAGGAGAAGTGTGAAGGCCAACAAAGCAGTGGGATACTCCGTACGAATCATATGAGATTGGTTCTCTACATGTGCCACATGGGGGGGAGCGCTCTATTCCATGGAGTGGAAAAAGAACAGCATACCGACTCAGCAGCAGGAAGAGGAGTAGAAGCCACCCATTGCTATGGGAAAAAGGGGAAGGAGGAAAAAAAACCGTTCGTGGCTACGGCGGTGCGAAAAGGTCTCGACTTCGAGAAAAAAACAAAAAGGAGAGAGAGGATTAAACTTCCGAAGGAAGAAGACGTAGTCACGAAAGAGGTTATGGTCGAACAAAACAAATTACTGAATGAAGGGGTGTAGATCTCGCTGGTACTCTTAAAATAAAAGGAAAAACATTCAGTCTTTAAAAAAGCTGCTGAGAAGGAAGCGGAGGGATCTTTTTCACGAAAGGCAGACTGGGACCAGGGTTGTGCAGCAACGGACGAGGGAGAAAAGGAAGGATTAGGGCGTGGAATCAGGGGCGAATGCCCTAGGAGGAGTGTCGGGTATACGGTGAGTCAAGGAGTGAAGGGCGGCAGGTTGCTGGGGAAAAATCTAGGGGGGAAGGGGAGACTTAAGTTTCAAAAAAACCGGTGGGTGCCGGGCAAAAAGGTGCAAAGCGCTTAGCGACAGACTTGGCGGGGGGGGGGGTGAAAAGGACAAGTTTGGGACGAGGAAAATTCGAACTAGAATTATACCGGGTATGGGGGAATATGTTCTTAACCATGCTCGCCCCCTCATAAGCGGGAACGATCGGGGTGACTCGGGGGGGGTGGGCGGTCAGCCCAATCCAGAAAGAAAATGAGAAACAGGACGAGAAAAAAGAAAGGAAAACCCAATAAGTAATACCCGAAGAAAATGAAATCGCGGGCAGAGTCAGGGCGACCAGTAATGACGGTACCAAAGGCAAAAAAGTTAGGTGGGGGGGTATCGCAAGCTTTTGGGAAAGGGACGGAAGTTAACGGCCGAGATCGTCCAAAGAGGAGAGGTAGAACGACGCGTTTCCGAGATTGCCAGAGGGGAAGTGGAAGGAAGGCGAGTTCACCAGGGCTAGATCGGGGGCACGATCAACAACTTCGACCTAAATTAAGTCCGGCGAAAATGTAAGCAGAAACGGAAATGGAGAAGAGAAAGCGAGCCCAAAGCCGGCATAAGAGTGGGATCCAGAAAGTTACAAGACGCCGGGAAGACTAATCTAATAGTCGGTCCACATGCGGCCTCCGATTCTGAAGAGAAAAATGGTAATAAGTTCTTTTTATAGAAAAGGAGGGGGATTTTAGGAGTGCGGGAACACGCAAGGGTCGATGGAGGCCGCAGGCGAGTCAATCCCTTGCATGGTTAAAGGAGTAGAAAAGATTCGGGGAAATAACGAATTGATCTTGGGAAAGACCACGGGAAATCGCATGATCTGCGCAACTTCGTCAGGGGGACTTGGGCTAAAACGGGGCGTCTGCCATTTAAGGTGGGGGAATAAACATACCTCACGAGGAGAGGAGTGGGAGGGAGAAATGGGACTACAAGGACGTTGGGAGAATTGGGGAGGAGAAAGACAAATAACTTATGGATCGGTCAAAAGGGGAAAAGTCAAAGCTATCTAACAGACCTGAGAAAAAGTCATATTGTTTAACTCTTAGGCATTGAATATGGCTGCGCAACGGGGAAAAGCAGGTCGAAAAACAAAAAAAGAAAAAAAAAACCTGGCGGCAACTTACAAATCAAAACAAGAAATTACGGGAGGGAACTCTCCACGAGGGGGGAACCGACTTTGGGTAAGAAAGAAAAGGCGAAAAAAGATAGGAAAGGAAAACTCTCAAAAAAAAAACAAAGGAGGGGGAAAAAAGGGAGGATTTCCCTAAAAGCTGGCTCTCTATTCTCTGAGGGACCCAAAAGGGAGGTCCCCGCCCCCAGGAGGGGCCGCCATGTGGGGTGGATTGGGATACGACGCGCAGGGGGGTCTCGCTGACAGACGGAAGAGACAGGTAAGCCATGAAAAATCCTCTTCATCCTCTGTATCGGGGGGACGAGTTGCACAGGAGAGAATCGAGAGTTGGGGAACGAAAAAAAAAAGGAGGGAGCAAGTCCGTAGAAACCTAGGAAGCAGGAGCCAGAAGAGAAAAAGGGGAAAAGCCGAAGTGCAACCTAATAAGAGAAACACAGGCGTTAGGGATTCTTGTTGTGTGAAAAGTCTCAAGGAGGGGAATGGTAAGGATTAGGTGACTGATGGGAAAAAAACAAAGGATACCTTGCCGTACGGGAAAGAAGGATGTCCGCAAACAGAACAAAAAAGTTCTTCGAAAGAGAAAGGATAACGTGTCCTGGCGGGAAAAAACGATTGGGAGGTAGGTATGGATCACGACGTCGTAGACCTAGAGGGGGAAGGAGTCAAAAAGGGCGTACGAAAAGACGAAAGCCCTCTAACCTGGATGAACTAATCCTACCCTCCCAAAACTACCTCGGGGGCTTCACAGTGAACCCAGTAATTTGGATGCAGAGGCGCCAGTCTGCAATCTGTCGGGGGGAAGAAAGCTTAACAGAAAGAGATTCTTACCTTCGAGAATCAGTTTATTAGTTCTTTCGACGCTTAAAAAAATCTTCGAAAGGGAGTCGAGTATCACTACCAACGGGGGAATTCAAGCAGGGACGCCTTGAAAACCAGAAAAGATCGCTCATAAACGTGAAGCTCTGCATAGAAGGCGCGCGACCAAGCTGTAAAATGCTGGAAAGAAACGGTGAACGAGGAAAGAAAAAAATTGCTAACCTCAGCTACCCAAGGGGCTCTTTAGCATTTTGTTAGAGGGAAAGAACCGTAAGACGGCACAAAGCCGACAATAGGGCATTGATGTAAAAGGGGAGGGAGGTTCTTGGAAAAGGAAAGGGTCGGGGGTTCAAAAGGGTAGGGCTGAGAAAACTACTGGGTCCGATTAGGGAGGGGGGGGCTGGAAAAAAAAAATGCTTACGAGTCCCACAACCGATATAAACGGTGAAAGAGGGATTGTCTCGCATGTCCAATACGTGAAAAAGTACAGTCCTGGTATTGGGGAATAAGGTGAGGGCCAGTCAAGTGTTGGGTCGAACCAAAGCAAGAAGGATACTCTGAGGAGAAGTTATTGAGAAACTTTGCAAAAAACCAATCCTCCGTACCTTAAATGCCGGCATAAACTCCATAAAAGCAAAAAGCGAGGCATCGTAAAAAAAGGGCTGCCAGAGGGGGTAAAAAAAGATAACCAAGATTCAATCATGATCCTTGGGGGAACCAGGGGGCAATTCGCACTCGGCGGGACCAAATGAGTTGTACAAAACTAAGGCTTCCGTACACAGTAAAGGGAGATCCTGCATCTTTCGGCAGTCACAACAGTAAAAGATCCACCCATGAAGGGGAAAAGGGTGGGAAATAATGGTTAATACTTTTTTAGTTGACCCCGGAAACAGAAGGAAGGCAGGAAAGGGGAAGTGTTTAATCAGAAGCAAAAAAAAAGGGGAAAAGAAGGATCGATTAAGATCATAGGGGAAAAGAAAGGACGGGAGGAAAAAGCTTGTGGGAGACCACCAGTTCAATTACGTGGATACGAGTTGACTCTCGGGGAAGCGGGAAGGAACGGGGGGGGAAAACGACAGGCGTATTGCCGAGGAAACGAGGAATTTCAAATGGGGGGAAGAAGGATAAGACTTGAAAAAGGGGGGCAATTGGGTTTTCTTCAAAAGGCCGAAGAGTAGAATTATGGCGTATAAAACGCTCGTCGACGGGTATAAGGAGACGTTTAAAGATGAAGGTGGCTGGAAGAAATGCGAATTAATACACGAGTCAAAGAACGCTTGGTGCAGGGGGGAAGTCAAATAACCCTTAAAAAGCGTAAAAAAGAAGATCGTGAAAGGGGGGGTCCCCCGGACAAAGTGAGGCGCTTTTCATATCGAACAGTGGCAAAAAGTCCCGAAGTAGGGGGAAAGGGCAACCAGAAAAGCCACAAAGACAAATACTATCTTCAAAAAAAAGTAGGGGGGTGTTGGACTCGAGGGCGGCACACCAACCGACATCGCGGAATGAGAACAGAAGAAAGACTGGGGCCAGCAACTGACAAAAAGGAAAGTCGTCAGAAAAGACCTCAGCAAAAGAGGATTCGAGCGGGAAAGCATGGGGTAAAGTACTAGGCCCGGGTTCTAACCAATGGATCAAGAACACAGGAAAGTGAGTGTGGGTTGAAATCTGGCTTGGGTGGAAGGCTCACGACAGTGAAAAGGAAAAAAAAAGTCACGAAGGTACCCTAGAGGGGGAACTGAACGGAAGGGGTGCATTTCAGAGAATGAAGGGGGCGAAGAGAGGGGGGGAGGATAGTAGGGTCCAGCGAAGGGTGGAAAAAAGATGAATGGCGGGGAAAGGGAGACCGAAGTTCTCTGTCTGCACGGGTGCTAAACTTCATAAACAATGGGGATAAAGAGTACGAGAAAATCGAGACATTCCAGTGAAAAAGGAAGAATAGGGGCGTCCAAGCTATCTCAGAGGGGAAGACCGTAAAACGGGTAGAGCCAATTATGGTAGGGAAAGGAATCAAGGGGAGGGGTTTTTGACGAGGGGCGGCGTAAAGAGAAGGGGTCAATCCCTTGAAAGGGTGGGGTGGTTGTCTCTCGATAAGTATTGCTATACTGAGCAGACAACCGAAAAAAATTGGAAACAAACAACAGAAAGGGTCGAAGTCTGCGCAGGCGCATCGCTGGCTTGGGGGGGGGGGGGGGACTAAAACTGGGGCTAAACTTCGGAAAGGGGTAGGTCAGCTCCTAAAGGAAGGGTACGCTTGCAGAAAAGGGGAACAAAAAGAATTTGTCCCATAAGAAGGAGGGGGGGGGGGAGGGGGAGGAGGGAAAAATTTCCACCTGTTAACTGGGAAGATAGACTATTAACTGTCGTACGAAAAGTGAAGAAAGCGGGGGGGGGCGTCCAAAACAACACGCTAAGAGGAGAGGACCCGTGAAACTAGAGCAACAATTAAAGGAGGGGCCGCGGCGTCGTGATCGTGCGCAAACGGCGTCATCGGGGAAATAACCTGAATGAGTGCAGGGGCCAAGGGAGCCGTCGTAAGAATGCCAGTGCGTTGAACAGAGACCCCCAAAGAAATCAGGGGAGACAGGAACTCTCTACTGTAAGGGAATAGAAAACGAATCTCTGAAACGAGGGTAGAAGATATATGGTCACAGGGATAATTCGGCGAAAAAAAAGAGCGATTGACTCTCGACCAGGGGATTGCGTGGGGGAAAGGAAAAAAAGAGTACCCTCCATGAGTTGAGGGGGAGTGATACGACCTCACAAGGCGGTCATTCCTTTACGAAGACTCATGTGCGCAAACTAACCGACTCCTGTAAAAGGTCATCTGGCAGGGGTAAGGGAGAGACTAGATGTGGGGTTGGTTGTGTGGCAGATCCACTTGGATTCAAGGACTACGACAGCCTCGCCTCTAAAGCAGGAAAGGGGAAGGACAGGGTAAACCTAAAAAGCGGGGAAATAGCGCAAATCCGGCGGGGGGTAAGGGTTAAGAGAAAATCACTCAATCGTGTAAGCTAGCAAAACTGAAGTGTCCAAAAGGCTCACTGGCTTTCGGTACGGAGGAAAAACCAAAACAAAGGGTCTCTGATCATTCATCGATGGGAAAGGGTGCGGGAAAAAAAGTTGAGGTAGGTCTTCGCAGCTACTTCGAATAGACGCGATCGATCGAAACAGAGTAGGTCAGGTGCTGGAGAGGCGCCGCACCGAGAAAAAGGAATGAAGATAAAAACTCCACGAAAGAAGGGGCTAGAGGACACTAACCAATTTAAGTTCGGTCCCACAACCGGCGGGACGCGAGAGAGCGCGTGCTCAGGAACGGGGAGGGGAAGAGGTACAGGTAGGGGAAACTGAACCAGAGGGAATGAAAGGGAAAGCATCAGCTTTGCGCTAGAGACGAAGGGGGCGACGCTTACGATCGCCCTCAGACGACAGACGTGTCGCGGATACGTGAACAGAGAATCCCCGTGAAAAAAGAGGCGCCGTCAATGACAAGAGCAGTAGCCGGAATAGGATCGGGCGAACAAGGAGGGGTTGACTGCAACCGGACTACTACGGGCATGAAAAAACTAAGGGGGCCAATCCCCTCAAGAAAATAAAGGACGAGGTTACGCGGGTGGGTGTGAGCTGAACTAGAAACCCGGTACGGCAAGATGAAAATCCGATGGGCCAGCATTACCGCTATTTCACTGGAGGGGATACTCGTGACAAAAAGGGGAACGGGGGGAAAACAGGGAAAAGAATCCCAGGCCTTTCTTAGAGGGGCGATGCGTTCGGAGGGGGAGGCCGAACCTCAACACTGACGAGGAAACCGAAGAGAAATCAGTAGGGGTGAGGAGGACGGGGGGACATATATGCCACCTAGAGAGATAACGGAATGGGGGGGGAAAGTTCTATAGGAAAGCGTCAAAGAAAAAGGGAACGGTGGAACAAAGGAAAGCAAGTAACGCAAAACTTGAAAGCTCCGAGGGGAAGCAACTTTCCAGAACAAGCGGTTCTCCGAACGAAGACGTGATACCGTCTCACACGAAAGAGGCAAAAAAAGAAGTCCTCTATCATGAAAGAAAGGGGAGTTTACACGGGACAGGGGGGAGCCCGAAATCCGCCGCCGAGGGGATAAAAGACCTCTCGGGGGAAAAATCTGAGGGAGTTGAGAGAAAAAGGAAAAAAAATGTTTCAAGCCTAAGAGAGGCCAAGGGGAGAGCTACGTCAGGTCCGGAAGCCTGCTATCGTCCTCATCTGCCATTTCATATTACCCGAAGATCGAAAAAAAAGATTATGGAGAGGAATTGATAGGGGTAGACCCCGAAAAAAGAGGAGGGAACTAATTCGCGAAGTTTCGAGCGATCTCGATAAAAAAAAAAGGGAGGAAGATGGGAGACTTCTATGCCGGACAAGACTAACAGGTTGAAGGGTCTAACCCACCAGAAAGGAGTTCACTCACTCACAAATAAGGAATGCTCAAGCGAGAGGGGGGAAGACGAAAGGAGAAAAGAGGCAGGTAAAATATCAGGCTTTATCGCTGATGGGCGGGGTCACCGCCATGGAAAGAGG
>Ga0179593_1495954_pt1 | contig 12007 bp, 6 predicted proteins | sample CZODoug2_1_08_16_FD_185931 | JGI IMG/M metagenome (GOLD analysis project Ga0179593, IMG submission 185931) | Vadose zone soil fungal communities from Angelo Coast Range Reserve, California, USA - CZODoug2_1_08_16fungal (PacBio error correction) | ecosystem: Environmental > Terrestrial > Soil >...
CTGGGAGTGAGTAAGACCACGCGCAACATGGGGGGGGGGCTGTGCCCGAAAGGGGGGGCCATCGACTGCAACCCGTGCCGTGTCGGGTTGGGACGCGTACGAAAAAAAAACACAAAAAAGACAAAGAGATAACCCCAATAAAAAAACCGTCTGTCAACACCGGTTTCGGATGCGATTTTCCGTACCTCTGTTTTGGAAATTACCGGGAAAAAGGTGACGATAACGATCTTCCCAAGAGGAAAACCACTGCCGCTTTCTTGCACGCCGCAGAGACCAGGAGTTAGGTCTAGCGCTCAGCCTCTGATGGGGGGGTAAAGGGGGGGGTCGTTGCGGATCTGGACCGGATGACACACGACCAAAGGCCATTTAGGCGGAGGATTACGAAAAGTCAGAGAGGGGCGGGGCGGAAAGGAGAAATTCCTACTCTCATGGATGTGCTGGTCTGCCAATCTACGTCAACTTGTACCTGTTTGAGTGCTTATTTAATGAGGATCAACTAATCCCGCTAAAAGTTGTTAGGCGAAACTTTGGGAGGGACAAAAACAAGAAAACTGACTATTGTCGGAGGGGGGTCAAAATATCTATTCACGAAAAAAAAAATTTCTTAAAGTCATCCTACAGACCATTTTTCGGGGGGGGAAGGAAGTGGTGGCGAACGGGGGGTCTGGTGCTTCGCGAAATCGGGAATCTAAACTGGCAATCGCCGGAGAGACTGATTCATACCCGTCGTTGCGGCAAGGAAGGACGAGGGGCATAGTCGTGGAAAAGGGCGGTTAAGGATAGATCGCCATTCGTTGGGTGCGACTGGGGTGGACATCTCTCGACAAGGTATAGGTAGGGGTCCTGAGAGAAAGACTACACGCGTCTCGAGAAGTGAGCCTGAAGGATTAAATGCCCAGGTAGCAACTGAGATCTGGCTCGGTGAGAGGGAGGAGGAGACCAACTCTGAGTCGTCGTACCAAGCAAAGGACATGGGGGAAGGTTGTGGAACGACTGCGTCAAGGTAAATTGGGGAGGGGCTTCGTAAATAATTCGCCGTGGGCAACCTCGTTCCCTAAGTGTACAACGACGACGAAAGTTGATCTCAGTGGTTCGCCTAATGGGGCGAGGGGGTTTCATTTGCAGGGGTGGCAAAGGAATCCAGGGCGTCCAAAGGGAAAGATCTCTCACAACGGAGGAGGAAAGGAGAGAAGTAGGGCTGGGGACGAAGGTCTTTGAAACGCGAAGGAATGACACCATCTCCAACCATCACGAGAACCATACGGAAGAACAACAGGAGGACTACCCACCTTGGGGAAGGGGGGGCTACGATTCGGAACCCATGGAGAAATGGACTGGAAGGACCGCGAATTCATCGACGGGGGGTCAAGAGGTAACCGGGGCAAGTCTCAGATTATTTTTTGGGAAATACGCGGTTTCTAGTCTCCCAATCATTCAAAGATCGATGGACGAAGAGGGCTAATTTCTTTGAAAATCTGCTGTTTAGACGGCTTTTCGCCAGAGGAACATCCGCGCGATTAGCTCATTAGTCCAAAACTAACATTTTCTAAGTGACACCGAAGCGCCGCTCCCATACCTGTGGGAGTCGATGAAAGGGGGACATCCGCGAAGTACCGATCTTTGGGAAGCATTCCAAAGCCTCTAAAAAACAAGACAAACACGTACTGGGGGGGAAAGGACAGGGATAGAAACTGGTCGAGGGGTGACGCATTTCATAGGAGATCTGGGCGTGACAACATGACCAAGTTCTCAAGGAGGGGCTAAAAAACTGGACTGACTGGCGTTTCCTAAAAAGACTCCAAAGGGGGTTTTTGATTGAATATGGTCCTGGGGCTCAGATGGTGTCGGGGAGAGACGGTCATTGAGGAAGGCATTGCGATGGGGGGAAAGGTCTCGGAGAAAGGACGGTCCAATAAAGGGGTACGCCTCACGTTCAAGGAAGAAGGGGACTATGTCAGGGAAATCTTGCAAGTGATTGGGGGGGGGAAGCCGCAAACTCGGAAGGGAAGTTTTCAAAAAAGGGAAATGCGCGCCTGGAAAGGGGACCCAGATATTAATGAGTGGTTTCCAACGTAACCTGCAACTTTGGGTCGTGATGGGAGCAGGGGGACGGTAGGCGGAAAAAAACTCCGTACCCAAGGAAGTCTCTGCTGGGAACAGCCGCAGGGAGGGAAACTTGCACGAACGCAGGGGGGGCCAGGAAGGGGAAAATATCGGTGAGGTCCCTGCTTAGGTGAAAGGTCAGGGCCCCATCTCTGAAGGGAGGAACAGCACACAACCTCGGGGGAAACATTGGAAAGAGACTATCTTAAAAAAAAAGAGGATACTAGTTTCAGCAGGTAGTCTAAAGAGGGGGGCCCCCTTTTTGAAGTCGAGGCCGTTTCGTCCATGAATCTGGAAAGGTGCTCTCCGGAGAAAGATGCTTGACAAATTCGGGGGGGGAAGCAGTGGGTCGGTTCTACCTCATAAGGGACTTCTGGTCGGCCGCCTCCTTTCAGGACGTCAGGCTCGCTACCCATTGGATTCGAGGTCTGAAAAGACTCAAAACTTGCTCTATCACCTCGGGTTGGAGGATCGAGATCTTGCTGCAGCTTCACGAGACGGGCGAACAGTCTTTTAAAAAAAACTTATCTCGCTATTTCCAACCAGAAAGGGCATGTCCGGTGGCCTGAGTCCGACGAGGGACGATCGTACGACCTGTCTCTAAAAAGGGGCGCCTTACTTAAGGCAACAAAACACCAAAGAGTCTCGGAGGGGGAGCATTAGCCCCGGTCTAGAAAAGGGTAAGGGGGTAACATTATATGTCCTTTTGCCTGAGGGCTGCCACCTGGCGGGAGACTGTCTTAGGGTAATAGAAAAGAGAACTCAAGTATGCGGAGAAGGCGAAAAAATGGCCGAACGGGGGAGGGGAAACAGGTTCTCACCAGCGGGTTTAGACGATCGAGAAAAAAAGGAACGAGAATAGAATGGAACTATCAGGGTCTACAAATCTTTTTCTAAAGGGGCACTCCGACTCGCATCTACTCGCAGCCTTGGGAAAAGGAAAATCCGACGAGGAATAATGGAAGGACACGGAATGGGGACCACCTGAATGGGCATCAGCAAACGTCGGAAAGGTCAGCCCCTTAATTTCGGCAAAGCAACTGAATTAAACTTGGTTCTTTTTGCGCCAACTGATCCAGACCCCATTTGGCAGACAGCTCACGTAGACCGGGTCAAAAGACGGCCAAGGGCAAATCCGGGGGAGGGATCGCTAAAAAAATGCTCAATGGACTATCTCTCCCATTTACTTCGCAGCGATGTAAAAAAGAGGGACACGAGCGCGCCGGGAGGAGAATGAACAAAAGGGGTAACGAAAGGGGAACGGGGGGGGATCTGTCTCTCGGAAACGTCCTCAATTTGGCAGGCAGAAGGAGCACCAACCTATTAAAAACCGAACTCTAACTAGTTCGTCAAATCATTTTAAAGCAATATCCCGGCGTCACTACAATCAAGGGGGATAGCATTCTGCTCAAATGCTCTAGTCACGGTTCATGTTGGGGATGGAATTAATGAAACACAAAAAACGGGGGTTATCTAGAAGAGGGGGGCGAAATCTACTGCTCGGGATCGTCTTAACTGGCGGCCTATTAGGGGAGCGGTCCTGTTCCTCGCGGTAGGTTGGTCTTAGTACCGTGACTCCTACAACTGTACGGACCAAGCATACTTACTGATAAAACTCCTGCCCCAATAGGAGTCTCAAATCCCCTTGCGGGGGGCGCCTTCATATCAGACCTTGGGGGGCGGTCTTCCCGCTCCCTACCACGCTTGTCAGTAGAAATTAACTAAGATGGTAGCGGGAAAAAAACTACAAAAGACCAGGTACAACTTCCTAATTGTAAACATCGCTGGGAGGGTCCCTCGACATCCAAACTAGGGAGCCGGGGGAGGGTTCTGTGAAAAAAGGCGGGGGAAAAGGGGCAACCCCTACGATGACGGGAACTTTACCGTGATCTTAAGGTTTACTATACTGAGTCAAAGGAAGCCATCGAGCAGGGGGGGAAGGCGAACGGTTGAATTACCCTTCGTGAGCGGGAGGAGATGCAAGACAAAAAGTTTGGCGGATAAAAGAGAGAGGCAAAAGAAGAGTGTTTTTTCATTCCCCGGTGAGACGCGGAAATGGTCAGGGTCTTCGGAGAGGGGAAATAGAGTCGATCAAGAGACCAGATCCAAAGGGAGAGGATGACCACCTGTTGGGATGCCAACCAGAAAAGGGATTAGGGAAGAAGCGGGGGGAATGCGGGTCGTCCCCAGAGAAAAAAAATTTCTCAGGGGGGCGCGAGGGTTGTTCGCGAAGTTCTACACTAGCAGTCGTCTTGCCAGGAGAGAGAGACATCGCGCGCTGAAAGCAGCGACGGTGCCACAAGGAAAAAGGAAAAAGCATCCCCACCCTCACACGGCACTGATCGCCAAAAAGAGGAATGAGTCTCAAAGAAAGACTAAAAGACGTTACAAAAAGCACATATTCAGCAGGGAGTGGGGACGTCAGAGGTACGGAAAAGAGAAGTCGAGCCGTTGAGCTCAAAAGTACCCCCTTGCAGTGAAAGAGGAGGGGGAAAAAAAAGGTGGCGGGTAGAACGACGTGATCTAACGAGGGTGTAGGGAAGCTAGGTGGGAGGTCAGCAGCAATGGAGAGCAGTTTGTCTTACCGACCACTTTAATCCTCACAACACACCGGGTGAGAGGGAAGAGGATATCAAGGAGGTCAGAAGAAAATACTCAGGATCTAGAAGAAGTTAAGACAAGCCAACAAGCAGAGCGTAACCCCTTGAGAAAAGTCAAAACCGCGGCAGAAAGGGAAGATTTAACACCAGGGGAGTAAGGCCTGGCTAAAAAAGTCCTCACTACAAAAAAAGAAATTCTCTACCGTCAATCGGGCGCTTTTTGGCGGGGTGGACGCAAGCAGGGGGTCACTAACTGACGGCAATACTACTAGGAATATCTATGAAGAAGCAAGCAAGCTAAGTGGGGGGCTACTTGGAAGCTTGTTTAAAAAGGAGGCGCCACGGGAAAAAAAATAAGATTTGCTAGGGAAGCCTGAGGAAGAAGTAAAAGCAGTGTCAGAATGAACAACCATCGAACCCCCCATGAGAAAGGGGTAGGCGGTACGACCAATAAGAGGACCCTCCGGGGGCTAGGGCAAAGGTGAAAGAAAAAAGGCAATCCCTTTCGAGACGACGTTGTTGAGTAATCGATCATATGGAGGAGCAGAAAAGAGTATTGGAATTGGTATGCAGGGGTCAGGGAGAAAAAAGATTACATACCATTTCACAAGAAGGAAAAAGGGGAAGTCAAAAACTCGGCTTTTCCTCGCAGTCTCCGCCAGAAGGGGTTGAGGGAGTACAAAATACTTAAATGGAGATCCGACACGAGGGGGGGGAAGGGATGGGGGGTACTCTCAAAGAAAGTAAAAAATCTTCTTCTAGGGATCGTTGATCTCGTCGATCCAGGCACCGGCCCGCGTCAGGTAAAGGACAGGGAGGCGGAAATCTGAACGGGAGCAAAAAAGAATAGACTTCGGGAATTGGGGATTGAAATGCTATGCCGGGACCCCCAAGAGAGCAACTGAGCGATCATGGACGTAACATGGCCTGGGGGGAAAGTATCATAGTAATCAGACGGCTATGTAGGTACTCCTTACAGACCAGTCGGTCGAGCGTGAGTACCCATCCCCGGGCAACTTTGAGAGTGGAAAAGGGAGCATCTCCATCAAGAAATGGGGCCGATCTGGGCGAGGATAAAGAAGGGGGAAACCTTACTTGCAGGCGGATCGGTCGGGAGTCACGGTCCAGAAAACAGCGAGGGGTCTTCCCTTGGCGCTCGAAATCCGCGCGCTTTAATATGCCAGAGACAAAAGGACGTCAGTTATAAAAAGGAGGAGGAGGATCAAAATCCTGGGAAGTCTATTCCCATTCGTCCGCGAACCAAGGGGCATAACTCTTTCTCCCTCAGACAGCCGGGCGCCGTGGAAACGCATTGCGGAACAATAGGGCGACACGGAGAGTCCGTTCGGACGCCATCGTAGTCATGCAGAAGAAGTCCTTCTAGGACAAAAACAAACGGGGGAGTCCGGAGGCGAGACGTGGGGCCCAACCATGGTATAGACCGAAGGAGTTTCTGTCTCTAGAGGGAGAGGCTCATCACTCGCCCAATGAAGTAAATGAGGTGCAGGACGAGGAGTTCGGAGGGGGGGGAAAAAAAAATGGGGGACATGAATTTCCGGTGGGGTGCCATCGGCCTGTCGATTTCCCAGTGACCTGGGCAAAAAAAAACTGGGCACATGGTCAGAAAAAGAACCCAAAGGATCAATCGTCAGGGGAGAACGAGTACTGTCGGGGACCTCTTATACAGCGTGCGGCGGAAGATGGCCTGAAAGGGGAAAGGCCGTCGGTTCCCGGTCGAGAAAAAGGGATGCTTAGGATAGCTGCAGGAGATCTCACATTATCTTTGTCAAAGCGATTTGCCGGGGCGAGGGCCATGTGCGCAACAGAAAGGGAAAGCGGATGGGGCGTCTATCGCTACTCAAGAATGATTAATTTGGAGAAAAATGAGGATAAAGAAGGACGGGTGCTTGGGGAGACCTTGGGTCCACGCTTCCATCTAAATCAAAAAAAATTTCTAGGATCTAGGAAAAAAAAGTACCTTTTCCGACGTCAGGCAGGAAGCATCAGTTAAAGGACCAAAAACCATCTCCCGGAAGTGTCGAACAACGGTCTCCAGAAGTAGTACACGCCCGCCCTTGTTGGGAGGACAGAAAACAAAATTCGAAAAGTGGGGGCAAAAGTACACTAAAAAGTGGACACCGCCCAGTGCACCGACTAGCAGCCGTGTAATCTACTGGGAAGGGAGAACTAGCACTACATTGCTTCGGGAAGTAGATGCTGAATCTTGTGCGGCCCTTAACGTCAACAGGGCCGAGGTGATAACAGCTTGGACTCTAGAAAAAAAAATGCCGAATGGTACGAAGAGTCAGTACTGTCTCCCTTCGCCTATAATAAGTAAACCGCTACTTCGCGAATGCGCCCAACTGTAGGACAAGAAATTCGCGGGGGGGAAAAAGAAGGCTTATCAACGGAACTCTCAAAAACGCTTCATTTTTGTCGACTGGCAGGTCGACTCACACAGCGCTGTTCCTCGAAGCAAATCAGAAGAAGACATAGTATCAATTCTAGTTTCATGAGATGGGTAACTGTACACTGTTCACGGTGGGGGGGAGGTGGCTTAAAGGTACCTCCGAACTATGGCCGGGCAAGTTACCGCGACTTAGGGTTGACCTGAAAGCTTTAAAGTATCTAAACCACTGCGCTGCGGGAGTCTCGACAATAGGACAGGTGCGGAAAGGGTGGGACTCCTAGGAGGAAGACGATTTCTTGTTGAAAGGCGTTTAACTAATTAACGACGGGAGTTAATCGAGAATCAAGAAAAGGGGGGAAAAGGTTTCGGCCAATTAAGAGGAGAAGCCTAAGAATTGCATTGGCCCTGCTAGGGAGTACTGTGGGACAACTTCCAAGCGGCGGTGAGTGGCGGCCCAAGCGGAAAATTGTGCACGATGAGTCTCATTGGGAGGAGGGGGGAGTAACTCAGGGTTCTTTCACTATCTACGATAGAACTTAAAGTAGAAACATGGGGGGAAGGAGAAAGTGATTAGCACAATGCTCGTGCGGGGAAGGTCACAAAGACTATGCAAGAACAAAACAAAACAGGCGCTACAAAAAGTTTGTCACGGGGGGAGAGGAGGGGGGGAGAACTCTTCTTTTCCTGAGGTCTCGAGATCGTACAAGTCCGGGGAGAACCAGATCTGAGACGGGCCACAACGTTAGGGGTGAGAAAAAAAAGGTTCTTTAGGGGATTAAGTTGACTAAAAGTAAGGTTAGGGTAGATTGTCAGCACAACAGGCTGGGCGGCAAGGTAGCTGATTGCGACGAAGAGCAATTCTTCTGGCCGAACCGGAGGGCGCTGGCTCAGAAGCCGCACCATGCTCACAGCCTTCAAGGGGCACCTCCTTGAAAAGTCGAGGTATCGGGAGGCATCTTTCTCGAATGAGTCGTAGGGCCTGCAAATAACACGGCAAAGGGACAAACGCCACAGGGAAGATATACCTTTACTGTTTATCCGCCGGAGGGAGAAGGCGAGGCTCGGGGGAAGGGGCATTCCTCAGGAGAGGGGGGGAAAAAATGGCTCGTAGAACACCTGGGAAAGAAGTAGGGGGAGAGCAGAGGGGTTCTCCTCTCTTGGAGGGTCAGGCGATCGCATGGCGCGATCAGGTGGTACGTCCCAAAAACGGAAATCCAAAAAAAACGGGAGTAATAAGAGATCCGTAAGGCTGTGAGACGACGAATGAATGGAGGAAGAGCTGACCTACACCATCTGCCAACCTTCGGGAATCGATCAACGTCGTCGACCCCGATCCGCAGGGCTAAAAAATTCAGAAAGGGACAGGGTTTACGCGAAGGAGATGGAAAAGAAAGACCGCAAGGGGGGGGAAGTCAATCTACAAGACCGCTCGGGAACCACCAAGCTCTTGCGGTGTCGGGGTCGGTGAGGAAGGAAGAGGGGGACGCGCAGGAACTACTAGCAGTCAGGGAGAGAGCACAGCGAATGTCGGGGGGGGATCCTGGGAATCCTGTGCCGGCTATCTAAAAAAGCATTTCGCAGAGAAGAGGGGAGGTTCCATAGAAGAAAAAAGAGCTTTGAGGAAGCACCATCCCGCAAAGCGCTTGAACGACTCCGCGAAGGCCCGGGGGGTCAAACGGCCCAGACCGCGGGAGGGAAAAAACAACGAAAGGGTTTTTAAGTCTTGGGAGGGGGAGAGGGAAAGGGGGGGGAGATTTCTTCTGGGTACGTCGCGAAAGGACCAGACAGGTCTCAAGGGGGGAAGGGGAACCAACTAGGCAAGGGTCACAGAGGAGGAAGTCGATGTTGTTCGTCCGGGGTGAGGCCTTCCAGGGACAGTTGGGTGGAGGCGTTTAATCAAAGGGAAAAACCGCCTTCGTGAGGGGAGGAATATCTGGTAGATCGTCATCGGGACGCCTGCAGGGGTGAAAGGGAGAACTGGGAAATCTTCTCCTTGTGGACCGAACGCACGAAAGGAGCCCAGTCGGGAAGGGTTGCCAAAGCGTGACAAAAGAAAGGAGAGGGAAACCTTATCATAGAAGGCGAAGGGGGTGAAAAGGGTGAATTTGGGTCTTTAGGAACATGCGGGCGTGTGCGAACGAACCATGACAAAACAGAGGGAGGGGCGAATTGATTCAAGCCAGCAAATGGAAGGTTCCTTCTCATCGCCAAAGAAAGGCGTTGGCCGGGGACTGGCTCTCGGTTAAAAGAGGTCTGCGGGAGCGTCCCAAAGGGAGGGTCAGGTCAGCAAAGCAACATCTAGGGAGAACATTTCCTCGCAGGATCAACGCCTTCAGACGATCAAGGCTCTGTGAGGAGGTCAATCAGATCACAGACGGGGGGTTTAATTCTATCGGAAAGTTGAGGGAAAGGCCACAATGAAGCGTTTCTACTCGATAGTGCAGCTGCTGATTAAAACTGGAAGACGGTCAAGCTTGGGGGCACCGGGATGAAGCACTCTCTGAGCCGAATGAGGGGGAATTTCATTTTCTTGGGACCACCGCTTTGGCAAGTTAGGGTGAAGGTCAAATGATAAAGATCGACAACTCGTCTTTGGCGACTGAGGGCTGCGTCTTCGAAAAGGAAAAAAGGAGAATTACAATTTGAACTGGGGGGGCAAAGAGAACTAGGTGCGCGGTTACCACGGCCTTCGGAAGGTCAGGGTTGTCCTCAGGGAGAGTACCAAAGAAAGGTCGAAAGATCGACAAACTTCGTCGGGGTTGCAAAACAATGCAAACGTAGAGTCTCTCTCTGTTAAAAGCGGACCGCTTTCTGAAGTCGTTGGAAGGTAAAAAAAGGTGGGCAGGAAAAGGGGGCTTTCCTTGAACGGCTAACAAAGCTTCGTCTTATCTCGCCGAGCGCTCCAGGAGCGTTGAGGACGGCGATGTGCGAGGAAAAAGGGGGAGGGGGCAGAGGGGTGCAAAAAAACCCAAATGATTTAAACTGCGTGAGGCGTACTCTTCCACAAACTAAAACGGAGGATTTGAAATCGAAAAGAAAAAAACAGCCATCAATGGTGACTTTGCCGGACGGCGCCATCTGATCCGGCCGATGATTGGCCCTGGAGAGAAGACTAAAAGCACTGGCAACGCAGAAAGGGAAAGTCCCCTAAGAGGCCACTAAAGCAGAAAAGAAAAACGCCCTCAGGGTCTCACGGTATCACCCGAAAAGTCTCTTCCGCGCGAAGGACTGTTTGTCAAGGGGGTTGCGGACGCAACGATCTTTGGGTCGAGGCGTCGACGCTAAAGGGGAGATGGGGGCACTCTAAAGGAAGTCTCCCGGCAAATGGCATGTGCCGTGGGGAAACAAAAAAGTACTAGGAAAGGGGAAAAACCTTAAGGAACGATATTCTCACTACATTTATGTCGTTACGCGGGGGGAAAGTAGAGGGGATCTGCAGCAGATGAGAACTCCTAAGGGGGGGACAACGCCGGAGAAAAGACTCATCGCAAAAGGGGAGCAAGCGGGTACTCGAGAAATGACTGCCAGACGATGACCTGAGACGCCGAACGGAAAAAACGTGTTCAAGGGTCAAGGCCAAGCCGCGAGGAACCCCAAAAAAGTGCAATGGCGCACTGAGCGTCAGGATAACCAGAGTCAATGGGGGGGGGCGCCGAATGGCCCGACGACGGGTAAACAAGCCGGCATGTGGCGTAGAGAAAGTCTACGCTCGGTAAAGCGGGAAAAGGAAGGGCGGCGATTTTCTCCGTCTGGTGCCTCAATTGCAGGGTGCTGGGGATGGAAACGAAATAAAGTCGGTCAGCAGAGAGTGGGCTTGACATGTAGACCGGGGGGCGGCCCCTGAATTTCAAATCCCCTTAAACGGCTGCTCATTCGCAAATGCCGAACGGGCGGGTATTCAGAAACCAAAGGCCGCGGGGGGCGTCCGACTTCTTTTCACTTCCATTCAAAACGCCTTGCATCGGGGCCAAGGAAAGAGCTGACCCGACGGAAGGCCAGTGGGAAAGGGGAGGGGCTTCTCCTTGCCTGAAAGGGTGGAGGGGGGGAATGCTTTCCTTTCATGTGGACAAAGCCGAAAAGGGCGCCTTGAGGGGGGGGTTGGAGAGTAAAAAGAGGGCGTTAGTATTTCCAAAAGTCTGAGGGAAGTACGGACTCTTACCGGATTCAGATAGAGCCGGACCAGTTTTGTTTCTGGAAAGGGGACGTCAATCCCCTCCGACCACAACAGCGTCGTTTCGGGGAGAAAAAATACTCGTCCACGAAACACAGTAGTGGCTATTGAGTCGGCAAAAAAGCCGAGTTTGTTGCATCACCGTGGGCGGGCGACTTGTAAGGGAGAGACGAGATCGAATAACGGGGGGAAAGGCAACTCTCCATCTATCTGATCAGTATCCACAATAGTCTGTTGATAGCTGGCGGAAAGGGGTGGGGGAAGGGAGAGTACAAAGGGGGAGGGTTCTGTCGTATTTCGGTCGCTACCAATAGACTTGGGTGGTGGGCATCCGGGTGAAGTCGAGGAGGGGGCGGGTCTTTAGATGCCGAGAAAGGGGAGACATGCGCGGTTCTAAGATCGCAACAAGGCCGAAAAACCAGTAGACACTCCTCGCGCGTGATCAGGGCGCTTAGAGGAGGGCCTGCGCATTCCGGCGTCAACTCGTGCTTCTCTTACATACCAAGCAGAGAAATTCTCAAGGCCAGTCGAAGGGGGGAAAGGGAGAAAAGCTTCAAAAACGTATTCAATGAAGTCTCCGGACACCAGGTGCGTTTCCCCGGAGTAGCCAGTGAAAACTTCGACGGAGGGAAAATAGAGGGGTACATGCGAAGGCCGGAAAAAGGGTTGGCGATGGTTTAAGGGTCGAGCAGATGTCTTCAAGCCGGTCGCGTCCCAAAACCG
>Ga0179593_1648590_pt1 | contig 12007 bp, 15 predicted proteins | sample CZODoug2_1_08_16_FD_185931 | JGI IMG/M metagenome (GOLD analysis project Ga0179593, IMG submission 185931) | Vadose zone soil fungal communities from Angelo Coast Range Reserve, California, USA - CZODoug2_1_08_16fungal (PacBio error correction) | ecosystem: Environmental > Terrestrial > Soil >...
CGCCGGAGCTGACTGAGGGCGTGAACCGCAACAGGGGGAACAGGCTTAATGAATGAAATAAAATAAAAGAGTGCAGCTGTTGGCGAAGCTTGAACAATCTCACTGTTTCATGCGAGGGATCCGGAAAAGGCCGTAAGAACTCATAAATAAGCCGAAAATAGCCTAGGGCATGACTATTTGGCTCCGTCAGATGGTATGTATCAACAGCTTTCTTGTAGTCAGGTGAGGGGGTTAGAAATGGGAGCCTATTGAGGCGTTAACAGAATGAAATGGACCGATCAGGTGTGGTAAAACATGTGAGAGATAAAATATAAAGAGGCGAAATTATTGCAAGTAAACAGAGATGTCTCGTGGGCTAACTTTAGGGGATTTCCAAGGGGTATGGAAGTAACCAATCAACCTCCCGGGAGAGTGACCACTAGAAGAAGGCGAAGTGTAGATTATCTGGACAGTCAAAACAAGTTGCCGATTCTAAGTAAGGGGGAAAGGGTCAAGGTCGGGCCTGAGGAAATGGGGTGCGGGGAAAAAAGTATGGTACGGATTGAGCACACAGTAGCAAATCGTAGAAGGAACGATGCCGTGATCTGCACTCATGCCATTCGGGGGGGGGGGGGGGTGAGCTTAGGGGGAGACAGTGAAGAAATCCCGTTTTGTTTTTTGGGATCTTTGGGGTTGTTGTAATTTGGTTTTTTTTGTGAGGTTCGTTCGAAAGGTGTTTTTTTGGACTCGGTGCATCGGGCAGATAAAGTGAAAACTGTGCGTAGCGCCAATCGGGGCATGACACACCGGATAAAACAAACAAATCAGGGGAGGCTCACAAAGGGGAAAACCACGGGAACGTAAAGCACAGACTCCCCACCCACAGTTAGGTCAATAGAAGAGACACGGATAGACCAGAGGGATCTCGGGGAGGTGAGTTGAAACGGTAGAGAGACAAGCTGAACAGAAGGCGCGAAAAGACAGGAAAAGAAAGGAGGCGACAGGGAAAATAAATCTACCTGCTATTAGAAGGTGGTAGTAGGAGCTTAGATTAGTGACCTGTTGAACGGGAAAAGCATCACAGATCCCCTTCATAGAAGATGTTGAAAGGGGACTAGTAAGGACCTCGAACCTTGATCGGCAAAAATATTTCAGAAAAGGTATCAAGAACAGCAAGGTGGAAGGAAGGAAACGATTATGCGCCATCCAAGGTGAATGAAGAGTCACATGAGGAAAGAATTCAGGCAAGGGCGAACACCATGATACTGGGAGGAGGACGAGGGAAGGCTCCTATGACGAGGGGTCGTTGCTTGGAATGTTGTAAGGTCATCATGAGTCGGGGGCGGGGGGGGGGGGGGTGGGCAATGTCGGGCCGGCAAACTAATCCGAGGCGGTGAAGAAATTCAGATGCATGAAGGGAGTGTATGCAACCCGTCTGTAGGCGGAGGAGCAGAAAATTGTCATCAGTTGCGGTAATCGTGTTAACTGACGAACAATAGCATCAGGATGGACGGGGTGAGGGGCGGAGAAGACAGTCACGCGATCACGGGTCCTGGGTAGTAGTAAAAGGGGAAAGGGGTTCACATTTTGGGCATAGGAGAGGAGAAAGAAAAGACAGAAGGATGTGGCAAGAAGTATCAGAGCAGAAAGCTGTATCTCGCTCAAATCCCTCCCTGGTGCGACGTCTTAGGGGGGAGATTGTCCGTCGTAGGTCGGGGGGTCATTGAGGTAATATTGAGTTCATGGAAGAGGAAAACACCCGCAATAGTACATAGTTGTCCATGGGGGAGGGAAATGAAAATTAAGGGTTTCTGCCCCGGAAAATGGCTGCTAGGAAACGAAACAAGACTTGGGGTATCGATGACATTAGCGAGGTGCGAGGGTACCTAAAGAGGAGGAACGAGGCGGGGGGGAAGAAACCAAAAAGCGATATCGCTCGTCAAGATTCGGGGTTAAAAGGGGGATTTACCGGGTAGGGAAGGGTACCGTAAGTAGGCAGATAAAACGTTAAGAAAAATAAAGAACTCGGATTTCAATCGCGATTCAACCTTGCATACTCGCACCAAAATCAAGGGTCCATGGGGATACGCAGGAGCGGAAACGGGGGGTGCGAGGTGAATTTAGCGGGGAGCAATAAAAAACGTCCTGGGAGGGGGAGTCGGAATTTGCAGCAAGGAGGGAGACGACGAAGATTCTTAAACCAGCATGTCAGGGAGAGGTCGGAGGTTCAAGAAGGGGACAGGGGGAGAAAAATTCGGGGGACAATAGGGGCAGGTCAATAAGACTTCTAGTGGACATTCGCAAAGATGGAAGAAGCAAAAAAAGGCCAGAAAGGTAAAAGGCTCGTAGTAGGGTGGGGACTTGGAATGGTGTATCACTTGGGAATGCAAGCAAGATGGAGAGCATGGGGGGACGGGATACGGGAACTACGAGGACGGGGCGATCCGTCGATAAACTTTTCGTGCACAAATGAGGTGCAATCAATCGCATTACAGGAGAACTCACGCAGAAAAAAGGGCCGCAAAAGCGGGGATCCAGGGGCAAAGCTCAAGCGAAATCAAGAGAACCGCGAAAAAGAATACAGGAAGCAAAAAATGAAATTTGTTATGTCGTCAACTACTGCGCCACAGACACGCTCTCGTTATAGGTTATGAAAAGTAAGGCATTACAAAACACAAAGCTGCGTATGCCGCATGCGGGGGGCTAGGAGAGGGATTTCTCATAAGGAGGGAGGTGAGAGAAGGGCGAACGAAAACAGGGTGTACTTTTTGTCAGTGTAAGATTCATGTAGTCTGGATGTAGGACGGTAAAAATGTTCCGGGCAGCTTACACGCTGCAAATCTGAGTGGGATGAGCTCGCATTTCTATCGCAATGGAAGACGGATACGGGGAAAAGGTCTATACCGGTGGGGGAAAAAAAACGATAGTTATGAAAACGCGGGCCCAGATGACCGCCCAAAAAAAAAAAAACAAAAAAAAAAAGAGAACAGACGCGAACAGAGCGATACAACAATGTGCTGGGGGGCGGGAACGGAAATCGGGGCGGACAACAAATCCTTTAAACTAGTTTAAGTCATTCACATTCAGGTAAACACAGGGAAACGAGAATCGCAGAAAAATCAAAAGCAACAGCCAATATCAGGGTATAGGCGGCAGCGGTGGGCGTCGGATGAAGAGAAATGGTCAAAAAGAATGCGAAACAAACGGGAACACTCTCGAGGGGACGTATCACGGATAAGGAGAGAGTGACGCGATAAAGGATGGGGGGAGGGGAAGTTGCAACAGGGACTATATTAGGAAAGTCGGGAATTAAACAGTCGGGGGGGTTGCTTCAAGTAGCCTAACGCAGGGGTAACTAAACAGAAAAGGGGGACGGAGGACACACATTCAGAACACGATGGTAGGCGGGGAATGGGGTTGGGGGAGGAGCGTGGACGGGGGAAAAAGAGCCAAGCTCAAAACGATTCATACGGGTGAGAGCCCGTGAGAGAGGAAAGGTTAGGAACTCGTCGGTCCCTGGGTTACGAGGGGACAGTAAGGACAATTCTTCCTATGATGCTTCCGGGGTGCGCTGACGGCATGGGGGGGGACATAATCTTATGCGAACGTATAACTCGAGGGAAAGAATGAGGGGGGAGATCGGAAAGCCTCTTGTGATTTGGGAATAGGGTCAAAAGCGGTGCTGGTATTATGGTGCATGACGAGAAGTACGAGGCATAGTAAAAGACACCAAGGTGGATGGGGGACCTCACGGTAGTACGTTTGTTTCTGGGGGGCATGTTTAGGAGGGCAATAACCAAACAAGGAACGCGGAATAGCGGGGGCGAGGATTTCAATTCGGAAAGGAAGGGAATGGTAGCAGAAGGGGTACAAACGGAAAAATAGGCTCTTCCAATAACCGGCCGTACACAATAGAGGTTGCTCTTCTCCAGGTGATAAAACGCACGACTATACAGTAGTCAGCACTTCTCTATCTTCCGAGCTCAACACGCTTAGCTAATCAAAAAAGGAAAGCGTAAGTCATGGGGTACTCGGTAGTCGACCATCCGTGGTCCAAGGAGAGCAAAACAAATACCAGGGTACACGAAGTGGGCAGAACACGGGGTAAAGGCGAAACCGTCCCTTCATTCTCATTCGCGGGAAGGGGGGTCCGATCATCATTGCATCCACGCAGGACACTCTTTTTCGAAAGAAGTCACTGTTGTCTTTGTCTCGCAAACAAATTACACGGCCGAACAAGAAGACAGAAGCACAGGGGAACGCGCGGTAACGCGTGAAGGTGTTCTTCCTAGTCAAAATAGGGAAGAGTAGAACAAGGCCCATATCGTACACCTTACACCAACGTATTTCCCAAAACATTAACAGCCGGGGAACATAGAATGTGAAATAAAATCCATCCTCCAAGTCGTTACGATGCCAGGGGATCATTCGGGGCTAGCGGAAAGAGAGAAAATAGGATGCTGGTTGCGAGGGATCAGGGGGGGCAGGGTAGACGACACGATTGAACAGTTTAATTCTTGTGTCACATAAGAGCCAAAGTCTGAAGCTTCGAAGAGAAGGAGGGGCTAGGGAGATTTATGACGGCGCGGGGGCGAAAGCTAGCGACAACGAGATGTGTTAAAGGGAAATAAGAATTGAAATCCTGGACAAATACTAGAATCCTAAAGGGGGCGAAGAAAGGAGGTAGCATTCACTGCTCTCACAAACCGAGTTCGGAAGTTCCTTAATAGACAGGACACGTCACAGACAAGGATCGCAGTAATAAGTAGAGATTCGGTACGGGGGGAAGCGTCATCTTCAAAAAAGAGCTGCTTAAATCGAGCATCATGCTTGGTTCAGAGTAGAATTCTCGCGAACAATTCAACATCGCTGACGCGGCCGTCATGCGAGCGAGCTAGTGCGCCAAATCGAACGCCGCGAAACGAGCAGGGTGCTAAAACAGCGTGGCCCTATGACAGGGTTAACCGAAATAACACGATGAGGGGAAAAAAAGGAGTCGGGCCGAGAGATTGTAGGGGAAGGAAAGGACAAAAAAAAAAAGCAGCAGGGAAAAGGAGTCTACTTCCCATGTAGCGAGAGGGGAGCTTGACGGCTCAATATAAGGAAAGAGACTAAGAATTGTGGGGGAGAGATAGTGGTAGGGGGGTAGTCGAGTTAATATCGGTCCTGACAGGCGACAATATTAGAGAGGGGTGGTGGGGAGAGAAGAGACAAGATCTCAGCCTCATCGGCTTAGGAAGAGTTATAGAAGCACGCAGTGGAGCAGGGAGATGACCGATCCGCTTAAACGGTGCCGGCTGTCAGATGAGAACTCAGGGGGGCCTGAATGGTTAAAAAGCCGGATGAAAGCCTCAGGGGGGCTAGTACGAAGATAACACTGACGGATCGGAAGCTGGAAGTTGGTGCTAGGTAACGTTCAGCACTTTTAAGTCTTTGGTCCCTAAAAAAATCGAAGGGCGGGGGGATTTACAGAGGAGGCTGAAGCACCATTGGTATAATAGAAATAAAGCTTCCGTATGTCTACTGACCGGGAAAAATATGGTAGCATGGAAATTGCGAACAGAAGAAGAAGAATGACCTACAACATGGAAAGATTGAGAGATGTTTCAAGTACGTGGCCAGGAGTATGAATCAGTGGGGGGGTTAAAACAAACACTCCGCCGATTTGGAAGTATCGACAGAAAGGAGGGGCGAAAAAAACCGAAGATGAGGAAAAGAGCTTTTAGAAAAAAAGGATGCGCTACCAACGGATTTAAAGGGTTGCTAACTCTAGACCATCCTGCCCAGGAAAATCAAGGAGGACTGATCTCCTTACCCTTGACTTGCGGGAAAAAAAAGGAAAATTCCATAGAACGATGGAAAGTCATCTTCAATCAAATTAAAGTGTCAATCGGAAAGGAGTCGTTGGGCCTAGAAAGGGGATAGAGAAAACGTCCGGAAGGGAGAATACGGGCGAAAAAGGAAAAAAAAGAAAGGACATCCGCGAACCGGAAGTAATACTAAATCATCCGATCTTGGGTGGGGGGGTGTTCTGTGGAAAGATGTTGCGGGCAGGGGTTCAGAGAGGCAAGAGCCTGCAGGGGGCTAAGTGTGGGGGCCCGAAGCTTCGGGACTTTGGAGGACCAAGCAGAGAAGAATAAGGGGAGGGGAACGTAGATGTCAGAAGAAGGTTCCTCTCAAAATGGAGGCTAGGAAGAGATTTCCTCATGGTAGGGTGTTAGAGTGGTCCGAGAATTCGAGAAGATGGGATCATGGGCTTAAAAAGAGGCTTTTCAAAATCAGAAAGGGTCTAACGAAGTCCGAAAAGTACAAAACTCAAAGAGAGTAAACAAACAAAATCGGCGGATTCGATTCCGTACTCGTCAGGCTCGGAGGGGAAGATGGGGGGAATCGACTGGCGGGGATGAAGAAGTACTGTTGAGTAGGAGGAAAAAGGGCGTATAAACGAAATCCTAGGAAACAAGTGCCTTTTAGGTGATCAAAAAGAAAAAAATGTAGCAGCCAAGCTGCGACTGAACGCAGATTTCGAAGGGGGATTCAGAAGGATCAGGGCCTGTCAAAAAATAGAGACCTCCGAATGCGTGAAAAATGGGGGGGGGGGGAGGGTCAAAGTACCTACACCTCGGAAACGGGTTTTAGGGCAAGCGGAACGGAAGCGATCGGCCGGTTTTTTAAAAAAAAAAAGATACAGGGAGGGGGGCAGGTTAAAACATCCGGGGGGGAAGAGGGCGCTAGATCACAAACAGTCCATCGAGAAAAGGTTCCAGGGGTGAAAAAACAAAAAAATCAACCAGCCCGAGATCGATATCTAGAATCGCTTTCGAGTTAGGGATGGCAAAGGGTGCGGGGGGGAGGGAAACCACAGACAAAGGAAAGTTTTAAAAGGGGAGAAAAAAAATGCAAGCGATTTGCCAATAAAACTCGATCAAAGGGGGCTAGCCAGATTCATCGCGAACCAATGAAAAAGATTTCTGGGGCCCGATGCCCAGTTTGGCTTGTCAAAACTGGAGGCCGGAGTTTTTATGCAACTGTTGGCTTTAATTTTTCCATGACCATACTAATGGAGACAAGTGTCCATCTTTGAGTTCACGCAAACCGAAACTTAGAAGAAGCGTCGAGACATGCTGAAAAAGGGGAAGTAGGCAAATTGTGGGGGAAGTCGGGCTGCTAAAAAGGGGGTGGGAGGGGGGGGGGGGGGGGGGGGGGGTCTCTCTATCGCGAAATAGTAGGTCAAAAAGAACATCTGAAGGACTGCTTCTTGCTTAGGGCAGGGCGACATCGCAAGGGGAAGTTCGTAAGCTTGGAATCTCCCATGCCCAAGAAAAAAACGACCTTGAAAAACGCTAACTTTTCAATTTCGGGGGTGTTTTCCAGTTTCATGCACGGGAAAAAACAGAACGGCAATTTCCAAAAAAGTACGACCTGAGACTAATGTCTATCACCCACGAATTTGGGGGGGAAAAGAGGCTTAAAGAAGTAAAAAAGGAGGTTGATATCTGGTTATAAGGGAAAGCTCCCAAATATAAAAGAAGCTTAGGATGGGTTGGACCGGAAATACCTGTCACCTAGAGGTCGGGGGTGTATTATCGTAAAGGGTTGGAAAAAAAAAACGACGGGGGGCCAAACCTTTTGTCAGAACAATCAAAAAATCTAGGGTCTAGGTCTGTCGTGGCAGAGAACATAGGCAAACGAAATGAGGAAAGAAAACAGAAACGAAAATGTGGGATCTCTCCTGTTTTTAGGCTTGCTTCTATCGAGATTCCGCCAATTCACGTGGAAAGGGGGTCCTATCGGAAAGAAACGCCAAGAGGCTACCCAGGCGAGTATCGTTCTCTCATAAAGCTGATGTGACGGTCGAAATGGAAAATCTGAAAAAAAGATACCTATGAGGGAGTACAAAAAATGAAAAACCGGGGGAACTCATATTTCGGTTCTGAGGTCAGCATCACCAAGAAAAATAAAACAGAATAGACTAAAAAATAAAAGGAAAACAACTCGGGCACTGAAAACGTGTCGAAATGGGGTGAACAAAACAGGGCAAGGAGAAGTTTCCACGGGAAAGGGATGGGGGAAAAAAAAAACAGAGGGAGAAACAGAGACCCCCATTGGTTCGGGTTAACTTAAGTCGATCCAGACACCCCACCGTATGGATTGAGAAAGGAAGATTTACGGGAAAAAGCAATGTTCAAATCTTTCCTTGAGAAAATGGGGGTCTGAGACAGAAACCTTTGACTAAGGCCTTGCCACTGGGGAAAGTTCTACTTTTCACGACGGAGTTTCGGAGGGGATATTCGAGGGAATTACGAGTTACTCAGGGTAGACCGTCTAATCAACCGGACTTTAGTTATTTCCTTAAAAACTAGGGAGGAACGGGGAAAGAGGCTAAGGAAAAGAGGGGATGCAGCTCTTATTACTAACGATCCAGTACGCTGACAGGGGACTCTCGGAAGCGTTGGGGGGTGTCGAGTGGTGTGATGACAGAAACAGCTGCTATATTGCGCGAAACCCCATGGCTAGAAAAGCTGAACGTTCAAAAGACGTGATTTTGTTGGTGTCTAGGTGAGAAGAACCTAATAAAGGGAGTTCCATGTACAAGTGTTTAAAAAGAAGATAGCAGGCAAACTCCGTTTTAGTAACGCCTGAGAAAGGGGGGGAAAGGGGGTGTTTGAAACCACAACAACAAGGTCTAACCCGCATCGACGCGTTCTACCTGAGGGTATCTTCCGGTACAAGGGAGAGCCACAAATGGAAGTGGGGAAGCTACGACGGATCGGGGGAAAGGGCAAGTGACGTTTATCATAGGGTAGCGCCTACTAGAAAGTGTGTCACTGGGGAAGGGGTGTGGAGAGACTTAAAACTTGGGGCAGGAGGGCCGAGGGGGCGGCTCTTGTTATTGGGACGGGGTAATGGTCACTTACCAAGTCGGGGATCGACGGGAGCAGAAATTCAAGTGTAAGGATCAAAATGACCTCATTTAATAAGAGAAGAGAATAAACTAGTTCTGCTCGCGACAGCAGGGGACGCAGAAACTCGAGGAAAAGACAAACAGGTTACCGACGTGGTTCACAAACGACGCTCAAAGCTCTCCTCGCAATGGGAAAAGAAATGGGGGAGAGGGAAAAAAAGGGTTACGTGGAAATGGCGGGACCTCCCTGCATGCTAATAAATAGCAATGAGATCGAGAAAGGGAGTGCCGGCAAGCAAAAAGCGGGCTCCGGTGTGAAGCCCGAAATATCATTGTTTTTCGAATTACGAAAAAGGTCAGCTCTAGGAACCGAGGTTATTACGAAATCGCTGGGTAGTCGCGTGCCGATAAAATCCGTGACGTCCCTCGGGTGCGACTAACATCACTTTGAAAAAAGAACAACTCGAATAAAGGATTATCGTATCCGTGGAAAAACAGATAGGTTCAATTTTAGAACCTTGGGGGGGGATTTAACACCGGGCCACGAGGGCTATTGTTGAGCACAGAAAAAAAGCGAGAGCCGGTCCGAGTGAATGTGGGGGGGGAACCACTTGGCAAATTTGGCAGCTCCAGAGGAAAAAAAACAGATCGATTCCAGTTCACCGCTTGCAATCAAACACTGGGGAGGGACGGGCTCATGATGGAAAGGTCTATCGACCACAACAAACCCCCAGAATTCAAGAAAAGGGAGGGAAAAAAAAAACGAATACTGACTGGGAACTAGGTGGGGGTGGACTGCATTCATAATCGTTACGATTAAACCGATGTCAAGCACCGGATGAGGGAACTATCGAGGAATGACGAAGGAAGTTCCGTACGTTATAAAAAGTCGCTCTTCTTAAAAAACAGACGTTGTTTAATTACAGCCGAAATCATACTACTTACAAAATAGACTCAGCAGGCCTGAAAAGATGATAAAAAAGGTGGGTTGTGCTTTTAAAGAATAGTGATATGATTTGGGGGGAGGGTGCAGGAGGCGGACTCGCGGGGGAGGGGAGAGTGGGTGAAAAGGCCTCTTGGGCTAAAAGAAAATATACAATCGGTCTAAGTTTGTCGCGGACGTAAATCAAAACAGATCACATTGGGGGATATTTCAACAAGGCCGATATAGAGTACAACACACAAGGGGGGGGATGAGGAAGAGAGATATGAGACCAGAAGAGGACTTTAAGGGATCGGGGGGGAAAAAAGGATTGGTCCAGACAATTCGAAGCAGCTTGGCTAGACTGACCAATATCGCTTTCCTAGCCAAATCCGCTAGAGAACGAAGAATAGAAAAAAGCCAGAAAAGGAGAACAAACCCACGATCGTTATTCGAGAAGTCTTCTGTGAAGAAAGGATGACGGATAGGGGGGGGGAATCAACGGGAAAGGCTTTAGCCCGCTTTGGGGAGAAGAGGGGGAGGGGTTTTGGGGGCGATAAACGGGTCGGGAGGCCACGTACGCCGGATTGCCTGTATGCTTTGAAGAGGTCCCGCAAAACAGACGGAGTATTAAATTCGAGCTGACAGGGGAAAGTCACTACAGGGAAAACGAAGTAGCGCCGCAGTTGAAATGGGCAGGGGAGATGGGAAAGGACACCATGTAAAGCGTAAGAGGAAGACCAGTGAGTTGAGGGAGGAGCCTAAGGCGGCCGGTTGTGTCGCCAGAAACTTCTGGGATATCTAAAGAAGGATGGGGGGGGGGGGGAACATCCTACTATAAAAAATAGTCCCTGATCCTTTAAATTGTTACCCGGGAAAGATAACCAAGGGTCACTCCCAAGATCTGGATAGAAAGGTCGAGGTCACTTGTGGCAAAGTGGCTTCTTAACGGAAAAGCCACATACAGGGGGAAAAAAAACAGGCGGAAAAAAACTTACAGCGATTTCTATCAAAATCGTCACTTTACTAGGGTCGGAGAAATCAGCTGCGAAAACATTAATATGATGCGAGATTAACGGGGGGGTTGTCTGACGGCATCAAGGGCGCCGATGGTCGATTGAGGAAAACTGCAGGGAGGGTCATGAAGTTTCTCAAGAGTCCATCGGGATTCGGGGTTTTTCTTAACCGCCAAGAGACATGGAGGGAATACTGGAATTCCTAGCTGAATGGTACTTGCGAAGACTGAATCGGAAAGTCACGCTCAGTTCTCGCATACATAGCGGCCAGGGCCTTCCGGGGGGGGAGGCGAAATTTGGACAGGCTACATACATCGTACGTAGATAATATAGTAAGGTGACTAAAAAAACTGCCTTCACTTCAAGAGCTGAACCCATCTGGTCGAAAGGGGGGGACACCGGGGGGGAAAAAAGTTTTAGAAAATTTTCTAGGGTCAACCATGAGCCCGGTCTTCCAAATGTCCCGTTTATTGGCTCAAAAAAATACTTGTTAGAGACGCCAGTATTATACCGCTTTGCAGCCTTCTGGTGGGGGGGGGCTCTCACCCTGGGGTCATGTAGCCTTCGCATCGGCGAGGGTATCTACTAGGGGGGAGTAATTTGGTCAACAAGAAGTTTACTTTATAACTCAAAGTATGAAGCGGTAAGAAAGGGGATACGGGAGGGGCTGAACAATTAACTTGATTCTGTGTTGAAGATTAACCAAGGGGCTGGGGGAAAAAAAGTCCGATGAATTTTGTTCAAAATCCTCATCGAAAAGTCAAATCTTAAGCGCTTTTTTGCCCTTCCTCACAATTGTTCCAAACCCAACTCAAAATGAAAAAATCCGCAAGGGAAACACAGGCTATTAAATCGTCCTGGGTTAGGCTTCGAGAGCACTGCCCCAGGGGAAACGGGAACTAAATACCACTCTACAAAAGTCTGCTATCTCCAAACTTCTAGAAATCGTTCAGTCCATAAGAGGGTCGAGGAGGGTATGCATCAACCTTCCTCATCATAATCACGGGTACGTATGACAATCCCACGGGAGCAAAAAGAAAGCCGTAGAGCGCTCGTACGGGCCGAGAGGCAACTCCACGAAAGAAACTCATTTAACTTGAACATGGTTCGAAATTGAACCAAAGCTGTCAAAGAGTCAAACAGAACCCAATTAGATCCGGCAAAGGGGGGGACGGTATTACGGAA
>Ga0179593_1654887_pt1 | contig 12007 bp, 22 predicted proteins | sample CZODoug2_1_08_16_FD_185931 | JGI IMG/M metagenome (GOLD analysis project Ga0179593, IMG submission 185931) | Vadose zone soil fungal communities from Angelo Coast Range Reserve, California, USA - CZODoug2_1_08_16fungal (PacBio error correction) | ecosystem: Environmental > Terrestrial > Soil >...
TCCTTGGAGTAAGGAGGCTATTACTCAGGAATGACCAACTGGTGCTGTCCCGGACCATCGAAATTTGGTGGAAGGGAGTAAACAAGGGGGGGGTCAACCTAGGGAAGAGGAAGACCTGAGGAGACTGAGAAGGGGGCTCGTTTAAAGACCCTGCGGGTATAAAGTGAGTCCAGCGTCAGCTCTCATGGAGGGAAAAAAAAGCGTCTTGGGAAGAAAGTTGGGAGACCCGGGCGCATATAATCGCCTACGTCGGAAACATGGAGTAGTAAGACTGGGGAAAGGGGAGTAGAGAATAGGGGTGGGCGAGGATCCTTGGAGGCGGTCGTAAGGAATTGACACAGAAAGGGGCACTTTAAAGGATGGAAATTCTTCCTCAGAGAGAGAAAACCTTCTGTGGGGGAAACCAGAAAATAGAGGAAGCCAAATGCAGAACGTTCGGGAAGGGGGAAGGTCGGAGGGCAACCAGAGGGAGGACGACCGGACAAGGCCCATGACGACGTTAACAGCAGGAACAGTGGTTTACAAGGGTTTAAACAGGGATGGAAGAAGGGACAGGGTGCCGAGCGCAGAAAGAAGCCCGCACCACTCGGCCCACCGGAATAGTTACAACTATAGTCGGGGGAGGACATCGTTCTTGTCACTAGACACATAGGACGGCCCGGAAAGGCGTCAGCATGTTCGAAAAAGTAGCGGAGGTTGTAAAGTCGGCATGACGATCGTGTAGTCCTCTAGATGGGGAGAAAAAAAAGGCCAGAGGATCCACCATGGAGACGCCCGCTGGTAAAAAAGAGGATGGTAAAAAAAGACGAAGGTGAGACATCTTGAAATTAGCACAGGGTTGGCCGAAAGTGGAAGTGTGAGAGGGGCACCTCTGGTGGGGGGGTCGGAAAGGGGCTGGGGGGAGAGGGGGCCGGTTGGGATGGTCGTGGGGTGGGTCAAACTTCGGGGTGAAATCTGGTCTTGGGCGGCTCGGGGCGATTGGGGGGGGGGGGGTCGGAAGGTTGGGTCTTTGGGGGAACAGGGGAAAGCAGCAGGTGGATGTTACGTCGAATGAAACACATCATACTGATCGGGGGGGTGAGGCGGCATGGGGGGGGGGGGGGGGAGGGGGGGGTTGGGGGGGGGGTGGGGGTGGGTTTTGGGGGTGGGGGGGTGGGGGTGGGGGTGGGGGTTGTTGGGGGGGGGTGGGGGGGGGGAGGGTAGAGGGGGGGGGAGGGGTTAGGGGGGGTGGGGGCTAGGATGGGTGCGTTGGGGTGGGGTTCTGGCTTCCGGCGGGGCCCTCTCCTCTTTCCGGGCAGTTTCTCTCTCAAGGGGGGGGGGGGGGGGGGGGGGTGGGGGGGGGGGGGGGGGGGGGGGATGCCGGCCATTCCTAGAAAAAAACCTGAAGCAAAAAAATAACAAAACATACCGGGTACGGGAAGAAGGCGCTTTTTTTTGAGGAAGAGCCAATGAACCTTCTGAAAAAAACCGAGATCGGGTTGTGGGGACTAGGGCATTACCTGGGGAGGATGTCGGGTCGGAACATAGGGTTGGGGGAACCGAGAAGCCAAGGAAAAAATCACAAAAAAAAAAGGTGCTGATACGAAAAAAAAGAAAAAAAAAAAAGGAAAGGAAAAAATGACTCAAAAAACGGCCAACATGAACAAAAAGGTAGAACGCCAAACTCAAGAGTGGACAGGCCTCATTAAGAATGGAGTGACCAACAATATGCAAGGGGGAGGGGAAACGAGATCAGAACCATCATCATGCAAAAAAAAACAAAAGGACGAATGATAGGACAGGCGCGGACGATAAAACTCACGAAAGACAAGGAAAGATAGGAGTAGGGATTACTCATATGGAGACAAGCACGGCGTAGTAAGACATAAAGACGCCATACCCAGGGAGGAAAAACAGGATGGGGAGGAATCAAAAAACGAAGGGGAAGATCCGGGGTGTTTCCGTGGCTACGTGGAGACATCGGGAAACACAAAAAAGCAATGGTAGAAAATCCAAAAAAAAGACAGAAAAAGTAGGACTGGGGAAACCTTCAGCATTCCTTCAAGGCATATTCCTGGGATCGCAGATGTTCAAAAGTCCATTACCGCGAGAAGCTGACAGGGTCGGGGGCATTAAGGCAGGAAGCGGTCCTGAACAACAAAAATGTGGAGATCGTTAAGAACTACTGGTAGAAAGGAGAACACAGGGGCTCAAAAACCGCTTCACCGGAGAAATAAATCGTGGTGCGGCAATGGGACCGTCAACTGAAGAGCAAAAAAAAGGCTCTTTGAAAAGGAGAAGGGGGGGGGGGAATACCAAGGTCGTTTGGGGGAAAAATGAAACCCTTCTCTTGCTCAGTCGGAAAGGTTTGGGAGGGACCAATGGAATCGGTGCAAGAAAATAGATCTCAAAAGGAAGGGGTCAACGAAGGAGAGACTCAAGAACAACAACAAAGATCTGATGTGAGGCAGAGAGAGATAATAAAAAAAAAATAGGACCGTAAAAGACAGGAGAAAAGGCACCGGCCGCCCAAAAAGGGACGCAGAAAAAGAAAAAAAAAAAGGAACCTCCCTTTAAGGGGGGTTCATAATACGGCTCAAGGGTCCAAATAAAAAAGGGAAAACACTCGCATGAAAGGAACGGGGGGTAAGGGCCGCATCGATTTGATGCTGCGGTGAAGCTGGTGAGAATCTCATACAGATCAGAGATCATGACAAAGCAGGGGAAACACGCTCGTGCGCCAGTCTCGAACCGGGGTAAATCGATCTACGTAAGGGGCGGTATAGAGGTTAAGAGGAGGAAAAAAGGGAAACTGGTAGTCATTCTTGGTGGGGGGGGGGGGGCGTAAGGGAAACTGCATCCGGGGGGCGGTATTTCGAAATGTTGACTGATCGGCATGTTGGTAAAAGGGTAGTGAAAGAGGAAGTGTTCCGGAATTCCCGTACGAGGCCGGAAGAAAAAAGTAACTGGATGTGTCCACTAAGGGACAAGAACCATGAAAAGGGGGAGCTGGGGGGGGCTGGCTGTAGCAGCCGTGCAGTGTCTCCCTCATGTAATCAGCTAGGGGGAGGGGAGGGGTACAGGAAAAAGGGGGAAATCGCCGGCCATGGGGGGCCGGGGGGGGGGGGGGGGGGGGGGTTTGGACGGATGGTGGGGGGGCGGGGGGGGGGGAGGGGGGGGGGAGGGGGGGTGTGTGCGGGGGGGGGTGGCTGGGTGGGGGGGGGGGGGGGGGGGAAGGTGGGTGGGAAAAAACGCTCCGGGGGGGGGGTGGGTGGGGACGGGGGGGGGGGGGGGGGGGGGGAATGTTTAGTAAGAGGTCACCTCACCGGAGGGGCCGAAGTCCTTACTTCCGGGCCGTATTTGTGATCTTTCTTTATAATCCGGGGTCCAAAGGGTGCGAGTTTCAGGGGGGAGGGGTACCACGGGTTTGGGGGGAGATGCATGTCGCGGGGGAAAACTCTAGTTGAATGACCCTCATCGGGGGGCCAGAATGACTGCCGGAAACGTCACAAACAAGTCTCATCGGGGGGGGGGAAATTTCATGGTAGGAGGCGGGGATCGGTCCTGAACCCAATATCTTGCATTCTGGGTGGGTCCAGGCGGAATGGGGGTAGGAAACTGCTTCTATTCTTCTTGTGGATACTGGACCATCAGGGAGGGGAGCCGAGACTTCTCTTTAAAGAGGAAACTCAAACCATACTATAAAAAACAGTATTTCAAAAGTCTTAGTGGGACGACAGAAGTAAGAAACCACATGGACCAATAATCAGTGATGGGGTCGGTGATCTCACATGCTATGAAGAAACAGACCAGAGAGAACATCCGGGTTACTCGCCTCCATAAACCTGAGGACTAGGGAAAAAGGGGAAAAGGCGGTGTTGCACTAATGAGGTCTGGGGAAAAAAAAGTGAGCCACACAAACAAAAATTACACCAAAGCGTCAAAAAAAAAAAACTCGGGAAGGGAAAGAGGAAAAGGTGGGTCAACTGGGGGAAAGGGGGGGAAAAAGCGGGGTTCTCATGAGTTCGAAAGAAAAGAGCCGGGGAAGGGGGCCTCAAGTGGTAGGGCGTCAGGAAAAACTGAGGAGGCTGAATGTTGTTGGGCTAAAAAAGGAATACCACTCGAGTACCGGGGGCACTATCTTCCGTTCGGAAGAAGCAAAAAAAAACGTGAGGGGATCTAAAATAAGGGAAAAGTATGAACGTCATGTACCATCAAGGTGGCCCGAACCCGAAGAGGCTATTCGAAAGAGGCTGGGAAAAAAAACTTATACTAAGGGCTAGACCATCACTAGTCACGCATTTCCTATGTGGTGACGGGCCACGAAAGAAGAGCGAGCAGCCCCTTTTTAAACAGCGTAACTCCACCTTGGTACCCTGGGAAGTTCCAAAAAGGGGAGGGGGGCCGCCGTCTACAGATCCGGGGGAAAGGAAAAAAAAACAAGAAAAGACCTCTTCCCCGGGAAGGGTGGTTCCCTACGGCGGGACCGGAGACAAGAGGGGGCGCTCTCAGGGGGAAGGACGGCGGGGGTTGTCAACAAAAGAAAAGGTTCTCAAATCTTCAGAAGTGGGGCAAATCAGGGGAGAAAAGATTCCATCAGAAGGGTGGGAGCGAAGCAAGACTTACATTCAAAAACACAGATGAGGGGGGAATCTAGCTTCGGGAGGATAGGAACGGGGGTGCGAAAAGTCTTCTAGGGATGCGAGCAAAAGGGCTTCACAGTCAAGGAGAGAGAATGTACAAGAGATAAAAGGAAAAATCAAGCAAAAGGGGTCACGACTTTGCGAGGGGGGAAGGAAAAAGGAAGGATAAAACCCAAGGTCTCTTCAAGCCGACCCGAAGACGTAATCAGGAAGGAAAGAATTTAAAACGACTACGGTAAAGAAAAAAAAAGGAGAGGGATAAGGAAAAAAAACATGCGGTAAGCTGGCTGAAGTTATATCCGCTCAAGGGAGAACAACTGTTAAAAATAAGGAGAGAGACAAAACAGGTGAAAGAGAAAAAACTGCCATGAGGTCCGTCGTCGACGAGGCGGGAAGTTCAGAACACGAAAAGGGTGAGGGAATACAGAGTCTCCAGTTTCTGGAAGATGAAGGACAAAGGAGGGGAAGAAATTCGACGCGACCTGCAAAAAATTACGCGGCGGCGTAAGGAAACTGGGGGGGGGCAAGAGCGCGACGAAAAAGGGGGGGACCGGGAAGATCCTGAGGGGGGAGGGAGGAAGGGGGAACAGGGTCATAGAATAGGCACAAATAAGAGGAAACATTGGGGGACCTTATTAAGGCTCCCCACTGCGAAGTAAGAGAGAGAACTGTGGGGGTGGGGGGGAGCAGGGCGTCGTAGGACAGGACGGGCCTTGGATGTCACTAACAGAGTTTGGGGGTCGGGGGAGGAAGGAGGAGGGAAGCGACCTTCATGGGAAAAGGACATAAGGGGGTGGAGGGTCTTCCAGCCCGGGTCGTGTCTGAGAGCCTAAAAGGGAGGGGGACTTGGAAGGTTCGGAGGGGGAAATGAGGGTACCGACCACAGGGAAAGCCAAAGAAAAGGAACAGTGGGTGACCCGTTTTTAAAAAGGGGATTGTACGAAATTAACAAACGAGGTAAAGAAAACAGCACACGTTCAACAAAGTCACGAAAAGATGCACTGCGGAGAGTGCTGTGGCAAGATATTCAGGAGGTTATTCTTGAAAAGTGTTGGGGAAAGGGGATAGAAGTTGAGCGATGCGTAAATCGATAAGGTCGTGTCGCTCACATTGTGACTTCAGACCGGCGCCAGGAATGGTGCGTAATTCGCCGGCGACGGAAAGGCGCGTGGGGGATTAATGACGGATGAAAAAGATTCCAGCCAAAACATAAAGCCAGGGGAGGAAAGGAGAGGAAAAAAATCAAGGAAAAACGGGATGACATCTTGCACAGACAACCAGGGGGTAGAATTCCAAAGGGGGTCCGAGGGGGGATTCCGTCTCATGGAAATCAAGGGTGAGGAAAAAGAGCTTTCTTTCGCTCGAAGGCAGGTTGGCGGAGTACTGGAAAATGGGAAGTTCGAAAAGGGATAGAAAAAAGAATGGGTTAGACGAAAGGAAACAAGAATGTATTCTAGAAGAAAAAATTTGAGGCTCTTATGTGGGGGGGGGTCAGTAGGGAAAAGGAGACAACCGGGTCTATAGGGTGGAGTTGAGTTTTCAGTCCCTTCCGATCGCTGGGACAGAAGTGGTCGAAGTTGACTGAAAAAGGCTCAACTAACTTAATAAAGCCAATATAAGAAAGATCTCTGGCATTCCAATTCAAATCAAAAAATGGGTCAGAAAGGGAAGAAAGCCCCTCGGGATCAAAAGACGAGGGGGCGATCTTGTTAAGTAGTCATTAATTTCTATGCAGAATATTTGAATCTCTCTCCACCTTAGTCAAGAGTGGGAGGCAACCCGAAATGCCGTCAATCAGCTGACCAAAAGGTAGAAAATCTAAAAAAAAAGACACAAGATCGTTGAAGAAGGTAGGAAGAGGAAAATAGGAAGGCAGCCGTGGGGCCTAAGACCGAACTCTCGCGAAAAATAAAAGACATGACGGCATGGTCTTGAATGGGGAATCCCGATGACAAAAAGTCCGAAAAGCAGGCTAGCTGGGGCTCATAATGGAGGAAAGCACGGGGGGATTCGGGAAACACAATACAAAAGAGGGGCCGTGGGGGGAACAGACAAAAGGGGAGGAAAATCAAGGTGCAAGGGGTAAGCGGGGGTATACTGAAAGACATCGATCGGGAAGGGAAAACATTTAGGGAATTAACAAGGAAAACATCCGAACAAAGGACAAAAGAAACCCAAAAAATGCGCTTTAGACAAGGCCTCATTCAGGTAGACCAGGAAATCGAGAGGAGAGCGCGGATCGGCATGCGATAGGCGTGTCGTTGACCAGATGATGGGGGGGACGAGCGTTAGAAAGAAATTGAGGGGGGGGGACCCGCTCAAACACCTGGGGGATCAACAGGCGACCCAGGGATAGAATCTTGGGGACAGGTCTTTTAAGACCTTCTAAGGGAGGCCTACAGGAGAACGTGGGTGGAGGAAAAAAAGGAGGAGGGGATTGGGGATCACCCATGCGGTGAACAGAGAGAACAGGCGGTCCGGGGGGTGTATGAGGACCATTTAGCGGGTAAGAAAGTGCCGGAGATAGAGCCGATCGCAGTGGGGGAAAGCTATCTCTACTCAAGAAGGGGAACATATATAAGAAGGGGCCGCGAGAAGGCAGGAGATCGACTACAACCGGGGCTCAACAGATGGGTACATAACGACACAAGCTCCTCTCCACGGAGAAAAAAAACCGAGGGAAAGAAGGAACAGGGGTGAGTCCCACACCGCAGCGCGGCGACCCAAGGGGGCGCGGATGGGCGAAAAACTCATTGGAAGACAAAAAAGGGAATCATAGGCTGCGGGGGGGATGAGGGTCTCGTAAACGAGGGAGCGCAGGGGAATCCAGATCGACCTAACGAAAGCTGTGGTTGAAAAAAGCTTCTCGAGACTGAAAAAGACGATAAACGCGGTAACTCAGGAGATTTGAGGTGGACATATTCATATACAATTCATAGAAGTGCAGGGAAGGGGGGGAAACTGTATGGGTACGGAAAAGACTAGGGGAGGGATGTAGAAAAATTGGATGGCTTTGCATGTGTTACAGTCCCGAAGACTTGGGAAAAGGCGTAAAAGAGCTGCGGGACAGCGCCGTCGAAGAAAGTACGGTGGGGGAGCTGGAGCACCCCAGGTTAAAAAAAAGGGGGTTCGTTTGATGCGCAGGGGTGCGAAACCAGAAGGTAGCATCAAAGGATGGCATGAAAGGGGGGTGTGGGGGAACGGGAGTTTGCATCAAAGCTCATGGAATATCAGGGAAGGGAAGGGTTCCTGGGAATGGGAGTAGGCATTGCTAGACCAAAGAATGGGAGGGGAAGAAAGGAAAGAAGCACCTTCGGAGTGCAATGAGGGAACTTCTCAACGGGGGGGAGGGGGAGCGGACCGGGAATCGTTGAAGAGGGGGTCAGTCAATTGCTTACAAAGCCTGGTCGGGGAAAAGCATGGAATTTGGCGAGGAAACCAAGGGAAAGGAATAGGATCCCTGGGGGGAAAAAAGGTCACAAACCATCGTAAGCGTATTGGAATGTAGGGACGGGGATGAAGTTGGGCAGGCTTTGAGGTCCAGAAGAGGGAAAGTTTGCATCTCCGGAAATGGGAGTACGGGCTGAGTCCTTTCTGGGGAGGTCACTGTCCACAGAAGAGATAAGGGGAGGGAAAAAACCTACCGAAAGGGAGTGGACTGGCCCCGACAGAAGAGAGCAAAGGATGAGCCAGTAGTTGCCACGGCTTCGAAGTGAAAAAAGAGACTCGGGGTTCGCATCCCGGGGAGGGGGTTCAGGACTGGGGGGAAGACACATTCGCAAGACTGCGCTAAACTCCACCGGGGATGAACAGCAAAGGGACGAAAGCCATAAAAAAATGGCCGTCCGGAAGGGAAAAAGCACCAGTAAAGGGTGGCAAGGAGAGAGTTCTTGCAAAAAAAGAAGGGAGCGGGCCCCAAGCTTGCTACGTTTAAAAGGGAAACCGAGGTGGGGGGGGTAAGCGATGGGGGAGGGAGACTAAGAAAATATGCCAAGCAGGCATCATACGGTTTTGTAGAGTTAAAAAAGGGGGGGGAAACTGGAAAGGGTGGGGGGGGGACACGAGGGACCGGACACGGGGCCATCGGGTCGACTACGCAAACAAAGACGGGAAAGAGGGGACAGGAGGGGAGACTCCCTGGCGATCGTCCAGGGACACAAGAAGGAAGCGTCAATTCGGGAGGAACTAAATTTCTAAAAGTAAGGAAAAAACCGGGACTCGACCAGACTATTACGGAATTCCTGGGGGGGGTACAGTGGAAGAGGAAACGGGAGGGAGAGGGGAACCCCTCTTAAACGCGAAACTCGCTGCCCCCTGATGGAAATTGGTAAATAAAAAACCCCGGGGGAACTCCCGTGCGGTAACGGGGGGTAACACACTGGGAAACGAATGTACGGTCAAATAAATTGGGGCCTTGGTCTGGAGGTCCACGCGGAAGGGGGGGAAAGTACCAGAAACCAGGGTAAAAGTGAAGGGGTTAAAGGATGGAACGGAAAAAAAGGGGGGAGGAGGGGGGACGCACTCTATGGCGGGCTGTTCGGTTTGAAACAAAAAGAATTTTCTATCCTCTCGGGGGGGGGAGTCCATCCAGGGGGAGAACGGAGTGGAACAGGGGGGAAAAGTTCAAGTACGAACGAGGAGACACAATGACTGACAGTGAAAAAAACAGTAAGGAGATCTCGACTAAAAAAGGGGGGGGTAAGAGGGACGCAACCGAATGTGGCAAAGGAAAAGGGGGGGCTAATGACAGGGGGGATAGACTCAGAGGAAAAACAACGCTAGAGAGACGAAAAAAACCCCCTCGAATAGAGAGGGAGGAATCTGGTCATAGGGTAAGAAACCAGTTCATCTTAAAACAGGAAAGAGGAAAGTCGCTGAGGGGCTGAAATCCGGGGAACTCTATAACTCTTTTCCAGAAGGGAAAAAAAAAGCTGGGGACCGGAACAATCCATGCGAAGGGTGGTAGAAGACTCACAAGAAGACTGAAGCCGGGCAGATTTTTATTAGACAAACAACCACAGAGGGGAAAGCAAAAAAATAAGCTAAAGGCCTTCGGAAGGAGGATATAAAAAAAAGGCAGACGGGGAAAAGATGGTGCTTGGGGTCTCTAAAAAAGTGACATCGAAAAAATAGGAGTGCATAAAAGGGAAGGCGGTCGAGATTTCACCCAGGTAGGATAAAAAAGTTAGGAAGTCTCGGGCTTCGTGAAGAAGAAATAGGTAATAAGGCGAAGCAAAAGAAGATGAAGCGAGGCTGGAGCGGGGGGGGGATGGAAATAGAAGGGCGTTTACTTTATAAGCCCGGCTCGCATAGTGAGGCCGTAACGTTTCTTAAAAAGGTAGGAGGAAAGGTCGAAAGGACTGCGGGAGGGGGACAGGGGGAGGGTGGGGGGTGACGCCAGGGACTTGGGCTCGTTTACATGTCCTCAGTTCTAGGGGGGGGGGGGATAAAAAAACACAGCAAGGAGTTAAAGCTTCTTAAAAAAGAGAATTCTGGGGGTGTTGAAACCGAAAGCGCCATAGAGAGAAAACTCAAAGAAAGGTCTTAGGGAGAGAAGGGTGCGAAAACGTTGTACGGAAAAAGGAAGAGGACAAGGAGAAAAAAGGACGGACAAGGCCGGGTACTACAAATCAGAACATTGTTTTTGCACCCCCAATGGGGAAAAAAAAGGGGAGTGGGGGACAAGGGAAGAAGGAGACGGGACTGAGCGTTCACTCTATAGGGTAACCCACTCTGAAATGCCGGACGTTCGGGGGTAAAGCAAGAGGGGTGTAAGGGGGAGGTGGCAGAAACCACCACCCCCAAACCATGGATGTTATGACGAGGAAAATAGGGGAGGAAAAAGTCCCCTTAAGTCGATAAGGTACGTGGGCCAGGGTGAGAGGTGAGGGGAGTGGGGAGGTCCCCGGGACTATCTGGGAGGGCATGGGGGTCAATGAAAGAGAGCAATGAAGAAGTGCGCCAACCTAATAAACTTTTAAAAAATGATGAGGCAAGGTCTTGATAAATACCTCTAACAACACTGGAAAAAGATCAAGGGGCAAAAAGTCAAACTTAGGGGGGACCCATAATTCTCACTATTTGGGGGAATTCAGGGGAAAAAAAAAAGATCGAGAAACTGGGGGAAAAAAAACGGATTTTAGGAAAGCCTAAGGGAGTTCGGGGGGAGGCTCTCAAACTTAGGCATGAAAAAAAAAAGGGGTCTTTTAGCTTCTGCTCTATCATTCGTCATTTCCTGAAAAAAACCCAAACAGGATTCTCAAAGGACTCTTGAGGGGGGTAAAGTCGAGGGGGGGGGGAGCAACTAAGACGGGCTACTAAGGTTTTGCAGGAAGGGGGTTGAAGACATGACCGCCATCGAGGAAATGAAAGGGGGGTATGTTTTCCAGAAAAGCCACTACTTATGAGAAATGGTCCGAAAGTCACATAGGAAGAAAACACTAAGAAGATCTGTGGTTCATGAAGAACATAATAAATTTCCGGGGCACCAAGAAAGGAGAGTAGGGGGTTTACGGGGAAGAGTAAGGAGGATGAGGGGGAAGGGAACAGTTGGAGCCGCGCCCGATCCACCTTAATGCCCAAAAGAAAAAAAAACAAAAGACACAAAGAAGGCACGGATCAGAGGGGAAACAAAGAAAGGTATAACTCCAGACGACAGAAAAAATATTGAAAACGTCGCGGCAAGCCTAGAAAAGGGTGAAAAAAGATGCCAAGAAGTGGGGCCGCCCACATATCCGAACATCATAAGATGCCAAATAAAAAAGGAACTGGAACGAGATGACAAGAAGGGAAAAAAGAAGATTCACAAAATGAAGTCGAAGGGCGGGGGGGGGGGGTAAGGGAGACACGCGGAGTCAGCCATCCCTCAGAACCACAGGGTGTGAGGGAAAGGAAAGATGGCGGAAAGGGGAAGAGGGGAGAAGAGGCCGGGGTCCGAAGTCGAAGCCAAACATTCCCAATCTTATCGTGAAAATCAGAGCCATGGGGAAACATCAAGAAAAAAGTGGGAATGGGGACAAAGAAAGCGAATGGCCTTGTCAAGGAAAAGGCTTCTGGGGGCAGAGAGGTAGCCGCGGAGAAGCCATCTTCTCTAGTCCGTTCTAGCATAATAAGTAGGGGATTTGAAAAAAAGAGATGTTAAGAAAGGATCAGGAGCCAAGGAGGGCAAACCGGAGAACACGAAGGCACCGCAGCATGAAGAAATTAGGGAGCTTTTTAGGAAAACCGGAAGAGAGAATGGGGTCGACCAAGAACAGGGGTGGGAAATGCCAGGTTGGATGGGGAAACCCTTCTCTTCCAGGGGGGTCCATGGTTGGGGGGGGCGCGCCATGAGGGGGGGGGGAACCGGGGGAGGAGAATCCGCGCAGATCGCGGTCCTTTACAAA
>Ga0179593_1708130_pt1 | contig 12007 bp, 21 predicted proteins | sample CZODoug2_1_08_16_FD_185931 | JGI IMG/M metagenome (GOLD analysis project Ga0179593, IMG submission 185931) | Vadose zone soil fungal communities from Angelo Coast Range Reserve, California, USA - CZODoug2_1_08_16fungal (PacBio error correction) | ecosystem: Environmental > Terrestrial > Soil >...
TGGGGAGAGACTCGGGGGAAAGGACGAAGGAAAATGAGGTCAAAATACGCCCTCCCGACTTTAATGTGAGGGGGAGGTGACTCCTTGGAGTGGTGGGATTGGTTTGATGCAGGAAATCTAAACGGTGGGGAAAAAACCTCAGAAGACTACGGCAAAAAAGAAATTCCAGGGGAAGAGGAAGAAAGTATGAGGTCACAAAGCGGGAGGCTCGCCAACATAGGTGAAAAACGGTTGGTTTTGGTTGGCAAAACTGGGGGTAAATTCTTCGTGCAGGAAGACTCAAAATCAAAAGAAATGGGAAGACGGGTTTTGAAGGTAGTAGGGCGCACTGAAAGGGAATTAAACACTCTGGTGGGGTAGCAACTTCACGCGCATTGACTCAAGTTGGGGAAGAAAATAAAAAAAAAATCACGGGAAAGAAAAAAAAAAAACTCAACAACCAATAGTATCAAAATAAAAAAGAGGAGTGAGTTTAACGCTCGACTCGGCACAACACCAGAGGGGTAAACTCCACGGATCTAAGAAAGAAACAACAAAAACTCCATATTCATCATGAAATAAATTTTGTAAGGGGGAAGAGTAAAGGGTCGCCACGCAGCCAGTGGAGAAGGGGAAAATTGAAAAAAAAAAAAAACCTATTTCATAAAAATGGGGTACCCTTAAGGAGGGCCTTTTTAAAGGTCCTCTAACACATAAGAAAAACCCGAAATGGTAAACCACTCCGCATTGGCCGCGTGTTTGGGGAAATGCAAAGGTAAAATAGGAGGCCCGCCATCAATTCGACTCGTAGGGGGGGAACATTGGGGGAAAAAAAAAAAGAGAAGGACTACCGCCCGGGTTCGGACGGAAGGAGAAACTAAGAATGAGTGGTCCTTTTAAGGCAAGAAGGCCGCAAATTTAGAGGGGATGTAGGAGATGGAGAATTCTGGGTCCCTGGGCATACGCCGGTAGGGTCTGAACAAGAAGGGGTCCCTGGCAGATTCGGAATGTCAAGGTGGAAAGAGGCAGTCAGAAGTCGGGGGAAATAATTACGGGAGAAAGCGGTCTTGGGAAAAAAAGGGGACAGAAAAGAGTCAACACAGGTGAAAACGTCGGGAAAATGGCAGGGTGCCTCGGGGGGGTGGACAGAGAGGTGGAAGGTTGCATAATATGGGTGAGGAAAAAGGGACCGGCCCAAACGCGGATAAGACCGATTGGGCAAGCGGTATGCGTGACCAGGGTATCAAAAAAACAGAAGAAGAAGCACGTTTGGGATTAGCCACCAAACGAAAAAAAAAAAAAAAAATCCGAGAAAATGGCGAAAAAAACTCGAGCGAACTAAGGGAGCGGGAAGGGCCTTCTCCTGTACTTTAAAAAAAGGCAAAAAAATGGAGGCGAGTCGGCGCAGGGGGGGTAAGGAAAAGGTGTGTGGGGGGAATACGAAGGAAAGAGGGTATTAAGGAACAGGGGGGGAAAGACCCAAAGCCGGCGCATAATGAATATGCACGTTACAAGCAAAAAAGGGAAAACAAGTGGAAAAGAAAGGGATAGGGACCATCCTACTTATAATACGTCGAAAAAAAGGGGGGGGTCGCTAACTTACTACTACAAATACACGGGGTAGGAAACAGGCAGCGACCCGTTTGAAAAGAAAAAGGAGTGCTTGGGAAATTGCTAAAGTAAGACCATCGGAAAAAAGAATTCCCTTAAGTGAGTATTTGTCCAAAGAGGTTCTTCGGGGAGGAAAATGTGGGGAGGAAAAAAACCGTTTAGTCGCCGTTCAGGGCTCACAGGGGGGGAATAGAAAAAGTGGGGGGCGAAAACACCAGCCTAGGGGATCAACGAGAAGGGGAACCAGGCGATCAAAATACAAATTGAACGCTGCGAAAAGCTCACACCAAGAATTGAGACCCAGGCCACATTTTGGTTTGTCAAGCACAAAAAAAAAATGGACATAAAGAGGGGGGGGAACGAATAGAGGATCGCACTGTAGTCTGCGGTAAAGACTTGTTGCCAGTCGAAGAAAGAAGACCAGAGGGTAAAAAAAAAGATCTGTTTAACGCAGATCCCAGTAAAAGGGGGGAGGCGAAAGGATGGGGATAAGGTAAAGAAAGGGCGGTGGGGGGGAAAGACCGTGAAGCCGGGGTGGGGGTTTTGTGAAAGGCAAGGGTCGTCAATTGAGAGGGGGTACAAATGAAAGAAAGATTCCAGAGGTCGTTTTGAAGGGTAAGCAAAAAAAACTTCAAAGAAAAGGAACACCGGAGGTGCCGAAAAGAATCAAAAAAAGACAGGAGGTGTTTGGGGAAAAATAGTGGAGGTGACCGGGTTTGCACTGTAGGGGGACGTGGAGTTAAAATATTCACCATGGAAAAGACGGCAAAACCATTCATTGTCTTTCGAGGGCCAGAGGGTAGGCTTAACAAAGAAGAATCAAAAAAAACATCGGGTGAGGGACCATCAGAAAGGCGCTTGGTTTGGGTACCTGAAAGGGGGAACAGAGAACGTCGTATTGAGGAGAGCCAATGTGGGGCTGAAAAGAACTGCAGGGGCGCGTCAAAAGGTGGATCCCAAGTCAAAAAAAGAAAAGAATAAAAGTACGAAAGAAGGCCCACAGAGAAAAAGCTTTGGACGGTAAAAAGGAGGGGCCGGCAGGGGGGGAGGTGGGGGACGGGGAGGTGGGCAAACACCAGAAACCTGCCCTCAAGCCTTTAAACAAAAAGGGGAGGGGGGGTTCGGGCAACCAGGAAGAGGGTTTCGGCAATAGAACCCGCTATTTTTCGGATTTAGAAAGAGGGCGCTGGGGGTGGGAGTGAAGAAGTGTGTGCCCTCGGGGGGGGGGGAGTGGGGGGGCGCCGGGGGGGGTTTTGCCTTTGTTATGGGAAAAAAAGGTTGGCTTAAAGAGCACGTTCCTTCCAAATCCGGGGAAACTCGTAATCCAAGCAAGCCCAACGTCCTAAAAAAATGTAGACAAAGGGGTTTTGGAAAACTCGGGAATTAAAGGAGGGAACGGCGGATTTGAAAAAAAAAAGGAAGCGTGTTTAAAACGCAAAACACCGACAGGGAGAAAAAAGGCTGGAAATATTCCGAAAATTACGATGTTAAAAAAAAAAAATCTAGAAAACGGATGGGAGAAAAGAGGGGAGAATAAAGTATTGAATTGCTTTACAGCGGAGACCAAAAGGTGATTAAACGCCGTGCGGATCTCCCAGCGCAGACTCGTGGAAAACAAAAAAGTTGGTCCTACGGTAGGGGGGGTAGGTAGGGGGTATTGTTATTGAAGATCGGGGGGGAAAAGTGGGGGAGACGAAAAACAGGACTTGAACGAAAGGAGATCTGGCAGGCAGGAAAGCAAAAAAACAGTGTGAATGGAAAGGCAGAAAAAAGTGTTTAAATTAGGAAGGGGGGGGGGTGGGCACAATGTGACAATAAAGGATCCTTATAGCAAAAAAAGGTTTTGGAGGCAGGGTAAGGGGGGCGCGAGTTGGAACATGGATTGCTGGCGTTGGGGGTGAAGGGGATGAGAAAGCAGGTGCCGGGCGAAAATAGCAGATCGGCAGTGGAAAGTGCAGTAGCACAAAGGAAACACCAATCGCGACGAAGGTTTCGAAAAAAGGGGAGCAACGGGGGGAAACTTGCTGGGGGACTACCGGCCACCGCTTGGGGCGAATATGAGGGATTTCATGAGGATAGACAGAATGAAGGTTTCGGTCACGATGAAAGAATTTCAATCAGAAAGGGGAGAACACCGCTGGTTAAAAAAAACAGCCTGCTGGGGATGAGGAAAGGGAATACAAAAACCGGGGGGGGGATGGAAGCTAAAAAAAAAACTAACCGTCAGTCAAAAGGGGGAGTCATGTACAGGATACCTTCCGGGAGGTGGGCAGTGCACAAAAAAGAAAGGGGCACGGGTGCTAAGAAAAGGTCAAATAACATACCCTTCCAGGGCCCCGGGAAAGAATGGGAGATTTACGGGGAAACAGATAAAAAAAAAGGTTCTGGTAAACCTGGGCGATATTGGCAGGGGGTAACATTTTGGGGAGGGAACCGGATCAAATATCGTTTAAATAATTCGGGGTAAAAAGGAGAAAAATGGGGCCTCAAAGCAGAAAAAAGAGGGATCAACGCAGCTTGCAAGTTTGTAAATTTGGGGAAAGAGAAAAAAAAAGACCAGCAGGAACCTCGGCGGGGGGGGGGGCATCGAAAATCACAAAGGAAAGAAGTCAACCCAAAGCCGAAAGCCAAAGGTCTGCGAAAAACATGTCTCGCAATATAAAAAGACTACAAGAACAATAAGTGGAAGACCCAGGGTTTAAACGTGTTTCAGCAAGTGCAAAGGAAGGGCAAAAAAGCTTTTTTGGAAAGAAGTCGGAAAGGGGGCCTGGTTAAGAGAAAAGTTAAAGAAAAAAAGGGTCCCCAAAAGGAATATAGGAGCAAGAAGAATATTCTAGGTTAATAGGAGGGGAAATTTGGGGCGTGTTGAGAGTGGGTGGAAAAGAAAGCCAAAGTGTCTATCATATGGCCGAGGGGGGGGAAAAGAGGGGCCAGTAAAAATGTACTGAAAGGAACTTGTCAAACCGTCCAAACGTTTAAGAGGAGAAAACAGTCGCGACTTGCGTGGGTGGGGTAGGACTCCTATAGTTACGTGAAAAGAAGAGAAAGAGGATGACGAAAAGAGTGGGGCGATCGGGTTGTTTGAGAAATGAGACGGGCTGCAAGCTTTTGGGGGGGGAACTAACAAACTGGCCTTAGCATACCAGGAAAGGTCAGTGGAGCCTGAGAGCCCAGAGCCCATATTTTGGAAGTGGAAAAAGGGGCCCACAATACTTATTCCAAACGCCGGAGGGAATGAGAAAACAATGCCATTGGGGAACCGAAGGGGGTTCAAAGAAGGGGAGGGGAGTGGCTGGAAACCAAGGCAAGCCCTGCGTTAAAAAGAAGGGGCAAAAACCTCAACGATTTTAATCGAGGACAAAGGACGTCCCAATATGAAGACCCTGGCGGGTTGGGCAAATGAGAAAGAGGGGAAAAGGCTACAGAAAAAAAAATTAGAGGGAAAAAGAATCCAAAGCTACTGCTACAAACCACGCGAGCAAGGGGAAAAAAAAAAGAGTGAAGAATTCAAAGTGACTTCCAAGACGAAACCATGCGGTAGCGATTTTATTGACACATAAATCCAAAAGAAACAAAAACAGTGAGGAAAAAGGGACGAAGAAACAGCCTGGAGGCCTGGACCGAAAAAAAAGTAAAAAGTGCGCCAATGCAGTGGGACCGAGGATGGCGTATCTCGCGAAGATTGCCGGGGGGAAGAGGGGGGAGGCCTGAAGGAAAAAGGATGGCAATTCGAGGGTCGAAAAAGAAAAAAACCAAACAAGGGAATGCAAACGGGGTCGAGGAAAACTAACGCGAAGCCGCAAACAGAATGGAATGAAGGGGTAAAAAAGGAAACGGGGGGGGGGGCAGAGTGAGGCAAGGTAACGGAGGAAAGGGGGGGTGTGCCGCTGATGAAGCGTTCACAAGAAAAAAAAAAAGCCCCGAAAAAAAGGGTCATAAAAAAGGTCTTTGGAAGTGGGGTAGGTTGCGTTGTGAGGAAGAGTAAAGCAGCAATTATACCCTGGTACTCACGGGGAGGGGGGGAGGAAAGGAACGCGAGGGAAGATGGAGAATAAGAAGGGAGTTTTTTGGAAATAGAGAACCAGTAATGGACACAAAACCACCGACAGAGGGGGGGGGAGTCCGACGATTCGACAAAAAGAAAGAATTAAGGGGGGAGCAGGAGCTAAAAAAAAAAAAAACGGAAAGTGGGTCGAGAAAAAAAAACCCGCTTTGGGAAGACAGGATCACAGAACCGCGGGCAGAAGAAAGATTGGTGAAGGGGAGTCTTTCATGTGTGAAACCGGGGGGCCCTGGGAACATCACCAACCACTCAAGGAAATAGTGCAACCTACATAAGGAGAGGAGAGGAAACAAGCCAAATGGTCCGTTGCAAGGATCGCAAAAAAAATAAATATACTCAAAAACAACAACACGAGGGAAAAAAAGGGAAGAACAGAAAGAGGTAAAAGTCCAGTATCACATTACCAAAACGAGACAAAGTTCTAGTGGAAAAAATCAGATGGCGCAAAGGGGGGTGTAGGTCGGGAAGGTTTCCTCTTGGGTTTGGGTGCCAGGGGGAAAGCCCTGGTGAGTTAAAACGGGTTTCAACAAAGGAGGAAGACTACGGCAACAGAGGTGTGACAGTCTGGGGCGATCCAGAAAGCCGTGTAAAAAAGAGGGGCTCGCCAACAGGAAAGACAGGGGGGAAAAAAAGCGTTGGATCAAAAGTAATTCTTTCAAATTTTAAATCAGAAGGAAGCCCAAAGAGGTCAAGAAGGGGGGGTACTGTATTAAACCGCCGGGGGGGAAAAAAAGTGCTCTAAAAAAAAAGTAGTTCTACGCAAGGGAATCAAGCAACAGTTGCAAAAGGGCGGAGTAAAAAATCGAATAATGAAAGATACAAAAAAAAAAAAACAAAGACTCACTACCAAGGCTAACGCAATACTTACTCAAAAAAAGGAGTCAAACTCAGTCCAAAGTGGGATGGGGATTCTGTGCAAAACTGATACCATTGCAAAAAAAAAACAGATTCCATGGAATATTAAACTGCGAAGGGGACATAGAACAAAATCCAAGACCAACGATGACAAACAAAAAAAGAGTCAAAAATTTTGCGGCTGACGCTGTAATAGATAAGGGAAAAAGAGGAAGGACCATTGGAAGAAGGGAAGGGTTGAATCCAGACCGATAATTGCCAATTAACCCGCCACCTTGAAAAAAAAAAAAAAAAACACCAAAGCAATTCAAAAAACACTGAAAAGAAGAGAAGAAAATTTTAAGACTCCGCTAAAAAAAATTGTTGGGGCGATTAAGAAATGGGTGGGAGTTTCAAAAGAACTCAATATATCAGGGCAGCCATAAAATCGCTTAAACCGAATCGAGTTGGGGAAATGGTCAAATAACGAAAAAAACTGCCTACCGCATGTGGAGGAAAAAAAAAGAAAATCGGCGTTTTAAACGTGGGACAGGGGGAAAAAGAGTCGGGCTAAAGGTTGCTGCGCGTATGGGGAGGGAGATCAAAGGTTTAGGGATGCGAAGCGGGACACTGTCAAGGATACGGGCCAACCGTCCCGAAAGAAAGGACCATGTTCCTTTTGGGAAGACACAGGGCGAAGAAAGGGCAAAATCTCGTTACTGGGGGAAGAAGGCTCCCCACGGGGGGGGAAGCAACAACGAAAGTCGGACAAGGTAATGTCGAGGAAGAGAAAAGAAAAAAAAAGATTGAAAAAGTTGCATAGATTAAAAAAGTGGAGAACCAAAGGAACAGGAAGTAGGGGGGAAACTAAGGACCATGAGGAAAGCTTAGGACCACTGCGGGTAACAATCAAGGATGCCCAAAGAAAAAGGCCCGGGGGGGGTTAACGCCACAAAAAAACAACCTACAAGCGAAAGAAACCCCCGCGGCCAAAGAATGGCAAGAAAAAAACGCGATGCACGGTTGGGAGACATCGGGGAAAAGGGCCTCAGTCGGTAGAGGGGTCACTAATAACAAAAAAAGCGCAGGTTGGGAGAATAGGAACAAGTGGCGGAATACGAAAGTAATTGGAGGGAGATCAAACAAAAAACGACGGAGCAAAGTTGAAAATAAGGCAAGGGAGGTGTGAGAAAACCCAGTCCCAAAAAAAGGGAGGCTGATAAAAGACACTGAATAGGCTTTTCGGAGAGCTCGAAGAGGGAGGCAAACGGGTCTATGATGACACATTCCACGTAAATTTTCTGAAGATGGTTGGTGGGGGGGGGGAAAGGGCGAAGAAAGGAAACAAGGACATCGGCAAGAATCAAGAATGGATAGGGGGGGGACAAGAAGGGGGAAGGTAGATAACGAAGCACGGGGGGGGTGAAATGCCCGTTATTGTCAGGAAGGGGGGAGCTCATTTGGAGGGGTGGACTGGGGGCGAGGCAAAACACCGATTAAACTCCTAGGGTTGGAACGGGGAAGATCGGACAAACAGGGCCGAAATAACTCTTGGACAAATGGAATGCGTTTAGCGTAAAACCCAAGGGTGGTCAGGGATGCGGAACAAGGAAATCTGTAAAATATCTCGAAGAAGCTCTGGAAAAACAAAAATACAAAAAATGGGGTGCAAACACGAAGACGGGAAGGACGCAAAAAAGCCGGGATATGGTTCAAAACAAGAGAAGGCGGAAATCTGAAACCGGGGGAACGTTCCTGCGAGTGGAACAGAACTAGCACGAGTCGCAGGTTCCTTCCTTAGAAGGTTTTTAAGCAACGAAACGGCAGGTGGGGAATCTTTTAAAGATGGAAAACAAGGTGAGGGTCCGACGTCAGGGTGGTGGAGTACCCAACTAAAAGTCACAACAGGCAAAAAAGTGTTTCCTAAAGAATAATCAAAGGGGGTGTTGTGAAAAGAGTTTGGCTGTGGATTGAGTGTAGTGGGGCTGATCTGTTTGAAAATTCTTTGGGGGGGGGAATCGACACAAGGTGCATGGGGTCTAAACCCTTCCACTGAAAGAAGATATCCGAGCAAACAGCTTCATGTGAAGTAATTAGTCAGGAAGGGGGGGGAGTCCTGTTTGCGGTGAAAATCTTCAAACGCTAATTTAAGCAGACGGTTTGCTAGCAGGTCAACCGGAAGGGGGCAAAAACTAGTGTGTCAGCACGAAAGATGCGGAAGCCGGAACCAGCACAAGGAGACAATAAAATGGGGTTAATCGAGAAGGCAAAAAAACACTGGTGCTATAAAAGGGGAAAAAGCTGGGGAGGAGTGGCACAATGGTGGCCCATAACAAGGGGGGGAAAAGCACTTCTTGCGCAACATGGAAACTCCATGTGAGTGGGGGAGAGGCGAAAATTTGCCACGCGGGGGAAGGGTTCAGAACATTCTGGAAAGCAAGTGCCGCCACCCGACCAAATAGCCGTACAGAAACAAATCCCAAACTGGGGAAAATGAGACAAATAAGTGTTTTGGCAACGAGAGGGAAAGGAGGAGGGGGACGCTTTGACATGGCCCCTTTACAGAAAAAACCGAAAAACAAATCGGGAAGAGACGAGGGTGAGAAAAGGGTCAATCCATGAGAGATGTATCTACGGAACCAAAAAAACAAAAGGAGAGAAAGGGGAGGAAAGGGAAGAAATAAAACAGTGAGCATTGCATTGAACGAGGGGGAAAAGACAGTTGGACAAAGGGAAAAAAAGAGAACTGGGGAAATTCAGCGAGGAAAAAAAAAACAATTATGGCTTCCGAAATGGGCGGGACTGGGAGGACGAAATTGGCGGTGCCGGTGCGCGGTTGCAAAAGCTTGGGGAAAAAAGGAAAGGCGGCGGCAAATTCTTGAAATATCGGCTAAAACAAAAAAGGTGGATAAGGTGGTCATGGGAGACCGGTGTGGGGGGTTGGGACTTTTGCGGACTTGCAAATGTGCGCACAAGTGGGGTTAAAAATAAAAAAAAAAACGGGGTGCTATTATAGCAAAAGGGTGGCAGTTGGCTTTCTTACCAATTGGGGGGAAAGGGGTTGCCGGGGAGACGGACCCCATAAAAAAAAAAGAACGCAGCAAAAAGGAGGTCACCTTGCTAGGAAAACATGCGAGCACAGGACGGTGGGAAAAAGAGCACAAACTTTTACAACGCAACTGTGTATGATACGTGGAACGCATGTTTGGGGTCGATATGATTTTAGTTCTCAGAGGAGCACGGGGGGGGGGGGGGGGGGGGGGGGGGGGGGGGAAAAAAAGGTCAAAATCCATAAAGATTTCCACAAGATCAGAAAAAGCAGACGAAAAAAAAAAACCGGACAAACAACGCGGTGGAAAAGGAGGTTGGGAGGGAACTTCGTTAGGATTCCGCCCAGTGAAAAGGTATACACGACCGGGGCAGACAAGTGTGAAAACGGACAAGGGAGAGAAAAGGCAAAGGGAGGGCGGGCCCCCCCACCACAAAACCGGGCCAGAACGGCAAAGAGGAAAAAAGCACACTCCGCGTGACACGTCAGGGGGAAAAGGAAACAGAGGAGGGGGGATGGGGGGATCATCCACCTGCTGCTGGGGTGGCCATTCGGGGAGGACCCGCAGAGAATAGAAATAATAAAGAGAATCGTTGAAAGAAGAATAGAGCGAAACATTGGCGTGGCCTCAACGCAAAAGGGAGACGGTTTGATCCGGGTAAGGGGAGATGTCAATGGCCCCTTAGCCGGGTGCCGGGCGGGGTGCATAAACACGTTCCATCTCGGTCCCAAAAAAAGGGACGAAACGTTCAGACTAACGGGTCTGAAAATAAACAAGTGCGAGAAAGATCGATAGGGGGCCACAGAGACTGACAGAGATTCCGACTGTTGAACGGGTGTCGCGTTTTTTCAATTGAGAAAAAAAGCTCTTGTCAAAAAAAAAGGGAAGGAAATGCCTGTGGGATCAATACCTGAACCGTTAACAAGAAAGCTGTGTAATCAAAATGATAGCTGTTCCATCAAATTGGCGGTTGGAGAAAGGGGGAACGACAAGCCACCTTGCCCTAAAGAAAAAAAAAAAAAAAAAAAAAAAAGAGGGTTAGAGAAAAAAATAGTCTGCCGTATACTGTTAAGTGATGCCCCAAAGGGGGGACAACAAACAGGACCAAACACTGCGTGTTTGAGAGAAAAGATAGAGGGACAGAGGAAAAATTTGGGAGGAAAAGAAAGTGCGATCGAGTTGTTTCGACATGCTGACGGTGGAATGAAAAGGTTGGGACGAGCCCACGGGCCTTCATGCAAAGAAGGAAGGTGCCACTCAAGGGGTAGTTGCCGGAGATCAGTCCCATATCATTTGTAAGGACTAACCAAAAGAAAAAAAAGGGAAAAAAAGATGGAAGGCTCGCACAGGCCATGGTCAGTCGGTTTGATGTTGGGAAAGAAACCGGGAAGCCCCCGCTGGCGTACATGGTTGGAAGAACGCACGATTTATGAAAAGGAGAAAAAGGGAAAGTCAAATATGCAGACACGACGGGCCACGAGAGTACAAAATCGGAAGAAGGAAAAATATCACGGACTGGAAAAAAAGCCACGCGGACAGCCAAAGGGGGGCTCAACAATTTTTACATTGGGGGAGAAATGAGATCCCAGAAGGCGAAGAACCTGGCAAGGGGTGGACAAAAAAAAGCGGAGAAGGGGGTTAAAAGAGCGGAGAAATCCGGAGGCAACTGAAAGACACAGTTATTAACGCAAAAAAAAAAAAACTGCGCGGAGTCGCCAACTCCGGGGTTCCCAGGGGGAGGGGTTAAAAGTAGACTGGGAGACGGATGCCTGAAACTTGACGGTTGTGTAATTGGGCTCAAAAAAAAGAGCCAGGGTTCCGAATTGCCAACACACGGCTTGGGAAAAGAATCGTCAAACCGCAAACAATTTCATGATGACGAATATGCACTGTTTTCTCTGGGTGGGAGAAGGGGAAAAAAAAGGCGGGCATTTTACTATTCAAGGAATCAAAAAAGCAGAGCGTTTCAAACAAGAATTCCCCCGTCAAATTCTTCCTGGGCAAACACCTGTAGGTTGGGAGAAAGGATGGGGCGTGGATGCCCGAAATAAGGAAGCTCATTATTCGCTGTACCACAAAAAGGAGCGATAAAGTGAAAAGAGGTCCGCTGAGGGGGGAGGGTTGGTGAAATAGAGCCACCAACCAGCGCACAGGACTACCAGTAAATAAAGGCTTTGGTGATCTCAAGGAGGATAGAGCCAATCTAAAGAACGGTTGCAAAGGAGCAAAAAAAGGAATCAAAGGCGACCTCCCGCACGTTGAAAAAAAAAAGAGGATGCAAAAAGGCTAAAGCACGCTTGACAAAAATGTTTGCGTAGTAACGTGCCTCGGTTTGTGAATTGGCCAAAACTGGGGAAAAAAACAGCATTAAAAAAAAAAAAAAGGTTATGAAAAACCAGACCTCTTACCATAAGAGAAGAAAGGAGGGTCCAAGGTGGTCCGCGGGGAAGGAAGGCACCGGATATCCCCA
>Ga0179593_1415640_pt1 | contig 12006 bp, 17 predicted proteins | sample CZODoug2_1_08_16_FD_185931 | JGI IMG/M metagenome (GOLD analysis project Ga0179593, IMG submission 185931) | Vadose zone soil fungal communities from Angelo Coast Range Reserve, California, USA - CZODoug2_1_08_16fungal (PacBio error correction) | ecosystem: Environmental > Terrestrial > Soil >...
TTATTGGAAAGATGTCGTGGACGGGCAAAAGGGAGGAGGTTTAATAAAAAAAAACAATAAGGAGGGAAGGGCTGGTCGAAAAAAGGCGAAAAGGGGAAGGGGAACGCGCTGGATGGGAGATCGCTGGAAAAAGCTCTGCGTATAGATCAAGCTACCTAATAACACGACAACTTAATAAGAAAGAGAATCGCGAGTACGTAAAAGGCAGGGGGGGGGGAAGAAACCCCACAAACAGCAAAATCCAGAGAAGATAGGCAGACGCGTCACGCAAAGCCTAGAGGTGCTCGCCGACACGGCAAGAATCGGCAGCGCGGGAATGCGGGGCACGTTTCGCCGGGAGGTTGGCTTGGAGTCTTGTCAAGGAAGGAGTAGTCCGCAGGATAAAAGACAGAGGGTCGGTCCAGGAGGTTGTTAAAACAAAATTGAACAAAGAGATCCGCAATGAGGTCAGCAGAGTTGGAAGGGGCAGAGCCAGTAACAAACACTCTGGGTTTTGGACCTCCACGGGAAGCCCGCTGAAAAATCAGTGATCGGAAATATCAAGATCAAGGTAAGTAGAAAACGAAAAATTTTGGGGGAGACAACAAAGGTGTTGGTAGTGAGACGGCCGTTATTAACGCATGTGCCAGAGATTAAAAAAGCGTTGAAAAAAAACTCTACTTCCGGCGTTTTTAGGGTAGCTGAGCCATCTATCAGGGGGGGGGGGTCGAGCAACAATCGAAAAGGGTGGAATACCAAACGTTGGGGGCCAACATACAGAGGAAAACTCTGGGGCAACGGACCTTCAGGACCTCAAAGGGGCTGTGGGCGTCTCGCCTCCAGTTCCCTGGTAAACAACGGGGGAGATGATTTGGGGAAAATAGTAGGCGGGAAAGAGATGACGTTTCACAAAGGTTTTCCGCAGGCCGGTGGAGGAGGTAGGGGGGGGGGCGCGGTAATCAAACGCCTTGAGCGGAAGGCGATCTCAGTGTTCGCGGGGCGCAATACTAAGAACAGGGGGCTTTCAAGCAGCGTCCAGGAAATCCTACGATACCGCAAATGGTCGCAGTGCAAGTCTATCGGGGGCGTATTGATGGGGAGAGCATCTTAACTTTCCGTAGCAGTTGGGCTCTTTCTTGTGGACGCAAGGGCAAAAAAAACTCTGCTCAGCAGGTCCGGGCGGACGACTCGAGGTGAACTATCTTGGGTGATGCGATAGGGGAGTGACCTCGAGATAACTGGGCGGATCGGCGGATTTGGCGAACGAACCTGCTGTCATGCCGTCAGGGCTCGAGCTCCAGGAAAAAATTTGAGGACGATCTGGGGGACTCAAAAGTGTACCAACTTCCAGCAATAATAGAAAGAGGGTCTTGTGCGGGGGTTCAACCGAATCGCGGGGGATGAGCAGATCAAAGGAGGGATAATCGAGGTTTGCTAGGGGCACTTTAAAAAGGACGAAAACGAAAGCGCGGTTCTTCATCGAGAGCCACGAGATCAGGGGGGGACTGGTCGGAATCAGAGCTTCCTGACAGAATACCCAATTGGAATATGTAGATCGTCGTAGCGTGGAGCCATTTCGCCTTCAGGGAAGTCTCTTTTATAAGGGCATGTCAGGGTAGGGGTGGAAGTGGGGGGGCCGATCTCAAATAGAACAGAGGGGGGAGTTTCGGATTTTTTTCTCAGGAAAAGTCTTGGAAGCAGAAGGAGTAAAAAGGAAGCGCTTGGTTTCACAGGAAGAATAGATGTGGAGAACGAAAATGGGGAGGAAAAGGCCTTCCCGTATCGAGGGGGGGAGGTTTTGTATACCTATCGGGGGAACATTGTGAAAGACGGAAAAGCCCAAAAGATGAATCTGTTAACGATGCAAGGCATGAGAACCTCGGGACAAAGCGGCGAACCAAAGAAGCCCACAGTTCAGCCGAGCATGGGTGAGCGTAAAACTCGGACTAAAACTCGGAGTCCAGAGGGCTTCGAAAAAGACATAATGCGGATACCGAAGGAGTCAGAGGATTATGCTGTAACGGGGGGGGAAAATGAATTTGGTGAATAAGGTGAAATGGTTCGCCTACATGCCCGGCGTTTGGGAAGGGACTCGAACTATTCCAGAATGACCGAGTGTAGGGACAGTGGTAAAGGCGTGACGAGACTTCCAGTCAGCAATACTAACATATCGGACCACCCGATTAAAAATGACGAAGAGTTAAAATTGTCAGAAGGGGCAAACAAAAAAAATCTAAGAACGCTAAACGAAAGACGATAAAAAACAGATGCGACAACACAATCATACCCTCAGAGGGGGGTAACAGTAAAAAGACAAGCGAAAATCTAACTCTTCCGCAACTCGCAAATTGAGCGTCTCATTGACGAGACCCGCACCCAGTGGGATAACTTGAAGCGATGGTCTAAAAAAAAGGAACAAGGGATCATTCTCCGAGGCGAGAACTCGAGTCCGCTTGCGAAGAGAAGACGTCGTTCAAATAAAAACCAAAATAGAGGGAAAAGACTAGACCGGTCTTTTAGACCGTGAGAATGAGAGATCTCCATAAAGGGCACCGTATATAACTTCTTGGCGATGCCGGCGGGCTTCGGAATACTGAAGAGGGAAAGCGCGCGGTAATCTGAACTTATGAAAAAGGGTGAAACTGCACGGAGATCTATTACTTTGGAGAATCGGTCATCTGACTCCTTACGAAGATGGAAAAGCGTAGAACCCCCGGGGAAAGGGCGCAGATGAGTGTCAATTCTTAAAGTAGGACGAGGAAAACGGGCTTCACGCATTCCAAAAACCTCGGCCACCGTGGCGACAAGAGAAGGAGAAAAAAAATAGACGGGAACTAATCCCGCAAGGGAGGGGGGAGACCAAACTTGTCAATGATGAAAAAGCAAGGGGGGGAAAAACACCAAAGTTGGTAAAGGAATAAGAACTAAAAGAAAAAACCGTCTAAACAGTCCCAAATGGGGGGGGTGAAAACTCCATCCTTCGAAAGCGGGTCTGGTGGACTCGCTATGCTCTACCCATGTGGACGGTCGTTTAACAGTACGGGACTCATTCTGGAAGAAAGGGAAAACGTCAGGAGCTATCTATAACAGGCGGTAAGGCGGGGGAAGAGAGCTCATCAGAAGGATCAAGGGCGATTAGGAGAGAGAGGATGACAACAAACAGCGGGAAAAGGCAGAAATACCAAATCCTATACTTGGCAGAAAAAGGGAGAAAAAAAAGTAACTCGGGTTCGCCTTATAATCCGGTTACAAGATATATAACGGGACACTCCAGAAAAGCAAGACAGCTGATACTTAGCCGGAAAAACCGAAACATAGAACGCCGCTGAACAAGACCTCCCTTCCGACTTCATCCGCCATCCCGAGATAGCCCCGAGCAACATATTACTAATTATGCAGTCATCGCGTGGGGGCTCAAAGAAACCGGAGTCTTAACCGACGGTAGCAGAAGAAAGAACGCAGGCTGTGTGTTCTTGCCTAGTTACAGGAGAGATCAACAAAGCTGAGTATAGAAAACGTTTTAAGACAAACGATCCTCGTTCAGAAAAAAGACAGAACGGTCGGAGGGTAAAAAGTTACGTATACACATGGGGGGGAAAGTGGAAGAGCAACTATTAAAGAACAAGCAGGGATTTGAAAATCGACAATTAAATAGAAGGACCGATCGAAATAAAGAAATCGCACCAATGTCAAGAAGAAGAGAGAAGATCGAAAGATTATCAAGGCTAAAACAATCGAAAATCAGGGCTCGAAGAAGGAACTAAAAAAGACAAAAAAAGAGAAAAAAAAAAAAAAAAAAAAAAAAAAAAAAAAAAAAAAAAAAAAAAAAAAAAAAAAAAAAAAAAAAAAAAAAAAAAAAAAAAAAAAAGAAAAAAAAACAAAAAAAAAAAAAAAATATAACATAACCTATTCGGCTACGCTACCAGGGGGAGAAGTCATCCGATCATTAGCCTTACCTTTAAACCAAGGCAACTCTTATCGGGGAGGAGGGGAATGAGTCCATTGGCAAAACGAGCCAAGAGAAACGGACGTCTGGAAAAAAAAATATCTACATGTCTGAGCAGGTACAATCAAGACCGGACCAGGAATGGGGGGGCAGAGACTAAGATCCTCTATATCCAAGGAAAAGGGGCTCGGGGTCTTCTCAATATCTCTGGAAAACTGGGATTCATGGGGCACCCATTGACGTGCTAGATAACCCATCAAAAGGGTCTAGGGGGATTCCTCATCTTCCCTTCCCGAGTGAGGGAAAAGGTTATTCTAGTCCGTATGAAAAAAGCTCCTCCTAAACAAAACAACTTGGGGTGAACAAACCCGGGGTGGGAGAGTTCGCCAAGCACATCTATGTGTTGGTACTGGGAATATGCTTGTCGTGAGGGGAAAGGGGGGATGGGGCCATACTCACTAATTATGCGAGGGGCTACTTTCTACCCGACCTAATATTAAAACAACAGAAAGAAAGACAGCTGGGGTCAGAAGAACTAACCACCATATTCGTATTCATTCCCTCGTAGCACTTCCTCGGAAGCGGGCGATCAAAAAGAAACAGCACCAAAAAAAAAGGCACGGGGGAGCCGCCGAGGGGTAGACAGCAGCTATTAGATGCCAGAAGAGCAAGATCGGCGAGGGAGGAGCTGTAAAAAAAATGCCGCAAGAATCATGTCGGATGGGGAGGGCGAAAGGGGGCGAAATCCGACGAATAGGCAAAAAACATCTGAAGGAGGGGGGGTGAAAAGACGGTCAGTGGGAAAGGCGCCTGCATCGACAGGAGGGGCAAGCGAGAGAACATCCTCCACATCGAAATAGGACCTTAGTAGCAAAAGCCAAGTCCTATTCAGGGGTGTGGGGAGCGGAACACGATCGCCGACCGCTCGGGAAGGCCACGACAGAGAAAAAGAAAAAAACTGAATGAACGAGAGAGGAAAATGGAGGGGGAAGAGGGAGATAAAAACCACTAAAAAAAACATTGCACTCAATTCTCTGAGGATAAGAGAGAGGCTAACCCCTTAAAATGGAACAAGTCAAAAAAAGCAGGGTCGTCCGGTCAGCGCCAACGAAACCCAAGGAGAGGCAAATGAGCTTACAGGGGAAGGGAAAGGAAGGGGGAACCAAAAAAACACCATGCGCCGGGAGGAAGGGGGGGAACAAAGGGAAGAGGCTTCTAACCACCTGTTAGCTGGGGGGGGGCAGAAGCGTGATAAGATAATCGACGGGGCCTGAGCACGGAAGAGGCAGGCGACCCAATGAGTTCCCTCGCCGAAGGGGGAAGGAAACAGTCCGAGGACCCCGACAGTACATTTATCCTCAGACAATAGGAGGAACGAAAGCATCAGGGTAAGTACCGCAAGTCCGTGAAATGGCGACAGGAAAACCGGGAAGAAAAGAGAATATGTGGGCTGCGAGGGAGAGAGAAGCGGGGCACTTGGGAATGACAACAGGCTCGGAAGGGACAATATGTGGCCCGAAACTCAAAGAAGGAGGGAAGGGTTTGGGCTTCGGAGGAAGGGGAGGGGGCGGATAGCGAAGACAAATGGGTTATGAACGCCGCAGCGAGGCAGAATGCAGATAAAAAAACATCTATGGAGTGACAGAGCGCATGGAATTTGATAGGAGGGCGGATACGTCGATGACTCAGGCTCAGATAGAAAGGGGGAAAAGAAACCCAAAAAACCGAGAAGAAACGAGTCTTCAGTGCGACGTAAATATCGATCTAACACACACGAGGAGCGAGAAAAGATATCACCGTCACAGAAACCGAGGATCATCTTAGGCGTGGGTCATTAGGGAATGCACTGCATACACGACAAAGGGGGGGGAGGGGTGACAAAGAGGAAGACCTATCAACGCACGATAACTCCATTCGAATGTTCAGTGAAGGCAGGACTGTTGTATCTTGAAAGGGAAAAGAAACTACTTCAAGTTCGATGAATACTCCCTAGCAAAATGTCAAACTTCGATTAGGGGGGACAGTCGTACCCGAAAGGGGAAGGGGGACTGCTCCCGCTGTCTACAACGCGGGTACCCAAAGAGAGGGCTTCACTCAACGGTCAAGTCTTGGAGACTTGATATGTACCATGGAAAATGAAAGTGCTCAAGCTGAAAAGACAAGCTGGGAGGGCTGAGGGGATTCAGTTCCTCCATACTAATTATCAAGAGGCAGGCAAGTGGGGGACGGAGGGCAAGAAGGTAGGAACAGGCGATGGTCACCGTTGTGCGCAAAGAAAGAAAGAGAGCATTCAAGTAAATAAAAGGGAAGAGAGAGAAAGCCCTCAAGGCGGATACAAAGAGGTTAAAGTTGAAGAACGGGGAGGAAGAGGAGACTCATGGGGGGGCATTCACCACCGAAGAAAGGCCATTTATGGGAACAAGGGATCCTCAGTTCGATCATTATGGGGGTCGGGTGTGTCGTATACAACGAATTTGACGGGTACACATTAATGGGAATTCTCTCTCTAGACCGAAGAGACGGGCTTCATTTGTAATCTGGCTAGTCAAAGACCGTGCCACCAATTTGATCACTCGGGGGACAGGAAAATCGAATTGTCGCGGTTCAATGGACGAACGAGCTGGAAAGGATAATAGTGGTAAGACCAAACCTCCGCAGAGGAGGGGAGAGGACGGGGAAGGAAGAGAGCCTATTCTGCTTGAACCGTTGGAAGTTTAGCAGAAACTGGGGGAAATCCGAGGCGAAGAGGAGTAAGGGCTACAAAGACGAAAGGGAGATCCAGCAATTAAAATTGAGACAAAGGCTGCAAGAGACACCCACCTGGGCAGCCAAAACGCAGGAAGGAACGAGGATCGCGAACCTGAAGATCAGATGCCTCCTAGGAAAAGAAGAGGAGGGGACGAGAGTTATAAGTTGATGGAAACCCTCGTCGGAGTCTTGAATTCGGTCTGTGTAACGACTCACGTGACCGAGAAGCTGCGGAGGGGAAAATACCCACGCAGGTCTCTCATCTTAGCGCAGGGAGACGAGCTTCGTAGCCCGGATTCGGGACGAAAGAGAGGCATTAGCCCTCCAGAATGTCAGGAAGGGTACTGGCAATAAATGCGACCCTCTCCAGAAGTGATAGGTCCGCCACTGCCCAGGTATGTATAAAAAGGGGGGGTCCCAAGGGGCGGTTTAGAGGAGCCAGGAGGATTGGGGTGTCCGCAGATTAATTAATTGCAAGAAAAGGACGAAGAAAAAGGTAGATGGTGCCATAGGGCATTGGTGGGTGACGGTACGCAAGGTAAAAGTAATACCAGCTTCGGCCACAATCGGGGAAATCCCGCGGAAGATCCTTATAGAGATAGACTGACTAATGCGGGACCGCTTTAGAGTTGGAATATTCGTCACTACTCGGGAGAAGATCGATGTAGCAGGGGAAAATTTGTCAAACGCAGCTAGGTTTGATAGCGGGTCTATAAGAGGGGGAAAGACCAACGAGAAGGGTGCTATGCATGCATATGACGTAAAAAAGTGTCTGCGAAAGATCATTAATGGATTGCGAACAATGAGCTAGGGGAAAAGGAGCCAAACGCATTTTCTCGAGAAAACTATCGGTGTAAGGAGGTTGTTCGGATTTAAACGAGCATGGCATGGGAGCTGGCTCCGAGTTTCGCCCTCAGGGGAGGGAGGGGCGGGGCTTAAATGATGAAGATCTTCTGAGAGGTAGAAGGGGGGAAGTAGGACGGAAACAAGGGTCTCGTTGCTGGGGCCACACCTGCTGTGGGGAAACGGAGGGCGGGGAGGCGAGCACTGAAAGTGAGAGATCTTTTAGGTCTTGACCTCAGGAAGATTAAGAGATCAATCCTAAGAAGTGAGGGGGGAGTTTGCAGAGCAAAAACACGAGGATCGTTGGGGTAGTAGAAAAAAGAGGGAGAACGGCGGGGGGAAGTCTACTTCCTGAGAAACGAGAAAGAGAGTGTAGGGAGAGGGAATACCTGTAATAAAGGGAATTATTCTCGCGGACATCCCAGTCATCTGTGAGTCGGCAGGCGACGGAAGTATCTCATGCAATGTGAAAAAAACGACGTACTGGGCTTTCATGAAAAGGAAAAATGTCGGTTTGCGAGGGGTGTACGAGAAGTCGGGTAGAAGCGTGCTGGGGGAACTTGGAGGGAAGGTGGCCAGGTATCTCTTTCTTAATCGGACGGTCGAACGGTGGAAAAAGCGTCTCGCAGGGATAATTCAAGAGCCCAACGCTGTGAGTAGGCTCTCAGGCCCCGAGACGGGGGCCATGCGGTTGTTATCCGGGAAAGACTTGGGGGGGGGGGGGGAGCGCAAAAAAAGACCACGAGCAGAGTTGAGGGAAATATCGTCAGCTGGAAGGAAGGCGCCCAGAGAGAGGGAACAGGGAGTCTCACACAAAAGAATTACATACTCCATGTGGAAGTACAAGCGGTACCAGAGAGAGAGTTCCCCCGCGTAATTATCTACTAGCGTGTCAAAGAACGGAGGGGAGACGACCGGCAGGTCATCTTGCGGTGCGGGAAAAAGCGCTTATGGGGGTAACGGGGGGTGGGGAACACGTCATTCGCGCACAAGTTGCTAGAGCGCCGGCGTAAAGGGGGGAAGCGGCGCCTACGGGGTCGCGAAGTAACGCTTGCAAAATCTACGGCTGGATGGGTGAAGCGGGCGTTCCTAACGCGAAGGAAAAGACACAGAATCAGCCACACCTCATCCCATGAGAAGAAGAAAAGGGGGTCGGAAAAAGGGGCAGCAACTAGACCTACACTTTCCACAAAACAACACCAGAAGAAGAAAGGGGTGGAGAACTCCGTCCCCTAAGGGGCTACAACAGCGCTCTGCTAGAAAGGGGAACGGATGGAAAAGCAAGGTTCGGACGCCGGGGGGGAGAACGTAACAACTCCATTGGAGAGGGAAAAGCTTATAAAGGATCTATTCTATAAAAAAATCTCTCGGGGAAACAGGTAATGAAGACATAAATATCAAAAAAAACAGGGAGGAGGAAACTAGGATAGATTGCTGCATACAAGACTAATCCTTCTGAGAAACTCTATCATGATAAGGTCTTTCCTAAAGTCTTGCAAGTGTTAGGCAAAGCGCGATAGAGAAAGGACCTGAACTTCGACTCGGGAAAGCGAGTATTGTAGAACCCAGCTCGGTCGGGCGGCTTTTGAAGAAGAGCTTAGGAAGGTGGGGGCTGCGTCGGAACGTACAAAAAAACCTGCCGGAAGGGAATTAATAGCCGCCTGGGTCTAGGAGAAGAAAGGAATGGGGGGTTATTTCTGGAGGGGATTGATGAAGAAGAAACTACTGGACTTCAACACACAAGGGACCAAGGGACCTTGGACAATGAGGACGGGGGCGGTGGGGAACGGGCTGTAGAGGTATGACAAGTCCCCGGTCAACCCGGGGGGGATGAGCAAAACTCCAATGGAGAAATGTTCAACCAGGGGAACACAAAGCTCGGGATAATACGAAAGAGAAAAGTCGGTAGTCCAAGCAGTTTCTGTCACTCCATCGGGGATTTCGCTCGGGGTGACGGCTCTAGAAAAAAGTGGGAGGAGACAAAAAGACAGTTGCGGCAATGCGGTATGCGCACGGCCAAATACTAGACGAAGAGGCATGAAAACCTTTAACTACGACCCACTCCGCAGCGACCGACTTCTGTTCTATGCAAAGGCGAGGAGGGAGATAAAAAAGAAGACAAATCTCCGGGCTACGAAAAAAGAACGCCGTGAGGTCCGAGCCAGATCGAGAAAAAAACAGCAGAGTGGGTCACTGGCGACGACACGTAGTTGCACAAAGAGATAAACGGCAAAGACCCAGGACCCGCGAGGAGAGGAGAAAGGACAACCGCACAAAAGAGACCTGACCTTGATAAGAACCGACGAGGGGGACAAGAGAAGCAGGCAGCTGCTAAGAAGATGCTGACCATTTAAGAGGATGGAAAAACGGGGTTTGCTGGGAAAGAAAGTGAAGGACAAAACATGAGAGAACTTCATAAGCGCGTCCGCGGTTCAAGTGACGAGAGCCACGAGATATCCTCAATATAGAATAAGAGGGGCGATCAACCATCACACACGTCTTCTTTCGGCGGACATATAGGATCTCCGAGTATTCGGAAAACGTCAAACAACGGAAGGCAAAGAAGGGAGTCCCAAAAAAAGGAAACTCCTACGGACACGATCGTGAACGCTCGTCAAAGCTTCACGCGAACCTAAATGAAAGGAGACCACTAAAAACTCGCCCACCACTCAGAGAAGAGGACAAAAAGAAGCACCGATACTTCAAAATGGCGGTGCGCGTCATCCCTAATGGCGCTAAAACGGCACGGAAACAGAATATTTCTAAAGAGAAAGAAAGGGATCGTTTGTGCAGGGCAAGATCATTGAAACGCAACACAGCGAAGTCCAGACAAAAGAAAACGGAGGAAAAAAATATACTAGGTAAAATCGATATTGCCTATTCATATGAAAAAACTACCCTGTACAAAGGGAATGGGGATGCGGACGAAAGGCCCTCGTGTACCGGACGGGGAAGGACAGAAGAGAAGTATTCAGATCTGGACAAAGGGTATGACGAACCTTGACTTCTCGACCCCGAGCGGACTCGCGACTATCCTGAGGCAGGTATGTTAGTGCAGCGTGGCCCTGATCGTGGGTATTCAAGCGGATAAGAGGGGAGACATGCGATATACAAGCTGATTACCAAACCCTTTTTGGGGGGGGGAACAAAACAAGGTTTAAGAGATCTCCCATATCTGGGTAGGGCCGCCGATACAGGGGGCGGGAGTGCTTTCTCCTTTCTGCCAGCCGAGGACAGGGGGGTAAGGGCGATCAGGGGGGAAGAGAGAGAAACAAAGTCAAGAGGATAGTATGCGCAGATACGGGACGACCAATAGTTTGGTGGCAAATCACCTCAAAAGAGTGAAGCCGCATTCCGACGGAACCCTCAGCCCAAATAACGATCACCAACTAGGAGGGGAACGCGCGTGGACGGGGGGGACTAACGAGCCAGACTGCTGATTTCAAGAAGAGGCCTGCAAGATAATGACACATTTATTGGCCTTGCTGCAGGGAGAAAGAGGAGATGCCGTCTTGGACTGAGAGAGGGTCTAGATCCTCTGGTCCTCTAGTCTCTGCTACAAAGAGAGAACGCAAACCAAGACATAAGAGGATAAAAACTTTGCAGAAGGAGCTAAATGACACTTAGGTAAAGTATGTGGGTGGGGGTGATTAAAAAGGATGAAACAACCTCGGGAGAGACTAACCCTGCTCCAATTAGAAGATGAAGGGGACTATCTACGAAGTGTCTGTGAGGGAGGGGGAAAAAGCCAAAGAAGTCGACCAAGTTATCCCTCTGAAAGGGCGAAAAAAAGGAGAGATAACCTTCAAGACCGGAACCTAAGGTCGGGGAAACCAACTCTCCTAATGATCACTCACAATAAGGAAGTTAAAGAACAAGAAATAAACATTGATTGGAAGCGGATGAACGCAAACAACACCATGCTTATCCACGTCTGAGGAAACGATGATTCTACCGAAGAGGAAGAATAGCGATTTACGCGACGGCCTTGAGAACGAAATTCGCTGGACCAAAAAAAAAATGAATCTAAATAGAAGGGGCCCTCACTAACAGAGCACGGCCGCCTTGAAATACTGCTCATGAGACTCAGGGAGGCAAAGCAAAGGAGGGGGGGGTAGGGGGCGACCCGGGGGGCTGAAAGGAAACAAGCGTTGTCGGGAGGAAAAGGTGAGGGCGCATCGATATGGAGGGGACATCCAGAGATCGGGCGCGATCCTTGGGGGATGAAACTCGCCCTTAGCGGTACCGGGAACCAGGGGTCTGGGGTGGATCATAGAGAGGGGGGGAAGTCAGGCAAAGGGGAGAAACTTCACGCGAAGGGCCAATCAGGGGAATGAAGGAAAAAAAAAAGAATCCAGGGTTCCCTTGGGTCCCGGGGGGCTGAGTCGTGTAATTATATCTTTATTGACTGAGGTTGATCTATTACTCACTCAGAGGGTCAAAAGGCGTATAGAGAGGAAAAGGCGGCAGAGGTGGCGGAGAAAGAGGCT
>Ga0179593_1420873_pt1 | contig 12006 bp, 8 predicted proteins | sample CZODoug2_1_08_16_FD_185931 | JGI IMG/M metagenome (GOLD analysis project Ga0179593, IMG submission 185931) | Vadose zone soil fungal communities from Angelo Coast Range Reserve, California, USA - CZODoug2_1_08_16fungal (PacBio error correction) | ecosystem: Environmental > Terrestrial > Soil >...
TCAGAACCAGGAACAGGGCAAAAGGGGCACATCGATTCGCAATTCAAAAACACGGTAGGGACCTAAAACCAAGGGGTCATCGACTTCGTAGGGGAACGTTAGACTCCTCACGGACCCTCCGCTTGACATGGACGCCCACCCCTCTAACTTAAGGGGGTGGGCGGTCGTAGGCGCCCTGGGGCGGTGGAGATGAATATCGGCATTCAGGGGGGGGCGCCAGACCTGCTAAAGAGGACACCGCTGCGATCGCAGGAAGAATGCGTGTTTTTGGGGAACCCGGGGGTCTGGGGGCGGGTGAACAAGCCATCGGGCCGACTTGAACGGAAGAAGGGGACGTTCGGGTCTAGGGGAAATCGAGCCCCCGGCACGTCGGGGGGTCGGTGAAGGGGGGTAGCGGACGAGACTTGAGTGATCGCCTGGGGAAAGGTGGGGGGCCCCGCCGGCGAAGGGGGAAAGTCCACATTTTCGCTGATTGCGGCCGGGGGGGCCACCGTCCCTTCGTGATCAGCTCCCCATTCTGGAAGAAAGAGGGGGCATTCGAATAGGGAGGGGCGAGTCGGTGAGGGACCCGGATCCTGGGCCAGCTTTAAGGGCGCGCGACTGTGATTGTGGATCGATGGAGATGAAAGGTTATTAAAAGGACGGGGGGGGGGCTTCAGGGACAAACGAACGGGAGGTTCGAGTGGATTCATACGATTTTCTTCTTCCGCCAGGGGGCGAGGGAAAGGACGGCGTGCGGCTTGCCAAATCCGGCCTATGCTTGGGGGGGGGAGGTCTTCGGATCAAAAGGGCCTGCTGAGGGGGGGAGGAGGTCAGTAAGCTAACACCTTGACCATCAGAAAGATTATAATTACAAAAAGTCGAAGCACGAAAAAGTTCTCGACGACGGATCATTCAGAAAGCATCTCAACTGAGTTTTCGCGCAAAGGACGAACCCTGCGGTTTAAGGAGGTGATTCCTAGTGGAGCTTCATTAAGAAACCCATTATCGATTAGGGGAGTCTTGAGCACCGGGGGGCCGTAATCGAAGATTACGAAAAGAGGGGGGAGGAAGAGGGAAGAGGAACTTTTCAAAGGGGGAGGAGGAAGTTGCCCTGGGGCGGAGTCGGTGTGAAATACGTCCTCGACAATCACACGACGTTTTTTGCCAGCACTGGCAAGGACGAAAGATTTCGGATCGCCTACGGAAACTACAATAAAATCAGGGAAGAGCTAGAGTACTAGCCTGGACAAAAGATAAGGTCACTTGAAGAAACAGGCAAAACAGTATGACCGACTAGGCCATAAACTCTAACCCCCAAAAAGTCCGATTATAAGGTCCGATTCATTGACATAACCACCTAACGGTGTCGGTAAGGCTTGTTGAGCTAGGATGCCACTTGGGGACTCGGGTAAATTGAGCGCCGCTAACAACACTTGAACTAGGGGGTCGAAGGAACTAGATCACGAGAGAGGAAAAGATTCGGCATCCCTTCACGCAAAACGGTGGATCTCGACCTTTACGAATCATCGTTAAAGTAGGGGGGGGGACCTCTTCCCTCGCATGAAGAGTTTGTCGGAAGGAAAGGGAAGGTCCGCAAGACATCAGGGGAGGGGGTGAGAGTCTCAAGCGGAGACCTCAAGGTTAGAAACGGCCGCTGAGGGCCAATGTCATCCGCCGCCTCGGCGATAGGGAAGATCTAATACGGGCCAACTTGGGCGACCGTCACAAGAAAGGGATGAAAGCAGGGTAGACGCAAGCACCGGCTGAATAAGCTCCTACCACAGACGGCAAAGAAAAAAGGAATCGGATCGGCGGTCCTGAAACAGTGCTGTCGACGTCGGGAAAGACTGAGGGAACAAAGTCACTCTGAAACGGGAAACAGCATTGCTGGAGGGGTGTTTTGGGGTTTGTGATGAATAGTGGGGGTTGAAATGCACCTTTCACCACGGCTTCAAGACCGGCGATTCAAAGTGAAGCGTCGAGCCTTGTCCTGGAAAACACCTTTCCTAGAAGATTGGGGGGGTAAGAACGCGTCCCCGCCCCCTCGAACAGGTCAGACCCACTGCGGCTAGGGAAAAAAAAAAGTCGAGCCTTCTTGTCTAGGAGAGAGCGGGGGCAGTTCGGCGTCGAGAAGTCCGCTCTCACACAAAAACGGGAGGAAAAGAGATATGCTTCGGAACGCAGAAGCCCAAAATAAGGGGACGATCGCGGACCGAGACGAATCGGGGGAAGGGCCGCTCCTCTGGTGAACCCGAAGGGGGAGCGACGGCGGGTCGCCTGCTGGTCCAACGACCCCTACCACAAAGTGCTCTCTAGGTGCCAAAAAATAGTCACCCTCGTCATAAAGGGCAAGGGACGAGCTGGGGGGAGAATGCCTGGCCACCGTCACTCAGGGAAGGCGGCCCTGCGAGGTCAGCGCCAATTGACCGGGCAAAGAGTACTAGGATTCAAACCCTGTCGCAAAGGGGCAAGGGACCGATTCGTCCTCATTAAAGGAGGGACGACCGGGTGCTGAACAAACCTTTTCTTCGCACGGAGCCGCTGTTCCGCACGGTCTGATCGGGTTCGCCAAGTTTGGGACCGCAGCGAGGATCGAAGGCGGGCGATGACATTGACACAAGAGATGGTAAATTTAAGATGAAGGGGGGGAGCGGGAAGGGGGAGAAAAGGAGCACCCGCGATGAGGCAGCGACGCTCCTGAGGAAAATAAACCTCCTTGTTTGAGTCATTCACAGGGAGATCCAACGCAAATGAATTAAGGAGATCCCTTACTTTGGTTAGGGGTGGGGGATCTCTGTGAAAGAGGGAAACTAGCGAGGTATAGGAGCTTAAGTGGTGAACGAGGGCCCGTGCACTTTGGAATCGAAAAGTAGCTGCGACAACCCTGTTTTTGGGGGGGAGATGACATCGCGAATGGCTTCAAAGGAACGTAGCAGGGGGAGGACGACGATGGCCCTCGGATTATACCGAACTGTTCGTCCTGGGTCGGCAGGGGATCCTACATAGGAGGTATTTCTTGTAGAAAGGGGAGAAAGAAAGGAGCCTCAGGAAGGAGGGGTGAGTGAAGGCGGGAGAGGCATAACAGGGGAGTCAGGGATATCCGGTTGGCACGAAGGTGTCCGCCTTTGACCGGGGAAAAAAAATATTTTGAAAAGGTCGAGACGAGGTGGAAAAACCGAAGCCGCTGGCCAAGTTCCGAAATCGACTGAGAGACCCAAGGTAGTTCTGAGGAAAGACTTGGTAAAGAAAGACGGAGAGCCCCATATGAAGGAAAATCCGGCGGGTTGATACTCAGGAGGCTACTCCCGCCAGTCACTAATCGAACCCCGGCTCGGGCGGAAAAGACGGGGGTTAGAAGGGGAGGGGGAATTCAAGGGTTCGGCACTGGGTCAAAAAAAAATGGATAAAACGGGTCTCCTTCTGTCATTGCTCCGCGGGGGTCAAGCGTGTTCTGGGTTCCGCTTTCGTGCGCCTAAAAGCACAAATTGGTCAAAAGCAAGAAAAACGAAAATGTGGGGGTAATCCGCCACGCGTCGGGAAGAATCTGAAAATCCGAAAACTTTGAAGGTAAAAAAGAAAATAATAAAGATAAACTCCCGGAGTTTCAGGAAACTGGAGATCAATACTTCCCCGAGAACAGCTCAGATCTCTAAAAACTGGAAAAACGAAGAAAGTGTCGCGGTAAAAGGGCCAGGAGGACGGGGCCTCCCTCACCGGGGGAGACTCTAAGAGTTCGGGCGAACGAACGCTGCGCTGGTCGCCAGACGAAGTTTTGCTAGGGGGAAATCTAAGGGAGAGGTGGGACATTCCAGAAATGGAAAAAGACCTCTGGGGTACCTGACTAAAGAGAAATCGAGCGGTGGCAGCACCGGCTAATCCAGCAAGACTGAGACTACCGACCCCGACCCATCAGAAAAAACAAAGGTCGTAACTCGGTGAAGGACATGTATACTCAATCAGAACAATGCGAACGGCCCACGAGCGTAAAAGGTCTGCCGAAGAAAAAAACCCTTTGGGGAAGGAAAGACTATACAAAAAATAAACCGAACAGGCTGACCCCCCGGGGGAAAAAAAGGGTCGTCTCCACTGGCATTCTGAGGGGGTCTTTCGAGAATGGGGGGCGGGGCTGCGGAAAGCACAGATCTCCGATTAGGGGTATCGGAACCATGGCGCTGAACCCGACGGTAAGGGTGCCGCATTAACTAAAGGGCGGGCCGTGTCGATGATATCGGAGGACATCCCGCCGTAATGCCCAGGGTGAAGACGGGCGAGAGCAGTCAAAGCTGGGGGGGGGATGGTCGTCTCGGTGTAAAGTGGAGAGAGGAAAAAAAATTCATGAGAGGCGCAAACACAACAACTGTTATTAGTGAGATGATGCCAGTTTCCGATCCTGCAATGCCACCTAACGAAGCAGGAAGGCGCCCTTCGAGGACTCATCGGGACGGGGGAACCCGGCCTCGACGGCAGGGCAGCTGGGTATCTCAATAGACAAAGGACCTAAAAGGGTAGGGGGCACTGGGCAAACTCATACCTTCGTAGGCGTCGACCCGGGTTTAAGCGAAGAGAACTCTTGTGTCTTGGGAATCACCGAAAAGGGCTAGGAAAGACCTCGACACAAATGCTAAAATTCGGCGCGCCGGTGTAGGTCATGAAGGGATTTTGAGGGGTAGAACATGTCCTCGGAAAAGGCTTCGTGGGCGTCGATGGAGGAAAAGCGACGCCGAAGGGAAGAGAAGGGGAAAGGGGATCTTCTTTTGGAAGGGGAAAGAAACAAGTACTCGTCGTGGATCGAGTGAAAAAAGGTGGGCCAGATAGGGGGGCGAGCGGGCATCAGAGGGAGTTTCGAGAAATAGGGGAGGCCACGATCATTAGGTCGTCTCCCCTTCTGGGAAGAAAGAAGCAGCGTTCGACCGCTAGACAAAGGGAGAAGTAGATAACGTTAGGAGTGCACCCGGATATGGGGACCAGGAGGTCGATTGAAAAAACGCTTTGGGGCTTGAGATAGTCAAAGATTCGATCAGCTGAATTATTAGGAATTCTGTGGAACCGTGGAAAACAACCAGAAAGGGAAAAAGGGAGGAGGTCGATTGAGTCCGAAAGGGCAGTAGGGAAGAGTCACTGAGCCGTGTCGGCTTCAAGAGGAAAAAAGTGGAGTTTCTTCGGACTGCCCAAAGACACTCAGCTGTCGCCAGGCGCACAGGGACGGGGCATAAAAAGAAAATGAACAGAAGGCAAGCACCAAGGGGAGACACTCGTTCTCACTAAAAGGCTGAAGCTAAACCACTTGGGACGCCACTACTACCGGATCAGGAAAGAAAGATAGTGACCGGTATTTCGAAAAAAGGAAGGGAAAAACCCCCCATTATCGAGGAGGGGTATTGAGAAGGGCTAGAGAAAAAGAAAAAAAAGATGTCAACGAGGTCGGCCTAGGCACGGGGAGGGCTCCGAAATGAGAACTTGGCCTGGAGCTGCGTCAAGTGGTAACTCGTCCTAAACAAGAAAAGTGGTACCGAGACAAGGAAACTAAAAAGGGGGGAAGAAAGTCACTATTTTCGGATCGCTCAGGAACGAAGCAGGAAGGAGGGGAACATCAAGCTTCTCGAGCAATTCAACAAACTACAACATCCTCTCTAGGGTGACGAACAGCCGAACATCCGATAGAGGGATTAACAGGAGGGAAAAATAAGGGAGGAAAAACCACCAGGGACAAACCGATGACATAAAAGAGGAAAGAACCACCAACGGTGTTCCGAGATCGGAGGAAGCTAGCGAGGAACTTCAGCTTTTGGGCTCGGAAACTCCAAAGGCAGAGAGATACTCGGAAAAGATAGTCTCAAAAAAAGCGAACAAAAAGAGATAAAACCACTCCACCGAAGGGATAGAGACCTTGTTGGACTGTGAGGGAATTGGATAAAAGGCGCCCGGACATGGTTCAGACGAGTTCTAAAGAAGACCGTCCCGAAAAGGAAGGAAGCTGGGGAATCTCGCGCTCGAGGGAATGTCCTCATTAAAAAGCACCTCTTTAAAACAGGTAATCCCGAATCCATCTTCGCAAGAAAAGAGCGGACCAACTACCGGGAAAGAAAAAGAAAAAAAAAAGAGACTCGTTACGACGGCGAAGCAGGCGGGACCGGGCGATCCCACGCAAACACCGGGAACCTCGGACGAAAGGCGGATCGTCGAGAATCCAGTCGATGCCGCCCGCGACCCCCTCCAGGGGCTGGGGACTCTACTTCCCCTAGAAGGGCTGAGGTGGACGTGAAACCGTTGTTAAAAGGGAAAAACAACCGTCCGCAAAGGAAGTTGCGGTGCAAGGCCGCGTCGAGAGTTTAAGGTACGAAAATCAGACGGGACGGAGTCGGTAGGGGTCCGTTGGTAGACCAAAAAAAAAGGTCGTTCAAGAAGAAAAAAATCAAAGAGTTCCCTCCATAAACAGGGGAAACCGATTCGAGCTCTTCGGAGGGAGACGAAGAGAAGGGGTGAGGAGACTGAATCTATCTCCACAAAACACCTTAGGTAGATTGAGTTTTATATCGCGACTCATCTACTCAAAGGACAGAGATCTGCAAGAGCAAAGTCAAGAAGCCGGATCAAAAAAAAAAATGGGAGGACACGGCGAAAAGGGGGGGGGGGCAGGAGGAGACTGCTTGATACAACGACACACCTCGGCACGGTGGAAAAGCTTAATCGTAAAGGCACCCTATAAAAAAGCGGGCACCCTCGGCAATCTCAGTTCCTTCTGAGGAGTTTCAATCGCTGGAAAGGGGGTACGTCCCCTCCAGCAATGTCCTTAAAAAAAAGAGTAAAGGCCGACGGCCTTTCGCGGGCTGAGAGAAGGCGATGCGCGAAAAACTGGACCGCCGATCCGCTCGTCTGAAACGCTTTGCCGCGTTTGTGATCGACGAACCAGCCGGTTCTGACTAAAAAAAAGGGAACGGAGAGACTGGCGATATCGACAGTGGGTCACCAGACGGGGGGGACGTCATCGAGAATTCTGACTTAGAGAGAGGGATTTCGATAGACACTTGGAGGAGATCTCTTCGAAAAAAACCGCGATGAGTGCGAAGGAAAGGGAAAAGTCAAAATCTGCGGGAATCCTGTAAGAAGGGTGGGAAGATGTCAACTTAGGTCGAACGAGATAAGTTCAAGGGGATCGAGAGGGAAGTGGAGGTGGAGCGACGAGCATACAAATTAGCGCGTCAGAAGAGATCGAGCAGGATGGAAAAGCGAAAAGAGCTGCACGTGGCCTCGAAACAGTAAAGGGATCTCTGACACCCTTGGGGTCTGTATAAAAAAAGAGGAGGGTCTGCATCGGAATGTCCTTCGGTGGCTTCGCGGGCCAAAAAGAAGGGAATCATTAGAAAAAAGGTTCGGCCTGGGCGTTCAGAAAAAGATGTTAGTTCTGGCAAGGAAAAACCTGAATCAGCGCTTTCAAAGTGAAGGGGGAGGAGGACCGAAGGGGCTCTTGGCAAAGAATAATTGGCACTTGTAAAAGGGGCTCGGTAAAACAAACCACTAGTCGTGTGTCGGGGACGGTCAACCGGGAAAAAAAGGGATCCAGGGCCATTAAACCGAACCTAACAAGAGGCGAAAGGGAGAGACCCGTGCCTATGCCTCTTAAAAAAAGAAACTTCTCTGCGAGACCCTCAAGGAAGACTCGAATAATGGGGGTGTTTGAACTCGGTAAAGCTTCTCCGAGAAGAAAAAAAGAAAACCTAATAATAAACCGAATAGGAGAAGAAAAGGGGCCAACTGAAAAGGGGGGTATATGAGTGTGAGAAATGCTCGTAGTTCGAGATGTCGCCACAGGGAGCAGGAATTCTCCCCGGGCCTTATCGGGTACTCTTTTTCGATTTCAGAGAAAAAACCGCCCAAAATGTGGGGGGAAGGAAGGGAGGAAGAAAAAGAATGGGAATGAAGCCGCCACGAAAGAGAGGGAAACCAAAGAAATGGAGGAAAAAAAAAAAAACAGAAGAAGAACTCGGCTGCATCGGAAAAAAGGAAGAATCCCAGACGGCTAAAAAAGAAAGCTCGATGAAAGATGAAAAAAGAAGAATTCGCAAAGGGGACAGAAGCCTTGCAAAAAGGGTCGAAAGAAGAACAGATCTCGAAGAAGGCTCGCGCACTGACGAATCGAAAACCAAGAAGTGGGGCGCAGTCATCGAATATAGGACCTCACCAGCTCCGGGCTAGGAAAAAGCTGGGAACCTGACCTCTAACCAGCGGCAATGACAACCGGGGGGGCGAGATCGCTACCACAAGCAAACCCCTAAAATCGAAGTTTAAGGTCGAGTAAGAGGAAAAAGAAAGGAGGGAAACCACGAAGCTCTCCAGGGGGGGGGAAGACTGGGTCGAACCGAAAAAAGAACCTGAAAAGGACATACGAGGGTCAGGTGAAGAGAAGCAGGCGGTTTACTTTCTGGGAGGCGGATCGAAAGAAGGGGAAGAGCGGGGAGTGGAGGGAGGGGGGCAGGGGCTTCACAGTGGGGGGGGGAGGAGGGAGGGGGGAAGGGGAGGCAGATAAGGGAGGGATAAGAGGGCCCGGAGCGGGGGAAGAACGAAAGGAAGTAACGGCAATGCGGGGGTTGTTGGGTGAGGGCGGGTTGACCGAAGGAGGGAGTAGGGAGGTGGGCGGGGGGGGAGACAGCAGGTGGGCAGGTGCAAAGAGTAGAGATTGGAAGAGACGAGAGAACGGGAGAGATCAAGAAGGAGCACAAGGGAGGTTGGGAGGCAGGGGTAATTTAGAGGAGGGGATGGTAAGAAGAATGAAGGGGGGAGGGGTAGAGTGGGGGGGGGGGGGTGGTGGAATGAGGAATTTGGGGAGGGGGAGAGGAACGGACGGGGGAGGGAGGGACGGGAGCAGAGGGAAAGAAGGGGCTATAAGGTATGGTGTGGAAGTATTACCGTGGGGAGGGAGAACCAGGTAGGTAGGGTGGTGACGGGAAGGGATGAGGGAGGAGTCATAGTAACTGGTCCTCCTCCTAAGCTCCGCGATCTCAACCTTCCCTGGAGAGCAAAAATCGAAGAGCCTTTATCGGAAAAAGGGGTGACTACATGAGCGGGGGGGACTTGTCTAAGAAAACCGGCCCCTCAAAATCTAGAAAAAAAAGTTAACACTTTTCCCCGGAACTATAAGCAAGAAAATCGCTTGTAAAAAACAGAAAGAAAAAGGCCCGCAGTTCGGAAACGGCATCTCTCTAAACAAAAAAAAGGAAAGGAGAGGATGATGCCATTGTCCAAAATTCCATTACCGGAGAAAAGCAGATTAGGGCGGGGAAGCTCATAGGAAGGAAAAACACGGGCACCCTGGGCAAGGGGAAAGAGGATTTAGCCTTATAGACACCACGGCCCCCTCAAAGGATCAAAAGGGGCCCCCCTCTACCGGGCGGGGAACGGAAGCTTCTACTCCCTGGTGATATCGAAATCAACGGGGCTCGGGAAAAAGGGGGGGAACTTACGCTCATCAGAAAAGTGCGAGACTCTCGACAACAGCCCTGCAGAGCCATGGGGAGGCTAGGGAGGTTGCGTGGTATAAGGGGAATATTTCTCCCATGGAGAGGAATAGGATTGTAATTGGAAGGAGCAGTCGGATTCCTTCAAAAGGGAGTTGGAGGTTCTGCGGGGTTGCTGGGGAGCTACTGCGCGATGGATTAGGATTTTGTCTACGATAGTTCGCGCGTCAGGTCCCAGAGGATGGGTCTCCTACGCAACGAGACTGGTGAGACTGATAGGAAAGGAAGGGAAGAACCCACTTCTGGGCTGCTAAAGAGGGAGGGAGGCTCGGAGAACTGGCGTGGGTGGAAAGAAAAAAGTGAGGCTATGCCCGCGCTAACTTTTCTTAGGGAGAGCGGGATATCATGAGCTGGGAGAAAGTCGGGATTCTTCACGTTTAAGGAAAAAAAAGAGGGAAGAGTTCTTCAGCGGATTTTCTGGAAACAAGAGTTCCGAGGCGCTGCGTGGCGGCAAGGACATCCCTGGGCCAGTTTGAAGGGAGACTGCCCGCCACTTCTCTGCGGGGGCTCCTGAAGCGAAAAAAAAGGGACCGAGCAGCCCGAGGAGAAGGACACAGAAGGCAAGGAGCAAGGTGGCGCTAGCGACCGACGCGCATTCGACCTCTCATCAAAAAAAAGCGCGCAACAGGACGACCGAGCCGCAGGGGGTTTCGATTAGACTGGAGGTATTACTATTGAAGAAGACGGGACACCCATGTTTAGATTTTAGGAAGGGAGGGAAATAGCAGAGAAGATCCCAAAGAGAGCGCCTAGGCAGGGTCGAAGGAGAAGTAATGGGCAAAAGGTCGGGGGGGGGAACTCGTCCTCCAGCAACACTAGTTTGGTACCGATCAGATTGCAAAACACCGGGAAAATAGGAGCAAAAGGGAAAAGGATCCTCGCCTCAACGACAAGCGGCTGAAGATAACTAGGAGACGGGGAAAGTTTCGCCAAGAGACAGCAGCGCTCTGCCACCTTACAAAAAGAAAGAGAAAAAGGCCATCCTCGAAGCCCCACAAAAAGGACACTATTAAGACCATCGGGCCATGTCATGGACTACAAAACCAAGGGAGAAAGATCGTTAGTAGCTAGAGAGAGACCAACGTGCCAGAGACTCCGCCCCTCACCAAGTAAGGAGTAACGAGGAGAACGGAGGCCAGCTTAGAGCTCCACAAATTCCACGACCCACGTCCGATCGCATAACATCTCGTTCGATCGAGTGGAAAAAAGGAAAAGCGAAAGAGGTTCCGACGAAAAAGACGAGAAGCAGCCTCGCTGGGATCAACGGCGCTGCAACAGCGAAGAGAGACCCTCCCTCTCGTCGTGACCATGGTACGACCGCATCTCTACGAAGAGAGATGCGGACCAACTGCTACAAGTGAAAAAGACCCCGTTCCCGGGGCGGTCGAGCGGGAAAAAAAAGGAGGTAAGAGGGGGCAGACCGCAAAAAAGGAAGAAAGGAACACGTAAGGTTTCAGTAGACTAGCTCGTCGAGGAAAGCCTAAACCGGCCAGTAGTCATTACCTCGATTCCCAGAAATGCGGGAGGAACGGGGGAAAGGGGGGAAAGGCGCACTCCGCCCGCGAGACCTGCAGGAAGAGGGTTGCCCTCTTCGAGCTGTTACACGGAAAGTTCAAAGGAGAGGTAAGTAGTTGGATAAAAAACAGAAGGGCTAACGTGACTCCGCACCCCTCCAGTAGAACTCACCAGCGGGAGACGGAGATGAAGTCCCCATGAAGAGAGAAGGAGGGGAGATCCTCGTAGCATGTGTGCTGCCCTGAGAGCGCATAGACTCTCTCAAAAGGAAAAAGAATTTGCTAATAAGTAGAATACCTGAAGCTCACCCCTTGCTCCTATAGAAAGGAACGTAATCGTTGATTAATCGAAGAAAAAAAGATGGGAGTAAACCACGAAGGATATTGGGGGCACCGCGTGAGGAAAAAGGCTGTAGAAAAACTACTAAAAACTTCACGGGGGGATGGGAATCTGGTGAAACCGACCCCTTCTCAAACGACCATCGGCATCTCAACGTCCTAGCGCGTGGCATAATCCGGAAAAGGAAGTGATCCATCATGTAGCCAAGGAGGGCCTTCTGTAAGCGTTCAAGTTGCGGGAGTTAAGATAACTTGCTATGGAAACTACCCTTTCGAAATCCGACTGAGATCAACTCCTCGGAAAAAAACGGGATCGCCCCTCGTCCAGCCCGTGAGGAGGCCGTCTACCCTGGGGCCTCAAGGCCTGGCGACGGGGAATCCAAGGTGAAGAAGCGGAAGAGGCACGATAGCGATGAGCAAACGAACATGTACCCTACGAGAGAAGTTCGATGAGCAAGGTGTGGCGAGGGGGAAAGAAACTCTACCCGGGGGAAAATGGAGGGCAGGACGCGACTCTTAGGCGAAATCCGAAGGCCTTGGAAAGGAAAAAAAAAGGGCGAGAAACGAGATGAAGGTAATGTAAAATACCCGGAAACGTTTTTTATGAAGGTGGGCTCGGCGGGACACGTGAAGATCGAGGGAGAAAAGAGGAAGACTGA
>Ga0179593_1532601_pt1 | contig 12006 bp, 13 predicted proteins | sample CZODoug2_1_08_16_FD_185931 | JGI IMG/M metagenome (GOLD analysis project Ga0179593, IMG submission 185931) | Vadose zone soil fungal communities from Angelo Coast Range Reserve, California, USA - CZODoug2_1_08_16fungal (PacBio error correction) | ecosystem: Environmental > Terrestrial > Soil >...
TTACCGTTAAAAGATTGACGGTGTCCTCTTGTCTATCTTCGACAATGACAGAATCAAAGGGGAATATTAGATTAGAGTCATCTTCGAGAATAAGAAGCGTCGCCGTAAAAAATACGGTGGGTACACGCAGAAAGGGCTTCAAGAGAGGGTAGAGGAAGGAAAAGATGATTAGAGGATGGGAAAAAAGACTTCAGGGAAAGGGGGGGCAGTTCTTTTACTCATATCCATAGGCCGGGTGGCGGCGCGCCGCGAAAAGCAAAAAAAAAAGGATGGGCAATTTTGGGGTCAACTAAAGAGGAAAAGGGAGGGGGGGGGGGAGGGAGACGTAGATCCTCTCCGCATCCGATTGACCCATCCGTGGGGATTCCGCGCTACCGCGAAGATAGGGGTTCAACCGAAAAGACTTGAGAAAAAAGGTAGCCTTGAAAGTGGATGACTGTTGGCTGCAAGCAGCCTCCTGCCAAAAACGTATCTTCGAAGCGCGGGGAAAAAAAAACCGAAGGTCACCTCACCCTAAGGAGAGAAGCGAAGGGAGAACAGAAAAAAACCATCTCTCGCACCTTCGCCAGAGCGTCTTCACGTGTTTGGAAAAAAAAAAAAAATCCGGAAGTCACAGAAGGAGACAAAAAGACCCCTGGGACTGGCGCGGAACCTTGAAGGGAAAAAAACGGGGGGGGAGGAAAGCTGCCCGGGCCTATAAAAGAAGTTCCGCTCCCCCCTTTGTGTTACAGACTAAGCGCCATCTCCCTCCAAACGACGACTCGCGTGGTGCCCCAGCGAGGACAAATCGAAAGGGGGGCGAAAGAAGGGGATAAGTTGAGCGGCAAAAAAGGAAAACGGATCGTCTGAATTTTATAGGAGTCTTGCTTCAGCATCGCCAACTCCCCCCATGGTGACCACGCGTCTATCGTCAAGCGAGGAACTAATGAAGAAAGAACAAGATCGGAATCCGTTAGTGTCATCACCCATTTTCATCTCGCGCGCAAGAGGTGACTCCAAAGTTCGAAGACCAGTCAAAGGGAAACTCTGAGAGAACAAACTGGCCCAGGGGGGGGTTCGGTATTACTTCACTGAAAGATCACTTTAATGTGGCGGGATGAAAGCATCCACAAGTGAGCCCACGTGGGCCGAAGGAAAAAAGGAAAGAAAAGTCAGAGCGTATTTGCTTGAGAAAGCTTATTATTGTGATCAGGAAATAAAGGGGGCCGAGAAAAAGAGAAGAAAAGCTGCAGGAGAAACAGAATAAGGAGAAATCGGCCGGGGGTAGTAAGTATTCACACACTACAGACCCGTGATATCTTGAAACTCACGAAAATCAAAGACGCGTGGTAAGGGATTCGCGTAGAGAGGAGGGTTGCAGGCGGTCAGGAGGGGGCTTCTCAAAGAGAAGCCAGCGTCATGACCTGCTAAGGGTACTTCTCAAGATAATTCAACGGATTCCTCGAAGGCGGGAAAAAAACTACAAGTTGGGTTGGGAGAAGGAGGCCGGTCAGGCCGGAATTCGATTTCCTCATCAAGAGGAACACCAGTCAGGCACGCCCCTAAACCCTAGGAAATTTTTCCAGGCGATTATTGGGCCGCCGTAACATCACTTTCCGTTTCATTAGAGACCCATGGGGGAGGACGAAAGCGTCGGGGGAAATGAAGGCCCCAATTGGCGGGCAATCACAACGATCGTGTCTTGCCGAGTTTTGTGGTGCCAACATGGAACGCGGCCCCGATCGAAGAAAGCAGCTAAAAGAGCCGATTAATATACCGCTCCAACTTAAATTGAATCAAATTATTGTGAAAAAAAAACCGTTGGGATATGCACAAAACCACCCGCCAAAGGCAAAAACGTAGCTGGAGAAGGAAATCCTAGATAAACTTCTTCAAGGCCTGCAAAGCGAAGCAGCAAGAGCGAATGGCGCTGTTCGAGCAAGTCTCAGGAGATGAGCCGGCCCAAAGCAGGGCCATCCAGAATCATCCGGGGGGGGACGGCGCCATCTCAGTGCCTTAACCGTTCGATGGTTGTCGGAGAAACCAAGCCGGAAGGACTTTAGAAGGGACGGAAAAACATGCATGGGCCATGCTCGCCATACGCGGAGCCCCATCACTTTGTATGCGGAATCCGAATTTTCAGGAAAAGATACTGCGGACCCCGCGGGAAAAGCAACAGGGAAAGAGCCAAAAGGGAGGCGGTTGAAACCTTTCCCGCACACTGGAGCAAAATGCGAGGCAAAGAGGGCAAAGAGCATCGCCGCGCAGTTCAAAAAAAAGAGAAAAAAATTGAGAAGCAAGATGAGGGCTCATCAAGACAATTTAAGGGTCATCAAAAATCGAAATCTCTTCTGGTGCCGTGGGAATTTAAAAGTAGGACTTTGCGAGGTCGGGCAGCGAGTAGGGTGTCTCCAATCGCCGAGATGCGCGTCACCTGGGGAAAAGGGGGATCGATAGAAGAAAGTAACTCAAGAGAGGGATGATTCGCGCGAAAGAGTACTTCACGCGGTGAACAGTTCCTCAGGGACCGCAGACCAAAAAAAGAAAGGCTCCAGGGTAAGGAAAAAGAAAGATTTCCTTGCGCCCGTTTGAGTGTACCCTCACTCGTCGCCAGTCATCGGGAGACGGGACAGCAGGGAAAAAAAAAAAGAGGGCTCAAAAAAGGGACGGGGGAAGAGGTCAGACGCTAACTCTCTGTGAAGATACGGCGTGAGCGAACAGCCGTGGGATTGACGGAAACAACAGAGACCCTGGGGGGAAAAAAAGCAGTCTGCGACAAGAGTTGGATGAAGCTATATGTAACTGCCCTGGGAGAAATGTTCTCAAGCAAAGGGGGCGCGCCGCGCAGGGGAAAAAAGTTTTTTTGACGGGACAAAGAATACTAGTTGAAGTTATCTTCACAGGGGGGGGGGGGAGTTGGCAGGAACTTGTCCGAAAAACCAGCTTGTCTCTGTCCGGTCGCTGTAGCTCTGGGAAGAGAGTGGGTGGCCGCAGGACACCGAGGAGGCGGTGGGAAATAGGGAAAAATAAAAATGGGCATGAATATTCTTTTTATTAGGCGTACACGGTAACTATGCGTCGGGGATACGACGGGGTATCGCGGGGAAGGAGGGGAAAGGGGGGAAACAGATTAAAGACATGTTTCCATCTCATGATCCGCAGATTGCCAAGAGGAAGCTGGGGGGAGTCAACGTCGGGGAGACAATCCGTCGAAGCCTGGCTTTCTACAACTTTTAAAAGCCTGGCGGATACCCTCGTTCGAAGAACCAGGGGGGAAAAGAAAAAAACCCGGGTGAGGATGCGCGTATTTTGGGGCCCTGATCCTCAATAATGGCGGGGAAGGTGAAAGAACCGCTTTAGCAAAGGGCGCAAAAAAATTGCGAAGGGGATTCTAACGAAATCGCGGCTCTGCTAGGACGCTTGTCCTCGGAGAGGGTGACACGATGTGGGGCCGCAGCGGCAATAGAGGAAAATCGGGGGGATTTCCCACAATAGGGAAAAAACAGTGTCGGGGGAGGAAAGGGAGAAACGAATACAAATTGATGGGGCTTCTTATTGCGAGACGGTAACAGATGAATGTGCGAAGCGTTTCAAGACACCGGGATTCGGAAACTTCCAAGGGTAGGCTGGAAAACCATAGCACTTTTCCCGAAATGAAAAAGAGGGTGGGTCGAAGCGGAACAAGCTAAAGCGCTCTGGTTTTAGGGTGTCAAAGGGACAACCGGGATACATTCTCCATCGACTTTCTTCTTCTCTGGCAGGAAGGACTGGAAGAAGGGTGGGGGGATCTCCCGGGGCTAGCGAATGGGGGGTCAGGAAGGGGGAGGGGGGCATTGTGGGGTAAGCAGGTGTCCACGGGAAATATTTGATTCACCAGCCGTGTTGAAGCATGTCGAAGGGGAAGAAAAACCGAGGCTCGCCCGGGGGGGAAAAAATGTGTGAAAAAAAGGAGATCCCGGGAACAAAAAAAAAAAAAATCCGTTTTGTTATGGACAACGCCAAGGGGGGGCCAGTATATTCGGGACAATCCGCCGAAGAGAGTCGACGGTGGCAAAAAGGGGGGGAAAAGAGGGGTAACTAAGGTAAGGGGGACTTCTGCTCTTCCGATGGGAATACTAGGATGGTTGAAAGTTGCGGGGGGGTACAGAAAGGGGAGAAGGGGGAATGAATAGGGGGACTCCTATCCGCGCTCCCTTAAAAAAGTAGTTAACAACCTGAAGGAGGAACGACGTCCGGGGTTGGGTAGGCATAAGCCTGGGTCATATTATTTTGAGGGCACACACAAACATCCGGACCGGGGGCTGACGCTGCGAACAGTTCGCAAGAAAAGAATCCTGAGAAAATGGAATAAAAAAAAATTTTACTCCCTCTAACGAAAAAATCCCCGGACAACGAGTGGCTGATCTCAAGTCCCGGTCGTTTTGACTTCGTTCAACGCCAACACTAGGCACCTCGTCCGGAAGGAGAAGCCAGAGAAAGAGACTGGGGTGCTCTGGTCTCGAGAGTTCCTGATCAAAATCATCAGCTGGGAGGGAAAGAAAGAGCCCACGTCCTACCTGTTGCCAAGGGATGAAAACGTCGGCAAAAAGAGCGCACGGGGGGGCCTTATCCCGGAACAAAAGTTGAACCAGTTCGTGCGGCAGACGGAAGAAAAACGGAGCGCAGAGAGGGGCGCTTAAAGAGGGGGCGGGGAAGGGAGAAGACGGAAAGAACTTTTGCGCACCGATAATTAAAAGGCGTTGGTGTAGACATTAGTAAAAGGGGGGAGGGAAACGGGGGACGGTCCTTTCTACTCCGTTTCTTGCGAATGACGATCCTCCCTCGGATGGGGCGGCATCCAGGGGGCGGTTGGGGTGTCGTTGCCCTGAAAGGAAAGAGATCACAGAAGAAATTTGCTCCGTGAAACTGGCCGTGGCGTGGAAAAGGGACAATTCGTCGGTCTGAAAGAATAGGGAAGGGGAAGCCATTCGATCAGGACATCACAATGTTCGTCCGTTAATCGATTTATGGAATGAAGTGGGAGGTGGGGGAAGGAAAATGTTATTGGGCCGGAGAGTCAGAGGTAACGGCCCTCCACCAAAAACGTTACCGACCCGATCCGGAAGTGGGGTACAAAAAAAGCGCATTCGCGCAATTTTTCCCTGGTGGCTCGGGCCTGCGGGGAAGAGTTTCAAAATTAAAGGTGTACTCTCGCGTCAATTTTTGGTATTGGAGGGGGGTGGGTTTGTGGGGGGAGATGGGCTCCCAGGCAGGAAAGATAAGAAGAGGAACGCGGGATAAAAAGTGGGGTTTTTTTGAAGCGACATACTCTTCCGGCATTCGGCTTCTGAAAGACACTCCACGCACTTGGAAAAAAGCTAGGGGAGAGGGGGGGTGAAAAGTACGTAAATTCTGTGACTCGGTAAAACCTAGACGTGGCGGGAGCGCCGGACGGATGTGGTTACCCAGACTGCAAAGGAGGCGGGGAAGAGACAAAATCTCGTTTCGGCTCAAGGTCAGGGCCGGGCCCAATTATAGGTGACGAACAAAGGCAGGGGGGGGATCGAAAAAGGAAAGCTATAAAGATGAAAAAATTTGGCTTAAGTTTTTGAGACTCCCGGACGGGTACGAGGAGAAAAATCCGGAGAGAAGAGGGGAGGGAGATATGACGGGGGGGGGGTGAGATTCTTCCATGAGCGACTCAGTTACTTAATAAAGATCCTCGAAAGCTCGGAGGATAAGGTTACACACAATTGTCAGGACAGAGGGGGGCTTCACATTGGCATCAATAGGTACCGGCGAGAAACTCAAAAAACAGGGAGGGGGGGGGGGTAAAAGATTATATCTTTCCTTTACCCAGGTTCTTCCTATGGGTTGCAGGGACGCGGTGAAAATGAATGAAATCCTCTCTCTATTAGAAAAGATCACTCATCTTCGAATGTAAGGAAGCTCACCCGTCACAAATAAGGGAGGTACCGTCAAAGCGGAGAAATTCCTCAAGATGGGAAGGAAATCGTTGAACCTGCAAGAATTTTTCCATTCTTGGAGCTATCATAGGCGGGTTGCAGCCGAACGCCTCCCCCATGCTTTTAAAAAAAGGTTTTTTGGAGACCTAGAAGGGAAAGAGAATGAAAGGGGGGAAATCGAGATCCTCATTCCGATGGGGGGGACCCACATCCGTTCAGGGACGCGCGACCGCGACGATCGGTTTCCCCAGGAAAAAAAAGGGTACATCTTGCACGAATTAGAAAAAGGGGTAGCCGAGGAGGGAGGCCTCTTGGGAAAAAAGAACGTATTATTCCCCCACCGCTGCAGCAGGAGTCGATCTCCCGGAGAGATGCGCCTCACGCACAAAAAACAAATAAAGGAACAAAAGAGAACGCTCTCACCATTGGGTTCTCATGCTCCAAGTAGAAACCCCGAGATCCCCCAAGGCAAGCACAAGTTCAGGGCCTCGGGGGAGAAAAGGACGCATTGGGAGGGGGGAACATTAAATATCTCTATTGTCCTCCCAATGAAAAGCCGCGGGAAGGCTCCAATTGGCGAAAAAATCAGATCGAGAAAGAAGAACAATCAGGAAAGTTCCTAGACCATCTATGCCTCCTACCCCATATTCGTGCCGGCAGGAAGCTCGAAGATTGAGCCCGAACGGCCATGTACACTTCGCCAGTGCGGCTTGCCGAAACCAGGTTTTTAATTCCGCAGAACGAAGGTATCGCCAAGGCGGCAGCAACGAAAAGCGCGCAGCGCAAAGAGGGGAGACCAGCAGCTGGGGGAATCTCTCCAGTCGGGTCGATCCTTGGGCGAATTATACGCTCCAGTCCAGCACTCAAATATGATACACTGCAAGGATCACTTGGGGGGGGGGGGAGATCCTCAAGATGCAAGGGGGAACTCTTTCTCATTCCATAAACTTTCTCTCCGGGTTCGTGCGACTTTCCTTCTTAAAAATAAGCACAGGAGTTGTGAAGGAGATTATGGGGGGGGAAACGAAGAGAAAAAGCAGAGTCTTTCCATTGCAGTCTAGGGCTCCTCCGGGCCGGCAGAATCGGCGCGGGGAGTGGAGAAGTGAATGAAAAAGGGAAGCAGGGGGGACTCCGAAAAAAATATGCTGCGGGAGGGTTTCATGCGGAACCCTCACGTGTGTCGTAGCGGAAAGGCTCTTAGGAAACTGGTACCCAGGTAAGAAACGAACGGTGGAGCAAAGGTAAGGAGGCGGTAACGGAAGATTCCCTGGGCTGATAATGCGGTGTGAGACCTTGGTCATGGACCGGCGCCGGGGGGAGGCTAAGGAATTAACAGGCGCGGACCCCATTCTGCGCCCCTGAAAAACATAATTGGCGAATGAGGAAAAAAGAAAAATCCAAAAAGGTCCGGGAAGTTCCGGTACCGCAATCCATTTTTCGGGGATGCGTTCATCGAGAAAAAGGACGGGAATGGGAAACCAGAATGGAAAATGGGTAAAAATCGCCTTTTCCGAGGGTTGGTGCCACCCATTGGGGAACGCGGCGCCCACGAGAGCCCGCGGGCGCCGTACCCCGGCGTAGAAAAGACAAAGGGGAATAAATAGTTTCAGGGGCCACGCAATTAAATCCAAAAACACCCGAAAATACACACGGGTGGGCAGATCCCTGATCGGCAGTTCGAAAGAGATAAATTAGTGTTCGGAATCATGCATTTCGATTGCCCGTTCGAGCGTTCCTTCCCAGGAAAAAAGCCGGCACAAGCTTGGGAATCCGAAAAAGGGACGAGGAGTTCAAGCACGCTTCCATCCTGTACACCTTTCGAGGGCGTAAGCAAGAACCCACCAGGAACCCATTACGTCGTAGAGGGGGGGGGGAAGGGAGAAAAACATTCATCGGAAGGGGCGACCGCCATCCTTCAAAAACCATCCCCTTGGGGGGGTATTCGGACTACCACAACTTTCAGGAAACAGGGGGCGACCCGAGAGAAAGGGGGAGACTCCTCTAGGGGAGATGCCCAAAAAGTGTCCCCCACATCTTTGGCAATCATCCGGGCTCAATAAGCGGAGAGGAACGAAGTTCGAAAGAAACGGAACAGCCGGGTGGGGCGGGAACCCAATTTAGTTGTTATCTCATCAACGAGTCAATAGCTTCTGGGAGCCCGTGAAGTTGTGGGATTCGAGTGGGGGAGGAAGAAGCCCGGAAAGTTTTGAACAATCCGCGGGGAGGATTGCGCAAACACCGCCACTTGAGAGATCTCCAGCCAAACTCGGCCTTAAGGAGGGAGGGGAAAGGAACAGCGGAAACAAAAAAAAAGGCGGTTTGAACTTTCATGCTACCTCTTCGAGGAAAAAAGAACCCCGTCGAGACAATCGCTCAGGACGTTCCGTGGTTGAAGAAGTATAAGATATTTCATGGTTTAAAAAGGGGGACCGTCATGAGGGAAGACCGAGTCACAGAAAACTACTCTACCAGCCGCTTCCCTTCAAAAATACGGTCCATAAGACGCGAAACGCAGGAGGAAGGAGACTGCGTTAGCGACTCAAGAAACTTTCAGAAAAACAAGATCGCAAAGGAAAAAACTTCAGGGGAAGCTCAACAACAACGTCTGGAAAAAAGAGAGAGATCGCGCCCTGGGAAGATGAAGGGTCTTGGCACGATCACAAAGTTTCGGAAAAAGAAGAAAGGCCGAACAGGGGGGGACAGTAGTCTTGCAATGGGGAGGATTTGTGGGACCCATTTCCGTGTCCGTAAGAAGTCGCGTCCCGTGTCGTACGTAGGGGGTGGTGCAGCCGTCACCCAGCCGCATGACGCGTTTTGGAGCTGAGGTTAAAAAAAGAAAAAAATTGCGCAAGGAAGATGATTGGGATGAAAAACTGAACAGGAGGGAGGGCTGTGAACTGGGGTACAGGAAGACGTTCTGAATAGGGTCACACCTCTTGGGAAGCGCGGGGTTTCAAGCGCAACGATCCAAGCAGGGAAGGGGATAAGAGAGCAGTCGGTGTCCCTCGATCCGTCTCGGGCTGGGTCGACAAAAATTTTGTTACCGAAATGCGTGCTCGTTCGAACGATAACCTACGAGGTGTCATTCGCCGAAGTGAGCGTGAGGGGATAAGAATCCCAAAATTGGCGGGGAGTTTCACAGCGTGCACCACCACTGCGAAGGGGACGGTCTACAGAGAAAGCTCTTCTCTTGCAAAGAAACGAGATTTGCCTCGGCAAGTGTCCATCACGATGTGGGGCAGCAGCGGCAAGAGAATGATCGATGGAGCTCAGTCTTTTCATCGGGAGGGGGGAGAAGGCGGTGGCACTCAGTGGGGAATTAAGTCTGAGACTAATAAAGGGATGTTGCTTGTCGGTATGGCGAAAGGAAAGATGAATGTTTGTTCTCGAGAGACAAGGGGGGAAAGGGGATTAGGTAAAGGTGGGCGGGGGGTCTTTATTTGTTACTCACAAGAGCAGGTTCCTGAAAGGGGCTGTTCTTATCGGACAGGGAGAAGGCGTGAAGTTGGTCGGGGGAAAGGGAAAAACGTATAAGGCTTCAGGTCTACTTAATAAAGCTTGAACAGCGTCCATACCAGATTGTTTCGATGGAAACGAAATGTGAACAAAACAAAAAAAAAGAAAAAAAAAGAAAAAAAAAACCGACGTTAGTGCTTATACCCTCCGAGCAAAAAAAGTGGCTTAAAAAGTTTTATGGCGGGGGTGGGGCATTTAATGAGTGGTAAAAAATGATGGACCGTGGATCATGGAACGTTCATTCGTACGGGCGACTCAGGGTAGACCGTGGGCCCGCGTTCCTGTGTGGCAAAAAACGCCCGATCGGGTTGGAGTGAAAACTCAATTTTTGGGACCAGTATATTCTGGGTTGAGAACAATCACGCCACACGATCAGTCAAAAACCGCAAAATGAATGTCTTTCCTTCAAGCCGGTCCCCGTCCATGGTATTAGCAGGGGGAAGGACCTCATAGCGAGGGAATACTAGGAGGGGGGGACGTGCGAATGCCTCTCTCTAGGGAAGCGAAGGATTTTCCCCTCGGCGAACTGAAATGAAAGAGGTGCCTCAACAGCGGAGCAGGCAAATGCCGGGAAAAAAGGGGAAACACAGGAGATTCTTCGAGGGAATCCTTGGATTATTTTGAGAAGTCACATCCTCGCCGTTCAGGACGCTGCGGACGCCTTTCGCAAGACAGGGAAGAGCACCCGGGTGGAAGATGCAAACAGTTACGAGACTCTAATCCCCGTAAAACTCGCTGATTAAAAAGAGTTTCGCTATCTCAAAGGGGGAGGACGGTAAAGTGTCAAAGCTCCTAGTCGAAGAAGGAAGCCCCTGTTGGATTTTCAGGTACTGCGACTCAAAAAAAGGTATTCGGGCGGCGATTTCTGCTAAATAAGAGAGCATCAAAAGGGAAGAAGGACTGGGGACTTCACGATTTAAATACCCTCCGTACAAAAGTCGTCCACCTCCAAGAGAGAGACACGGGGGGGGGTTTTCACTCGGAAGAGACGGGTGCGGTTACTACTACCAACTTATCGGGGGACTCCATTGGCGCGGGGGAGTGAGGGAGGGGGGAGGCGCGTATACAAAATTCGGGATCGGCGGGTTCGAGAATGAGGGGAATGAAAGATGGAGGGAGTCGCTTTGCCGGGTACGCACCTGGACGCGCTAGCGTTCCGGACGCCGTAAAGACACAGGATGCGGGAAAGGGCTTGGGGTGATAAGGCAATCCTTACGTCTATCCACGAGTAAAATGTATCCTGAAGCCGTGAAGGATCAAGACGTCGACGGGAAGGGAAAAATTGAGAGAAGGAGGATGCCATCAGAAAAGTCGTTCTTCGGGGCAGCGCTATTATTGGCCAGGGGGTGGAGCCTTCCCGGGGGTAATTGTGGCGGGAATAAGATCGGGCCCCTGGTATACCCCACTAGCCGATCCAGTGGTCACGCCGAATTCGCGAAAAAGGTCCTGGGGGGGGGGAGCCATGGTGAATATTCTAAGGGGACCACTGGTAGCTCTGGAGCAGTGGCGACATCGATGGGAGGGTTTGGTGTGGGTGGGGAGATGGATCGCGAAAAGAGGAACGCTGCAGAGGGGGATATCCGGGGGGTTTGGATTTTTGGTACCCGCGGCGAAGATTCCGTCAGTGGGCAAGGCTTCTGAAGCACGAAAAGGGAAAAAAGCGGGAAAAAGGAGTTAAAGTTTACTCCTTTTCTCGTTCCAACCGTAGTCGCGGGAGGCTCCAAAGGGGGGGGGACACTCGGGGGGAGATCTCGGGTGGGTGTCCGGATCCCGACAACCGGATCTCTTTTTTCCAAAACTCTGTTCGGGGGGCCCAGGAAAAAGAAAAAAATGAAAGAAGAGGGGACGATCTCTCCTACCCGCCTATGATATTCTTCGAACTGTCAAAAAGGGAATTTTTTGTAAAAATAGCGAGGGAGGAAGGAGAAAAGAAGAATGAAAAGGCGGTACGTTAAAGAGTATTTTTTACTTTAGAGATTCCTTCATGGATCGACGCTGAAGGGATCACTCCTCGCCACCGGAAGAACAAAGGGGAAAATAGACGGACCATCTGCCACTCGGAAAAAATTCCGGCAGCAAAGTACCGCAGCTCGAAACCAAAAAGGAAGGGGGAGGGGGAAAAAACTTTGAAAAAACAATTCTCCTAATTTTCAAGGGTGCCTGCTGGGTCATATGACAATTTGAACTTTGGGGGAACTCCGAGGCCGCAGAGGGGATCCGTCAGCCGAGATCCAATGAAAAAAACAACACCAGAAAAAACAAGAATACGGTCATCCCGTCCAGAAGGTACCGCCGGAGTCAATTGAGCTACCTCACTCGTATGGCTCAACCGGATAGTGATAAAAACTTCAGCAAATTTGGGCAGTTCGTTGAATAAGAGTAGGCGGGAGGGAAAAATCAAAAGGTTTAAAATTGGGGGCATCACCAATTGCCCTAACATCGACTGATAGACGCTGGTTGGACCTGTGAGGAAAAACAGAGAAAAAGCCTAAAGGAAAGGGGAACATTTCAAAACGAAGGGGCTCTACCGAGGCTACTATCGGTCCCGCCGCCAGAAAAAGCGTAC
>Ga0179593_1703371_pt1 | contig 12006 bp, 13 predicted proteins | sample CZODoug2_1_08_16_FD_185931 | JGI IMG/M metagenome (GOLD analysis project Ga0179593, IMG submission 185931) | Vadose zone soil fungal communities from Angelo Coast Range Reserve, California, USA - CZODoug2_1_08_16fungal (PacBio error correction) | ecosystem: Environmental > Terrestrial > Soil >...
GGAGTAGACATACGCCACAGGTTTTCAGATGCACTTATTAGGAAATTATAAAAGAAAAAAAACGTGGAAGAAAAACCCACCGACCTACAGTCGTCAAGGCTGGATTCACTATACTTCTCAGACGGACCTCTCGCGCTAGACGCAAATATCTACATGCTCCTTCTGGAAGGCACTTTTTACGTAGACATAAGAAGAGTGTCCTTCTGGAGCAAATCAAATCGGAGGAAACTCTAAGGGGTCGAGAAGTTCATTCATACTTTTAGGCCCTGATTTTCCGGGCAGAAGGTGAATGAGTTTTCCGTGCTGTACTATTTTCTTTAGACAAGGAAGAAAGCCTCTCGTAAACCATTTCAGAGAAGCGCGGAGAGAAGAGGTAAGGAAGCGACCACGTTCCGAGGAGCAATTAAAAAAACCAGAGAAATAGGGGGTACAGAGGGGTTCCGAATATTTCTGACCAAAAGTCCTGACCCATAAGGTTCGGAAATTAGAAAAGTGACTGCGACCCTGGCAAGAATACCCGTGGAAAACGCACTGGCGGTGGAAGAATTTCAACACTCCCGGAAATGGGGGCGTAGGGGACGATGCAAGCCGTCCTCTTAAAATAATGTCTAATAGTGGGCTAAAGGACGTTAGACGGGGAATCCATCGACCTGGGCCATGCCGCGAAACAGAAATTTGTAGTGTTCGGGAGCACGGAAGCCAAAACACTCCGGGTCCACGGCCAGGTGTAAAATGTCCTCACATAACAAAAAAAAAGAGCCGCAACTTTGAAATTCATCTGGGGGGGGGGCGCAGAAATCCGGGACTATCGGTAAAAGCCACAACACCAACCCTATGCTGGGGGAGGTCGGTAAAAAATCCTGATTCGCTCCCCAAACCGTTAAATTCTTCCACCAGTTCGAAGGGGTCGGGACCAAACGCCGCCTCTAACTGGAGCGTCCCACAAGGGGGGTCAATATGAAAAAAGCTTGAAAGAGGGAAAAACTTTCACCGCGGAACCGGGACTGGAAGCCGGGTCTTTCCTGAAATCGGGAATAACCACCTTCGATGAGTTTAGCAGGGGGAGCGGGGGGACTAAAGATAGTCTTGGGACGTGATTTCTAACCGTACCCGTTCAGTAGGGGGGAGGGGGGTGCAGAAAAATTCTCTTTTGGGGGGGCTAGCGGCGCTGGTACAATTGTCTGCATGGATGGGAAAAAGGAATTAACCAAGACAAAGGGAATTGAGGAGATGATGCCAATCAAGTTTCTTGACGATCGTGTGTTACGGGGGAACCTAACACTCATTGTCTAGCGGGGGGGGATCTAACGAGAGAGCGATAACCGTATCTTTAACCGGAAATACAACGGCCAAGCAATTAGGGACTCATCGCGGGGGGGGAGGTGGTGGAGGCGGTTTCATAGCCCGATACGTACACGAAAACGATTTAAAAGATAGACTGAAAGACGATGAGCAGAGTTTCCATGAGTACCCAGTCCTGACGGGAGTCCAATTTCTGGTGAGGTCTCACATAGACCGCCCAAAGGAAGCTCCCAAGCGAAAGAGTAAAGAACACTTTATTCAAACAGCCCTCTCAAAAAAACTCTGACGGTGGATTTTGAATAATCCCTCACGACAGGAATGGGGGATCAAACGATGAGTGAAAAAAAAAGGTCTGGGACGCTCTCCTCTCAAAGAGGAGGTCCTTCCTCGCCGAACCGTGAACCATCGCACTCGTGTCTCAGGATCTGGTAAAATCTCCCTCTTCAAACCTACGATCAGCAAGGGGAAAAAAAAGAAGGAGAAGGAGGTTTGGGAGAAAGATTGGGACGAGGGCTCTTCCTAAGAAATAGCTCTGCGCGCGCCCTCGATGGGAAGCGGCTCAAAACTAAAAAAAGGACCTCCCCTGTGGCCATCGCCGCAGGGGACGGCAGGGGGGAAAAAGGGCAGGTATGAGAGAAAAGCTGCGTGAAGACTCGGCAGTCGACAGATAAAAAAATGGTTCACATCCGCAACAACAACACGGAGGAAGAGAGATCGGCTGAAAAGGTCTTCCGCGACCAGCATTCCCACAGGGAAGGTGATGAGGGAAGGGAAAAAAGGGAAGATAGAAAGGGCCAGGACGGCGTGGGAAAAGGGGGATGGGGGGCGCCTTGGGACGGAGGAATCGAGTCTGCCGGCTCGTCGGCTATCGGGGAGGGTTAAGCAGGACAAATGGGGGACAAAAAAGAACTTGGGAAACCCTTCCTCAAAGGATCGGGTCGGGAGGGGCCGAGGTGGAAGACGCCATACAATATTCTATATCGAGATGGGAGAGGACTCGAGGCTTTGAAGAAAAAGATAAGAAAGCCAATTCGACCCTTCCCCTGGCCATCGCCCACAATTGATCAGCCTGGGCGGTGGGGCTGGCCTGGAAAATCCACCAGAACCGTAGTGAGCGAAGTTTTGCCTCCAGGTGGTGCTCTCCCCTTCTATTTGGTCTGGTGTTCGCGCCTGGAGGGGCTGAGGGGAAAAGAGGGTTTATGGCTAAGAGAACTACCAACATCAGACCCTGAACCGAAAGCGTGGAAGCTGGCCCTCAATCGCTCAGCGAACTTGAGCGAAAGACTCTCGCGGGCGATTAAATAGGACATCACCACCAAGGGTCGAATTAAAATGGATAAGTGGGGGGTCTTTTCTCGTCCAAGTCGTCTTCCATCGGTTGAAGGAAGGCCGACGATGAAATGGAGTCTGCGAGCCCGAGAAAAACCTATCTAACACTCTTTCTCAGAGGGGAAAAGATCCTGACCCTGAGAGGGGGGACGTGAAGGCCGGAGGGAATCGACAGCCGCTAATATCCCACCAGCGACCGTAGACTTGAGGGCCATATCCCCGGCCCGGAAGGGACTGCGCCCAATACTCGGGATCGCTGATCAACAAGAAGAGTCCACGTTCTATTTCAGGCTTGTAAGACATGAAAATACCGGATCTCTTGGAACTCCGGGAGACAGAAGCAGTGGCCAGAATATGGCCAGGGTGGCGTAAGCCGCAGGCATTTTAGAAGGAAATAAACAAATAAATGCAAACTTGGACGCAATCGGGGAAACAGGATAGCACATCGTTATCTTCCTACATTACAATAAAGAGGGTGGGGGATCTGGGAGAAAAAGGATACACATTCTATTCCTTATAGAGGCCATCCAACGATTGCTTCTCTTTTGTTCGTGAATGTTTAAGAATGGCCAGGGAAACCCCGTCAGGTCCGGTTCTTTTCTGAATCCCAACCGAATCGGTCCGTCTGCATGGGTAAAAGGGCATTCTGTCCACGTTCGAAGTAACGAGAAGGAAAGACCGGGAAGAAGCTGGAAGGGCTGATTTCGCTCGGCCGAAGTCTGGAGAGTACTTCATAAATGTGGGGAAAGTCGGCCATAAGATATCAAAGGAGGGGGAGTTTCCACCGAAGAGATTTCCATGTAGAACGAAACAACAGTCAATGTAAAAACTCCTCAGGGCGTCCTGAAATAGCTATGGGGGGCTAAAAAGTTCTTTAAATAGGGGCTTGCGGACTAGCGTTTTTGCTCACTTCCAATAAATTTAATTAGAAAGCCTCATCCGTCATCATACTCACTCGCTAGCCCGAGTCTTGGAGGAATGAGAGGGGGGGGGTCCTCGTTCTTCAAGATATGAATGCTTATACCGTACATCGTTCTTGACTGGGGGGGGTCGCCCAGTCAAAAAAGCGGGCTCCAGCCGTTTCCCTGGAAGCCACGCGCGAGCGCTGCTTTTAAGAGGATCAAAACGCTGCGGGAGATTCAAAGGAAGAGCCGGAAAAGTCGCCATGGAGGGAACTATCTTAATATATCAATCCCGTCGGCGGCCTATAAGGAGAGTACAAGCACCGGGGGTACGATTGTCGGGTTGGGCGGTCGAGAGAGTCCGCCTCCAGGCTATACACCTTTGCATGTCGTAAGACGGAAAACATCTAGTAAGGGGCGGAAGAGCCTGATGCGGAAATCTCCACTTTTGGTCTGCAAACGTAGGCCGGGGACTGCAACAGGAAAAAAACACTCGTCCAGGCTGTGCTTGGGAAGGAGGGGGGAGCCGCGGGAATCTCGCAAGATTTTCCCGCTAGAATTCCAGTCGAAAAAAAAAGTTCTGCGTCCATGGAAATAAACGACGCGGCTCTGATAGAAAAAGGTAAAAAGACAGGATAACCCCGAAAGGTCGGCGGAACTGCTATCAGCGCTCCCTTGAATCTTGTGCATCTTTGAAAGAATGTCAAAAACCAAGGCAGGACACTCGACGAAGGAATGCGTCAAAGTCGAAAGGCCGCGCGCGGTCATGAAAAACGACGCGGATAAGCCTTCCCAGGGAGAAAGGAAGGCGGGACCAACAAGGACGTCCGGACGAATATTTCCCGAACTCATGAGCTCGGTACCCACCAGGAGTAGGAGGACGCAAGAAGTGAAAGGCGCCCTGGCATCGTTGTAAAATAATCGGAGGGCTAGTGGCCGACGTTCAAAAATTCGAAAAAGAAGAGTCCTCAGAATCGTCAGGGAGCCTTCAAGAAAGGAAGATTGCTACGAAAAAGGGGAGGAGAAAGTTTGCCAGGCCACGCCCATTGGAAAGGAAGGAAAGGGAAATAGGCTGGCGTTCGCACAGGAAAGGCCGGACAGAAGGGAGAATGGCCCTAACATAACCGACCCGACCAGAGAAGCCATCGATCAGGGAAAGGCTCTACGAATCAGATCATGTGAAGTACATGAAATCCGGGGCAAAAAACGCTGGAAGATTGCTTCCATCCCGAGCCGTCGGGGGAGGGGGACTGCCCAAAAAAAACGGGGGGGACGTGGGCCCATTTCGCCTTTAGGTGCACACGCACATCACACAGGGGCTGAAAAAACGGGGTCAATAGACAAGCTTAAAAGTTGGATGAACTGCCGGCACACTTCTTCTACTAACCATGAGTCGGGAGAGGCCGGGGGAATAAAAAGGGGGGGAAGCCTTCGAGGATTGAGCTTTTTTCGCAATCAACTTCGGATACCGTTCCAGCCGCACAATGCAGGGCGGAGGGAGGGGGCCTTTAACGAAAGAAGCGGGGGGGGTCTTCAGGTCCATGGCGCCAGCAGGACCCCGGAAAAGAAACTAGGGTAGGGCGATGATCACATATCACCTTGTTCGAAAAAGTTTGAAGGATGGGAAATAGGAGAAACCAAAAGCATGTGCCCGCCGAAGAGGGAATATGGCGCTATTGGGTTGATACCTAAGGCCACCAAACCAGTGTTCGGTCCTCATAGGGGCGTGGGGTAGGAGCTTGGCGACTAATTTTTCAGGGAAAAAGATCAACGATGTGCCCGCTATCTGAAGGTCGAAGAGAGAGGGGAGGGGGAACCACGGGGAAGGTTCATGAGGGTGGGGGAAGTTTCGCAAAAAAAGAGAAACGAAAAAAAGGGACCTAAAAAGCGAACAACCAGAAATCCACATAGAATGGCCGGATGAGCATCAAATGGAGAGCGCAACCAACGCTCGTACGGTGGGGGAAAATTTTCCAGAGGAGAACACCCAGAGCCCGGAAAGGGGAAAAGTGAGAAGTATGGCCAGCCGGTCGCCTGGGGCTTCTTAGGAAAGCTCTCCCTCATCAGAAGGACAAGCGCCGGAGCTTGCCATCGGGGCCAAAGGTTGGGCGACGAGGAGCCCTCTTTCCACATCGTTCGATCATCCCGATCGCAGGGGGATTAAGGTGGGCGTGTAGGGTGAATGATACCAACACTCTGTGGAGGAGAGGTTTGAGGAGCTCAGGAAGCGAAGCAACGGGTGGATTCGTCCTGTGCTCAAAGAACAATTCCATACCTACTGGGGAAAATCCTCTGTCGGAGAGCATTCAACTCCAAGGGAAAGCCTGAGATTCCCACCCGTATCGTTCAGGTTGGGTTTTGCTTAGGTCGTACTGATGAGGTTTTACACTCGAGAAACAAAAGGGAGGCATTAGGATGAGATATATGGAACTAATAAACCACGAGACCAGCCATTTAAAGCACCGAGGCGGTGGTGGGGGAATCGTTGGAAAGGAGGATAAAAGATAGGCCGCAGGCGGCGTGGCCCAATGGAAGTTATTCGGTGCTCTGCAGGGTCAAGAAAGCTAAATCAAGAGGAGGCCTGCAGGGGCGCGCGAGCGTGAACCCCTTCAAGGATTTCGGGTAGAAAAGAACAACACCGTGGACTACCCTTCCTCCTGAGGGCTGTCGCAGGGAGTGGAAACAGAGCCGAATAGGAGGAAGAGGGACGTGCGATGGTTCACGCTAGGACGATTGAAGAGTCATGGCGAGGACTCGCGACTAAGTACCCGGGCTGGCCATCGACTAGGGGAGAGATTATCCAGATGGAATCCACCGTCGAGGGGTGGTTTGAGCGGCGCTGGGTGTGCAGACTCGCGCCCTTCGGGGGTCACGAGGGAAAAGATCCTTGGGGTGAGCTCCTATGAAAGGGACCCAAAGAAGAAACCTGAAAAAGACCGCAGCCGGGGGCCATCTCGCTCAAGCGACCCTGTCGCTAAGAGGGAATGAGCGGGGGGGGGGGAGCTTGAAAACGGCGTCGCCAATATAAACGCTAGAGACCCCTCCTAGGGGCCCCGGACTGGGAAGGGGGTGGAACGCCAGCATATCAAGATCAAGGAATCGGCGATAGCCACGTCTTCGCTCTTCAAGGGGAGGATTAACCCAAAAAAAAAGAAAGAAGAATTAAAGAGGAAAGGTCACAAACATATAAAAACTTGAATGACGAGGAACTTCCACAACATCGAACTCCTAAATGATATATGGTTTCTCTCCACAACTCCCCCCTTCCACACAAGCTCTGCTCACCATAAGACAAACAGTGGTAAGAGGCCTAAGCGCCACCGGCAGGAATGATTACGAGTGCGGGTAAAACAAACAACGATACTTCGCCGCTGTGATATGATCGGCTATGACTCCTTACCTTCGGGTAGTTAAGGGGGAAAAGAAAGGACCTCCTGGGCAGCCGCGCCAGAGCCCAGCGAAACGGAGGTTCGTAAAGGAAAAGCGCCTGAAACGGAAGGAGGGCGACACGCAAGATCTCGACTGAAAAAAAAGAAAAAAAAAACTCAAGGAAGCGTAATTCCTCGGGGGTCCGCTGGGTCCATCGACTCGGCGGTAAGAGGAAGCCTGAACATATAGCTTTTCAGCTTGGGTCATATTCCCTTGGGTGCTAAGCCCGCGCGAAAAGTGACCAATATGCGACACTTTTTAGGGAACGCAAAGGCTTGAAGATCGGGCCATACGTTAAATCTCTAACTGAAAAAAAGGGGAGTGTGGGAGAGGACGGATGTCGGGGGGATTGTCTATTCCTGATCCTGCCTCCATTTTGAAGGGGGGATCATGGGCTACTGTCGTTATGATTACGGCCCTGGGCCGACGGAAAAAAGACTGTCTTTTACACGCCCAGACGCCTAATGGTAAAGGGGAGGTGTCCATTCTGGACACCTTGCGAAAGATCGAGCGGGGTGAAAAAAAGAGGGGGGCTTTATCGCTGACTATTCTTGACCAGTTACGGGAAAGGAGTTGTTAGTTGGCAAAGCCCTGGTTTGAAAAGAGGGGGGTCTTCTCGCTCTTCACCTCCTTAATGAAAGACGAAATCCTGGATGTTTACCTTCAAACAGGGAGGGAAATGAGGGCATGCTCGTCTGTTGCGCCGACCTATAATCCGAGAGGAAAAGAAAGGACTCAAGGCCGCTGCGGAGAGCATGGTCGTCGTCAGCCTGAAAGTAGGACAACGTACATCTGCTGACTGACAACGGGGAGGCTTCACAATCAATGGAGCGACATTCAGGAAATCTTGCTCAAAAAGGGACCCTCCTGATAGAGTGAAGATAAAAGGAAGTAATCAATCTGCAAGTCTTCTTTATTCGTCACACTGTGAAAAAACAGTTACCAGAGGGTATAGTCTTAGACAAGGTCATGTCAGCGCTCTGGGGAGTCCCTCTTATAAATCACCTGGGTCTGGGGTGGGAAAGTTAAGGAAGACTCCTTTGCTACCACCTTTTCTATGAAAAACCTTCCATATCTCGAAAAAAACAAAAGATGAAGGGGGCCTCTTCGACATCTACAAAGGTCGCCCCGGAATTCGGAAGACTACCCTAAAAAAAAAACATGAGGTTTGGAAACTCAGAGGGGCGCCTCAATGATTTCCAAGGCAAATAGAAGTCCCACCGAGAACAGGGAAGGTCCTTGACTGCGCGAAGTGGTCTACGCAGAGAGGAGGGGAGGGAAAGAGGAAAAGGCCGGCACACACTCAATCTCTGATCTTCTGAAAGGCTTGCAGCTCGCCCGGGGAGGGGGCTGGGACCGGGGGGGGGCGGTCCAGATCAGGGTTCGAACAAAAGCAAAGAAAGATGAAAGTAAGCAGCGCGCTCCATTCTCGAAATGCGTCTAGAGGACGCATCGAAGTAAGGAAGTCCATTTATATCCTACCAAACATCGACTAGAAGGGAGAACAGAGCCAGAGAAGGGACCAATACTGCTTTCGGGAGTACTCAGGGGCGGGACGTTCGTCTACTCATCGTCCATGAAGAAGAAGACGGAAGACTGTGTCGAGTGTCAGGAAAGTTACACCTGCTTGGGGCAATCGGAAGAATCAGGGGGAACGAGCTCTTCAGCCCATCCTCTAAAGCTCATTGAGAGAAAGGGGCGCTCTCGGTGGACACGGGTGCCAGCATGGATCGCCCTGGGAAGGAAGATTCAGAGGGGAATTTCGTCAAAAAAACGGCGGGGGGGAAGAAAAACACGCCTTTTGGCCAGGGCCCTGGCCGCACATCCCGACTAAAAAATAGGAAAAAAGGAAAAGAAAAAGAACGGCAGACATCCTTTAAATCTATGAAAGGAAGTAGGACCACCACCCCTAAAGTTCTGGTTTCTTGCCGAAGCAAAAAGAAAATAACCAAAAAAAGGGCGGCGTGGGAGCCACAGTTCAATATTGGGGTGGGGCGCAACATTCCGTCCCGCCTCTGAAAGGGGGGACCCCTGAAAAAGGACCAAAAAGGGGAAAACAATATGAACCAAGGGCTCGGGAAAGGTCTTACAACCGCTACCTTAAGACTACGGAGGAGGGAAGGATGAGCCCTCGTAACGTCGCTCGCCAGACTTAAAGAAAAAGGGAGGAATGATCTGGGCAGGGCCCGTCCGACAATTTCAGGAGGAGGTATAGGAGTGAGGTAGCTTTTTCTCGGCGCGTAGGACCGAAGTCCAGAAGAAGGGCAAGGAATGGGGCGAATAAGGGAGAGAATTTTCTATAAAAAAAATCACATTGAGGCGCGAACGATCTCCGATGTGTCGCGGTTAACAAACCAGGGGGCTACTTCCAAAAAGCTCACGATGGAGGAGACAAAAATTTATAAAAGGGGAGAATCAGACATCGAGAAATCTTTCTCTAGAGGGTTGAGTCGGCTAAAGAGTTTCAGGACACCTCTCTTCACTAAACGAGAAAAGCCCGAAGGATGGAGCGAAGGCCATTGTGACCCCGGAGAAGTCGGTCTAAGGTACATTATGTGGATCCAACATATATCTCCAAAATCTATCATGGTGCCGAAGAGAAAACCAAGGAAAAAGGGTCTGAGCATCCACCTGGAGGAAAAAAATCCGCTCAAACAACCAATCTCTGACATTTGGTGCAATCAGAAACACTCCCTCCCAGGAATGGAGAAAATGTTAGAACTGCCTTGTGTCTTCTTTTAAAGGGGGTAGCGACACGCTCACTTCCCTCGCGGGAAAAAATCGGTAGACGTCTCGTATGGTAAAGCAGACCCATGGATTCTCCTAAAGGAATCTGCGATCAGCCCTATCAAGGGGGGAAACAAAGGCTGGTTGTATTGAACTCGTGGCAGAGACGGGAGAAAACAGATAAAGGGCGCGAAGGTAAACCCTCGAGGGATTTTTGCGGACGAAAAAACAAGCCTAATACATCAAAACCTTGGGAACTCCAGGAAAAGAGAGAGACTCAAGAAAAACCATCGGTTCGGGTGAGTCTCTAGGTCGTACAGAGGGGAAAAGGTCCCAAGAATGACGATCGCACACCAACAAATTAGGAGGAATAGTAGAGAGGCGGCCCCCTTCAATGCTGTCACGGCCTCGAAAGGGGGAAAAAAGACAGGGGAGAAGGGGGGTTTGCGGGGTGAGGAACTTAGCTACGTCCCGTCCATGGCGGCGGGGGGGGTGGCCCTCATTTTATGGGATGCCTGGGGTCCTTTAGTCCCTTCGGACCATCTATGATTCCTGCTCAGGGGCGAAGAGGAAAAGAAAAAAAGATGGGGGGGGAAATTCAAAAAAAACAGCCTTGGCCCTAGCTCCCAGTATCTGGGCTAGATGGGGGGGGGGAAGAGGGTTCTACTCTTTCAGACCAGATCGAGATAGAAAAGAAAAAGGATATGGGGGGCGAAAAGGCTAGTTAGGAGAAAGGGGAAGGGGCTCAATCAAAAGCCCTTGCGGGCAAAATAGAAAAATCAATGTAACGGGGCGTAGTTCTGGTTAAAAATCTTTGGAAAGAGCAAACAAGTTTGAGCGTTTGTTTGGGATCATTTTATGGTTTTAAACAACATGCGGGGGAAAAATTCGATTTTGTGTCCAAAAGGGTTTTCGCTGCTGGGACGGACTAAGGAGAAAGGGGGGGGGGGCGGAAGGAAAAAACACAGATGACCCGCCTCATTACGGGTTGCCTCAAATCTCTCTCGAATGTCGCTGAGGTGGCAAGATGAAATCGAGAGGACGATATGAAAAAGGAGCGGGAAAGGAGGAGACCCGCGATGAGGCCCGACTGGAAGGGGTAAGGTGTTCCGTTACTAAGTGATAGGGAGGCATTCTGTGTGGGGAAAAAGGGGAGAATGCGTAGTTAATGGAGTCTGCAGAGCCCGAGAAAAAATCGAAAGGGAGACATTCGAAAGAAATTAAGAGGTGAAGGGGGACTGCTGGAAGCCGAAATCCATGTTTAAAAGACGCGCAAAGCCAAGACCGAGTTGAAGAAAGTCCCTATACAAGCAAAGGAGCTGAAGGGGAGAGGAGAAGAAATTATCGCTGAAAAAAGCTCAACTCAAGAAGACTCAGGGCAAGAGCGGCGGGGTACCTGTCCATAACAACGATTCGATGTCGAGGGGGAAGTAAAATGAAATCTTTCCAGCTTCATAGTGACCCCGGGGATCCAAATGTAGAGGGAGCGTGTTAATTGGTCTCAACGAAGGAGAAAAAGGACCAAGTTCTTCGCCGACGAGAGGGGAGAACATAGCGGTGTTTTGGAAGTCCTCGGGGTGAACGCAAACATTGTCTAGGACGGGAGAGAGATGCCAAAACGGGGGTTGCGGCTCGGTGCGGGTAGTGTCAAAAAGGGCAGTGGCCAGAGACGGCAGGTTCGAAAACCGGTTCGTGGGCGCAAGACCAACGGAAAAGCGGCATTGGCCAAGAAAAAATGGCCATGCTGGCCACCGGGAGAAACGGCAAGAAGAAAAAAGCCAGAGAAACGTTGGAAGAGTCTGGAAAGATCGGCTTGAGCGCACGAAGACATGGGAAGGCAGCAGGTGGGGACGTCGTCCCGCGCACCGAATGAGGGGGTACCAAGGGATCAAAGGGCGCAGAGAACCGCTGACTCCGAAGATGCGTCCTCGGGGAGCGAGGTGAGATGGGGGGGGTTTCTTAGGGAATCTTCCGAGTGCAGACAGCTACAACTGAAGTCCGCGGAGGGAATCAAGACAAAAGACGCGTAGCATGGGAATGCTGCGCCAGAGAGGAAGGGAAGGACATCGTGGGCGGACGGGAGAAAAAACCGCCAGGCAAGGCCCTCCATGTCGTCGAATGCTCAACGGCGCTCGAAGCGAGGGGGGCGAGGACGGCAGGGGAGATAGGCAGGAAGTAGAAACACGTCCGCCCGAATTCGAAATGGAGAAAAAGGTAGGAGAAGCGCGCGGGGCGGCGTACCAGAAAGGTACAATCAAGGGGGGCTGGTGTGAAACGGCGTCCGCGCCGGGAAGAAAACACCGTGGGATTATGAAAA
>Ga0179593_1740089_pt1 | contig 12006 bp, 18 predicted proteins | sample CZODoug2_1_08_16_FD_185931 | JGI IMG/M metagenome (GOLD analysis project Ga0179593, IMG submission 185931) | Vadose zone soil fungal communities from Angelo Coast Range Reserve, California, USA - CZODoug2_1_08_16fungal (PacBio error correction) | ecosystem: Environmental > Terrestrial > Soil >...
TCTACAAGGGTATTCCCTCTTCTTTCAAATGTAAGGATATTGAAGAGAAAAATCAAATATGAGGCTAAGCAAGAAAGTCAAAGCAGCAACCTTTCATAGTCACACCGGGGGAAAACGAAGGGAGGGGAACCACTCAGGGGAAAAGGGAAACCGGAAGAAAAATAAGGATAGTTCAAAGAAGACTCGGTCGGAGGAGAGTTGAAAAAGGACCATGGCGGAACAAAGAAATTCAGAACCTTTCTCAAGGGGGGCTGGGGGCAGCCGGTGAGTATTCCTTGCATTCAGGAAGTCAGATCGGAGTTCCGCCCCTTTGTTAACTCATTCTCCGCCTGGCAAAGGACTTCAAATAACGTTGAAGGAATGACATCCCGAAAAACCCTTAGCTTTGAAGGTTTTTTTTTTGTTGTGCAAATGAAGGAAGTTTTACGGGTAAAGGGGAAGGGTCTTGGGGAGCACGGGGGATCTGAGTCTCTTTGAAGGGAGGGAGATGCTGGGAATAACTTTTCCCGGAGCAAAGTAGAATGCCTGAAAAACGGAGAAGAATTGTACTGGAAAGAAACCTAGAACAGGAATAAAGAAATGGCTCATGTAAAAATCCTGCAGTACGTAAAGTACAGCTGCGACCTGAGGAAAAAATCCGTGGGGTAGTGAGGGTGCTCGAAAAGGGTTCATCAATGTGGGAGGGGGGGGAAAAATATAATTATAATAGTTCGTGGAGGAGAGACACAAACCGTAAGAAAGCATCCACATAAATGAGGAAAAGGAGAGAGCGGGGGAAGAAAAAGCATCAATCAAAGGAAAAATTAGATGACGGGGAGCAAAACTCATGGTAAAATGATATATATCTAGGGGGAGAAGTGAAAGACCATCATATTGGGGGATGGTATCGGTGAGAGAAAGAAAGGAGACTAACTAAAGACGAGTCTTGTGAAAAGAGAAGTCTATCGGGGGGGTTAAAAAGAAAGGAACCGCATTCTATCATGAAGAAAAAAAAGAGAGCGAGAGAGCACTTTGTAGGAGGTTGGAAAAAAAAACTAAAGGCTCATATAAGGAAGACTTCACCCAGGATACAGGAAAAAGAGACCACTTTAAAGGGACACATACATCTGATCAAATCTCACCATCGAGGTCAACACGTGTTATAGTTCTCGAGATCGCTTTGCAATTGTGTTCCTGAGTACGACCATTCACTCAGCCCTGTAAATCAGTCTTCTGCAGGCGACCTCCAGGGATTGAGCTTCCCAGAAGCTTTCAAATGGATCTCTTGGTTACACCTATTATAATGGGGATAAACTGTGAATCTGAGAAAAAATGGAGAGAGTGGGGGAACCGAAAATGCAGGTGTAAAAAACCATTCCTCGCGGAAAGGATTGTATAAGGGGGGGGGGAGTATCCCAGTGCAGAGAGATGAAAGGTGGGGCAAAGGAAGGGAGTGGGGGAGGCCATTTTATTAAGAGGATGGGGGAGGAAAATTCAGCTGAACCCTAGACGGGGACTTCAAGGAATGGCAGGAAAAAGACAAAAATATCCGCGGATAGCGAAGGACCGGTGGTTGAGGAAGCAGTTGGGGGTTGCCGCCATGAAGTTCTAAAAAAGGGGAATCGAAGCTGAGTGGGTATCCAGTCAGAAAAAAAAAAAAAAAAAATCGCAAGGGGAGAAAAATTGGGTTATGAAAACATTATCGGTGGGGAAGCATAAGTGAAAAATCAGTCCAGGCATTCAAGAAGGGAAAGATCTGAAGAGGGGAAAAAATTTAAAAAGGGGGGAGCCTTTCGTCCAGCAACCGGCACTCGAATGGGGAAAATTGGTCTCACAATTGGGGAGGGAAAAAAAAGGGGTCTCGGGGGGAAAGATGGGGTTGACTATCGTTAAAGGGGGGGGACACACACAAGGAAAAAGACTTATCTTCGGAGAGGAGATAGATGTGGGAAGGGTCGTTGATAAGAATGCCACAACGTACAACTAGCAGTGACTTTAAAAAAAAAAGGGGACAACAGAAGAAAAGGATTTTTCGGGTTGCGGGCGTAGATAAGAGCCAGAAGGAACATTTTATTCATCGGAAAATCAAAAAAAACACCTGCCAAGAAGTTTAAAAAAAAAAAGGCACAGAAAAAGACGAAACAGAAAAGAATGCACCTATTGGCTAGACGGATTATTCACAAAGGAGGGGGTTGTGTAAGGAGACAATGCGTTAGAAGAGGCGTATGAAACACGAGGTTTAAACTGTAACTGGCTTAGCAAAAATTAAGTGTTGTAATGAATGGTTGGAATGTTCTGGGAAGGGTTTGCAGCGGAAGGAGGGAGGAATGATTTTCAAAAGATTATGAGGACCAAATGGTTAAAACAGTCCTTGCACGTTGGGGGGGGAGGGCATCAATGAAGGGGGAGAAAAGACCATGGACACTTAAAGGAAATAATCGGGGCACGTAGAGAACCTCTTGAAGAGCTACGGAAGAAAGGCCGAATTGGCGAGAATCGGGGACCAAGAGGGCGGGCTCAGGCAGCATCATCCGACATAACATGCATGGGGGAATGGGTCTCTCAAGAGGGGTCACTTAGGGGACTGTTTGGTCAGAGGTCGAAAGTATCTAATAGTAAGGGAGGATTACAGCGGGGGGGGCAGCTTGCTCGTGGATTCCATGGGGAAGAACAGTTGCATGTCAATAAAATTGTGAGGGTATTAGAAGGTGATATGGAAAAGAACATATACTCCTTTAATAAAGACACGGCAGAAAAAAGATTCGAGAAGACCATGGTAAGTTATGGCGGCACCAAGATAACTGAATATACATCTGCTCAGAAAGGGATAGAAAAAAAAAAAAATGCAGGTCAAGACTGATGGGTAAGAAAACCGGTGTGGGTTCTGCGGGAAAAAATGCAGTGGGAGGAGAAGAACCGCCGTAATAAAGAGGGGAAGGGAGGTGGATTTGGTGGTTAGACTGGCAAAAAGGATAGAAAGAGGAAAAATTCACGAAGGAACCGTTGAAAACGAGACCGCGATGAAATAAAAGAGGTTCCGAGAGAATTTATCCTCGGAACTAAGGGGGGGCCACTGGGGGGGGGACAAAAAGCAGGGTGGCGTGAATCAGGATTTTGGGGGGGGGGGTGGGATCTCAAAAAAATTTAAAAAGGGAAGTCCTCGCTCACGAGTTCTGGGGATGTATGGCATCTGGGGGCGATGAGGGGGGGACAGGAAAGAGGGGGTTGGACTAACCACGACTCACGAGTACATGATACACGGATTACGTTTCTGCAGGAAAAAGGCGAGTCTCGCTGACTCAGGGAGGGGTTGGATCGACTGTAAAAGAAAAAGAGACGCATGATAGAGACAATGACGAATGTGGCACCCTTGGAATCGGGGGGAAAGAAAAGGGTGCGAGGCAAGAGAAGAGAGATAAACTCTTGGCTGGAAAAAAAAATATTTAACAGATGTAAAAAAGAGACGACGGAATTGGGAAAAAAACAACACGTCCATGAATTGAAGGAAAAGCTATTTCGGGAAGAAGGGGGGGGGAATAAATATTGGGGGAAAGCCCTTGGGGGAAAGGGGGGAGACGAGCTTATTTTTTTTGGGAAGAAACAGAGGTTAGAAGGGATCACTGCGAAGATCTGTCTATGCTATCATAGCTCAGGGTTCCTTAATCCAAGCAAAAGGGGAAGAACTAAACAAAAATCTCTGTAGGGGGGAGGAAATGGGAACAAAAGTGCTCGAAAATCCATACTCAACGTCACCAAATACCCTCGAAAACAAAAAGGGGAACACAAGCCATCTACTGGAAGAAAGGGGGGGGCGGAAAGCACAAAACATGCTGGCAGGAGGAAAAAATATTGGGGGGGGAAAAAGGGCATCATCAGGGCAGTAGAAGTAAATAAGCAAAGTTGGTAAGAAACAGATGAAAAACGACGTGATGGAGAGTGCATAAGAAAAAAAAACATATGAACAAACCTCGGCACCCGGGAAAAGTGCTGAGGAGAGTTCCATAAAAATTGGGGGGACGGGGGGGGGGTCTATGAAGTGGCGGGGGGGACGGGAGCTGGACACGTTACGTGTAAATTATGAAAGGTTGATTAGGAAAACAGGTGTGCTGCTGTCTAAAGCGTGAAAGGGGGAGAAGGCTATTGTAGGGGACAGGAAAAAACGCTTCAGAAGACACATTGAGAATGCTTTTTTTTGGAAAAAAAAATCCTTGGGTGGAGCGGTAGCTTAACTAAAACTCGGGGTCTCAGAGGGAACATCTCCAGCCAATGGGGGATCCAGACCAGACAACCCCTAAACGGAGGGCAACTTTAGGATATAGTGTAGGGTCTTTACCAGGGTGCCCTTCTCTAGGGTCACTAGGGAAAGAATTGACAAGGAATAAGGCAGGGGGGGGTCTCCCCAACCGAAGGGGCACCGACTTTCATCCTAGCGATCCCGGTATTTCCTAGAAAAACTCTGGGTTTTAGAACCCTCGTACTATGGTTGAGGTCTGTCCAGGTCGGAGTTAATCCTAGCCCTCGCCCCACACTTCTAGGGTCCTAAAAAGCTCAAAGGCCAGATCATCATGGTCATGAAAAAACACACAGGCAATAGATGGGCAGGGAAGGATCATTGGTTGACACAAGGATGTGCGGGGAATAATTCAGGTCAAGGTAGCGAAGTCCAAAAAAAAAACTGTGGCTGAACATGAAATGAGTCTCAAAAGTGTGGGTAATTGCATCGGGGGGGAACAATGTACCCAGAATCTGGTTGGGGGAAAATGGGGGTTCCAGGGGGCAACGTAAGGGTGGGGCAAAAGTGACAAGGCAATCTTAAGGTCCAGGAACAATGGGATATATCAAACAAGGGGCTAGAAAAAAGCGGGGAGGTTCCAAGGGGATATTTCATAAAGGAAAAACTGCAGGTAATTGTACAAAAAAGGCATCCTGCTTATAAGGGGAGGTTAGGGGATCGGGGGGTGGGGCTCATGTAGGACGCTTCATCAATAAATATGCTCGTGGTGAGCTGATATGCAAAAGAACCAGAAAACACCGGGATGCGGGGGAGCAAGGCGCCCGATGAACATTTATTAGGTAGAAAAAGACAGTCATGCTGCCAGGAATTTTTGTCAAATTGGGTTGCCCAGCAACACATGCACGAATGGCAGGGGGGGGACTCATTCCCTCAAAGAAACTTGTGGGGGGGGGAGGCAGCGACCGCAAGAAAAAGGTGCAACGCTAGGAGGAAGTAAATATCTGTAATCATGGGGAGAGGAGTCGAAGGCAAGGGAGAAAGGGGGGGAGGAGTAATCTTAGGCGAGGGGGTTAGAACAACTATCGATCTTCTATTCCGTTGAGGGATGGGAAAAAACCACATATTTACATTTAATCAAGCGACATGCTATATGGGGGGGAAGTCTTAAATTGTATCTTTTTCAGGGAGTAGAACAGGAGAAGAGTACACTATATGGTATGGCTAACGTGATAAAGACGGGTGAGGAGGATCTTGTAGTAGGAAGGGGGAGGCAAAACAGGGGGGAAGAGATTCCCCTCCCCCAACGAATCCTAAAGCCCGATTTTGTGGAACATCCCTTGGCTGTGTGGCTGCACGGGCCCCTTTTGGGAAGTTCGAGAAGAGACCTCTTCCGGACTTGAAAAAGAGGATACATTGGTTCCACTCCAATTCCCAGTCTCTTTAGTCGTACTGACGAAGTGATAAGGTGCAGAAACCTCCCCCTTCCTGGTATTAAAGCGGGCTCTCACCCTGCTCGATACGGCCCCCACGGTTGACGTCTTGATCCTACGACATGCTTCCCTCGGTGATCTTCGTATAAGGTCTTTCACAATGCAAACATCAGTTCTAGAGGCAGGGACTTTGGTTAGGAAGTCAGGGGGCTTTCCCCTGTCCTGGGCGGAAAACAGCGCTCATCCGGGGAGGTATTCGCTAAGAAGGCTTGTTGCTAGCAAAACTGAAATTTATCGTAAACCCCCCTGTCAAAACTCATTAACGTCTGGCCCCAGTTGTGGTTTTTCAGGTGTACCCGCCGAGGATTCTAAAATCTTGTTACCCAGGGGGGTCCTGGAGTCTTCTTGTCGCGCACGAGCAAGTTGTGAGCCAATTTTTCGCCCCTTGCTCCCCGAGGACCTTTAATCACATTCGCGGTTGTTTTGTGCCCTATCGAAAAGATAGGGTAATGATGAACCATATACGTCGTTTCTACAACGAAAACGAAGTAAAAAAATTTGGCACTGGGGCCTGCATAGGAGAGCATGGAAGAGACGGGGTCATAGGGATTTCTAGTAGCGCAAGGAGGCAAGAGCCTCCTGATAAACAAACTTTACATGTTAGGGGGATTGGTGGCACAAGTGAGATCTTTGACATGGTAGGGATGATTAAATTCCAAAAACTTCTAGCACGCAAGGGTTTTCAATCAAGGGGCCCTGGGGGAAGAGAGACGGAGTGTGTTGTTGGGGCGTACCACCGTTTTCTTAACCCTGGAAGGTCCACTGTCCCTTTTCTGCAACCTAGGACAAGAGTAATCCTCCTTAAACATGCCAGCAGACCGAGCCGAAGAAGGATGTATTGCCCGGTGACGTGACCATAGCGAGAAAAGAACAAAGGAAATAATGCAAAAAAGGGAGGGCAGAGGAAACACTATATACGCAACACAAGGAAACGAGTGACGGGGGGGGGGGCGCTAAGCTAGGGGCCAAATGCTGGGGGTGGCATTCTTTGAAAAAACTGGTGCATGAAAAAAAAAAAACTGTCGGAAGTCACCGGAGAGCGATGTTCAAAGGGGCGGCAGTAGTCTAAGTCCGGGGAACACATATCAAAGGGATGAAACCCTAAGGGGGGAAGTTAGGGAATAAAAATTGGAGGGAGAGGTGAAGATGATAAGTCTGGGGATGAGTCGTGTCACTAGGCGAAGAAAACATGCCATGAACACTGGAAAGGTTCATATCTGGGGGGCCGGCATCCATAATTGGGGGAATGAGGTTGATGGGTTAGGACCAACTGAAGGGAAGAATACTCTAAGGATAATCTAGTTGTAGGAAGATCTCACCTCATTGACAAAATGCCTTAGTCAATTCTACTACAAATACTCGTGTTCTATCCTAAGAAACTTAACAACACGATACCTCTCGGGGACCTACAAAACAACGAAGAAAAAAAAAATGAGATGATTTGCGAAAAGAAGAAAAGGGCAGGGGGGGTGTATTGTTGGGACATGAAAATCGAGAGAGGATTCCTGTATCATATTCAAACAAAAATGGTCTTGTCGATACAATAAGGGTTTCAGACAAAGAGGAGGCAGCAAAAAGAAAAAAAAAAAAACAAAAAAATTAATGCGAAGAAAAGAAGAAGGAAAGGAAGCCTGTGGGCAAGATCGAGGGCAATACCAGTGGAGAGGGGTGACTGACACAAAAAGGGAAGACAGTGAAAGGGGGGGGATGAAACTTAAGGTGGACAGGTCGTAAGGGAGTGAGGAGATAGATGTTGAACGTTTTCCGGGGGACAAGAAAGGGAATATCAAAGGGCAAAAGGGGGAGGGGCCAAAAAATGTGTCCAATAAAGCACAGTTTTGATCAGGGGGGGGGGAAAAAAACTCGAAGGGGGGGGGGGGGGGGGGGGTCATTGTAAGTTCCGGATAAGAGCAAGTAAAGGGAGGAATTCTTACATGCTGAGAAAATGAAGGAGAGACAACAAAGTCGCTCAGCCAAGGAGGGGGTCCGTGGGAAAACCTCGACTGCTATAACTCGGAAGGAGGAATACTCATATAAACAAAAGGGGAGGGGACCACTAAGAACTACATCGTCAATATCTAGGAAAGGGGAGCAAAGCAAAAGAGTGCGTAAGAGGTAGATGATTGGTTATGCATCATGGAGGAAACAATGCAAGAAAAAAAGGGGGTGACTACCGTAGTGGAGACGCGAGGAGGAGTAAAAGGGCCGCAAGTGTCCGGAGAAGAGGAACGATGATACAACACAGAGGGGGGTTCCAAAAGGAGCCCATCGGCAGAGGGGTTAACGAAAGTCACGAAAACTAGGATAAGTCACGAGTGCCGATGGAAAGGGGGAAGCGTGGAAAGAAAAATAACACATCAAAAATACACAACGAGGGGAGCACCACAAGGGAGGGAAAATCAAAGGTGGTTGACAGGAGTTTGGAAAAAAAAAACACAAGTATAGCTGTTCCAAGGAAGAAGGTGGAGAAAAACACAGCACTTGCCGGAAAAAATGGAAAAAAGAACCAAGAAAAACTATAACCGACAAACTATTTCTGGCTCGGGGGAGGGGGAAGAAGGAATACTGAAGAGCAGCGTGGAAAAACAATGTATGAGGATGGAGAAAACTCGTGGAGGAAGAATTCCACAATGGAAGGGAATTTCAAACACAAACAAAGACCAAGGATCACTCACATAAGATTTTTTGGGGGGTAAAAATGGTGGCGGGCGAGTGTTTTTTCAAGGAGGGGTAAAGAAAAGTACAGGGTTCAAGCGGCACGTGTCCTAAAAGAACCTGCCACCACACTGAAGACTCTCTCAATTCTTCCCGACGAGAAAAGCACTGGGCTTACTAGCCCGTTACCGAGGGGAGAAAAGGGCCATGGAAAAATATTGAAACTGGGGTATCACAAGCGAGAACCAAGCGAGGCGGAAACGTTCTCAACTTGCAGGAAACCCCCAGTGGAATACGATCTGGCCGGGGGACAGGGCAAGAAATTTCGGATCTGCAAAAGGGCAGGGTTTATGAATTAGTCCCTTGGGGAGCTCAGGAGATCAAGTCCCTGGTCTAGGGGTGGGATTGGAAAAGCAACACACAATTGCCCGGAAAGAGGGAAAGATATGCTCTTTTGAGTTGTCAAGCAGGACAAAAAGCCGGGGGGCCGAGGGAGACATGCGCTCAGTTTCCCATTAATACCACCCCTCCCCCATCAAGTGATAACTCTCCCGCTCAAAAAGTTGGCTGGAGGGAGGAACGCCCAGGGTAAATGCAGAAAAACTCGGGAAGGGGGAGATGGGAAAAGACTGCACGAATCCAATAAGACAAAGGAGATAGTCCTCCATTTTAAAGAGGAGTTAGGGGGTGGGGTCTTTTTAATAAAAGGGGAAGCTAGGTGAGGAGGCTGTAAAAGGTGTGGTAAGTGACTAAGCAAAAATGGGGGGGGGTTTTTTTTCTTCTGCAAGGGAAGGAGGTGGTCTTTCCAGAGGATTTGGACAAGGGAAGGGGCAATCAGGAAGAATAATTCAGGTGATTAATCGGGAGACGAGGATACTCCTTCCGGGAGGATGAATTCAAGGGGAAGGGTCCAAAACTATGGTATCTGCCGACTTCGGGGGAAACAACGAAGAACCGGAGGAGGGATAAAACTAACAACGAAAGAAAGAAATCATTTATACAGCCGAAGACAAACAAGCACGACTAACAATGAGGACTGACCCAACTGATTCTGTGAATGGCCAGGAGGGCGTTTATCCAAGGAGGAGGGGGACCCGGTGTTGACCACTATGCGCAGGAGTCGGCGAGGGGAAAAAGAAAAAAGGGGGCTATGGGGGGACTGGTGAAGGGGGAGGGGGAACGGCAGCGTTGAGATAATAGATGGAAAAGACATTGTACTGGAGTGGGTTCATCCTCATTAGTGGAGGAGAGAACAAGACATGAAAAGGGAGGAAGCGGGGGGTCTTTTCAATGTATCTGAGAAACCGGGGACGGAACCTGACAAAAGCTTTTTCCTTACGCCAAGTTTGGGTTCCCCATCTGTAAACCTAACGCTGTAATAATGGGGGCCGCTTAGAAGAAAGGCTCACTATTATGCACTGGAGGGGGAAAAATAAAAATCTGCGGGGGAGAAAAGTAAGAAAGACGGTAGCGCATGGAAAATCTATTGGGAGGTCAGATAACCAGATCCGGTAAAAGGGGAGAGTCACTAATATCGGTATAATATGGGAAAAGACTGCAAACAAAATTGATCTTCTGGAAAAAAGTCAAGTAACATTCAATACCATCAAGGAAGAAAGGTATCAAGTAGGTAAAAGAAGGTAAGTGGAAAACACCAGGATACTGAATCTAGAGGTTTGGGGGGAACACCGGGTCGACGTGGTGAAAAACCTTAGAAGGGGGGTCACGCAAAGGTGATCATAGGGGAGCTAACGCAATACAATGGAGAAGGGAAGTTTACTTGGAAAATTCCTTTCTACGAATGGTCGCTCCTGTTACTGGAGGAAGCTTGGGTGGCCTCAGAAAAATATATAAAACGGGGGGGAAAAATAGAGGCCCCAAGATTTTTTATGTGGTGTGGGGGGGGGAGAGGCAGGTTGGTAAAAACGCCACTGCTTTGTTAACTGGGTGGTGTATCCGGGGGGGAGGGGGGAAAAAAGGGGGGGGAAGAGCATTTTTCAAATGTCACGAGGGCGAAGGAGAAGGGGTCACCAATAACCAAAAGGAATGTTTTAGGCTTCGAAAGTGGCACGAGGCAAAAGGAAGAAAAAAGAGAAAGGTGGGTCGAAGGAAAGAGATAGTCCGCGAGAGCCGCCTTTAGACCGGGAAAAAAACATGGTACTTAAAAAAAGACAGAGCATAAGCAGGCAGAAAAAAAAAATGGGGATGTCAAGAGTAGCACAACAAAAGAGGAAAAGTGAGAGGACCCGCGCGCGAATAGGGGACAGGAGTTTCGCGCAGAGGGTCCCTCAAAGGGGACATCAAACCACACAGAAGTACACGAAGGAAAAACCACCGACGAGGAGTAGAAGGCCGGCCCTTTTTGGGACTGTAAGAAGGCGCAACTCCCTCCTCGAAGGCATCGGGGGTCATAGCCGTTAAAACCTGACTTTGCGAAGAAAATGCGGCAGCGGGAATGTTCCGCTGGGGGTCAAAGGGGTCCACGAGCCTAGGCAGAAAAAAATCTTCCGGAAACAAAAGGACACTAAATTGGCGAGTAAAAAAACATAACGCGAGATATTTCATGCCGCTCTGATTGGGGCGGATTAGCTAAAGATATTTTACATAAAAAAAAAACATGAATCCCGTCTTAAGGGGGGCCTAGAAGGGGGGCCGACAAAGGCGAAAGATAATATCCAATGGCATTGGAATGAGAAGGGGGGATTAACGGAGAATTCAAAAAAGGAGCGAAGTCTGGGGGGGAAAATCCGGGAATTGCTCAAAGACCTAACTTTGGGGAAAAAACGTTATATGTATTTATCTCGTACCATTAGTATGAAATGGGGGAAGAACTCGCCGTGCAACTCCGGGCATTAGGGGGGGGGGGTAGGGTTATTTTTACGCGGCCTCCGTAAAGATTGGAATCTTTAAAAGGGTTCGATATGTCTAAAGCGGAGACTTTCTTAACCAAGACACCTGTACGATAAAGATCCCTCGTTTTACGAAGACTCTCTTTAACGCAAGACTCGCCCACACCGTAGGGATTCCCCTCTCGTCTCTTTAGGAGAACCCTTTCAATAGATCTCGTCGCGGCAGAGGGGCAGAAGTGAATATCGGGGGGGCAATAACCTGTTTCATGGGGACAAAGCCCAAGTATTTTTGAAAACTACAAGAAAGAAGGAGGAGCAATGAGAGGTTTCTCAAGAAGGCGGGGGATGAGGGACCGAGTGAACATATATAATTAAAAATAAAGGCTCTGGGGAAATCAAAATATTGAACATTCCCTCACTGCCAAGGAAAAAACAACGCGACCAATGGGTTTATGGAAAGAGTCACTTCGGGGAAGGCGTGAAGTTCAGAAAAAATGGTCTCAAGACAGGAAGGACCATGGGGGGGCGTGTGACATTGAAAAGTTAGTAATCCAAAAAAAGGGAAGGGTTCGAGAGTGGGAAGAAGGGGGTGTCAGACATACGCCGTGCATGCGTGGGGGAAGTTCATGGGGGAACGAACGAGGATGAAACTGTTAGTACATTGTGTGTACAGGGAGGGGTTGAAGAAAAAAAAAGGGGCGTCATCGAAATGCATAAAGAGCGTAAGTCAGTGAGAGGGGGGGTGTTGTAAAGCTCACATATAAAAAACCGTTACATCGGGGAAGGGCACTAGGGGGGG
>Ga0179593_1292603_pt1 | contig 12005 bp, 11 predicted proteins | sample CZODoug2_1_08_16_FD_185931 | JGI IMG/M metagenome (GOLD analysis project Ga0179593, IMG submission 185931) | Vadose zone soil fungal communities from Angelo Coast Range Reserve, California, USA - CZODoug2_1_08_16fungal (PacBio error correction) | ecosystem: Environmental > Terrestrial > Soil >...
CCAAACTCGGGAGAGGGTGTGTGGCTCTCGAATGCCACGGAATGAAGACTATACAAAAAAGAGTTGAGCGACAGACGGACTCTACGGAGGCGTAGAAAAATCCCGGACCATATCCTTTCCTGCTCATTAATCAAGGGAAAGCTTGCAACTCTGGGGGCTGCAGGGAGGAGAACATTCGGCGCTAACGATAGGGAATAAGATATCTCAATAATGCTAAGCTGTTATTACTCATCCATCGATTGGTAGTGAGCCAGAAAGCATTATACCTTCAGTGATTGATTCTTGCCTCCTAGGGGAAAAGAAGAAATGAGGGATCTAAACATCTCCTAAAATTAAAAATAACTTTCCGGAGCTTAGAAAAATTTCAAGGGAGGGAAAACCCGCGGGCGAGAGTATAATCAGAACTTCTCGTGAACGATGACAGAAAGAAGTATTTAAAGCAGACGTCTAGCGGAAAAAAAAGACGAATCGTCCATCTAGCATAGGGAAATAGTCGAGAGGCTCGGGATCGACACGGCGAAAGGCGCTGTACAAGATTGGAAAATAACAAAAGAAGGGTACTCTGGCAGTCAGGGTGCAAACGGGACAGCGAAATCGGCCCGGTAAAAGAAAGAAGACGAAGATGATAAAGCCTTTCGGGGACGCAAACCTTCCGCGAGTTAAGTGGAACAGGGGGACGTTTCCGACGGAAATATGCCGAAAAAAGGTTCCAATCCGTTGACCAAAGATAACGTGAAGAAAGGAACACTGACAGACTTCCATCTTGTAAACGAGAGATCGAAGTCGTGCGAAGGGGTCAGGGGAAGAACTAGAGCGCATGGGAGTGAGCAAAATGAGGAAGGGGGACGGGAAGGGCCTTTCGAAGGGACCCTTACTCATCGACCAACTTCCGGGGAAACTGGTACATGACATCAGCCAAAGGGAAAATGAACACAGGAACGGAGGGAGGACAACAAACGATCGCTGGAATGGAAAATAGACTAAAACGGAAGCATTCAGAAGAGGACACAGGGTCATATAAGAACTTCATTGAATCAAACTTACAAAGAGGATTCAGCAACCGCGGAGAAAAAAGGGGTACGCAAAGTGAAAGGTCAAAAAGAGAGCTACCGACAAGAAGGTTGACTCTGCATTTCTGGAAGGAAAAAAAAAACGAGGAATCCGTTTATGGGGTGGCACTTCACAGTCCTAACCATGTCACGGGCACCTGGGTGGAGGTTAAACACGTCTAATCGGTGGACTCACGCTTAGAAAATGAAAAGGAGAAACCTTCCTGCAAGGACGTTCTCGGCTATGGGTCGAAACGGTGATGAAAAGAAGACACGGGAGGTGGAAGAAAGAGAACTAGCTCCTTTGTCAACAGGAGAAGAAAACTTTAGTGAGACGAAGGCGACAGTCATGCGTGTCTGTGAATCGGGCAGACGGAAAGAGCTCAAAAAAGACGCATCAGAAGATTTAAATAGAAAGGAACAGCGGAAAGAGGCATGAAAGTAGACTACATCTCGTCTGCAAATTCAAAATTGGAGGGGAATCAGACGGTGTCGACGCGAGAGATAGAAGGAAAGTTAATTGAGACTATTCAAAGTGAAATCGCGATATTTCCTTCGGGTGCAGAGAATCGCTCAATCTCTGGAGGGACGCGAAAAAGAAAGAGAAACACGAGAACTATGGAGGTGATCGTAACTGGGCACTCCCTTCTGATCGACTTCTTATACCTAGGCCAGACAACATGCAGAATCGAAAAAGGGGAGTGATTATACTAAAAAGTGACGAAGAAGAAAATGCAGGGCAAAGTTAACACTGTACTGGCTCAATATACGGAAGAAAGGAGGGTTGGGAATAACTGGAATAGCAGTCTACAAAGGACTTGAAAAGGGACGTTTCCGTTTTCCTCCTCGCGGACTGACGAGGGGGATTAGGGGGGAAAAGCGATTTTTTCCTCCTACTGCGCACGGGGAGGAAAAAAGGAATGGACGCGAAATTGGGGTTCAAAAAGGGGGAGGCACGGAAAAGGAAGGAGGGGATGTTACCGACCTAAAAACTGTGAAGGCAGGGGGGGGGGGAAGGGAAGAGAAACCCTCAAGGGGTTTTGGGGAAAAAACAACTGGAAAAAACGTCCCCTCCGCTATGTCTTCGTCACGTGCAGAGGAAAAAATGTGGGGGGGAAGATACGGACGAGTGCGCAATCGTCCGTAAACTTAACTTTTCAAACGGGGGAGGGGAGAGGAATCACCACAAAACGGAAGAGGAGAAAACGAGCCTTAAAAAAGTCGTTCGGTAAAAGGCAGAGGGTGTCCGGAACGTCCGTAAAAAAAAAAATCAAAGGGGGTTCGAAAAAGATGGGTCTAAGTTTGTCAGCATTTCTTAAGGAGACAGGACGCAGGGCTGTTCACAAAGAGGCGAGGCTTGATAGTCAGGCCAGAGCCGCAAGTTTTCCGGTTTAACCGCAGCCAAGAAGGAGAAAAGGTAAAAAAAATGCGGCAATTACGGGTGCCGGAAAGATCGGCAACAACGAGGCAGGGCCAATAAAGACAAGACTGAGCTAGTAAACCAACGAAAGGGAAAAAATCGTTCATCTGCCAAACCTTTGTCACAAAAACTGGAGGGGCGTAAGGGGACGGAGTCGAGACTGAGAGAAAAGAAAACGAGCCGAGGAGTCTTGACTGCTGCCAGACAGTGCGAGGGGGAAGGACATCTCAAAAAAACGCGACATTCGGTCCTTTCCATCGGGGGTCGAAAAGGACGGCGAGATCGCCTGAAAAGGGGCACGGGAAAAGACAAATAATAGGATAGACTGAATCGGGGTTCTCTCCAATTTATCTAGAAGGCCGACAACACGAGAAAAATCCGGAGAGCCTCGACCTCGGGTTGAACCAGAGAAACAGACACTAGTGGGTATGGAGAACATACCGGGGGGGGAAGAATTTAAAAGCGGCGTGCGTCCTCTCGGAAAAGGAAAGGAATACACCCCTACTTCTAAGAAAAAAATCTTCCGGAAGAGAGAAGTCTCTTTTAGGGCGCGAATCTATGTCTGTAGTCAGGAGACACTCAAATGGGGGGGGCGAAAAGGCCCTAGAAAAGACCCAGAAGAGGAGTGGTCCTCGGCGATCGTCAATTGACTCGGGTGAAAAGAAAGCTGGAGGGACTCAGAAAGGGCCGAATAGTCTAAAAAAACTCTTCTCGATTTTCCAACATACTCCCTTTCTAAACAGTCAGAACAGGCGCAAGACACGGCGAAAGGGTGCAGGAAGGTATGGGAATGGGTTTCTAAAATGTCAGGGAAGTAAATGAAGTAGAAACCAAAAACAGGCCAGCCACCTCAAAGTAAGAAGGGAAGGGACAATAAACGTGTACAAATGTGGGGAAGGACATCGCGAGATCAAAACATCTCTGGTGTGCTAAAAAACGAGTATACTACTGAGTTGGAAGGGAAGCTCACCTGGTCGGGAGGGTTGGGTTGTGCCTGCTGACGCGGGTAGGAATTTTCCTTCCTAAATCGAAGAGGACTGGGGGACTTCTCCCTCTCGGGGGGGGGGGGGGGGTGGAGGTAAGGTGGAAACAAAAGTGCGAGATAAAGAGGTGGTGTTAATACAGAAGAATAATCAAGGTTGGACATGGGGCTTATGCGGAGAGATTAACGAGTAAAGGCCTTCAGGGGGAAGGTTGCCCGAGACAGGCAATGATAAAAGGTCTGAAGGAAAGGAGCTCAGCAGGGGGTATCCTGATCACTACCTGAAGAGGAATCGGAGGGACGTAGAATTGAACTACTGCAAACCAAAGGGGTCCCATTAAGACGTCTGGACTGCTTGAAAAGGCGGAAAAAAAGTGCGAAGCCTCTTACAACCAGGGAACTTTCTTCAGGGAAAAGGGGGATTCGATTTATGTTACTCCTAGAGGGGTATGAGGAAATCGAGGATGGTGGTGAAGGTGGATGAAGAGGCAGTAATTTACTATCGAAGGAAAGTTTTGGGGTATCAATTGAGGGAAAATGGGTGAGAGCTCAAAGACGCGCCATAAAAAACTGCGCACTCTCGATAGGTAGGGGGTAAGTACTGCTGGGAGGACTCTCTTCAAGAATATCTAGGAGGAACAGAGGGATACACTGATATGACTCTCTCTATTACGAGAAGAATTTCTGGAGACCCGATGTCACTTATGGAAGGGAAGAGATTGGGGGGGGACGGATGACGAAGGGAACGACGAAAAAAACCTCTTGGGGTTTGGCACAAAAAGGAAATCATCCTCAAAGAAGGGTCCGCGCGCCGTGATAGGACTCCGTATGGCAAGGGGGGGAGCGCAAGGGGGATTTGTGGGAAAGTCGGGGGGGACGACGCCGGGGGACGAGCACAGTGAACTCTTCCCAAGTCGAGTCCATGGGACCTCCCTGAAGGGGGTCTACAGTGGAAGATCTTGTCGCCAAGGGCTCCTTAGTCTAATGATTTATCTACTCGCGGGCGCAGGAAGGAAAGGTAACGAATTACTATAACTATGACAATCACTTCCTATCATTTGAAAGGTTAGGCACGTCATCCTTGGTACGGAGGGAGAAAGAACGCAGTCAGGATATAAGTGCAAACCGAGGTCGCGATGCCGGGGGAAAGAGAAACATGGGCCTTGGTACGTACAGCATCATCAAAAAAATCCCTAAAGGCGTTTAATCAAAGCAGAAAAAGGAGGGGGGAAAGGAAAAGGGAAGAAAATCTCCTACATCGTATGGGAGTGATGGATCGAAAGGAGGGTCCACAGGCAATGTCATTACTCATCACCACAAAAAAAAAATTGAGGCAGAGAAGTTCAGAATAGAAGAAGGAGGGGTATTCCGCAAACGCACATCAATAATCTGTGCGAAGCGGAAGACATCTTGAGAATCGGTCATCGTATTGTCTACAAAATCCGTTCATGGCACTCTCATCTGACAAAAAGGCATAAAAAGGGTCGAAGGCAAGAGGGGATCGCTAACGAGGGCAGACAAGAGGAGGGAGCATGAGCCTTTCTTCATCTGTCGTCCTTCTAAAATTCTGAGGAGCACGAATTGGGACCATCAGAGAAGTAAGTCTCGTCACCCGAGGAGAGAATAGAAAGGAGTCCGGAAAAGTACTCGTAAGATCTTAAATTTGTTCGGGGAAAAAAAAACCCGCTGGGGGAGGAAGACGCGCAGGATAGAGAGAAGAGCTCGCGGGAGGAAGGAGAAGCATTCGTTGAACCCTCGCTCGGAGATAGATCCGGAAGACGCTATCGTCCATCAGACAAGATCTAGATGCGGAGGTCGGTCGACAGGAGAGGGACAGAGGAAACGTCGACGAATGCTTGTGTAAGAGGAAGGGTAAAAATAAAAGGAGCTTACTTCTGGGATCAACGAGACAGAAGACTAGAAAATAAGGAAGGGAAAATTGTGGGGGGTGGTGGGGGGGGGGGTGGGGGGGGGGTTTGGGGGGTTGGGGTGTCTTGGGTGGCAACATCGAGAAGGGACGACGACCGGGACAAGAAGTCTCTCACTGAGGACGAGACAAGCGTGTCCTGAAGTACTAACATAAACGGTTTCTCTCCTTTGTACACTACACAAGCATTGAAGGAAGGCGTGGAAGAGAAAGGGTACGTCCAGCTACCCGCATAGACTAACGGGACGGCGGCGCAGAGAAATACCTCTGAACGAGCATTTCGTCGAACTGTCTTATAAAGGGGAAGGAGTACTTACACGGCCGGGGGAAGAGACCCGGAGTAGCTTCAGGCATACTCTATCAAGAAACACAGAAAGAGAGGGGGGAGTTATTCAATGACATCCAACGGGTGTCTTGGGGGGTGGGGGGGGGGGGGGGGGGGGTGAGAGGAGGGAAATCTCGTCATCAAAAGGAACACCGGACAAGCTCGTCGCTGCAGTTTTAGACCAAGAGGAAACCCTGAGGAAACTGTGGACCGCTAACTGACATCTTCGACGGAGGACTACAACGAAATTGGCAGAGGGGGGGCTACATTTTGGGGGAGCCGGCCCAGGTATCGGCCGGTTGAGGGGAAGGGACCTTGAGGAAACCTTGGAGGGGCCATGCCCCTTTTGTTGTTCAACGAAGTAAGCGGGGGGGCTTCGCTGGGGGAAAACAGCACGGAAAACAGGCCACCACTTAAAGGAAGAGGGACGGGAGAGGGGCTCGGGAGTGGCGACGGGCCTTTCACAGTTGCATAAGGAGGGGGGGTAGGACAGAAAGGACTCCCTCTAGAAGGGGGGTCAAAAGGGGCACGATTCGGACGCAAAGGATCTAAAATCTTGGAAAAAATAGGGGGCAAAACGAGCCTTTCAGGGGAAAAATAAGGGAAGAAGGAGTCCCTGTACAGTCCGCGAGAGGCGGAAGAGGGAGGAGATCGACGTCGAGTCGTTGTTCAAAAAACATGGAGGGGAGGAACGCATGTCGCGAGGCTCGAGGCGATATCATCGGGGGCCATCGGGGGAGAGGAAACCGGCGTTAGGTTGTCTCTTAGGTCCGAGAAGGTTCGACCTCTGAACGGGGGGAGGCGAAAACACAAGAGAGGAGAATCTCTCTTGGGGCGGTGTTTGGGGGGGCAAAGAGGAATGACGACTTGACTAGCTCTGGGTTCAAAGAAAGTTGAGAACTGTCAAGCGCTCTCATTAGAGGGATGCAGAAGGGAAATCTCAGGGGGGGGGGGGGGGGGTAAATAAGGAGCCGGGAGAAAAGAGGATCCGTCGGAAGGCGGGTCGAGGATGAGCAGTAGGAGACGCCGAAAGTTGTAAATACGAAGCGTGCGCGAAGGGAGCCGTGGAACGGTCGTTCAGGTTTAAGAAGAGCTTCATTGGGGCTGGTCGGACGTCACGTATCAGCGGATGGGGCGCTCAGGCGCAACGGATGGGGACAACGCATTGAAGAGTAGGGGCTTTTCTTCGGCTTCGGGAAAACGCTTAAAAGGAATGGCGGCTCGACAAGAGAAGGATGACTGGGGGGGAAAACGAGAGAACGCAGAATTCAAGGGCGTCACTCCCGGAAATGTCAAGGGGCCGGGTAACAGGGGGGCAAAATGGGTTTCTAACTTACTAGTTAGTCTTCTTAACTTAACTATAGTGGCCGTGGGTCATCAGAGAACCAGAAAAAAAAACAAAGAGGGGGAGAAAAAAAAAGGGAGGATTACAGAAAAGGATAGGGTTCATTGGGAAAGGGGGAAGAGTGAAGAAAATCAGCTATTAGAACGCAGCTGGTAATAGTGGGGAAACTTAAATTCTGAATTTGGGGAAAGTCCAATTGAGGGGAGGAGAGAGGGAGAGGCATTCAAAGCTCATAACGCCGTCGATTCAAGCGCAAAGTTTCTCTGGTTGGCCGCGAAAAGACCCCGATGGAGAAGGTAAAATGAGGCAAGGAAGCTTCGAAGAGGCGGAAAAAGCACGCGAACCGGGTGAAGACACAAGAAGGAGGGAGAGTCGTTTACAAAAAAAACGAAAAAAAAAAAAAAAAAAGAAAGAAGAAAAAAAAAAAAACAAACATCAAAAAAACCAACAAAAAAAAAACAAGACCGGGGTTAACCCGGCGTCACTTCATCGCACTTGAGGTGCAAAAACTGGGGCGCGGCTGCTGAAGTCTGCCCGAAAAGGAAAGAATCACTAAGGAGCCGCGAGTTCCGGCAGGGGGCGGCATAAGTTAGTACTGCATCAAGGAGTCACGTCCAAAGGATGTCGGGGACTCAGTCGCATCTTGTCTGGACAGCGCAGCGAGAGACGTCATGTCAAACAGGACCAGAACTTAGCTGGAGATCCTCGAATAGTGTGGTCGCGCCACTAACGGAAAAAGGGGGGAGGGAATTACTCAGGGCCACCGCAGCAAACTCGAACCTACCGAGTGGAAGCTAGACAAAGTGGGCTATCGGGAAGATGCCGCCAGTAGGAGCGATTCGGGACGGGGCTCATTCAATAAGTCGAACCTCTACGTCGATCAGCCAGGTAACTCTAAGCCTGATTTTGCGAGGGGGACGCTGCGTCTGCTGTGGGGAGCGCCGACTTTGAGGGAGGAACAGGCACCGAGGAAAACAGACGTAGTTGGGGGGTGCGCAGTCGGAGAGCCGCAGATGGGAAAAATCTAAAAATGTACGCAAGCGGGCAGACGGGTTGACGAGAGGGAGGGAAAAGTCCGCCGGAACTCATCAAAAGGGTGCGAACATCAAGAGCCCAAAAGTGGAAAAAATGATCTTTCCTTTCCAGAAATTCTGGTGGGGGGGAGAATGATGGCTGGCCCAAATGATTTTGTGACGTTAAAACCTGAACCGGCATTAACAAACAACGGTAGGGGGGGAAAGTAGAAAGCAAAAAATGAAGGGACTCAATTTGGGTGGGGGCCGGGATCCATCACATGCAAATGAAAACCAGAGTTGTCGAGAAGGGGTAGGGCACGCGGTTGGGGAAAACGGGTTCAGCGGCCCTGGTGTCGAAGTTTTGGCACCAATCTTCAGAAAAGTAAGGGGCCGTCGAAGGGGGACGGGGGGTTTGGCCGTCGGAGCGCTGCACTACAGGCAACGTTCGAAGAAGGGAGGGGGGTGTAATACCTCAGGAGGTACTTTGTGTTGGACTTATCGAGGGTCCGGACGGCAGTGGGAAGGGGAGGCAACGGGGGGAAGGAGTACCTGCAAATTCTAAGACGTGGAGAACGGGGGCATGCGCGTTTTTCACACCGAGGAATAAAAGAAAAAAATCCGAAGTACATTCTAAGTTATCAGGTTAGTCCATCAAGTCCGAGGGAAGGGGCCCTTGCCGGGACCGGATTAAGTAAGAAAACGCTTGGAACATTCTGATCGTCCGACGCAGTACAGAGGGGGGGGGCCATCGTAATGGAACTTCTTTCTGACACGGTTCTTTTCCGTATCGAACGTCCCTCAAATGGCTGGGGGGCAGGGGAGATTGAGGGGACTTCCTCGGGAAGTTGTGGCGCTGGGAGAACTTTCAGCTTACAACCAGTGTTAGCGGGGTTGACTTCAAGGGGGGGGAGTGGTCCACCCTGCGAATCGGGCCGAAGTCAGAAAGGGTCGTAAGCGCTATCACTACTATAAGATGCTGGGCGAGAGGGAAGCCTCGGTGACGGGGAGGACGGGGAGAGAGAGAGCTTGGGAGGGGGTACCCGACTGATGTGGAAGAGGGATATAGGGGCGGGGATCTCGCGGAGACTAAAGCTTTGTTTGCACGAAACGAAATTACGAGTTCCGTACATTTCAGACCTTCGATTGAAGATACGGAAGGACTCCGTTACAGGAGGGGTTCATTCGGAGAGACGCCGGATAAGAGCAACCGGACTTGGCGCTCAAGGGAAGACGGATAAAAAGGAAAGCTGCAGCTGCAAGGGTTTCGTCTTGGAAATCTTCCTTAGAAAGGATCTCTCTCGGGGGCTGGAGACTGGAATAGGGGAAAGAATTACTAGAACTAGTCCAGGAAGTAGGTAAGCTCAAGGGGTACGGACCGGAGAGGTTAGGGGGGAGACACTATCTGAATAGGCCTAAATGCGGTCCAAGAGGGGGGGGAAGTCGATGCGGCCTTAGTCATCGGAGAATACAGCAAGGGGATAAACGAAAAGAAAAGAAGATGTTAAGTAGATATCAAAAAACAAAAACTCATTAGAAAATGAGAAGTAATACCACCCGTGGGGAGGTTCAGGGGTGTTCGAGGGCGAAAAAAAAGTCTCACGGGAAGACTCCGAGGAGAAGAAGTCGAAGGGGGGAGAAGCAAGTGAAAGGACGAGACAACGGGGAGAAGCTTTCTACGCAGTTCAAAGATTCCGGGGGACAGGAGCATAAAGAGGAGAACTTAAGGGGAAACTTTTCAGAGTCATGGGGGGGGGCGGAGAAAGGAAAGGCCGGTCGAAAGTCTCTATAACAGGGGGGTTAAACGAAGAAGAAGAGATCGATAAAAGAGACAGGAGATCACATTCTGTGGTGCGGACACAGTGGTGGGGTGGGTTTTGTTGGTGGGGGGGTGGGGTAGGGGGGGGGGGTAGCGACGGGGAGGTAGGAGGAGGAATCAGAAGACGGGGGGAGAGCTACGAAAACCTTTAACAATCCGCTCAAAGGCGATTCTCTCAAGATCTCTCTCTAAAAGGGACTGGCAAGGTGTCCTCGTAAAGTCAAGAAGTGGTCCGTCATTTAAAAAACCAGAGCGTCGGGAGCGCGAAAGCAGAACTCATCAGAAAGATATAGCCATCATAGTCCTCCAAAGCTCGTCCGATCACGACGGGATACGCCGAGTCGTAAACTGCGGCACGCGAAGCTAAAAAAAGTCGAGAGAATCGTCAAGTAAGACTAATAAATGCGCCGGGTGGGGCAAGTGTGTGAAAGCAATTTGAAATACGTAGTGCAACAGAAAGACAAGACGAAGATGGCAGATCAAAGTAGGAACGGCCAAGCGGGGTTAAAAAGGGGGTCACGCCGTAACATAAAGGGTCAAGAGGAAACATCTGGGCAACGGTAGTAGAGATACCTAAAAGGGGACAGCAGGGGGGGAAAAAAAACACCGGAAGGGGGGCAAGTGGAGGGCAGGGACTTCTGGGTCAGAGACGGGATCATCGACCGACTGGCGGCTGTGACTTAAGACCGTGCAAAGTCTCATTTTCGACCACAGGAGGGTCAAGGGGGCAGGGGGAGCTTACAAGGAAGCATCGACAAAGGGCTGAAGCAAGAAGAGATCACATCAATTCCCAATACCGTGACTTGAGATGAAACAACGCATAAGGGAGGGGGGTTTGAAGGGGGACTGGAAGTGGACAGCGAGGAAAAGGCAAACCTCCAAAATCGAGGAGAATGAATTTTACAAAAGAACTTCAACAACGCACTATTAAAGGCACCAGGAGGAAGGAAGGAGGCGGAAAAAGGCGATTGGGTTTGATAGACGAAGGGTGGGAGGGGATCAACGGGGTCCCAACCTATTTATTTGGAGCCAGGGGAAACTTAGCTCAGCGGAAAGTGACGCCACCTGTTGGGGCGGTTGAAAGCGAATAGAGTGGGGATTCGTGAGGGGGAAATGAAAAAACATCGAAAATAAGCCGAAGGTCCTAGGTCCTGGGGCGAGCTCGTTTGGTGCGCACTCTACTTTCAATATACAGGCGCAGGCGGTGTTCTCGATAAAAGACGGGGAAAGCGGGAAAGTCGGTCAAAGAAGAAAAAAAATAAATCTACGAGCGCGAGGCGAACCGTAAGCGTGTCCTTTGAGGGAATGCAGTCCGACTAGGAAAAACACGGGCTGTGGGAGCGCCGAAGACTGCAGAGCGTTTCAGGCGCAAATGCAGGCGAGCGGCGACTGCTGCGCTGAGCGGGGGTTTGATTAGGTATTTGGAAGGCAAAATCCGTGAAGAACGGTTCGCGACAGCTTCGGAAAAGCGGGGGGGGGGGGGGAGCCCAAATCTGGGGGAATGTAGCTATTAATTCTGCCGATGGCTAGAAGTCTCTGCTTGGCCAGCCTCTCTAGAGAGATTTGAAGAGACACGAGATAGAGGGTGCGATCAGACTGGACGGGTCTGTTTTAAGAGAACCCGGGAAGGGGAGTCAGGTAGGGATGGCATAACTGGGTGAGAAGAGCATTGCGGAAAATGTCAGGTGTTCCGCTATCTAAACTGTAATGAGGACGACGAAACGCGCGGGAAGGGGGAAGCGTCATGCGGACAAGTCTCTACGCAGGGGGGACGCTACTGGGTGAAATCCCTGGCAGGAGGACTCATGAAGCCTTGTGGCACTTTCTGGGTGGAAGAATGGCTGAAATGAGAAGGGTCTAGGGAAGGGAAGCTGTTGGGGTTTAAAGGGATCGCTACTAATGGGGGACATTGAAAGAGGGAAAGGCGGAAGGGGAGTTAGGAGGGAAAAAGGGAAACGTTAGCAGATGCTGACTATACCATAGCCTATTAGCTGTGTGGGGGAAAAGAAGGGACCTACCTCAAGAAGGGGGGTCCGAACAATCACATCGTTTCAGTGACGTCCTTCACGTACAGGGAGGGGTGAGAAGGGGACGGTGTCGGAACTAGGACTTTTAAACGGGACCT
>Ga0179593_1322291_pt1 | contig 12005 bp, 20 predicted proteins | sample CZODoug2_1_08_16_FD_185931 | JGI IMG/M metagenome (GOLD analysis project Ga0179593, IMG submission 185931) | Vadose zone soil fungal communities from Angelo Coast Range Reserve, California, USA - CZODoug2_1_08_16fungal (PacBio error correction) | ecosystem: Environmental > Terrestrial > Soil >...
CGGATCGAGCTCACCACCGCACAAACCCTGATCGACTGGGCTGTGGATCACGGGGGCTAGGTCGTTTGTGGACGGAAGGGCAAGGGTTAGGGGAGACACGGAGGGGATGCAGTCCAAAAACAAAAAACCCCCTCTCGGAACACGCGTGGGACATCCAGGCAAAGCTAACCAGGAGGGGGGAAGAGTAAAAAGCGTAGCGGAGGGTGGACACTCGCTCAAAAGGGGAGTTTTTCGCTACGTCCAACTTCATTGAGAGGAAAGCTGGGTTGGGGGGGGCAAGCGCGGAGAACGGGTCTGCCGGTCAGTCTTTGATCACAGGCGGCGAAAAGTTATTTCTCGTGGACTCGAGGGCGACAGATAAGAAGGGGTTAGGTGGCGGCGAACGTCAAGGGGCAAGAAAAGCACGTTGGGTGGTGAGGGGGAGTGCGGTTACAGAAGCAGAAAACTGGGAAGTTGCTATTGACAAACGTCTACCTTCTCCGATGCGCGAAAACCAGGGGAGGGGGGGGAGGATTTAACAGGTCGCAAAAATATGAAAGGGGGTCGAGGGATTATGCGTGAAGTCAGGGTGACGCCACGGGGCCGTCGGTGTGCGGAATGGGGAGGGGAGGCTTGACTGGAAATCGCTTCGTAGCCTTCTGATCGATCTCAGTCAATACTTAGGTGATGGATGGATCTAGTCGTTTAGATGTGAAAGACTGCGTCTCCGTTGGTCTCGGTACAGTTCCTGCAGGGCCTAAGAAGGAAGAGCGCTGATGTTATGACCGAAATATGTCATGACGGTCGCAGTATCTTGAATGCATTCTACCAAAAAAAGGGGTGGGTCTGTGCCATGCTATGGGGGAAGGGGTGCTAAACAATATTACCGGACGGGTGGCGGACAGACATAGTAACTAATGGCTGTGCAATGATATTAAAAAGGAGAAGAAGTCGTCTCATGGGTGGACTAAAGGAAACTGCAGGGGGATCGAGGTGTGTGAAGGGAAAACAGCTACCTGAATTGAGAGAATTCAGCTAGGTCGTGACAAATTATAGTTCCTGGGAGGGGTGACTTTTCAAGTACGTCAAAAGAAAGTGGGTACGTGTTTGGAGGCGAGCTCGTCGTGAACGTATTTTCGCTGTCTGAAATAAAAGTGCAGGCTAAATTAGGAAAATGGGAAAAAACATGATAAAGCTGAAACGGCACCTCTTCGCTCTAAATGGGGGAAGCTGTGTTTTATTTATGGCTACGGAAGGCGGTGAAAGAAGAATGCTCGGAGGAGGGATTGACGTGAAGCGGGGCGGCGACGCTCAGTTGCGAACAATCAGGAAGCACGAGGGGCAGGAACGACATTTACTAGCGTGCGGTGTCCGAAAGCTCTGTGCTGGGAGAGTAGTTCCCCGATGCACTCTTACGGGTGCTCCAGGCGGGTTATTCTCCTCGTTAATGGTATCAAAGGGGCTCTGTTTCTATTGATCAGAGGCGCGTGTGGTCTCGCGTGAACGTTCTTCAAAAAGAGAGTTCGGAGGGCGCCGGAAGCCACTATTCGTTGGTCCGTGGGCACGTAAAAAAGAAGAGAAATCACGGAGTCAAGGACTCAGAGCGCCGGGGCGAAAAAATCTGTTGTTGGAGTGGGAAAGGCGGCAGCTGTCAAAAAAAAAAGGTGTTATAAGGTGGAAGTGGGGTATGTAACGAGGTATCTAAATGAGTTTGTCTCGTCTGCTGGCATTCTTTCTATAGGAAGGATGCAGAAGATGGAGTGAATCAAGAAGAGCTCAAGGTCGGGCTCTAAGGAGGGAAGCGATGGAATGGAGGTGAGGAGGGGGGTTGAGGAAGGGTGGACCGGGGGAGAAAAGGAAGCGTCCGTTAGGGAAAATAGACTATTGGAGGGTTGAACGATGGGCATGGAAAGAATGCGGAGGATGGGGGATCATCGTGGCTATGTCGGTGGACGCTGAGGGGGGGTAGCTCGGGAAAAGAGATTCAAATCGAACAGGGTCTGTAAATCTCAGTATAAATGGAGAGGGGGAATCGAGTGAAAGGTCGGCGGTCGCAGAAAGAAGATGAAGGTCTTAAAAGTTTCGTTAGACCCGCGGTTCATGGAAAATGTAAAAAGGGGAGAGGCTGGAAGGGAGAGGGCAAAATGGGTAAGGAGTCAAGGGAATCAAGATGCTTGTGCATCGGCAGATGGGTAAGGGGGGGGGGGGGGGCGGGGGGGGGGGGGGTCTTTCGCTACTCTTAGATTACTAGGCGTAATCAAGTTAAAAAGCAGTAGATCGGCGCATGCAGCTGCGTTGGTCTGAGGTCAATTCCGTGGAAGTTCAGAGTCAGGCTATGCTCACCGAATGTTCTCGCAGCGGCAAAAAAGACGATCTGTCACAATGTGAATACGACGGCCGATCAATGGGACAATCTGGCTGCACTGTATGAAGTCCGTGGATCTGGTAGAAGGGGGTTCGACTTGGAGGACTCTCGGTCCGCCCGGAAATCGAGAGCTTCAGAAAACTTTGGTATTTAAGTACAAAACTGCGTTTCCTTAAAAACGGGAATGAAATCAGGCGGCGGCTTTCCATGAAAAAGAAAACTTTAATGCGGCGGTTGGTCAGGGGGACGGGGAAGGCATGAGAAATGAATTCACAGTCACAAATCACCTTACTATTTTATCTATCCTCGGATACAAATATGGTTCCTAGCTGGAAAAAAGCTTTCAAAAAGACGGGAGTAAAAAACGGCGTCGCTCTGAAGAAGAAGGATCGAGAGGAGAGGTGACGGCGAATGGACCTTGTGAAATTATGAGTTTGAGCAGAGGATGGGAAAAAAAGACCTCCAAGGTAGCCGTTCACTATGGGAGGGGGGTGGTAGGAAAGTGACAGTACTAGGAGAAATAAAAGATCGAGTGCCCAGTCAGCGGTCGGGCTCGTGTCAAAAGGGAAGGACGATATCTGCTGAAAGTTCGAGGTTCTGCTGAAGTCAGAAAAACAAAAACTGGTGAATGAGAACTGAATAGAGAGGAAGAAGGACAAGAGATCACGTTTCCAGCAAGGTTGGTTTACGGAACTTGGGACGGGGAAACAAAGCGCTGACTGCGGTACTGCAGGTCCGGGAAGAATACTCAAGCGACTGGACAAAATCCGCCACAAAAATCTGGTCGAGAAGGGGAAATCGGAAAATAGTAGGCTAACGGGGGAGAAACGACGTGCACCGCACAGCCGGTAGAACCTTGAACGTCTTTTTGGATAAAGATCGACGAAAGCGCGCTGGTGAAAAAAAGGTGAGCGAGCCGAGGCCTTGTCCATAAAAGAAGTCCTGTGGAGGATCTAAAGAGCCTTCCGTTGAGGGGGGGTCTCTCAGGCAAGACAGGGGGGCGGGAATAGTGTCCGGTGGTGCAGGAGTTAAAGTGCCCAGTCAATTTGAGAGAAATCGTCCAATGAAAAGGTAGAAAGTTAGAGTTGGCGGAGCACATAAAACAATATCACGTATAGGATCACAAGTCTCAGCAATATGTGAAGAGGCAGAGAGTCCGGCCGCCCGGCTCAAGATTCCGCCTTACCCTTTCGAGGGTCAAACTTATGCATGGGGCTCTACAACAAAAACCGGGTACGTAACTAATGAGTTTCAGGGAGGTAGGAAAACCATGATTCGGGCTTGGGAAACAGACAAGTCTGTGGCAGGGGGGGTCCGTGCGCTAGCACATAAGTTCGACCTTGAGCGGCTTTTCTGTGCGAAAAAGGGAAGCGATCTGGGATGTAGACGGGTGAACTTGGGGTATTGCCGGCGGGCCAAAAGATTGCCTAGCCCAGATTGGGGGTGTAAGGGTGCAATCCTTTAGGCTACGCATAAAGGGGGGATCATGCACGCGGACCGAATACCGTGCAGGTCCATCAGGTGCTGCACCGTGCGCCTTGCAGAACAAAGCTCTCATAAAAAAGAGCGGAGAGGCTGACGTGGCGCAGCAAGAAGTGGAAGTGGTAAAAAAGACACATAGGGGGACGCAGATACTGATGGTCGCCCAACTTTTTAGGAGGATTTCAAAACTGCAGCGAAGTTGCGAAACTCTAGAAGAAAGAGTTAAAGCTCAGGAAGGGAAGGGAGATCCGCATATTTAAAGGTATGAAGCAGAGCACTCGTCTTGTCGTGGAGGAACAAACCGGCACCCAGGTGGCAAAGAAAATTTGGGAGTTCAGGCGGGACTTAGTATACGAAGGAAAGAACACGCGGGTTGATGGCTTGCATATTCCTGGGAGAGAAAGCGCATAAGCGCAGTCAGCGGACCACAAAGTGTCGGACGGTAGAGGAAGAACATAAAACGGTTCGCATTACCTTGCCGATGAAAGAAAAAAGAAAGACACCAAAACGCTTCAGCTCGAAAAGAGAGATGGAATGAGAATCTTGACAAAAGAAGTGCCGTCCGAGACTTGATGAGGGGCGCGAAGGGACGTCGTCTACATCACGTAAAAGAACATGGAACTACGACCAAGAGACAGTGAAGGAGGGGGGACTATGCTGCCGGGAGGAACTGGGAAGTGTTCAGGAATAAACTGACGAGTCTTTGGGGAAGCAAGCATCTGACAAGGTAGGGCATTACACGGATTCGACATGCGGTCGACGGAGCGGAGGGAGGTCAACGTGAAGAGAGACCGTCCGATCAGAGGTCTGTACTCCGGGTGTCATACAGCATGCTCAAAAAAATGACGAGGGATTGGGTCTTGGAGGAATCCGGTTGAGCAGTGAGAAAGTCTTCAGCTGGTGTAGGAAAGGCACGTGACTTTGCGATATATGAAATCATGAGAAAAAGACATGCAAGCGTGCTAGAAAAATCATAAAGGTGACTAAGGCAGCAGGGAATGCTAAGGCGGCAATTCTCGCCTACCTCATTAAAAACTCATCCCATTCTTAATATAAAAAATCAAAGTAATAAGGCGCTGTACTTCTTACCGTCAGAACTGGAAAGGCGAAAATCATCCCATGAACGAATTGAAAAAAAAAAAAAAAGTACGTGAGGAAAAACCTAGTTCTTTACTTTGGGGGGAGTGTAAAGAAGCTATGCGGCTGATGAAGCAATGTAACAAAATTCCAGTCGATGGCCAGAGGGGAGGTCTTTCTCTCATACGCCAAGGGAGGACGCTTCCGGCCTGAGGGGGGGGGTAGCTTCAGGTTCTTCGAAAGGGCATAGAAAAAAATCGCGGGGGCAATATGAGAAACGGATAAAAAGAAATTCACGTAGAGCAAAATGGGTGAATGGTGTTGGGAACTCGAGGACAGGGGATAAGTCAGGCTGACTTGAGGGTAAAACACCGGTATTCCAGTACAAATAGAACCGGCAACATCGTCTGCCGTTTGGCGGGATCACCCGTCAAAGGAAGGCCCATAGGGGAAAGCGCGAACCTGTATATTTCGACATCGAAACGTTCGGGGGAAACGTTTCGGATAGGTAAAAGGTGGGCGGTGGGGGTTAGCGATAAAAAACCGTTGGGTGGTGCAACGACTGCCTTCCTGAGCGACTGAAAAAAACGAAAACGTAAAAAGACGAAGGCGCGCGAACATGAATATCTAGCGTTGACAGAGGGGGTATGCAAGGAGTTCAGGGGGAATAGAGAAACCAGGCAATGAGATCGTCCAACGGAATTAACTTTTCCTAACCGTCTATTACGAGTAATAAAAAGCACTGGGGGGGACGAATGATCGGAGAAGGGGGAAAGACTGTGGGAGGGCGGAGTTCAGGGGACGGGGGCTCAGAACCTTGTCCAAGTACACCTAGTTCAGTTGATAAAAAACTCAAACTCGTCCGAAAAAAAAAAACAAAACGTAGATCGTGGCTGTAGGGGAGCGGGAAATGCCGATCTAGATTGTCTGCGGCTAAAACAACAAAACGAAGAAAAGGGGAGAGTATATCAAAGATCTGATAAAAGAACAAAAAAACCGCATTTTTCAAGCTGATGAGTAAGGATGGTTAGGACAAAAAAGGGGGGGGGGGGGGGGGGGGGTTTTTGCTGTGTTTTCTTGTGGGGGGGGTCACGGAAAAGGGGCTGGGTTTCTTGGAGTGGGGGGTGTTTGGAGGTGGGGGGGCGGCGGCGGGTGGGGTGGGTTTCCTAGGGGCAGAGTGGGTCTTGGGGTGGCTGGGTGGTGCTGCTGATTGTCGTGGTGCTGGGTTGGGTGTGTATGGGGGGGGGGTGTTTTTGTTGTTCTCGGACCAGGTCTTGGCAGTCATCGGACAGCGACAAGAGGCAAGATAAACTCAGTCTACGTTCAAGGGAAGTGGAAACCGGGCAAAACGTGTTGGTCAAACAAAAAAGGGACGATACGAAGTAGCTTCCAAGTACATAGAGTCTGGGAGTAGATCCCTGGGGGTGGTCGGAACGGACGGCGCGTGAAGACCTCACGCGCGGAAACGTTTTAAACTTCATCTACTTCGGTAAGGGAGCGAGCGAAGGTGGCGTGGGAGCGGAATACTATAGGCTGGACTTGAATCAAACAGACAGATCTGTGAAAAACGGCACCTTCCCAAAAGAAGTCTGGGCGAAAAGTGCTTTCTCTGATCCGTTCGAAAAAATAAGAGCGGAAAAGGCTCGTATGGAAGTGCCGGCTTGGGAAGAAGCTCGGGTATCGTATTGTGAACTTTGTTACGCACGGGAAAAAGTCTGGACCGTAACGTATGCAAGAGATATCACAGCGAAGAAAAAGATGACTTTGGATCAGGGGCTTATCTGGGGTTCCCTGGGTCCTGGAGAAGATCTGGTCGGACGCGAGAAATTTCGCGTAGCATTCACATGAAGAAAAGAGGCTAGAATGAATTGCCAGAAAAAAAAGAGGCAAGGAAAACAGGAAGGTGTGAGTGAGGAGAAGAAACGTGAAACAAGAGGATTAGGCATTGTCGGGAAGGGAAACGGAACCGCGTCATTCGTAAGAAATGCGGGAAGAGATGTTACGATGAAATTTCTCCTCGTTTTACCTGAAAAGGGCACGGGGTGAGACGATTCGCTGGGAAGAAGAGGGAGCATGAGAGGAACGGAGGGTGAGACCGGAGGAATATCAGAGGAACGGCAAAATACTATTGAGGTGGAAGGTAGTATCTCTACGTCCATTTCAGAAAATGCGGGCGGGGCTGGGGGCTGAGAAAAGTGAAGAGTGCAAAACATGGCCTAAAAGCGCAGGATTGAGCTATTGTGCGCGACCAGAGACATACTTCTGCTGGCAGAGGGACTACGTCCGGACTACTAAAGACGGAACCGCGGACAAGCGTCATGAACTATCGTTCTCATAACACTCAAAGGGGGGTTAGTTAGGCCATGTCCTATCGTGACGAATTAGAGGAAAAAAGATCCAGGCTAGGAGGAGAAGGGGGCGGTATAACAAGCACTGGAATCTCAGGATGCGTCGGTATAAATCTATGGCATGGTTCGAAGTTGCGGCAACGGCACAAGAGGCTGTTCCGAAAGGGTCGAGGTCCAGTCGTTTTCTGACAGTCGGGAAAAGCCAAGATGCACCAGTGAACAGAGGAAGTGCTCGTGCAGGGGAGAAAAGAAGATGTGGGGGGTGATGGAGGAACAGGAGTTCAATGCCTTTCCCCTTTTGTCTTCAAGGAAAAGTGTCATTCGTAACGAAACCTCGCAGTGGGTAAGGGCGAGGCGTTGATCGACGAGCAGAATATCGGATTCGGGGAAAAGAAAAGGCGGGCGGGGTGTGTCGGGGCCGAAGGGAAAAGACAAAAAAGTTCGGGGACGGTTGATGAATAAGGGTACAAAAAACGGGAGGGGAAAAGCGAAAGGCGGAGATGCCAGAGTTTGGGGGAAGAAGTAGGGCGGTGAAAAAGACCGGACTAAGGAGCGGGCGATCGGGAATAAAAGAGCATAGTAGTCCGGGCTCTGTCGGGGAAAAAGAGAACCTTGCGACGATCGAGAGTTATATTGGATTGACATATTTTCTGCAGGGGAAACAAATGGTAAAAGCGAAATGCAAGGGAGATGGAAATGGGGAGAGAGAGAAGGCGGGACTTACCCAGAGCCAGCAGCCCCAACAGCAATAACCACGCCCCCAGTCTCCCTCCTGAGGTCCGCCCCACTTTCAAAAAAGAAAAAAAAGAAAAAATATCTTACCAACACCCGCGCCTTGCCAACGTTTCTGGGGGGAGAAAAAAAGACTCTCCTTCCGACACGGTCTAAGCCTCCTGAGATCCTTCCATGTGTCTTGTCCTCTGCTCTGGCCTAGCCGCTGTTGGCGGTGTGGTTCTAAAGGAGAAAATGAAAGACTCAGCCAAGGAGTCAATTCACCAAAAAATCTGGGGGGTGCTCTTCTGTCTCAAGACAGAGCTCGGCAGAGAACGCTTCGGTGAAAGCAGAACAGTCAAGAGGACTTTAGTCGCGGGAAGATCGGAAAGAACAAAAAAAGAATTAATGCTGCTCGCAACATCCCACCCCCCCCCCATGCGTGACCAAGGGTAGACTACGTTACCGGGAAAAGTTCCGCAGAGAAAATGTCCTTTTGAGAGTGGTCAGTTCGGCATCTGGACTCTCTTTCGTTTGGTCAAAGAGTGAAAAAACAACAAGTGGTGTAAGTATCTAGAGAAGCGGCTCCGATAGGTAATCGGCTCCTAGAAAATTTTCCTCAGATTATCCGTCAGGAGGAGGGGACATGAAGGAATCTGAGGGGGGGGGAACGGTGAGACGTAGGAATAGTGCGACGAAAAAAAAACTACCTTCTGGTCTATTTGGAGTCCGGAAAGAGAACGTAAGTCCAGCAAGTTCCGAAATCTTCACTGAGACTTGTGCCAAAATTCTCGTAAGTACCGGAAAGAGGGTGAGTAAGGTTAAAAAGCAGGATCGACGAGGTCATAAAACCAACTGTCCAATGCATCTCGTTATCATTTTCGTGAGGGTGGAAGCTGAAATGGAGAGGGTCTGAAAAGGTTCTTACGAACAAAATAGCGAAGAGTGGGAACAAAAAAATGTGTGGTGGATTTGCTAAAAATTCAGTCGAGAGAGGCCTGATGGGGAATGAGAGCTGGTCGGCAGAGGGGGGCGCGGCACCTAGTAAAAGTAATGCGGGGCATAAGGGGAAGCGTCTCGTCAACAAAAAGGAGGCTGACTGAAAGAGATTAGGGTTCATATTGCCTACTAGTTTACACGTAGAGGGTGAATGGTGGGACAGGAAAAAAAGGACATGAAGGAGAAGAAGCGCTCTCAATCGACGGTCAACTTGAGGAAAAGAAATAATCCATCCCAGGAAAAGTGTTTGGCGGTCGTTCATGTCACGAGTATCGCAAGAACTGCCGAGTGGGAAAGGGACCGCAAAAATTTTGACCTTGGTGGAGCTAGCCTTCCTTAAAGAATGCCATAAAGGGCAAGGAAATGCAATGATTACAAAAAGGTCTGTATCCGGGAGACAATTGCACTTCAGGTGTCAGGGGGAAACGCATTCGCTAGCAGATTTACGAAGGGATAAGGGGGGCTAAGAATTAACCAAGAAGATAAGTAAAAGAAAAAGGCGGCAGACGAAGGAACAAGGATAGCGCCAGGAAACCCACGTAGGGACTTCGGGAAAAACGCAAAGGTGATGCGGGGCCATTTAAAAGGACGGCGGCCACACCAGGGGGCGCCGAGAAAAACGGCGCCAGAAAAAGCAGGAGGGAATGGCGGAAAAAAGAGTCTAGTCCGGAGTGTCCCTAACTTGTCTCTGGAAAAGACGTAAAGAATGAACGTCGGGAGGAAAGTAATCGTATAGGGGACAGAAGTCGCAGAACAAGAGAGGACGGGAAAACAAATAGCTGGAGAAGCTTCATCTGACTAGGAAGTTCTTCTTATGAAATGTCTGCGAATAGTACCGAGGGCATTGGCTTGCCAGGAATTGGCAACGCGGAACAAATATTGGGGAGGGCTAAGGGCAAGTACGTGGCCGCGGAGGGGCAATAGAACTCCCTCCCCCCCCCCAGCCCAGGCGAGAAATACAAAGAAAAAAAAGTCGAAAGGGGGTCGTAACCAGGGGGACGAGTTGCATCCGCGCAAGACTCTACAGTCGGCATTTGACAGTAGTGAAACAGCAACATGAACCAAGAAGTGGTAGGTAGCCCGGTTGTCGTGGCGAAGGGCGAGCTGCGGGTAACCGGTGGCATCAGATGGCAGAGCGACGCGATAAAGAGACATAGAAAGAGGAAGGGATCCGTCCGCATGCAGGTATCATAGTGCCGCCCGGGGGAGCGACTTGACATTGTCGGATTGCGCGGCAGCCTTAAGCATCTAGGAGTGGAAGGCACAGGAAGCGTTTAACCACGACAACACGCGGGGTGGTCGAAGTGCCGAGAATCTCGGGATTCTGCTTCCGCGTGAAACAGTCTCACTAGAGCTATCAACTCATCGGTCCTGAGTGATAGACTTCCTGAAAGAATCTAAGGTAGAAGGAACTAGGCCCTGAGGAATCCTATACGCAAGAAGCTTCGAAGAGGGAGCGAGTAAGCTTTTCAATAAAAGAACATCTTTTCTGCTTTCAGCAGAAGAGGGGAGCCGCACATTTAGGGCTCATGCACGAAAACAGGTTAAGAGAAGAACCGAGCACAAATATGCTTCAGGGGTCCGAAGAAGGCAACTCGGACAAAGAGATTTTCGAACAATAGGGGGACAGGAGTAGTTGAATTACTTGTAGCGGAAAGCCGTCGTAAAGGGTGATGCCGGCCGCTTCAGAGATAGCAGTCAGGGCTGGAGAAAGTGATCGCATCGGAAAAACGGAATCATCAGCCGCAAGGGGGGGAGACTGGGGATGATGGCTCTTTTCACTATTTTGGGTCGTTTCGGCCGGGGGAGAGTCAATACCAACCAGCGGAGGGGAGTGAAAATGGGGGACGCGCACAGACAGGGGGTCTATATGCCTAGTGTAAGATCAAGCTTTGACACCGTGGCGAACGTCGGTAAAAAAAGTGCAAAATATATTTATACTTAAAAGACATGAAAATGGGGCCTGGTAACCGTGTGGGAAGGAAAGCATCTCGAGAATTTGCGCAAGTGAAAGGAAAATAAGGATTAGGACTCGACCTCCCAGAGAAGATCGGATCAAAGACAAGTCGTCGGAAAATTTTGATCGGGGGGCTTACAGTGGTTTTTCTTTACTGACTAAAAGGCAAGATGCACACCTAAATAGAGAAGAGACGAAAGAAGGGAGGTATCGTGAAGCGGTCCGGGAAAGGTGTGTCGATGAAAACATTTCAGATGCTCGACCAATCTATTAAGATACTTCTCATGCCCGGCCTGGCAAGATGTCCGTGAAAGCTTTTGCATTATGGGGCGAGAATCACCGCGCTGGATTGCAGGTATGAGGGTGAGCAGTCAGTAGAAGGATTCGGGGTCTTACAAAAGTTGTCCACTTGGGAATGGAATCAAGTATCCAGCAAGTTGGGACTGGGGAGAGCGGTTTGAGAAGCTTCATAGATCGGGTCTAGTGGAGTCAACCGGTATGAATCCTGAGTAGCTTCTATAACGAAGACTGTGGAGCAAACACGGGGGGTAAAAAAGGGCATTAAGAAAAAGCGTCTACTGAAATTTGCGGGCGAAAGGCATGTCTACAGTGATACGTTTTTTCTAAGCTTTAAAAGGTGAGGAACACGATTAAAAAACCATTGATGAATACGGACGACGATAGACTTGGGAGGGGAACAAAAACTCGGAAGACGAAGGAGTCTCTATAGATCCGGAAAACTTTGGATGCACGGGGAGGTGGACTGTTTTCCGGCAGAAGGTCGAAAGACAGACTTTTCATTATCAACCATGAGATAAGAAACAAGGACTTGAAAGAGCAACCATGTCGTAGCGCGGGAAAAACCAACCCCGGAAAAAGAATGGAACTGGGTTATATGAGATAGGACTTTTCAGGGGTACTAATTTCCTACTAAAACTGATTCCGGGTTCAAAAGTGGGCGAAATGCGAAAGAACCTATAGAAAACAAAAAAAAAAACTAAATCACGCGTGATCAGACAGCAAGGAAGGCAGGGAAAGTAAGGTTTTGTCGTAGCTGTTTGGTGGGGAGAAGCAGAGAGGGGGGGAA
>Ga0179593_1445039_pt1 | contig 12005 bp, 13 predicted proteins | sample CZODoug2_1_08_16_FD_185931 | JGI IMG/M metagenome (GOLD analysis project Ga0179593, IMG submission 185931) | Vadose zone soil fungal communities from Angelo Coast Range Reserve, California, USA - CZODoug2_1_08_16fungal (PacBio error correction) | ecosystem: Environmental > Terrestrial > Soil >...
CCCACTTAAAATAATTTCCAACAGGGAAAGGGGACAGATGGAAAAAAAGCAAGATACTTTCCAGGTCCCATTCACCATTGGGGCGCGGAGATGTGTCAGAATCAAAAGGGAGGAACTGGAAAAAAACACGTCAAGCTTCAGGGGACAAAACGTTCTTGATTCGAGAACATCAACTGGAAACTGCGCGCAACCAGCCGCAGGAAGGGAGGGCACACAATGGTTGGCAACCTGAGAGGAACACCCTCTAAAGGGCGTCAAGTCCATGGTACCAACCAAAAAGGACGCCGGAGGAAAGGTCAGAAAAAAAATGTGGTGAAGCCATAAACAAATTGGAAAAAAGGGTGTAAGTAAAAACCACTTGGAGTCTCGGGAGGAAAAGACCGAAACGAGAAGAGGTTCCCCACGCGAAACAATCAACTGACGAAAATACTCGAGCGGGCGGCCGCCAAAAAAAAAGGGCCCAAACCACGGGGGGGGGGGGGTGAAAAAGAATCAAGGAAAGACTTGCAAGGAGTTTTTGCCAAGAAGGCAAAACTCAGTTGATGGGTCACTCGGAAAGTATGAAAACCAGGAAGGTCCATGTTCAGCGCCAAGCCGAAGTTCGAAGAGGGTCGGCTGAGGTGGGGAAGGGCGCAAGGGGCGCAGAGACCCGTAGACACCAAAACCCCCCAACATTTGGGAAAATTCTAGGGCGGGAAATAACCTAAGAAGGACCGGAGGAAGAAAAGAATCAAAAGGAGAAATTTCTCCTGAGGGTGGGGGAGGGGACGGGGACCAAAAAAGGATGGATTGGGTAGCGGCGTCAAAACAAAAAAATATTTGGAAGGACAAGGCCGAAAAGGCCAGAAGAGATCGGTTGGAAACGCAGAAACACAAAAAGGTTGTTCAGATGCAGGAAAGAAGGGTACGGTAGCGCCCGCAAACATATGCCGACTTGGAAAGAACCACGCATGCAAAGAAAGATACAGGTGGAAATAAAACAGGAGGGGGGAAAAAGGAAGGGTTTACCAATTTGTGAACCAAACCAAGTTCGAACGGGAATGTAGGAAAGGGGGTTGAGAACGGGACCAGGGCTGGGGAGGATTTCCTGGAAAAAAGATAAAACGAAGGCAAAGAATCCCAAGGAAGGCTCGAGCGGAACACAGGACGGACGGGAACAGTGCAAACGGAAAAGCGGGGGGGAAGTTCGTGGTACATCAGAAGATCGTAAGGGAACAAAGTGGGGCACAATTGGGGAATGCATGGATGGGTTAAAAGGGAACAACGCAGCCTTCGAAAAAAAAAAAAAAAGAAGGGTACACCGCCTGGTGAGAAATAACAAATGAGAAACAGAATAACTTAAGAAGGGGGGAAATGAGGAAAAAAGCCGAAACCCTTAATCCAGAAAGCTTCCAGGGGGATAGATAAAAAGACCAGAGGAGACATCCTCAGAAAGAGCGGAAACTTCAGACCACTGTTTTCAACTGGGTTTCAAGGAAAGATAAAAAGACCGGTCAGTGGGGTTGGTGCACTACCCTTGGTGGGAAACATTCACGGAAACGCCAGTGTTAAACTGTGAGGGAGACGGTTCGGGCCCGTAGGAGGACCATACTCGCCGACCTCACCCGAACGCCGCCAAAAGTCCTGGGATAAAAACAGGGGACATTAAAGGCGCATGGTCAAGAAAACTGGATTTATTTCTGGCACCGACAAGGGCGGAATTACAGACAGAAAGAAGGGGGGGGGGGGGGGATCAGTGGGTTGGGGCTTGCGAAAATGTGGTAGGACAAGGGGACCCCGCCCTCCGAAAAGGGGCTACAGCAAAATGTGGGAAACCGAGGATGTCGTCAAAAGCAAACGGGGTTTGGCAACGGGAAAACACACAGTTGTTTCATCACCTCCGAAAGGGGGAAAGAATCACCAATGAGGAAAAGGGGGGGCCTATCCAGGGACGCAGAAACAAAGAAAAAGGGGGACCCGTAAATGCGCCAGAAAATGGGTCGGAGAAGTAGAAAAAGGAACAAACCGAATCGCAACGGGACCTACTTCTACCTTGGTGAAAAACATCATAGGTGGACCAGAAGACAGACAATCACAGTCGTGAACGGAAGAAGTGTCAAAGCTAATGGGGGGAATGGGGGGGTGGCAAGCCCATGAGCATGAGGGGTAGAAGGTAAAGCAGAACAGGACTGGTCAGGTTATCAGGGAATTCTGAGCGTACCTGACCTGGGGGGGTCACGTGAAGGTCAAAAAAACCAACCCCAATGAAACCAATCCGCGACCCGTTTGGGGGGGTTTAAAGTTGGGAATTCAAAAGCAATGGACGCTGATGACCTCCAAAATTAAAGAAAAACCGTCGGGGGGGTAAAAACATCCCCCCCCGGGGCCTTAAAGAAACCCTACGTGGGTTCAACCGGGACAATTGGTGGTGCACACCAGGTGGGCCCCAGTGTTGTTTATGGCTAAATCAAAGGACAATGAGAAGTGAAGGAAAAAAAAACGAGGCCACGAGACCATTAACGAGGCCTAAATGAAATTAAAAAACCATAGAACTTGGAAAAAACCGACTGTGAGGGACACTCCGGCAGGTAGTTGACTGACCTGAGACCGGGGGGGAAAAAGTGTCATCACAATCATGAGAAAAAACTTCAATGGCTGAGAACATCCACGACAAGAGGAAAAAGGAAAAAAAAAGTAAAGGACAACTGCAAAAAAAAGGATCCCGGGGAAGCAAAATCCACGTCAAAGGCCTGAAAAAAAAAAGACAAAAAGGAAAGTTTGAACCAAGCACCAATCCTCCGGCGGACTTTGGGTGAAGAAAGCAAGTGTTACTGGGGAAGGGACGGGTGGGGATGGGGATTCCTGGTATGGAAATTCCTGTCAACTGGAAAAAACATGACTGGTTGGTGGGTCTCTCTCCCTAGCCCGGTGGTATCAAATAGAAAAAAAGCCTGGGGTCTACCTCTGGGGGAGAAACCAGACTCGGTCTCAATAGAGGGCACCGCCTAAAGAGGGGAAAGTGCAGGTGGAGAATACAGAACAGTTGGCTATGGATCATATTCGGGAAATCCCTGAGAGAAGAATCGACGGGGGGGAACGATTGGTGCCGAAAAGTGTTACGACAGAATAATGTGCTGTTTCTCAAACTAAGGAAAAAAGGAGAGCAGGGGGTCGAATACAAAGGCGCAAGGGGGCCAGAGAGCTTGGGGGGGGAAAATTGGAAGCTTACTGTCGAAGAGGAAAAAGGAGAAAGAGACTTAACTTCAGTCCAAAAAGGACTGGAACAGGAACAAAGGGAAAAGAGGGTTTGGCAATAGTGGAATTCAAAAAAAGAAAAAAAAAAAGGCAAAAAAACAAAACGGATAGGGAAAGAAAAAAGGAGAGAGTTGACATTGCACTCAGGCCAAGCGGGTAACAAAAAAAAAAAAAATAACTTAGCCTCTTGGGGAGGAGGTGGGGGGGTACGGAAAATTGGGGAAGCAGAGGGGGACGGAAAAATGGAAAACCACAGAGCACGGGTTCTGCAAAATTATAGGGTATATACACCCATAAAAATGGAAATAAAGAGCGGGAAATGAGGGAAGAAAAAAAAAGCACAAGTAAAGTCTTGCAGTTGCCATCAAATTGTCAACTCGAGAGCTGGAAAAGAAAATTCGTCGGGAAAGGCCGACAGAAGGGAAATCGACAAAAAACAGTACGGACCAAGGCAAATTTAACCGAGGTTAACATGGGGAGGAGTCAGCGGACGACCCGCCTGAGTGGTTGGTGAGCGAAAAACCCGAGGGAATCGAAGATCAAGCAATTTTGGGGGGGGAAAAAAACCAGTGTGTGGGGAATGATAAAGAGGACCCCAAAGCAAAGGAAAGGACCAAGTTAACGGAATGCAACCAAAACTATACCCTGGCAAGATGACTGGAGGGGGAAGGGTGCCGGCCTTGTCACGGACGGGCGCTGTATATGGTGGCCGTTGCGAAGTCCACAGGTTTCAGACTGGAAGGGGAAGAGTGTGGAAAAAAAAAAAAGGGAGGGTGATGGAAGGGGTCGAAAATTGCAAACAAGCATCTCCCAACTGTGGAAAACAAACTGCTTAAAGAATATTGGGTGGGCCAAAGGAAGCAAGAGGGACACCCTGTTAGCTTGAAAGAGGACATGAGGGAACTGGGGGGTGCGGGGGACTTGTTTAATGACGCTCCCGAAAGACGGGAACGGGGCAATGGGAAAAGGGCACCCCGAAGGGGGAAGAAGGAAATGTGGTCAAGAAAGGGGGTTTTGGCTCAAATTGGGGGGAAAAAAGGCAGGTTGTGTCAAGTACGTGTATGCACAAGGGAGGACGTGAAAGCGTAAAAAGTGAAGTTTGATGTGTGACCATAAAAAAGATGTGTGGGGGGGGGGGGGGGGTACAAAGGGGGGAACACCATGCACGACCAGTGGGCAAGGTGCGGATCCGAGGCCAGTGATGGTTGAGAAAGAGCGGAACTAACCAAAACAAAAACTGAACCACTAAAAACTAAAGTCTGAAAAAAAGGTTGGCAGAACCCTTTTGGGGGGCAACAGGGCCCCACCCCGGAGGAGGGGGAAAGAGGGAGTGAATGACAAAAAAAGGGGGGAAATGTTTTAACGAGATGCGGTTAAGAACCAGCGCGATCAAGCGGCATGGATAAATCTCTTGAAACGCCCCGTTGCTGTTGGAAAAAATTGAAACGAGTGAGTCGAACCGGTCACCTGGAGGGCCGGCGGGGTGGCGGGAGGGAGTGACCTCAGGGATGTTTGAAGGAAACACTTGCCTTACACAGGGGGGGGGATCTTAGAATTAAGATCGGGAGAAAAAATTGGCGGGGGGGTTCAACTATCGGAGAGGGGCAACTCGCCTCAAATCGACCCCGGACTAAAAAAAAAAACGTATCCCCGGCCTCGGAGTAAGGGGGCAGGGGGGGTTCACCCGGCATTACAACAGGGAACGAAGGAGGAAATGGGACCGAGCCAAAGAGGAGGGGTTTAGGAAAAAAAAAATTGCGAACGTCCCTAAAAGAGCCAAATCTTAACTGAGTGACTACTATCCCCAAAAGAACAAGAGGTAGGGGGGCCCCAAAAAAAAGGTACACAGACCCGTCGAATTTTAACAGAAGCCGGGCAAGCCTTGGGGGGAGGAGCAAAGGGAACCTATGATTAAGAAAGACCAGGATACACAGAAAGAAAGGGTATGAAAGGGGGGGAAGTAAGGGGGTAAGTCCCAACACAGGGTTAATGGGTCAGCCTTGAGGGAATCGAAGAGGTCGTCCCACTCAGATAAAAGGCCCTGCGTTGAACCCGGGTAGCGAATAGGGAATCACATTACTTTGACCCCGGACCAAAAGAATTAGGGCACTGAGACAAAGGGACAGGAACGAGCCCGGTTTGGTGCCGGGAACGAGAATCTGTTTTCCAGTGGTCCGGGGGGACGGGAATTTCTTAAGAACAGGAAAAGGATCGACCGAAAAGGAAAGAACAAAGCCGGCGTGAAAAAGGGTTCCCCGCCCCAAAAAAAAAGGATGGTGCAAGGGGTGGGGGGGAAAGGGGAAAGAACCCGAAGTTGTCGCCGCCACGGGGTGGGTCCTGGCAAAAAACCGTGTTGGGGAGTGCCTGACGCGGGGTTGTGAAGCCAGAAGCGAACAGTAAAGGGCGGTGACAGGAACAAATTGTGTTGTTCCAAACTGGCTTCCCTTTGGGGGAAAGGTCCTGGCAAAAGTAGGGGGAAAGAAGCCGGTACAGAGGGCGAGAAAAGGAATCGTGAACGTCGACCAAAAACGCCGGAAAAAAGCTTCAAAAAAGGATTTCCGAACTGCAAAAGGGCAACTCTCCACAGAAGGGGGGAAAAAGGGAATGGGGGCGCGCGGCGGAAAATCAGCAGAAAAAAAAGTTCCATCTTGTACTGGAAACGGAAAATCCGGCCTGGTGGGAAGGGGAAAGCAAACGATGCAAAAGGGGAAGAGGAACACTCCAAGGAGGGGGGGGGAGTGGTGCGGCCCGGGCACAAGAATGGCCTCTGGCAAAGTAATTGGAGATCAAAGGGGTGGGGCACTTTGCAATTGAGAGGAGAAACGCGCGGGGAAAGCGTTGGGGAAGGAAACGATTTGGCTTTCACTCTCGGCGTCGCGTTGCGTGAAAAAATAAAAAACTCATGGGGTGATGCGCAAGGAGGGCACAAAAGTGCGCGGAATCTTTTGGGGACATGGGGGGAACGAGTAAAGGGGGGGAGGCCGAAATGTTGCCTGATGCCTCAAAAAAAAAAACTCCGCGGGTGAATCGGCAAAGGGGGGGGGGAAATCTTCCGGCACAATCCAGCACCGTTACCAACCCAGGAAAGAGGGAATTACCATAAGAGATCGTCCAGGGAAAAAAAAAATCGAGGTGAGGGGGAATCAATCAGGCAGGGGGAAACTTTTAAAGATGTTGAATCCGAGTGTTGGAGGAACAACTCAGATACTAACAACCAAAAAGGGGAAATCTAGAAGATCCTGAGATGGAGGGGGCAACTGCATGGTCAAGAAAGAATAGTGGGCGCCGCCAAAATGACTTTCCAAACCATCACCCTGGCGAAGGGTCGGCGATGGACCTGGAAAAATCCTGGGAGGTAATCGCCAGTTTTTAAAAACGACAATATTTGGAAGGTGACTATTTGGACCTCAGACAACATGAAAGTCGGCAGTAGAGCACGATCAAAAAAGCCCTTCTAAAGAGGGAAGAATGACGGTAAACAGGGACCCACGCCAAAAGACGCGCCCGCACGCCCGCAGCGTGTTTGGGGGGGAAAGGCCCAAGAGGGGGGGGGTTGAAAAAGTGAGTAACGAGGAAATCCCCAAAGAAAAGCACGACGAAGAGAAGGGGGACAGTCCCTGGAAACGCGAAAGAAAGTTAAACCTCAATCAGGACACAACAAAAGGAACTCGACAACGTACGGACCGCCCGCGGACCAACCGTCGGGTGGCCGAAAAAAAAAAAGCCGGCACCCTGGGAGGTAAAAACGGGGTTCAGTCCAACAGGGAAAAGGGCCGCCAGTGTTTCGCCCGCCAGAAAAAAGCCAGGTGCTTCTAAGACGGGCGGTCAGTGAAAGCGCCAAGGGCCCACATCATTTGGTGGTGCCAAGGGTTACGACTAGTCGGAACACCAACTAATCAAGGAGGGCGCCAAGAACGGCGAGCAGTTTTGGGGTCTAGCCGACGTTTTGTGAGCCTGGGGACCGGCGTAAAGGGCGTAGGGTACCTCGTCAAAAAGGGTTGGAAGGAATCAATTAAGGACGGCCTCACTGACTACCATCAATGGGGTGACTAAAAAGCAACCAAACCAATGGTGGGGGTTCGCTGGGGGGCAAATATGAAACGATATACCTTCGCGGAATAGGTCCCAGGTATCCCACAGTCAGGCAAGCACAAATTGCTGCCAGCATCTGTGGGGTAACAGTCAAACAACGACTTCAAAAAGAATCGGTCCAGTGGGTAAACTTTAACTGGCTGGTTAGAGGTGGGGAACGGGAAGTAATCAAGATGTAAAAGATAATTCATGCAAACTCCTCCTCAAAAAGGACCATGGAACGGGAACCGAAGGAACAGGATCGGGAAAGTAGTGTACAGCAGAGGACCGGAGGTCCCTTGCAAATTTGGGGGCTTGTACAATAAAGGGGGGCGGTAAAAAGCAAACGCAAGACCTGATAGCAGACAAAAAGCCGGGCGTAGGGGGCATATCCTAGACGGGGTTCAACAAGTGGGGAATGAAAAAAAGATACGACGAAAGTTGGCAGCAACTCTGCGGGACAGTGCTCTAAAACCAGAGAAACGCGCCAACTGCAAGGAATCCCACCCAGACTGGGACAAAAAACTAAAGTCTGCATACGGGGGACGGTGGGGTTTGTCACACTGGTTAACGCAAAGCGGGGATAAACATGGTACTTGGGGGTTCAAAAAAAATACTTGTGGTTAGAAGGGAAGGCGCCAAGAACAGTTTGTGTGAACGATTCGAAAAATCTTTGGTGGGTCAGGCCGGCCAAGGGACAGAGAAACACGCAAAACCCTCGCCTCAACCCCTGGTTTGCTCTCGTTGTCAAATAGTTAAAAAAAGGGGGGCAAGATTGTTTGCCGGGCTTCAAAAAGGGGAGGGAAACTGCACCCCCGAAGGGGTCCCTTTTGGCGAAAATGGGCGATGCGCAGGGACTGTGGGCTGGGGACGACGAAATTTGTTTTTGTGGTTTGGGGTGAGTGGCCAAGCCATTGGGAGGGGAACCAAGATTTATTTTGAGTAAGAAGAGTGTCAAATTGGTCACATCCCACCTTGGGTAAAGAAGAAACCACCTAATGAGTCAGAATCACCGTAAAAATCTCTCAAACGGGGGCAAAAGGGAGAAATGCGCCCAGGAAAAGGGTCTAGGGAAAAAAAGGGAGTGATGAAGGGAAAAATCAACCCCCAATACTCGCCAACTGTGTACTAACAGCCATCTAAGTACTGAAAACAATCGTGCGGGGTTGGACCAAACCCAAACACGAAAATCAGAGGGGGAAACCTAAAAGCAGCTCAAACTAAGGCGCAGTGGGGTTTAAATCAATCCCTGACTGCCGTACAGAAGGCGGAGAACGGGGGGGGGGGGAAACGTAAAAAATGAATCAGAAAGGAGAACTACACAAATGAACTGGGACTGGGCCCCGGGTAAAAACCCCCCAAGAAAACAAACCACGACCGGTTGGGATTTAGGGAAAATTCAAGAATCAATGTAACGCCAAAACTGGGACCCGGGACTCTTGAATATACCAACTTTCAAAAGAAAAACGAGCAACAGGGGGAATGAAAAAAAAAAAAAGCAGCCAGGCACAGATTGGGGTGCAATAATTGTGTTCCTTTAAAACAAACAAGCTAATTTTTACTTGTGGAAAGGGGCGTCAAGCAAGAAACATTAAGGAAGTGGGGAAAATCGGGAACAAACCGGTAAACAAACGGAGAACCAAGGCGAGGCCGAATTGGAAAAAAGGACCATAAAGAGACCTTCCAGAAGGTCCAAACTCGAGGGGAGGTTGAAACGCTGATGGGGAACAATGCAAAAATTTTTGTACGACAAAAAAATCAAAAGTCAAACGAACTTGGCGCACCAAAAGACACACACGTGAAATAGTGAACCAAAGGGGACCAAGAGACACTTACAGGAGGTCCCGCCTTCCGTCCCACCCTGGACCTTACCAAGGGGAAAGGTACGCGTCCTGAGGAAAAGAGGCGGACACACTGGAAACAATCAATTTGTACAAAAAAAGAAAATACCTGATAAAACGAAGAGACCGGGACGGGCGGCGGGGGGGGTGCAGCCGAACCATGGGGTTACTTGGCCCGGCGAGGGGGGGGGGAAAGATCGTATTAATGCTCGGCATTACGCCAAACACCTTTGGGGGGGGGGGGGGGGAAAAAACTGGGGCTTGGGAATATTTCACGAGAAATACCAACGGTTTGGTTTTTGTCTCAGACCACCCACATTTTCAAAGAAAAAAAAAAAAAAACCGTTGACAAAAGAGCTCTAGATTGTTCGCTCAAGAAGGAGTCCAACCCAGAAAGAGGGGGGGGACGAGCAAAAAGAATAATCGGTGCTAGCTCCGAATGCGATCCACGCATAGGGGGGGGTATGAACTATTTTTTAGATGTACACGCCGATGGACGTTAGGGAACACTTGGACCTATGAGGGGCGCAAAAAAAAACCCTGTCGTAAGGACGACACGGGGCGCCCGATCTGGTTGTGTGTCAAAACAGCCTATTCGAAAAAAAAAGCAAAAACAACAGTAGAAGCCGAAAACCCATATACCAACGCACAAACGAAAAGTGGCCGGTCAAAATGGCAAAAAAAGGGTTTGGGGGTCAGAGGGGGGCAGTGAAATCCCGACTCAAGAAAAAACAAAAGTAGAGAAAAGAGGGCCACGTTTGAAGGTGCCAACAGCAAGGTTCCAAGACGCCCTGCAAGACTTTGATCTGGGAATTTTGCCAGGATGAAGGCACGAATACGCCTTTACAAAAAAAAAAGGGAATCGCGAAACTGGCGCACAAAAGATTCGACAAAGGCCAGCCGCCGAGGGGCGGGGAAGGTGCATGTACTGAAAGGGATCGTCACTTGGACAATAGGGATGACCGTTCCCGCAGAGAGATCGTTGTGGCACAAAGCAAGTTTAATAAAGCCATGATGAACACCCGGGGAACCAGAAAAGTTGGGTACGGGCGGGAAGAAAGGAGGAGAGGAAAAAAAAAAAATGTAGGCGGCAGTCCAAGGAGGGCCGAAAAACTCTGATTGCTCCCAAAAAAAAAAGTCTCGAGCAAAGGGAAAAAAAGTGTGGGGGGCAAAAGTGGTAACTATAAAAGCGCACCCAATACACGGAAGAGTGAAAACCACAAGGCGGCTTAAAACGCCAGGGACACTGGGGAAGAGGGGGCGATGGATTAACCGGCAGGGAGGGGGGACGCCATGTGTCAGGGATTTCTGCATTTCAAAACTTGAAAAAGCTTGAGGGTTTTGGGAAAGGCGGGGAAAGGAATGGTGTTGAGCAAAGGCCGTTGAAAAAAAGTACTGTCTAAAATGTAAACCGACCCAAAACAAAGGACACGGGAGGTCGCCAAACAGAAAAAGCGGGGAATAGGTTGTATTTCATGTAGTCCAAGGAGGTCCTTGGATAGGTCCCTGAAAGGAAACCACATGCAAAATGGGGCCTTACCCTTGTGGGTGGAAAAATTCGCCGAGCAAAACTAATATCGGGGAAAAAATGGACATTGAACGAAAAAAACCAACTAACGGTGGGGGGGACACTAAAAGGTTGCCAAGGGGGCTCTTTTGGGGTACACTCTTTATGGGGAAACACGTTACATGTGGGAAAGGGGTTTGCACCGGCCTCAAATTAACACACACGAGTTTCCAGTTGAGGGGGGGCAGTGGGAACCCACGACAAAAAGGTTTCAGGTCGAGGCCGAAAAAAGAATTTCTTGCGCCATTGTGGTACCTATGCGGAAACGCTGACCGCCTTCGACTGAAAGGGCTATGACTTTGCAACAGGGACACTCGCAAGGTGTGTGGGGGAAAACCGGCAAAAAAAGGAGTTCACTCGGGGATTGAGTGGATGTGAACAACAATGATTTTCCTGAAAGGGTTACTAGGCGACAAAAAAGATGGAAGGGCCTTTTGAATAAAATCGACGACCAAACGGTGCTGGAAGGGGAAGGAAAAAAGGGTGCATCATTAAAAGAGTAATTTTCAGAGAGACGAAAAGGAGGGTGATGAAACCAACTGTCTGGAGGGGAACAAACTGGGTTGTCAAAGAAAAATCATCGGGGACCGCAAAGGCTGGGGAACGAATAAAGGGAGCCGCACAACGCGAGCATCGAACAAACCACCATGACGCAAAAAAAAAACGGAAAGGACAACGCCTAATTGGAACCCTGTGCGGGTGTGACAAAGGAAAAGAGACACAGGAAGGATCAAATTAAAAACGCACAAGGGGAGACGCTGGGGTGCGGGCTGGCGGATGCAAACAACCGACAACAACGAAAATGTGAAAAAAAGGGCGTTGGTTTTGACGACGGCCTAACTCAAAACCAAGAGGGAGCCCCAATAAACTGAACTCGGAATAAATACCTTTGGCGGGGCTGTCGCACCACTTGAGAAGAGGGGGATTTTATATCAATTAGGACCAAAAGGGGAAGGACAGTTTCCTTGTTTGATAAGACAAGGGTATGTGGGGAAATGACGGTGTGATGAATAAGTAAGGGAAAAAAGTGAGTTCCCCAAAAGGGAATATTGCTGGGGGGGGGGGGGTAACGTGGGATAAGAGGGAAGCCAGATTTGTTAAAACGTTAAAAAAACTTTGACCAGATCTTACTGAGGGGAAAAAAAACAACTGCCGAATACGGTGCAGGGGGGACCAAGGCGAGATGTTTTGTCGATCTACTCTGGGGTACATTAGATACGAAGGAAAAAAGGATACAAGAACCGGAAAAGATTAAAAATACTTCTTTGTCCTGGTAAGAGAAGGGGGAAAAC
>Ga0179593_1498839_pt1 | contig 12005 bp, 12 predicted proteins | sample CZODoug2_1_08_16_FD_185931 | JGI IMG/M metagenome (GOLD analysis project Ga0179593, IMG submission 185931) | Vadose zone soil fungal communities from Angelo Coast Range Reserve, California, USA - CZODoug2_1_08_16fungal (PacBio error correction) | ecosystem: Environmental > Terrestrial > Soil >...
TCTTGCTAGGATTGAGGCCAAAAGAGTTGGGAGGGACCGTTATGAGTAAGAAAGCGTTGAAGCGGGGTAAAAATGAAAACTCCTGGGGCTGGGGTTGAAACGCTTGGAATTTGGGTGAAGTAAACTAAGCCGCATGGCTGCACTGTTTGCACGCGATGGGGCAATATCGGTACCCATAGGGACTAGTATACAAATACGGGTGCGGCTGAACCAATCCAAGTAAGGTCAAAGAAGAATGGAGGGGAAAAGAGCCCGCGGGGTCTCCGGACGGGTTCCAAGGGGTGCTAGCAGGGGTTTTTAAAGCTGGGGAGGACTCTGGCGAAAGCAATAGATAGGAGGTTAGGGGAATGCTATCAAAAGAGAGGGTAACAGTGAACCGTTTTCACAAAGAATTGGGGGGAGGGAAACTGACCGTGGAAAGCAATTGCATGGCAGGAATTTCCACTGGCTGGTGGACATTGCAAGGTTGTACATCCAAACCGAAAATGGGTGGCGTACACGTTGGGGATGGCATTAGTTGCGCGGGGGGTCATCAATCTGTTCCAAAAGACAAGCCCAAGATCGGGCGGCGAACCAGAAGAACCCCTCTAGAATTGGTCAAAGCCAAGGTTATGGACAGGAAGCCAAAGGGTCATTGCCGCTGGGGACAAGGGGAACGTAAGGTGGAAGAATCAGGGAACGGCGAGCTGCGAACATTGTCATCTAGGGAGAGACGTAGTGTTGGGATGAGGTGTACGGGACCGTCGAAACATAAACCGGTGTTAGAGCGTTTGCAAAAAAGGGGAGAGCTTGGGGGGTCTCAACTTGGGTGGAGGACGGTTACCCGTTATAAAAAGGAATGGACTTTTTGGACTCCGAAAGGACGATGAGTTAAATCAGGATGTCTCCAAGGGGAGCCCTCAAGAAATTGTTCTGACCCTTCAGGTGATGGTGGCCGTAGACGGGGAAAGATGATGAACAAGGGGTTGGGCTTGGACTCCTGGGGGTTCAAAGGGAGTCGTACTTAAAGACAAAAGGTGCAATCTTCTTGGGGGGGGGAGTGGAGCAGTTTTCAGCCTCCGGGCGAACTGGGCTCAATGTGCAATTGGGAGAAAGCGGCACCGATCCTAGGCGTCGAGGGGGCAGAGTTCTCAACGTTAACCTGGTTCGTCCAGTCGTCCGTTGGCGGAACTAGGGGTTTGGTGGCTCCTCTCACAAAACAGGTTGAGACTTATGGGGTTGTAAGACTGCGTTATATTTATAAAACTACGAAGGGATCTGCCTCTTGTGAAGGTGGGGGACGTGCGACTGATAAAATCGACCCGGGCAACGTTCCTGGAAAAGATTGAGTGGCCGTCTCAGTTATTGGGACAGAAGAAGACCGGGCAGCCGGTTCGGCAAATAAAGCTGGCAGCGTAAAAAGAGAGACGTGCATAATGGGAGAGAAAAGGGTGTTTACAATGTGTTAAAAAACTAGTTGTTAAGCAGCAATCCGGAGTGTACGCGACTGAAGAGTCTACCGGGGTTATACTTGAATCCCGCTTAGAACAAAAAAACCGGGAGGCGCGGATAGGGGCCATGAAAACTCTGCCGCACGGCTCAGCGACAAACAAACAATGCATTGCTTCTGGATAATGTGAAATCCTAGGACCAGAGTTTCTAGACACGTCTCGCGCAAATCTATAGGGAGGGAGTGCCGCGCAACCAAAGGGTCAACGTTGGGGATTGAGGGCGCGCAAAACCGAGGAGGCTGCAGGAAGAGGGGGAAAACAACCAAATTGGAGAAAATAAAGCTTGCTTAATTCTCGCATTAAGACGAGATAACGGGTGGAAGGGCCGACGATACGGGTGGTTCATGTGAACAGGCACGTTCAGGCACTCAGACCATAAGTCACACATCCACACTGCAGGGTCACAAGCATCATATATAGAGCAGGAAAAAACAAGGCAACAATGTCTATCTCCTCGTTAACTGAGGAATTGTTTCGCCATCTTCACCGGTCGTACCGGGAAGTAATCCCACCAACCAGGATACGGCCAAGGGGGTCTTGAACACCCCATACCGAGAAAAAGCCAAACAGAATCTTGTCAAACTTCAGCAAATTCAGTTTAACGCCAAAGAGGGAAGGGGGCCTTCTCTGCGAGAGGGAGCACCTTAGCGCAGGGCACAGATCGCATGAAGTGACAGGAACCAGAAAAACCGTGGTCAGGAGACGTTTAAAGTCAACCTTTTTAAAACTCAGCAAAAAAAACTTGGAAACACAACTGGAATCAAGCCAGTTGGAAGTCATAAAACATGTGTGCATTGTTGTGCTTGGCGAAGCCTACCAGCAATTACTGATTGTGAAACATCATTAACGGAGGAAAGTCTACACAGCTGTAGCCTCTTTTGGGAGCACCAACACCACGATTTCAACTACGGGGTTGCACCAACGCGACATCCAAACGAAAGGGGGATGTTAGATGTGTGATGAGAAACCCCCTAAACTTCTAAAATCACGAACGGGCTCGACCATTGCCAGCATTGGCCACGAAAGGCCTATCGCGTTACCTTACGACGCCGCTTAAGAACCTAGTAGGATAAGTGAAACCCCCCTCACCCCAAAAACCCCCCAACCCTTCAGCCCAACACCCCCCCCAAAAAACCCACGGCCCCCCCACCTCCACACCTCACCCGCACACCAAACCCTCCCCACAAAATCCCCAACCCACTCGTTTCAATGACTGGGGGGTGGTGTGGGAGGTGTCACCTTATTGGAGAGAGGGCGGATTTGGAAACACGGACAAAGGCTGCTGGCAGACGACAACTTACGGAACGGGGTCACGGCTGTTGGGTCATTGCAGCGCAACTTAGGGAGGAGGCAAAAGAAAGGGTGCTAGCACCCAGCTCAGAACAAAAGCGGATCATAACTATAAAGACCAAAACAAAATAAGGAAACGCTTAACGGCGGGAATGTAAGAAACTTCGCCACGGCTTGAACACAAAAGTGACGAAATGGTTTTTTTTTGAAACGCAAGCTGATTCGTTAACCAATTCAGATGTTGAAACGGCTAACCAGATCGTTCTTAACCGGGCTCATAAAAACAAAGCGGAATTGACGAAAAGAAAGGGGCAAAAAGGAAAGAAGTTACGAAAAGCTTGCGGGTTATGTGCTGGTGGGGTCAGAATATCAACTCTGAGCTGTAGGGGGGTCACACACAGGCAAAAAGGCAACAATCAGTCTGTGGGGGAAAAGCTAAGTCGAAAAGAGAGAGGCCCGAAGAATTCGGCGCAAAGACGGAGCGAAAAATAAAACCGGGCAGAACACGAAAAAAAGGAAAGGCTATAGATAGCAGACGCCGGTACTGTGAGGGTACACAAAAAAGGCGCCGTTGAGCAAAGTACAAAGAACGGAAAAAGAGAACCTGTTGTGAGAAGGCGGGGACGGGCAAAAAAAGTGGTGTTCAACTCGTAGTAGGGGGGGGGCACGTCTCAGGTGTTGGGGGAGTAGGCGATGGGAGTGGTGATCCAGGCAGAGATGATTGTTGATGGTGGGTCGAATGGAGGGGGGGGGGGGTTCCGAAACTGCGGGGTGGGTTAAAGGGTGCCGACAGGAAGGAACTGCGGCAAAAACGTCAGGGCTCAAGTGACGGTTGAACAGCGGAGGCCAAGCCCCCGATGTGTTGGAGCGGTATCAGTGGGAAAAAAAAAACGCCAGAGTGTATCAAAAAGCGGATGCTAATAGAACAGGTAGGGAAAGGAATGGGGGATTAAAAAAAAAAGTGGTCAAAACGAAAAAAAGAACGTGGTGTCTCGCCGAGGTAAGATTACGCGACCTGAGGGCAAAATGAGGTTGGGCGGGGGGGAATAACAGGTAGGTTTGACTCGGTGCTTCCGAGCCTTTCGATGGATCGAGTCAGCATTAGTCCAGAAGGAGCTGGAAAGCAGGGTGGGGTGGTGAAAGTGGGGCGCCTGGCGATATGTCAAGGTACCCACATGGTGATAAAAAGGGATTTCACCTAGGGTCGTGTAACGAGTGGTGGCGACGCTGTGTTCTGCAGAATGGTGACAGGTGGCACAGAAGAGGGGACTGAGGGAGTCTGCCATGGCATAGAGGGGCCCAAGAATGGGGGGTGTAAAATCAAAGGGGCTAAGAAGTCGACAATTTAAGGGATGGGCTTGGGGTTGCAACAGTAGCGGCCTTATGAGAAGTTAGTGGGGGGGGATGCAGCAGTAGTGTCAACGACTGGTAGAACCGTCGTCCTAGTCACAAGGAGAATCTTTGAAAAGAAAACTGGGTAATACAGGGGCGGAAGGACAACGGCTCCCAAACTCAAGGGGTTCTTCACAGGCAAGCCAAGTCGTGCCTATGCGTGGCTCATTCCCGTTGTGGGGAAGTGCTGCGCGCTGATGCACAAAAGTTATGTCTTAGGGCGGCCCAGTAGTTTCTTAAATCATGGGGAAACGTAAAGTCTCGAACAAGGGAACAGATGGGTTCTAGGAGAATCGCGTTGCCTGCGCGGGCGACAACTGATGCTGTCAGGTGAACAGAAGGCGGTCAAGGCAGAGGGGGGAAGAGGAACTAACAGGGACCGGGGGGGGGTGGAGTTGGGAGGAGAATGGAACCGCTCTTCGTCAGAGTTGGTGGGGAAGTAGGTGGGAGGGACACGAGGAAAACCCTTGCTATGTGGGGGGTGGGGGGTGAAGACTAAAGAAATTCGAGGGAATGCAAAGACGAGACGAATTTAAGCGCGGCCCAGCATTGGGGGCTTTTCCTTAAATAAGAGAAGAAAGAGGGAACGACATTGAGAGTGAAGGAAAGGATTCGATCAGTCACGTCTTGGGTGCCACTGAAAACCACAGGTTCTGGGCCAGTTGCCAGAATGACGACACAATGAATTGGGGACAGTCACTGTGCAAGGTGGGTGGTCCCTCATTGAACTTACACAAGCAAAAGACGGGAGGGAACGTCGACGGCCTATAAAGAAGATAAGAACCGTGACTGATGGGTTCACGAAGTACCGCTTCGAGAGCGGGCCTAGAACTTTCACGAAGCGAAAGGCTCGGGATCTCAAACAACGGATTGAAGGAAGATATGGAAGTTGAAGCCCATAGGTTCCCCTCTCGCGCGAATCTCTAATCGGTGCCAGGGGGCACCGGTCACCGGTTAGATTAGAGGGGTCGAGGGAAGAAGGAGGCTGGGTTCTTATGGAGGGCAAACAAAAACAGGGGGAGCAGTAAACTTTCATCTTGTTTTACTTCAGTCTCAAGGGAATCACTGGCCAGGTATGGGAGTGTCAAAGGAAGTGCGGAAATATGATGGAAGAAAAGAGACTCTGCATGAAAGAAAAGATCTCTGGGGGATAGCATTACACAGAAATCTGAGAGGGCTACGTCGTGTTATGTATCGACTAAACGTACTGGAGGGACGGAATTCAACAAAATAGGGCGCGATGTTTCGTGCGTTTGACACCATACCGGCACACCGGGGGGAAACGTAGAAAGCGAGCTCGTTAAGGGTCGAAAAGGCCAGAAAATCAAACCCAACCTCTTAAGGTGTGAACCGTCCTAGATGCAAGTTACGTAAGCTGGCGACCTTGCCCCCGGGGAGGATCAGAAGGCAGAAAAAAAACCTAAAACCAGAACGAAGGGAAACATTGTTTTGTACGAAAGACGACTCCGTTTAACAATTGGCCAATGAAAGCAGGGGGCTCACTTCACCACCGGTAAACGAAAAAACGCTGGGGGGCGGGGCAAAAGTAGTTTGGAGGTTTGGCGGCCTAACGTGGAGAGGGGCCTAAACACGATAATTCCGGGGATCACTGATAGACATCGTCTGTCTGAACCAGTAGCGGCTGGGGGAGACCAAAACTCAGGTAGAAATCCACGAATTTTAGCACACGGGACAGGGCAAAATGGCCATCCACAAATGGAAAAGTGAAGGTGTTCGGGTAATTATTGTCTATAAATTCTAATACGTCTCCGGGTGAGACCAGATGGCCATGAACGAAGGTTTTTTCGCCGCGGTGGCCTGTCAAACGACCCAGCAACACGCTGAAACTGGAAAACGTATTGCCTCTTGTTAGGCCCTATAACTCTTGACACCGGGATACTGGGGAAACATCAATGGGGGTAGGTATTAAAAATAGAGAGGGCGGGAGCTGAGCAATGTCCTGCACCTCCAAGTGTGGAAGCGTCTGACAGCAAAATGCGCCCCAGAAAGAGGTTACTGATCGAAAAACGACTAAAGTAAAAGAGTCAAACGATAAGACGCAAATGAACAACAGCACCAAAGAAAATAATTAATGGCGTGAGGGGGAATTATTATTACACGAAAGGTGGGGGGAAGGGCGAGCACGTGCCTCCGCATGGGTCATGGGGAAGGCGTAAAGGGTGCGTACCCATTCCCAGGTGACAATGGAGTTTACATAAGATTCAGAGGAAGGCTTTAAAGAACAAATGGAGGGGGACGGGTACAGTAGAGCTGCCGAAGACCAATCCTGTTGTCCTGCTATGCAATCGGGAAGTCGAGTTACTCTACCAAAAAGTAGGTGGAAATCAAGGATGAAACCTTATGTTGTCTCACTCATCGGATTGGAGAAAGTACGGAAGCCGCGGACAGGCCAACAAGAGAGAAGGGAAGCTCATTTCAGGCAAAGGCATGAATTGAATCCGAATCTGTGGCTCAAAACGTGAGAACCAGAGGAACCGCATTTTGGAGCAATAAATAAGACAGAAGTGAACGCCAACGAGGGAGAAGCATTAGAAGTATAGGTCTCACAACAACGGAAGATATTAATGAGGGAGAGAAAGCGCTGTTGTTGAACCGGGGCAGGTTCATGTTGGAATTGGATATCCAGAGGCAACGTGAATATGAGGGGCGGAAAAAGGATGATAGAAGGGGGGGGCCTGTGGGACGCAGGCAGGATTGAAAATCGAAGGGGAGAGACTAAGTATCTGGCACGTATCGGCCAATCTTATAGAGCGTAGGTGAAAAATGGTGTTGCAGGCCAATGGACAAAAAAAAGGCTCGACCATTGGGAGGAAAGGGAGGAAGAGCGTCTCCGTGGAGAAAGGACAGGTTGCAGGCCTTCCTACGTGGAGGTGGGAAAGTCCCCCCGAAGTTGATGACCTGAAAGACTCAAGTTGCGAAATGCAGGGGGGCTGAAACACAAGGGGGGAAAACATAGACAGGAAGTTCTTCCCGGAGAAACACCGGGGTGGGGGTGCTCGGTGGGGGTGTGATCGAAATACACAGAAAAAGTTTCAGGACAAATTCTGGTCGTGTCGTGGATAAGGTTGGAGGAAAATGTGTTGGAGGCGGTTGGGCTGTGCCAGCGGTTAGTTTGTGTGCCCTTCGTGAAAAAACACACAGACAAAAAAACAAAGGGGCATGCTGAAAAGGCAAGCGGACTTTGTATGTTCGTGAGCTCCCCCACCCACGCGGTTTGTCCAACGGTGGGCGCAGAGAGGGAAGCGCGTTTAGGAATTGAAATCGCGCAGTGGGAGGAAAGGGAGGGGGTTCGTCTACGCGGCTGGTGACGGTGGCAGAGTGGTGAACCTTGCAAGTAGGAGCTGACAAGGGTGGGGTAAGGCCAGCAAGCAGGCAAGGGAACACAGGTTCATAACTGTTCTTTGAAACTGGTCGGTGGCTGAAGGATGGTGGAAACGTGGTGTCTTCCGTAGCCTGGCCACAGGGAAAGCAGACAGATATTGGGTACTTTGCATTAATAACCGGAAAGGGGAAAAGAGAGGGGGAGAGAGGGAAACCTAGTAAAGCGTCTCCAACCAACGACATCTGCGCCAAAAACAGAAATCTGCTTAGGTGAATCCACCAGGGGGTAGGTTTCAAGCAGAACAATGAAAAGGTATTGGTGTTGTCATTGAAAAGCAGGATTTGAGAAAGGAGCGGGACAACACTGTGCCAGGGGGGAGGGAGTGGTTCGGAGATGTTTGTACGCTGCCCTTTGCAGGGGCGCTCTCAATTTGGAGATTCAAGCTTATGCAGAAGAGGGAAAATATGAAATAAGAAAAGGTGGGGGAGTTTCTGACGAATTGGCTCAAAACAGAAAAGAGCTCTGCTTCTCGGGATAAAGACGGTATGTTTTGGTTTTACCCGCGACACGGGATAAATTGATTGAGTGTGTGGGGAAGGGTAAGAAAGAGGAGTCTGAGAGGGCAGAACGAAAACAGGGAGGCGGTCCAGAACATTTTTGAAGGCCTGGCGCTGACATGACAATATAGTCCAGTAAGGAGACAGTAGTGGCAAATGTCGTTTTGGAAGAGTTGACAGAAAAACCTGGCAAGTAAACTGAACCCCCGGTAAGAAAGATAAAGCACTAGGAAAAAAAATATCGCAGAATTTGAAAAGCACTTGGGGGGAAGGGGGTCTCATTTTGACAGACCTGAAGGCAGAGAAGGGGGGTCGGAGCTCGCAACGGTGACACGGGGGGGGAATCCTTGGGGAACGTCTTAAAGCGAGTTAGCCCACTTTGACCGAACCTCTCGGCTCACATCCGACACCATAGGAGAAGATAAAAGAGGGGGGGAAGCCTAGAAATTTGAAGCCGAGAAAGTTGAGGCTTTTCTATGGCTATACCCTCGCCCGAATCTACAGTCTCCGGGGCGGCCACCATGATTTCAAACATGGTGTTGTCCTGATGTTCTTGAAAGTGAAGAATAGGGATACAGAGTAAAGTAATGAAGGTGAGTGATGGAGAGGGAGACCAAAGTTGGGGGAGGATTCAGAGGAATCGGCATTCGCCGATCGCTTCAGTGTCTACTACTCTTCTTCGTATCGGCACTCCCCGAGCTTGATCCCTGGGGTGAGGGCTCAAACGTAAACGCCCGCCCACGGGCCGCCCAAGTGACTCTGGAACTCAAAGCGAAGCGCACACGAAGTTTTCCAAGAGCTTTCTGGCAGGGGAGGTGAACCGTCACGAACAGTTTGGGGGCCGCAACAATGGTAGGGGAACGCGAGGATAAGAGGTGATGGGAATAGGGGAACGTCGGAGGACCGGTGGACGAACAAAAAACCTCAGGGTAATAAAGTCAGCCAACGGCGGAGGTAGCGAAAAAAAATATCCGTCGCCTACGACACGCCCGACAGAGCAGTTGACAAAACGGGGATTTATTGGGAAAGAACAGTCTGTTAAGACACGAACCCTCCGGAGAGGGAACCATCTTTCGTAAGGTAAAGACTGTGGCACATATACGCCAAGGATCTCGAGTGTACGAGCGAAAACAAAAGAAATGAAGGGGACAAACTAATGGGGGGAAGGTAAAGGTGGGGGGGGGGGCAAAGTCCACATATAAGTGGGAAAGGCTAATTAACTTGGGGAATGCACAGGAAACAACTGTGATGAATACGGCACCGCTTCAGAACAATGGAAGTTTGCAGGGAGAGGCAAAACTTAATATGAACAGGTCTAAAGAAAGGAATTTTCAGAATCTCCATCAGTCAAGGGAAAGAAGTTCCTACCGACTGCAAGGGGGACCTGCGTGCCGGACGCGAACAACGATTTCGGCAGTGCAGGACCTGGGACCAGTGAACACTAGGCTTTCCATGTTAAAAAGGGAAAGGGGGGGTTGTACACGCCCCGGTGCTTGCTGAACCGCCGCGTCGAAGGACGTCCTGACTTGCCGGCGTGAAAAACAGTCGCTAACTCGATTGCGCCGCCGCTGTTAAGAATCGTTCGCTGGGCCACATGCAACGACAGGGGACTGCTTGCGCACAAATAGGAACACTAGTATGCCGTCAAAATAACCGTTCTCCTATGCTGCCCTCACATGTGATCTGGGCGGAAAGGGAATCTGGGGGATGGGCGACGTCCTCCCGATAAGTGGGAATAGGACAGATATGGAGTACACTATGGCCGTCACCAATCTTGCTCATCAATCAAAAAACTCATCAACACAGAGTGCCAACTTTTATGTCAATTGAACCACATCACATGGGTACTTGCTCGGTAATTGGGTCAAAACTTCTTGGGGAGGAGAACAAGGAGCGACAAGTTTTTTCGGGGTAACCGGTCATAAGGAGCCTTCCGCGTTTGCTACACAACCAATACCATGACAAGGCGAAAGCAGAATAAGCGTAAGGGGAAACAAACAACAGTGAAAAATGAGCGGGACCGATACATCTTGTTAACGGTATTCCATGAGGAGGGGAATACTCCGAAAGAGAGGGGACAAGCATGAAACTAAGACAAAGTTATTTTGTAATGAAAAAATATCGTCCTTTGAAAGGAGTATGGCGAACCTAAGGCGGACACTAACATAGCGATCCTGGAAGGGGGTCTGAAACATTCAAGTGACAGTACTAGGCGGAGAGTCCGTCAGAGAAGTCGTGGGATAACGGTGACCTGCAATAAAGAGAGGACTGTCAAGAAAACAACGGAATACGGATACAAGGTAACCCGCTTTTCACGACGCATTAAGGGTCAAAAAAAGGGGGGTTAGGCTCGGAGATATGAATGCGGGTAGGGAAGAGGGCTTGAACGGGTAACCCATCAGGCGACCCTCGTGTTGTCAACTCATCGCTTTCACGGACGGGTAAACAGGCAAAGTCATAGGCAGAGAAAGAGCAGGGGGTGCCAATGGGGGAAGAAGAAGTTTGAAATCACTGTGGAGCATGCCGAGAGGCGGGGAATTTCGTAAAACGGTAGAGTGAAAATAAGGTGCTATAGGGCAGGGGGAGGAAATCTCCATCCTAACAAGAGAGGACTGTCCTCACACAACGGAGTGTCCACGGGCGTGCAGCGACTCCATGGTGGAAAATCGAACGATGGAAAAACTGGGATAGAGGGGAGATTAATGATAAGCGAGTGGGTGTCATGCAATTGGAGAAAACAGTTTCTAGTCAACTTGGGGGGGATAAGGCAAAAGTCCCGAATACGAGCCTCATGCTGAGGGTCCCTTCTTGGGCTTGTTTTCAGGGAAAGTTTGGAGTAGTGGGAGAGGCCAGTGGTGTTTCGCGAGAGGGGGTCCAGCAAAAGCATTGTTGGCGGCAAACACAACAGAATATTCTCTAAACAAGGCCCCACAGAGGGGAGTGTCATGGTCACGAAGAAGACAACCTAACGGTTTTCACATCGGAAAGGGTGTCCGTGCCGGAGCAGTTTCATTACGCTGTGAATTTCTATCGGGTATGCAGGAAGGGAGTAGGGCTTCACAGAAAACGAACAGGGGGGGAAGGGGGACTATGTCGCTCCAACCTAAGGGTAGGGGTAACCAAGCGCATCATCGTAACATCAGGGGGGTAGGGGCTTAGAAAAATTTCGGAACAATGGGCGGAGGGGGGTGACTTGTAAGTACACCAGCTGGTTCTAGGGTAGCCTGTTGCATGTCCTCAGGAGCATACTTCTTTAATAGGGAGAAACAAGAGCCACGTGGGGGAAGAAAAATCAGAGGGGGGTCTAAACCAGGAAAGAGGGGGATGGGGGCCGTTCATTAGGGGGGTGGGAGGTGGGATTGGTTGCATGGGCCTGAGGTGTTAATTCGTCCGTGGTGACTAAAAAGAAAGGTAGGCGTGGGGGAGGGGGAAGAGTTTGTATGAAACATGGGCGACGGGGGGGATTCGGAAATGGCTTCCGGGTCGCATAAAGAAGGTCACTAAGCATACGCCGTGGGTCGGAAGGGTGGATGGCGAGAAAGGAGAGGACTGACTCGGAACGGACCGAGGAAGGATGGTTGGGTACCCGCCAAGGACAGTGGCTATTACCTTGAATTGAGTGTGGCAGGGAAAGGAAACACGTACGGGAATGAGGAAGAAGAATAAACGACGGGTAAGCGAGGAAGAAAGGGGCTACCAGGGGTTAATGCGGGAAGGTCTAAATGAAAGCAGAGTTACTGGAAACATGGTTTTCCAATCAGGCTTGGTTGAAAGGAAATTGTGCGACCTGGGGCCGGGGAACACAAAGGAACATCGGAGAGGAATGCATTACTCTTAAAAGAAAAGGGAGAAATTGAAGCAGAGCAATTGTGTGGACATTTGTACATACTAAGACATCAAATTGAACGAATGCAACAGGGAAAATATCAATTG
>Ga0179593_1545203_pt1 | contig 12005 bp, 22 predicted proteins | sample CZODoug2_1_08_16_FD_185931 | JGI IMG/M metagenome (GOLD analysis project Ga0179593, IMG submission 185931) | Vadose zone soil fungal communities from Angelo Coast Range Reserve, California, USA - CZODoug2_1_08_16fungal (PacBio error correction) | ecosystem: Environmental > Terrestrial > Soil >...
GAGGGGAAAAAAGACCGCGGGGGCGGGGTGGGGGGGGAAAAAAAAAAAAACAAAGGGAAATGGAGGAGTCGCAAACCCTAATACGATCGGTTCACTTTCCGGAAATGACGCGCCAGTGGTGTGTGGTAAGGAAGAGCGACAAAGGGTGCCAAAGCAAACCATCGATGAAGGGGGGGGGGGTGTCTTGTCTTTGGAAAAAGGGAACGAAAAAAATAACCCGTAGATGGGGGCGGAATTAAAGCAGGGAGCTGAAAAAAAAAAAAAAGAATATACCTCATCGCAGGGCCTTGATATCGGGAAAACCGGGAAGAATCTGAACGGGACACGTTGGGAAAAAAAAAAAAAAAAAGAAGAATAATAGGGGAAGCAACCGGAGCCACCTCATGTAAAACCTAGAAGCAGTCAGGAGGGGGGAGTGGGGTTACTGTGGGTTACTCGAAAAAAACTGGGAGAGGAAAAGAGTTTCGGGGAGTAACTACTGCAGAAAACCTTGTTTGTGTCGGAAAGGGGGGCACTGTCAAAAAGAATCGGCATGCGAAAAACGCGGCACGGCAAGTTTCAAGCAGAAATCGGGGAAAAAAAAAATGGGGGGGCGAGCCCAAGGGGAAAGGGAACGTCTTCATCGATAAAAAAAGACATCGCGTAGAGATAACCTAACAGCTTGAAAGGGGACGGGAGAAAGAGGAAAGTTCTTATTGTCGTTCAAAAAAAAAAAGGAATGGTTCCTTCCCACGGAACAAGGTGGGGAAAGGGGGAGAAATGCGCCGAAAAATTGGCACGCTGGAAGGCAAAAAAAGAAAAAGGAAGATTGCTTTTATTTTGAAAAAAAAAAAATAAGACACCACCGGGGGGGAAGGAAAGGGGCAGGGGAGTCTAACAAAAAAAATAGAAGAAGGGCTCAGAAAAAAAAAGGCTGGGGGGGAGAAAAAAGTAAAATCAGGCTAGTGTTAGTGTTTTAAAACACCGTGTTTCTCGGATGCACGGGAGCCACGAAAAAAGCGCCAGGCCAAATCTCAGGTAATTCAAACAATAAAACACCTGGGGGGGTAAGTATTGTCAGGTATTGAAGACGTTTTAAAGAAAAAAAAAGGGCTCAGGAAAGAAAAAACGCTATGGTGTTTTAATAACGCTCTTTATAAAGAGCCAAATAAAAACTTAAGGGAAACAGTTTTTCTGAAAGCAAAAAGGAAAAGGGGGCTCTTCAGAAAAGAGCACATAGAAAAAGAAGTTGGGGGGGACTATCTTCGCTTGCGGCAGTGGGCGCTCAGGGCAAGCCCAGCGAGCAGGATTCGGCTGAAGAGAGGGGACGCGGGGCCATCTCCGCTTATCCTAAAAGGCAGGTCGGGAGAACTGATGAAAGACTTAGAAAGAGGGAACGAAAAAAGTTGAGGGGGGACCCTCTAAGAAAAGGACCAAAAAAAAAAAGAAAAAAAGCGGGGAGCGTTCGTCTACTTCAAAAGTACCATTTGGAAACAAGAAATTCAGGGGAGGGAAAATGTAAAAAGAGGGACTCCATTGGTGCCATCAATTGGGGGGGGGAAATAAGTTCTTTTTCCTGTGGGCACGAAAGAGTATCGAGTCGAAAATGCAGGAGGAAGACGGTGGGGGGGGGAGAAGGGAGGGGGGAGAGCCGCCCCATAAACACCTGATATTGAAAATAAGGAAAAAGGTCCCGTCCGTCCAGAAAAAAGTCGAAGGGGTAGGGGTTGCCGAAAAAAGGATATTAAGGAGAGACGTGAAAACAGTTTCTCGGGAGAGTGGAGAAGGGGGACGATGGGGCGGAAGGGAGGTGGGGGAAATGTCTGGGGGAAGATTGTCGGGGGGGGCGGAAAGAAGATAAGCAGGCTGCGCGGGGTTGTTTAAAAATTTGGAAAAGGGGAGTCTAAAAGGGGTTTCGCTGGGACAGCAGAAGACGTCCATCAGTGAAGTTTGGGGGGACCATATCGAGAAGAGGGGGATACGGGAAAAAACCTGTATTTGCAGAGAAGGGTTTCCGGATTAAACAATCTGGGGGTATGTTCCGCTGACAGGTTGGGGGCGACCATGGGAAACTTAAAGGGGACCGCTGAAGTATATCGGCAAGGGTTGAATCTTCTCATGACCCCATTCAGTAGGTGGTGGGGGAATGGCTGGGGAACAGGGAGGACTGCTATATGCATTAATGGGGGAAAAAAAAAAAAAAAAGAGAAAAACTCTTCCAGAAAAATTAAAAAAAAGAAAGTACGAAGTGCAAAGAAACAAGGGGGGGTCACATCATAAAAAAAGCATCCTATATGCGAAGGGGTGTTTGTCGGCAATCAAAATTAAAATAAGGGGGGGGTCGAAAAATTCAGTGCTCTTGCAGCAACTCTTGATGTCTGCTGCAAGGGGGGGGGGGTGGTAGGAAAATCGCAAAAAAAAAATCGAGGGAATTTCCGGTGCTGGGGTAGATATTGGAAAAGGGTGAGAAGAACTGGTATAGAGGGGGGGTAAATAGGGGAAAGGGGAAGGATCGTGTTGGCCGGTCCCCGAAGGTAAAGTTTTGGCGGGGTTGGAAAAAAAACCGGGGGGAAAAAGGGGGGACATGGTCCAGAAGTTGACAGGGGGGGGGGTGCTAAATAGAATTTCGTCATGTTCAACTGGGGGGGGGTTTTTGGGAATTTACGTATCCAGGGGAAGGGAAAGGAACTAAGGGAGGGGGGGGGTCTTTCAGCGTTTAGGGACAAGAGCAGGTATGCCAGCAATGTTTGGAGGGACGCGGGCTCAAGAGCTTTGCTTAACAGGGGGAGGGGGGGGAAAGGAAAGAAAAGTCGGTTTAAAGAGAGAAGGAATCTTCAATTTTTAAGATGGGGAGGGGGGGATGGAAGGGGGGGGAGAAGGGGTACACAAATCCAAAATACCCTATTATGAAGGAGGTTTGCGAAAGGTCCGAGAAAAAAACAAAAGGGGAAAAAGTTGGTAAATGGGGGGGCAAAGGTTCAGGGCATGACTTTATGGAATGGGAAAAAGTAAGTTGTATGGCGTGTCAAAGGTTTTTCGAGGGCCACAGGGGGGGGTAGATGGGAGGGGAAAAAAAAAAAAAAAGACAAAGTTTCTTCTAAAAGGGGGTAAGAAATTGATCCTGAAATTTCAAAACTCAGCAGGGCAAAAAATATCGGGGGGCTCTCTTGAAGAAGGGAAAAAAAAGATTCGCAAAGAAACGTCACGGACAAAAAGTAGGAGGTGGGCTGAAGTGCGGCAGGAAAAGAGAGAAAGGAAAGCCCGCCGGAACGCGGGACACGCAATTAAATCATAGGGGTCACCTTAAAAACGAAGAGAAATTTGAAGCTGTTTAGTGAGATTTAACGAGAAAAAAAAAAATGGGGATTTCGTCGGAGGGAAGACAAATCAAGGGGGGCAAAGGCCTTGGAACAATGGCGGGGATCGACCCGAAAAAAGGCCTCTGAATCGGGGGGGTATCAACTGGAGGAGGGGGGGGGAAGTTTTTCAAAAGCACAAATTATAGGAGAGCAATTACAGGGGGGAACCCCGCTCAGAAAAAATGTGAAGGGGATGCTTGTTTGGGGGGGTAGGTGGAGGTTGGGGGTTGGCGAGCCCGTCAAGAAAAGAAAAAAAAAGGGGATAGAAACGAAAACAGAAAAAGGGCATTGGTCCTTCTGGGAGGAAGGGGAACATTCGTGAATCAACAGAGAAGGGACGGTAGGTCCGAAGCACCTGGAAAAGGGTTCGGAAAGGACTATAGGAAGGACACTTGGGGGGAGAAGCTGAAAGGCCAAGGGGCAGATGCCATTCAATTCAGACTTGAAAAAAACAGTCAAGTGCGGATCAACGGTATAAAGACTAGGGGGAAAATCTAAAAGGGAAGGTGCTTAAGTCTTTACATTTTGGCCTGAAAAGGGACTTCGCTATTGGGAAGTGGGGGGGGGGGTATTGGGGGAGGTTCATGTGAACAAAAACCGGGAGGGAAAAAATCGCAGGAGGGGACAGAGGGAGGGGGAACTACAAACAGCGGAAGTTATAAAAGCGCGCTTATGCGGGGTTTAAACTGAAGGGGGGGGGAGGCAAAGGGAAGGGGGGCCGTGGATCGAGTTCGCTCGAAAATATATCCCTATTAAAGGGACCGAAAAAAGAAAAGAATTTCAGGCGAGAACGTTGTAAGCCAAGGGGGGGCGGGGGGAGGGAGAAGGTTAGAAACCCATTAAAGAAGACAGTTCACATTGGGGGATAGGCGAGGAAACCCAGGCGATGGGGGGGTGGGTATTGGGAAAGAAATTGGAAGATCCCCGTAGGGGGGGGGGAAAAACTCCAGGGGGTAATCTCGTTATAGGGATAGATGGGGGAAAAAACCATCGGTTAAAAGAAAACTTAAAAGGGGAAGAAAAGGGGGGTTTCGGAAAACCAGTGCATGACGGGGGTGAAGAGCAAAAAGGGAGGTGTGTGACTCTTAGGGCTCCAAAGACGGAAATTATTCCTGGGGTACTCGAATGTGGGTCAAAAAAAAAGGGGGGGGTGAAAGTGGAAAACCTGAGGGGTCCACATGCTTCAAAAAAAAAAAAAAAAAAGGGGAGGGGGGGGAGGAAATATAGAGATCTCAAACAAGGGGGAAGGTTTCTATAAGGGGGGGGAACCAACTATAGGGGAAAGGGGGGGTCAGAGGGACACTCCAAAGGGAATAGACACACCGTCCTTTTCTTAGGGAAAGAACGCCAGGGGTCCCGTGGCAGTGCAAAACTGAAAAAGTGGGAAGGGGAAAAAATTATAGGGTTTTTGGGTAACCCCTTCAAAAAAAGGGAGGAGACCTGAGTCCCCACCAAGAAGAATCACAGTGGGGGGGATCAGAAGAGGCGGGATGGTCTCGGGGAAAAAGAATTCATTTCTTGGGGGGGAGAAAGGGAAATCCAGGGGAGGAGATGAGGGGGGTCCAAGCCAAGAGCTGACGGAGGGAGAGGGGCCGAGGGACTCAGTAGATCGTTGGGGAAGGAAAAAGGGGCAAAAAAAAATCCGAGAGTAAAGGCTTATTAAAAAGGAAAAAGCGATACACGCTCGGGAAACGGTGGGGTGGTCTCAAAGAGGGACATAGTACTGAGTCCTTCCATCTTGTCACCACAAAGGAGGAACACCTCCCACAGCAAAGAGGAGGTAAAAACCCAGCAAGACTGGGGGGGCAGTCATATTTCGGTCTAACTCCAGGGGAGGTATTAATTTCTTTATGGTTGGGGGGGGCATCGGGGTGTCAGGTCGGGGAAAAAAGCGTGTCGCTCCAAAATAAAAAAAAAAGGGGAAAGGACGGGAGGAGAAGGCAGAGAAATGGCGTCTTCGGTTCTTCAAACAAGGTAGAAAACGGCTTCAAAAGAAGGGAAATGGATCAAAACCGGATCTCCCTATGACAGCCACGGCGCAAAAAGGAACTGGCGGGGGAAAAAATCGGCAAATCAGGTGTGGGTCAGGCCGTTCGCACGGTCGTTCGGGGTATACAAAGGGGGGGCTTCGGGAAAAAAAAGGTGAAAGAAGGCGCATTTATGGAACTGCCCGGGGACTCTGTCCCTAAAAGGGGTAAGGGCCACGGCCTCCTGGGGAAGGGGGCGGCAGGAAAGGAGAAAAGGGGGAAGAAAAAAAGAAGGGGAATCGGGGGGGGAGAAGGGTCCCTGTCGGTGGAGTGAATAGAAATTGTAGCAAATTTCGGGTTATACGAGGAGTAATGGTGAAAATATTGAAAAGGGTCCAGCAGACCGGTGCCGGGGGAAATAGCCATTTGGGGGAAAAAATTGGGGGGCACGGGATTGACGAGAAAACAGGGGGGGAGAGAAGGGGGGTTAAGGCAAGAAGACATCTTATAAGGCGCTGGTGAGAGATTAAATGAAAAAAGGAAGCAAGTTGACATAACAGGGTTGGAGGGGGGGGGGGAAAAAAAGGGATTGAAAAAAGAAAATAGTCATATGGGGGACAACTCCAATAAGCACAGCAAATTACAGCTGTGAGGAAAAGAACTGAAAAAAAACCGGGAAAGCAAGTATTACCGGGTTGGAAGGCCTGTAGAAAGAAGGGACCTGAAGAGAAGGGAACCCCCAAAAGAACGCTACAGAAATACCACGGAACACATTAATAGAACGGGGTAGGCTACCCGAAGAAAAAAAACCAGTCGCATGCGAGGAGGGCTTCAGAGGGATGGAAATATAGGGGTCAACGGTGGCAAAAGAAAGGCAGACTTTCTTATCAGAGACTACTTGTAAATAGGAAGAGGAGTGACTAACATAACGTACGAAAAATTGGGAAAAATGTAAAAGAAAAAGGACAAGAGTCAAACACATTTACATCCAGATGGGAGTCATTTATAAAAGGGCTTTCCGGTGGGACAATCGGCACCAATTCAGAAGTTCGGTTTAAAAGGAGAAGCGATGCTGCTCACGGCAAAGGAGATAAGAATCCTGGACCTAAAAAAACCGGGAAAAAAAAATAAATGATATGAATAGCATTCCAAGAGAAAAAAAAAAAAGCAGGCAACGAAAGCAAAGACTAGGGAAAAAAAGATGGTGGCAGGGACGTGGAAAAATGCAGGGGGGAAAGGGAAATCCGAAACGTCCGCGAAAAAGGTCCGGGACCGCAGGTCACAGGAGGGTTTGGTCGGAAGATGGCGCGAGTGGGGGGGGGGAGGTAATGTGGGGGGGGGAGGGGGGGACGTTCTAAAGAACTTTTGCTCTGAATGATAGGGGCGGGGAAGTTTTTCTGAAGAAAGTGAGGCCGGAAAAGTCTGTCAGCTGGGAAATAAAAACCTGAGGACAAAGGCGTCGGAATGCCTGAATATAAGAGAAAAATGGGATGGGTTACATGGAGAAAAGCCACACTGTCTCTCCAAGGAAACAAAGGGGGGTGGGCTGTCTGTTGCATCTACTGGGGGGGGGGGGGGGGGGGGTGGAGCTTAAACGGGACAAAAGAAGGGGTGTGGCGAAAAAAGGAGAAGGAAAACGATAGGGGGGGGGGAGGGGGACCATCTGAGTGGGGGAGCGCCTATTTCAAAAGGTGTTGGAAAAACCCAGCAGACAAGCAACGCAGAAAAGTGAGAGGGAGTTGCGAAAAGGCCTATCCCAAAGAGGTCACTCAAAAAGAGCCGCTCAAAGGGATTCCGGGGGGGGGAACAAAAAAGGGACAGCTTCTGAAAGATTCGGGGGCGAAACGTTGTCTCGGGGGAAACCGGCAAAGGAATGTTTCAGGGAAGAACGAGTCAGGAAAAGGTTAGATAGTATCGGAACCAGAGGGGGATGCCCTCAGTGTTTTGAAGAAAGCCTGTGTGGGAAAAAGGGCGGTCAGACAAATGGGAAGGGGGCTTGAAAATGAAGAAAAGGGGTCACAAAGCTACTCGGGGAGATGAAAATCATCTGAAACCGAAGAAGGGCGGGAGAAAAAAGGGGGAGGGTCGAAAGGGGGAGCCTAAAATAAAATGTAAAGAGGAGGGGGGACTGATGCGAGAGCCAGGCTCGCGGGAGGACACGCGGCGGAAAGCTCGCGGAGGCGTTCCAGAAGCTGACAAAGACAGCCGACGATGCAAACGCCACGAGTCGGGGGGGAAGGGGGGAGAGGGGTGCTGGGGGCTTGGGGGGGGTTATAAACCGGAAAGATGGGATAAAAAGGAGTAGGCTCTCGAAATAGCGATGCGCCGCGAAGTGAGAATTAGGGGGAACCCCAGAAACAAGAAAGAGGAAGGGGCCTGTTAGGGGTCGTATGCCGGGGCGGATCAAAGAAGAAGAGTGTGGGGGTCAAAAAAAACACAGTCCCCAGGAAAACCAGAAAAAGAGCACTTCAGGCGAAAAGGACGTTGTGGAAGGGCTGCCTGTCAGGGGGAGGTTTTCCGTCAGGTTTGAGAACAAGGAAAAAAATCTGGGGGCGTTAGGGGGGGGGAAAACGGGTCAAAAAGAGAAGGGGGTGGGGAGCCGCGCTAGAGAAGAAAAACCGGATTCATCAAAAAAACTGAGAAAGGCTATGGATGCAAAAAAAAAAAAAAGGGACCAGGGGAGGCCACAGGAAGCAAAAAGCGGGGGGGGGAGGGTATATGCGGTTAACTGGAGGAGGGAAAAGATGATATATCCGGCTAGCCGTTTGCATATGATCGTTGGGGAATGTTTCTCTCTGGAGAAAGGGCCGAAAAATGGGAGTCAGAAATGGGAGAAAGAGCAAGCCAGAGCTCTTCCTCAGGGTCGCATGAGGTTAGACTACATATCTGGGGGGGAAAAAAAGGTAAAAACCCGCCGGGGTGTCTCAAAAGGTAAAAAAAAGATATACGGAAAATTCAAAAAGAAAGCCACAAAAAGGATCAGTTAACAACGTAATATCTGGGGGAAAAGGCGAAGGCGTTGGAGGAAGGGGGGCGCTCGGAGACGTAAAACAATCTCAGAGTAGAAAAGGAAGGGAAAACTAAAAACGCCGAGATTTCAAAGGGGGGGAAAAGGGTGTGGTCAAAGAACGGCTGCGCGCAAAAAAAGAATGGGGGGGGGGGGGAGAGTCTCCAAGGAATAAAGAGGGGCGGTTTAGAAAAAAAAAATTTATTCCCAGCTCATGCCAAAAGGGCCTTTCCAAAAGACCATACCAAAGAAAGGTGAGTGGAAACTGGCATTGGGGGAAAGCCAACTTCATCAAAAAAGGAGAAGGGAGTTAAATCCATCGAGGGAGAGGTGGTCGCGCTAGCCGGAGAGTCAGTAACGTCACAATTTAGAGTCAGGGGAAAAACATAACGCATGCGACGCCAAGCTCAAAAGTGCGGGCTACCTCCTACAGAAAGGGGGGAGCTTTTAATTCTGCGAGCGTCGAAAAAACTAAGGGGGTGAAAACACTGATAAAGAAGAATCTATGGCCATAACGAATACGCCGGCATCTGTGGGGAAAAAAGAAAAAGGGTTTCACAGGCAAAACGGGGGGGAAGAAAAGATTGAGAGGGGGGAGAAGTACACTGGGGGGTTCTCCTGGGGCCAGGAAACACATGAAACCCTGAAGGAAATGAGGTAATGCACGCAGTAGACGCTCCACGGGAAAGGAAAAGGAAGGAAATTAAGGAAGGGAATTTTGTACAAGTTAAGGGGGGGGAAAACGTGGATACAAGTTCGGGGGTTCTCAAAAAAGGTGCGTGATCGGGGGGGGGCGTGGGGGGGGGAGAAGAACTTAAAGAAAGATGGGGGACTCTTATCTTTCAGGGCACAAAGGGCGCCTAAACATCATTTGAAAACCATCGGGAGTGGGGGTGCAAACCGAGACGGCCAAAACTTAATTTTTCGAAAAGCGGAGCAGAGGCTAGGAAGCTAACGGGGGCAAGTGGAGGGGCGGCGAAGAGAAAATCTGCTGGGTGTCCATGTTCAGGCCGCTCGGCGGATCGAGGGAGCGGGGGGAAAGGAACGGAAGGGGGGAACCGCGGAAAGCGTCGGTTTTTAAGGGGGAGTCAGGCGAGCAAAAACAACCGGGCAGGTGGCGGCAAGGCCCGGCAAAAGGAAGGGAAGGCCAAAATCCGAACAAAAAAAAGAAAAAGGGGAAAGAAGAAGGGCAGAAAAAACGTCTCAAATGGGGCAGTCGAAAGTCCGAGGGTACTGAAGGGGCAAGAAAAAGAGAAAAGTTATGGTTTGATCCAACATTCTGGAAAAAAAATTTAAAAAGGGAAGGGGGTCTACTAAAAGGGGGGGGGAAAAGCGCTTGTTAAAACCTGATTCTTCGGAAATGACCCCTGTTGAAGCGTAAATTCAGAATTAAGGGGGTGCGTGTCTAGGGGCCTGGTGTGTGGGCTGGGGTTGATGAAAAGGGTGAAGAAAAAATGGGGGAAAACTGGCAGGCAGGGGATAGTTTCGCAATTTGGACCGCTATTTTGAAAAACGTTTGAAGGGGGGGGATACCCTAGAAGGAGGGGGGAGAAAGGGGTAACATGCAAAAAAAGGACAGCTTTAGAGGATACAGATGCCGTGCTGTCAAAAAGGGGGGGGTTGGAAAAAAAAAAGAAAAAAGGGTATTAAATCGTTGCGGGGGAAAAAAGACGATCTGAAAAGCTTTTGAGTCCTGTAGGCGAAAAGGAAACGCAAGGGGGGGGGGGTAAAGAAAGGGGGTATCAAGGTGAATTGGTTTGTGCAAAAAGACTGCCTGCCAACACAGGGGACCAAATGCGAAAAAAGATAATGCTGAAAAGGAACCGGGGGAACAAGAGAAACAGAAGACTGATGATTGTTCCCGGGGTTATCCTCAGGGGGGGGGCACGCGGGGAGTTTTGGGAAGGGGTCAAGGGGGGTCGGTAAAAGAGAGTAAGGACTGATGCAGGGCAGAAAAAACGGGGACGCATGTTTGGGTGGTCATTCACGGTTTTTGGGGGGGGGGTTCGTGAGGTAAAAGATAGTCAAAGATATTTGGAAATAGAGGGGGAGTGGCTGTGTCAAAAGGTTTCGTGTAAAGGAAAAACCGCAATCAAAAAAAGAAAAAATAAAAAAAAAAACTGGTTAGTATTGGGGGGGGGTTCGCCATCGTTTGAAGAGTCAAAAAACAAAGCCTCGTGAACTGGAATGCCTAACTGGGGAAGAACACACCGAAAAAGGCAACGAAGGGGGTAGAGGAAAAGAGGAAAGAGGGGGGGGACTCGTCAAAAAATGATATTTCTGGCAGCCAGATAGAAAAAGTCTACTTCTTCTTATAGAAACGAGAAAAAACTCGCTTTTTCCCAGGGAGATACATAAGTCAGGGCCTAAAAAAAGGGGGGGAAAAAAGTGTTGAGAGAAAGGAAAGACAGGGAAGAAAGGCTACCTTGTAGATCGAAGAGGGACAATTCGACCAGGAGGAGGCAGCGACAGCACCTCATGTGTCGCTCAAAAAACAAAGGGGGGGGGGGGCAGGCAGTTCATCCGTAAAATTACATGCCGCGGGTTCAAAAAAGGGGGGGGGGCCTGCTGTAAGAGAAATACGCATCCGGAACGGAAGTCAAAGGGAAACAAAAAGAGGGGGGGAGGGGAAGGGAGTTTGGGGACGCGTGGGCAGTAGAAGAAAAAAAAAGGTTTTTTATAATAAAAAAAAAACCTTATGGGGGGCCCTTGGTGTACACATAGCGGGGGAACTAGAGAGGACGGAACGCCCTTTGCCGGGAAAAGAAAAGGGGTCCGGGGGAGACGGGGGGGGGGGAGAAGTCTATTCGCTCAAAAAAGGAAAGCTGAGAAAAAAAAGGGACCTGAAAAAAGGGAAAGAGAACTTCCAGAGGATTCGACGAAATACAAAGGTGACAACGGAGGCAGCAGGGGAAGGGGGCAGCTCGGGGGGGGGGGTTGGGGGAAATGCACTTGTTAACGTGACGTGCGTATTCAGAGGGGTTGTACAATGCAAAAAAAGTCTGACTAAAAAAAAAATTCGGTCGGAAAGAAAAAAAGGGGGGGGGGGTTTGGAAAATTTTTAGACAGAAGGGGGAGGGGTACGTCCAGACGCTGAAAGTGAAAAAGAGGTCAAAAAGGACGATTCACATAAAAAGAACAATGGAAGGGCCAAAAGCATTCTTCCGTAAGCAGAGGGGGGTGTAATCCCATAGTGGGGGGATCGTCGACTAATGGAAAATAACCTCAAGGCAAGGGGACAGTGGTCGGAAAGGGGGGGGGGGAAAAAAAAAAAGGCAATGGGGTTAGAGACAGAAGGGTTATCGTAAAAAAAAAAAAAAAAAGGTGGCGTGACAAAGCGCCGTTTATAATGGGGGGACGGGGAGACGGAAAAAAAAGGTGAACCGCACGGGGCCCTTTTCGAGGGGTTCTTACCCTAATGGGAAGGAACACTCAGGACCCGTGTGAGAAAGAGTGGTGACGGGAGTGGCTCAACGAACGAAAAAGGAAGTTAATCTGAAGGGTTTGCCTGATAAAAAAGGTATGTGAATGTGAAGCGCGTCTGAAAGGAAGATTATAGAGAAAAAGGGGGAGGGGAGGAAAAGGAAAGAGAGAGAGCCTCCTAATGGGGTGCAGAAAAAAAAGGGGGAAAGAAAAAGGTTTGTCAAACGATAAATAATCTTGCCCGGTGGCAGGAGGTTAGCAGCATCGTCG
>Ga0179593_1612446_pt1 | contig 12005 bp, 14 predicted proteins | sample CZODoug2_1_08_16_FD_185931 | JGI IMG/M metagenome (GOLD analysis project Ga0179593, IMG submission 185931) | Vadose zone soil fungal communities from Angelo Coast Range Reserve, California, USA - CZODoug2_1_08_16fungal (PacBio error correction) | ecosystem: Environmental > Terrestrial > Soil >...
GGGAAAAAGTTGGCTTTCATTTCGGGGGATGTGTAGTAGAAGTAAAGGAAAAAGGCCAAAAGGAAAAAAAAGAGGGGGTGGGGTGAAGAAAAATAGAAAACGAGGAATAATGGATCCATAATCAAACCGTAAAAAGAAAAAAGGCAAGTGGTATAGAGACCACAAACTAACTTTTAAGCTCAGAACCAAAGATCCATAGAGTAAAAAAACGAGGAGATTGGAGGGGAGAAAGGGACGATGGATTGCTACATCGCGCGGGAAGGATATTGGGGGGGTAGGCTATAGATCAGCCTCACGAGATAACCGTCATAGCGTTTGCCTTGGGAATAGGCAGGGGCGTGCCGATTCGTTCTGAATCGCAGACTCAGTTGGGGTTGAGCTGTACTGCGGGAGGGTTCTCTGGGCCTATCAGGGGTCGTCATTCCAGACTGAAGACGGGGGAAGGGGGAAAGTTAAACGAGAACTGGCGGGGGAACCGAGAAATCTCCCTCATTGCGCCGAAATCCTTCTGTGTCCTTGGTCGGGGAGGAAAAGGAATTGGAAGGGAAAGCCTTGAAAAGTGCTTTCGAGAGAACTTGCAGAAATGGAAGTGGCGCGTCAAGCCGGCCTATTGGTTAGGGGGGGACAGTTTGGGAAGAGGGGTGGGGTGGTTCCTGCCTAAAGTGCGATGGTTGCACTTTTCTTTGAGAGCCAGAATGCAGAGTCGAGTTCCCCACCGCGGGGGGGGAAGTCCTGTAAGGGGAGAGGCAGTCCAAAGCCCTACTTTCTGAAAGAATTGGAGCGAATCCAGGATTTTGAAGAGGGGGGAGCTGGTCGGGCGGCAGGATCACCTTAAACCGATCAGCAAAAAAAGGACGTAAGGGTCAGGGGCCAACTCTCGCTTTACTGTAAGCTAAAACTAACGATACGTGCACAGGGGGAAATGGGGGGCTCATCTTAAATTCCTTTTGTTGACGGTGGAACGAGAATGAGGTGGAGAACGCAGAAGAAAGGAAGGTGTACTTAACATACTGTTTGAGCTGTTACCGTAAAAAACGCTTAGAAGGGAAACAGCCCCGCGGGAAAGGGCCAGATTCGGACGCTAAACCCATAGCGGGGTTAGTAAAAACGGAAGAAACGCGAGAGAGCTGCTAAAGGAATGTTTCAGCAAAGAGAAGGAAATTAGCAAGCACAGAAGCGGATTATGAAGGGGGAACGGTACATCTTGGGGACCGAGAGGAAGTAAGTCGACACGTATCTAAACGGGGGTGGTTAACCGGAATGAAGTCATCTGACCATACCATTGGACTAAGGTACCGGGGTATCAATCGAAAGCGATATGGAAAATATGGTGGAAAGAGAATTCGACCTAAGCCCGGCAGGAAAAAAGAGCTCAGCGCAAGACGGGGGAATTTTAACGCCTATTGATGAATCGCCTTTGAGATCCTTCTTGGTAAAAAAAACGGTGGACGAAATAAGGGACCGGAATTGGGTGGCTCATGTAATGGAAGGCAGATTGGAAGCGATCAACCGGAACTCGTTACCTACTCGAAAAGCGAAGAGGCGATAATGTATTCGGGAGAAAAAAACTCAATCCACCCGTGGAATTGGGAAACCCCGCGCGAACAATAATGCCTAGCAACGGGTACGGATAGAAGAAAAATAAAGCCCAGGGGAGCTAAAAACAAACGTGGGAAAAAAGGAAACGCAGAGAAATCCTACATTGGAGGGTATCAAAAGGAACGTTGCGATCGCGGATGTGTCGGGGTGTACTGGGAAAAGGGGCGTGGGAGCAGCGCACAGATCGCCTCGATTACGCTCACTTCGTCGAACAGAGTCAAGAGAAAAGAGAAAGAATGGAGTAGTCCCATGGAGAAACCTCTCCAATGCTGTAGACACCACTTCCCAGGAGGTCAGGGAAGAAAAAACGGTCAAAATCTGATAAAGAGGAAAAAAGAAAGCTATGGAACCTGAAAAAAAAAAGGGGGACTTACGCGACTAAAAGGCAAGCAAATAGTGAAGAAACTAGAAGCGTTTGGTCCTAGAGAAATTAAGAGGTTTGCGTGGACCCCTGTACGAGAAGGGACAGAGGGGTATGGGTTGTGAGGAAACTGATTCGAGACAAGGGGAGGGGGAAAGAGACCATCCGTTTTCGAGAGTTCCAAAGGAATTAAAGGAAGAAAGGAAGATCAACCATGGGAGGGGGTCCCCTAAATAGTTCGGAAGCCAGTAAGGGGGGGGAAAAAAAGGCTACAGCTCGTGAGGGACGCCGGGGTGGCATGATACGAGGGTTTGGGAGTGACAATCTGTTGTTCTAGAAATCTGGCCGGGAGAAAGGAGGGCTGGGAAGACGGGATGGTAATGGAAACACTACTGGGTAGCAAAACTTAGTAATGAGGGGACATATAGGAGGATATGCGCAGGGGGGACGTGGAGGAAGAAGAAAAAAGGGGAGGTTCTAGCTCATCCAGAATGAATTAGGCAAGAAAAAGGGGAGTCTCAGGAAAGTGCAAACGCTAGAAGAAACACCTTTGGAAGAAGGCTCGCACCATGACGAAAAGAGCGTATGGAAAAAAAGTTTGGATCGGTATGAGAAATTGAGGAAAAAAATACAAACCCGACAAAACATAAGCCAAGAGATCTAACAATTCGGGAAGGGGGATTGTGGAAGAAAACCCGAGGCCGAACCCCATCGGGTGTTGGAAAAATCGAAAAAACCTATATAAGAAGGGGGGACAAAGTCGAAGGTCCTTCAGAAAAAGAAAACCAGAGGAAAAAATAGAGGGGGTCAAATGGGCCCAACTCAATCCTGTCATATACTCCTCCCATGGAGTTAAAATTTTTTGCTCGAAGGAGTCGCAGGAAAAAGGATTGAAAACAAAGAAAGATTTCGGGAGAAGGAAAGGGAGATGTACTTAAGGGGGGGGAGGAAACAGTAGACATTATTGGGAGAGGAAGGGGAGTGCGCAATGATAAGGGCAGGAAACCAGTAAAAAGCATAAAGGCTTAAAAAAAAAAAATAGAAGAAAGAAGAGCACGACACCGCGTTACTGAAAAGGAACAAATCATTCGAGGGTCGATTTACGGGCGTACAAACTCGGACGTAAATGTTAATCAAGTGCAAGAGAGCAGGGTAAAAAAAAGGGAGGACTTGCGGGCTGGAAGGATGTCTGCGCTCCCGTTATTTTGGGGAGAGAGAAACACTGGGTTAGCAGAGGAAAGGATCTACTCACGGAGTTGAGCCAGACGGTCGGAGCACTAAGGGGTGAAGAAAAAGACATCCAGGACTTTGGGAAAAAAGCAAGAAAAAAGAAAAAAAGACGAAAAAAACAACAAGGAGGATGAAAAGATAGCGATTTTTAAACGGTTCAGATGGGCTGTAACCAGAAAGACTTCAGGGGCTCCGGTCGTTTGCCTCAAGATTCCCCGTCCATTCGATGATAAAAATCTGGAAAATGCGGGAAAAAAAATGCAGTGGTCTAAGAGAGTATCCAACAAAATAAAGGCTGTGAGCGCAAGGAAAAAAAGCTGACATGGGGGGGGACTCGCGAAGAAAACTGCTCTTGCGGCTCACGAATAGTAAGCCGCTCCACCTTATAGGTTGTATGGGAGAGAGGAGCCGTCACACAGACTCCAGGCAGTAAAAAAAAGAACAAGCACTGTTCGCTTTCTGAGGAAGTCGAAGAAGGGAAATGGGGGATCTTTTGGGGAGAGGGGAACGGTCGATCTTGCCTCTCAAATGGAGAATGATCCAACGCTCTCGTGGGCCAGAAAGGCCACTACTGGAACGGGCTGGACTGTTTCAGAAAAAGGACTTAAAAAATCGCCAAGAGTGCAGGGGGGTGGGGTGGCAGAGAGCGGCTTCCGTGCGAAAGAGCAAGGAGAAAGGCCAGGGGAAAGACATACATGGGAGGTCGAGCAGGAAAAATTGGGCACTGTTTGATTTTAAGGGGCCCAAAATGGCTGTGGAAAAAAATCCTTAAAGGGCTATTGTGTTACAGGTCGACGAAAATGCGATTCGGGGGAAAACCAAAGAGGGGGAGGCTGGATTTCTCAATTCAAACATAAATTCCGAATGGGAGCGCATCCAGAATTTTAGGAGGAAAAAGTGGAGGTCAGGACCTTTCGAAAATTAATAGTCGCAAAAGGAAGAGCTGCTTAAAAAAATGGCAGTAGTGGGCGAGAAACTGCCTCACACAAATTTCACGTGGAAGGATGAGGGCCACGAGGGGGCAGAGCTAAGGGTGACGGTTCTAATCCCTGGCAGAAAGGGTGACGTTGGATAAAGGGCTTCAAAAATCGGCGCCATAGACGCCTAATTCTGGAAGTGCCTAAGGGAGTACTATAGAAGTACCGTGGTTCCTTACAAAGTTTCTAAAGGAAAACTAAAAAAAAAAGAAAAGGCCGCTTACGATAGAAACCACGATCGGTAAGGAAAAAAGGAAATCTAACGAGACAGGAATCATGTCAACGGCTGCAGCTCAACGAAATCAGATCGCCGGCAGTTGTGATAAACACAGAGGGGGGAGGGAATTAGTGAAAAGGGGGATCGGGTTCAAAACTAAAAAAGCGAAATATGGGGTTCTTAAAGAAACTTATGGGGTTTTTCAAAAGTTGCCCGGGAAGAGACTGAGAGGCTGAGAAAGACCATTGCTCAAGGAGGTCAACCGGGGACAATCAACAAAGGCTCTTACGGGCAAGAGGTATACAGTATCGGCGCCCGAGGGCTAATCTGGAGAGAAATAAGAGAGCAGATCACGGAGGTGGCATGTTCCACTACTCGCCTGGTAGGCCTGGAGAGATCTTGGAGGGGGAAGGATGGAACGAAATAATTTCCTCATGGGAGGAGGCATGGGGGGAAAACTAGATAGCTTTAGCAGGATCAGAAAGTTTCCGCAACTTACAAAGAAAGGGGGAGGAGACTGGTGCGCTGCCAACCACTCAATCCCCCGTAAAAACAAAGGGGGGCGAAAAACAGCGAAACAATCCAATGCGAGCAAACCGCAAGAAGGAAAAGCAAGAGGGGAGGGATTTTGAGAGAGAAACAACCACAACTGGGTATAAAAGAGAGAGATTTACCATTGGATGAAAGGGGTATACAAAAAAAAAAAAGTAGCCGTCCTGAAGGGTGAGGCATCGGATGTTCAAAGGTGTAAAGGTACAAAAGGTGTTTAACGTGGTATTGCTTTGTTCTCCGGAGGAAAGATAGAAAGAAAGGAAGCCCTGACACCGGGCATCACGTGTTAAAACTCTCCGATAAGACATGAGGAAGAAAGCCACCACTGAGCCCTTCCTTTGTCAGACGTTTCCGAAAAGAAGGAAAAAACTCGGAGAAAAGGCTCCAGAGGCGAGTAGTGGAACCGCAAACCAAATGGGGCGGGGGATCTCGAGGAGCCCCAAAGATAAGATAATTTTCGTCATAGAGAGATCAGAGGAAGGAAGGGGTTGTGAGAAGGGAACCTTAAGCGATAAGAAGTGTTTTGCTCATGGAAGAGATCAGCGTTTCGAGGAGAAAAACCCCAGGGGAGAATAAGCGACAGATGGAATTACGCAGGACCTAGTCAGACTATCGGTCCTAGCCGTTCCGAAGGTGTTGGAAGAACACGAGACGAGTGGTGACCACTGTCGGGCAAGATGAAGAATCAGGGAATTCCGCGACTGGAAAATTAAGGGTCAGTTGGGAGGCTTCCGAATCTGGGGATAGCAAGTGGAGGTTCAGAGAAAGGGGTAATTGGGAACCAAGGCTAAAAAATTATGAAGTACATAGTATGGGGAAGAAAAAGAAGTGGCGTAAAGGCTGAAGACCAGAGTCTTCTCGTTAAAACGTCAAAAGGAAAATGAAAAGGGAAGGACCTAACGGTCTGGCCAGATCGCTCGCAAAAGTAACGGGGGGGGGGGGGGGAATCCTCGCAAGTTTGGGGGGAAATACTTCATACAAAGGCGCTTTTTGGTGCGACTGTTAAAAAGGAAACCACCGCAAACTCCATTCCTGGATTCGAGAAAATTCCACAGGGAAGGGGAGTGGGCGACTGCCAGAGAAAGACCTATAATAAGCCGGACCAAGTGTAATCAGAGTTCATAGGGGATCACCTAAGTGGCAACAGCGTCGGGGAAAGAGCATGAAAAAAAAAAAACCAAAGAACATCGCAAACGCCATACCACCGGCGGCATGCTTAGTCGATTCCGCAGCGGGGAAGGGGACGCAGCTGCGTTTTTGCTCTCAGGCCAATGAGGAGAAAAATATCGGAAAAGTAGGAGAGCCGCGATGAGTGATATTCAGGAATGTTCTGAACATTACCATCCATAGAAAGAAGGGTATTAGGGAAAAAAAAAAAATCAAAAAGAGTGGATCGTAATGCGGCAATGATAGAGTCACCAAGAGAAGGGAAAAGCAGAAGAAACTCAAAGGGCTATGAAGAAGAACTTCCCGAGCACGACACCGCATTATGGGGGGGAAAAACCCAGAAAAAGAAGTTTTAGATTACGGAAACAACAACTCCAATAAGTTCCGAAACGCTAGAGGGGAATAATCCGGAACAATAAGGAAAAAGGAACTTGGGGAAATCGCCAAGAGGCGGAAACTCTATGGAGGTTGCGTCGAAGAGGAAAAGTAGGTTGAGAACTTGGGTGGGAAAAAAGAGCAGCGGTAAAGGCGGTCTCGAAGTATCTAAGGTGGGAGACGTTGAGGCAAGAGGCCAGTTAACTTTCTTATCTACAGTAAGCGAAGAACCAGGACTATCCAACCTAAGGGGGAAAAAGCAACACTCATCAAACCAAGAAAGATCTCAACCACACCAACGTAGGAAAAGAGAGATATGGGTAAAGGGAGGAGGGGGGGGGGAGAAAACATTCAGAGTCCTGGCTGATTCGCTTCAACAGCTCCGACCGGAGTTGTTCCGGGAAGGAGAGGAAAAAGAAGGAGGCGATGAATTATCCCCGCTCGTCAGGGTCAAAGGGGGGAATCGATACTGAGTTACGCAAAGAGACCCTCCATCGATTTTTTCTGTCGGACAAGAAAAGATGAGAGAGCTTCTTTATTAGAGAAAAGGCCGCTTTGAAGACCTTATTGGGGCGAGAGAGCATCCCGTCAAAACCTCTCAACAGAGGAAAATGCGGGGGCATAATGCGGGGGAGGTATAGAAGTTCAGCGTATCGAAATCTGATAGGGTGAAATAATCCTGGAGGCTGGAGAATCGGACGGTGCAACTTGGAAGCAGTGCGCATTCAGAAAAAGGAGTCCCTGGGAAATAGGGGGAGAGGGAAAAGAGATACGAGGGACCTGTGACGGAACAAGCAAGGAACATCTCAAAGGAGAGGCCAAATCAGGGTGATATAGGAATCTGAGGCCGGGGAAGGGAGATCAAATCTGAGTCGGAGAAATAAAACATTGAGTCCGATTGGCGTCAAGCAGGCAGGAAGAGGGGTATTGACATGAGAAAAAAGGGAGGGTTGAATATTCCTCTGACGTTAACAAGAAAAAGGGGGGGGGGCAACTGTCCGTGGAGCAAGAGAATTTTCTGCTTAGAGATTCACCCGAAAGGGTGGGTCAGGTCCAAAGGGGGGATAGGTGCAATCAGCCTATTTCTGAAGTAATTGGGGCGAAAAAAGGGGTAAACCAGGGGGAAAGGGGGGCTTCGGATGGGGGATGATCTCTAAATTAATCGCAAAAGAGATTAGTCTGCCAGGCGAATGTAGAGGACGAAGAGTCACCGAAAGGTTGAATGGCAGCAGGGGAAAGAGGCAAGAGGGAGGGGGGGGACTCCTATCATTACCTGGTTAGTAGGGAAGGTAAAGGGAAAAAAAGGAGTGTCGGGAAAAGAAGGAGACAATTATATTTTATGGCAAGAAGGGTGACTGCATAAGGGGGGAAAATTTACAAGGGACATACCAAAAGAAGGGGAAACCTTCCCGCCCAGGTCTCAGAAGAGGCGGAAGCGAAAACCCAAGGAGGAGGGATAGGAAAAGAAATCCTTCCCAACGCGCAAGAAACTATGGATAGAAAGAGGGTCCTGAGCGAGAGCTGGGGGGACGACATTCACATAACTGATTATTAGGGGGAAAAAGATCGGGGGAAAAAGTAAGAAAGCGCTGTCGCAGGATTCTCCGGGACTGGGGGGAGAGGGAAATTAAAACTCAGATAGGATCAGCTGAGCAAACATACCATTGGAAAATGTAACAGGGAACCAAGCTGGGTATCAAAAGAAAATGACTAGTAGCGTCGCCCTATTGGGCTAATCTCCGGCAGGGGAGAACGCACGGTTGGGAGTCCACTACGACCGCCTATGGAAAAAAGTGAAAATAAGAGGGCTAAAGAGTTTGAGGAAAAGTGCGGGACGGAAAAAAAGGGGGCTCATTAAGAGTCACTCAGGGGACTCAGCTGAGAAAAAAGTGGAAGGGTAACTTGATGGGGAAGCGAGGCGAGCTGGTAGGTCCAACCAACCAAAGACCCTTTAAAACAGGGTGAATCCCTACAAGCTCGAAAAAAAAAAAACATCAAAGTGCAAACCAAAACCGGGCGTGATACTCGGAGAGGGGAACCCAATGGTAGGACTCCAAAGAAAGAGGAGGAAAAAAGGGAAGATAAATCCTACCCAAAAACATGGGGCTTGGGGGGAGGGGGGGGATAGAGAGAGGGCCCTGTAAAAGAAGGATGGGGAGCGAGGTTTGGCTAGGTTACCACGGTAAAAGCTTGTTGTGAGCTCAAAACTAACGCCTCTCGAGCTCCCTGGAGAGGAGTGGGGACGAGAGAGAGGTAAGAACTGCCATTCGGAGAAACACTTCTGCCCTGATTGCTTACAAGGAATCAACTCAAAGCCGCAGGCAAAGAAATTCCTCCCCATATGAGTAGTGGAACCTGCACCAATGGTATGCAAAGAAAGAGGAGCAAGGAGGGCGACGCTCTATTAGCTGAGAAAAAACAAGAACCAGGGGGGGGGGTCCTGTACCCGTTACGGGCTAAAGAAAGGGCTCGCTTGATAGCAGCTTTGGAAGGTGCTAAGGAGAACCCTCCTAAGGGTTCCTACATAAGGGGTACGCGCTTCGGGAAAAGAACGATAGAACATAATTCCCTCAGAAGGGAAAATCTGTGCTGTCGCTGAACAAGATCTCCAGAAAAGGAGATGTGAATTCTTCTAAAAAACGAGAGGCCGCCTTGGAATGATTAACGACGTTTAGCGGAAAGAGAGCGGATCTGTTTTAAAAAGGCAAAGGCTGGGAAAGGGGACTTATAAGCTTTGGTAGAACCCACTAGCGAAAAAGGGGGGGGAAAAGTATGAGGGAAGGAAAAAATAATTTGAAAAAACTGCGAGGGGAAAATCTGGAAACCCACGAAGGGAGTTCGAGGGGTTAAAAGGCCACCATGAAAGAACGAAAGGTACTGGCCGAGGGTTCCGATAGAAAGAAGAATTTGGGAGAAACAACAGGACACCGAGTGTGGGAAAACGCAAGAATGTTGCGGAGGACGGTAATTTATCAAGCTAAAAGAACCCAAAAAAAGATCCACAAAGAAAAAAGGAGGGATGCGACCAAAGGGAGGATATGTCTGTGAAAGACCATAGCATAACAGAGAAGGAGCCGACCAGGATCGAATCAAAAAAGGGGAGCGTAGAGCAACCGAGTGGCAACCAGGGCTAACTTTCCGTCAAACCAAAGAAGAAGTCGCCACATGTGAAATAACGGTCCGTCTGAGGAACTCGAAAGAGAAGACATGGAAAAAGAAAGAACTGAGTGTGCTCTCAAAGACAATTCGGAAGGAAAATGAACGATAGTGAAAAAGGGAAAAAAAGCAGGAGGTAGGGGAAGAGCGATGGACGTCATTATTGTTCTGAGTACCATCAATCGGAAACTTATTGGGGTAAAAAGAAAGGAGAAAAAAAGGTGGGCGCAATGATGGAGAGAACCAGGGCAGAAAGAAGAAAGAGTAGAAAAAAAGGAGATGAAAAAAAAAGAAAGGGGCAATTCCAAAACACCGCATGATTTTTAAGCAAACCAGCAGGCAGGGTAGATGGGGACGGCGGGACCGAGGAGGTTGTCAGGGTCCACGAAGAGGAGCCATAGCATGGCAAGGGTCATAGCCTCTTTTCATTAAAAAGATGGAGGTATGGTCTTATAGAGGTGGTAGGAGAAAGAGTAACAGTTTGACCCATGCGCAGCGTGGGGAGGGGTGATCAGTGGAGAAAGAAGAGAGTCGTAAGTCAAAAAATTCGGAGAGTTTGAAAGCGAATCGCCATACTTCAGAGGGGTGACGCCATCCCACGCCCTGAAAAATCTCAGAAAGACAACACGGGGGAGAATTAAAATATAAATAAGGTGGAACTGGGGAGGGAGGAGGGGATGGTGTGAAAGTAGAAGGCTGATTCGCTTCCAACGTAGCCCGACGGTAAAGGGGTCAGTGGCAAAACTTCCAGGAATCCATCATCCCTCTTCGCATTGGTCAAACGGGCAGTGGTTCAAGGAGAAAAAAACCGGGTGAAATGGGCGCAAATACCCTCCAAAAAAGCCGAGTTTGACAACGAAGCCTATTCTATGAAGAGGTGAAAGAAGGGAATAAAAGCTTACGAGGGCGAACTGTTGGGGATGTGGGTTGCGGGACCACCAGAAACACAGAGTCGGGTGTGAAAACCATCATGCGGGGGCGTACTCGGAAAAGGGGTCGCGGGAGTCGCCGCGGAAAACGGGGTATTGCTCAGAAAAATAAGGGTGTCTCCCTGTCGAGGGGCTCTTGCCTATCATTGCGGTTCGGCTCAAACCGGCGAACCTTGGTTTGGAAAGGAAAAAACGAACTGTAGCGATGGCTTGACTGTTAAAGAAAAACCTTACGTAACATTAAGGCGGAAAATTGCTGTGGTCGGTGGGAGGGAATCTTCTCCGAATGGGAAGGATCAGTTCGAGAAGGGAACGCAGAAGGCCGTCTAAGGAGCTTCCAGAATGCAGACTGTAGCGGGGTGGCAGGTAATGGCTTTTGTTATGGTCCTAAGGAACGGTAGGATGGTTAAAAAGGGGGAAGAAAGCGAATCCGATTCTTCGGGATGTCAGAATGCACACAACGAGGGGGGAGGGGTCAGGTGAGTTCAGTCTTATTCAACATATTTCTTGAACCTCATTGTAGCGAGGAGTGGATCATGAGGGTTCTGGGGGGAGCTTGAAAGGAAAACAAGCAAACTTGGGGAGGCCAAACTCAGATCCAGCGTGGGAAGCTCACATTCGAGGAGAGTGAACTAGGGAAAAAAAGCGATGTGGGTCATGAATTCCTGGTTATGACGTTTATCGGGGGGAAGGGAACTGAGGAACCATAGACCAAATTATGGATGGCCTAAAATGGCGGGGTGTAAGCCATTTACATGACCAAGGCGCTAAGTTGTAAAACCCTGTCTCCGCCAGATTACAGCTATAAAAAAAAAAACACATCTGGAAATACAGTCTCGCAAACATCCTAACGGGCGGAAGAGACTAGCTGGCTCAAGTCACACAATCAGGGGGAAAGCTGTAGCTTGATATGGGAGGGGGGGGACAAATCTTGGGTACCGGGGGATCTATGTCGACCGAGCGAGTTCCATCGAGTGGGGTATTCAGGTTTGGGAAGTGAAGTACATCTCCTGACAATTTCTTATAGGAAAGGGCAAACATAAGTCGAAAAGAGAACCACATCGGAAATAATCAGAGGAGCTGCTCTATAATCCTGGAAATCACTAGGTAATCTGCGGGCCACGGCAGACCACAGAGATCAGTTGGGGGAGGACGAGCCTTGGGTATGGAGCCTTTTATATCAGGGCGTTGATAGGGGAGGAAAACGGGGAGGGGGAACGTAAATATTTCAGGGGACCCTTTTTGTGGGCGAAAAAAAATGGAAGGCACGATGGACTAGCATGTATCACAAAAATTCTAAGGTTTTAAGAGAAGGGAGCGCATCTATGCAGCCTGGGGAGAATCCAAACCAAGCCCAAAACCTTGTAAATCCCTACACAGCGAAACGAAGGTCGGGAAAAAAGGGAAGTACGGGAACGCAAAAATCCAAAGCCAGGGGCTTT